>JFJP01037128.1_pt2 | contig 43823 bp, 34 predicted proteins | sample 431651 | NCBI WGS metagenome assembly JFJP01 (sample SAMN02602958, study PRJNA72255) | Microbial mat metagenome, whole genome shotgun sequencing project. | biome: fresh water; feature: sink hole; material: water; isolation source: purple microbial (photo- and chemosynthetic) mats found in...
CAACTACCAACGCTTCGGTAACATCATAAATCATATTGGCAAGGTCGATGTTAATCCGCTCCCCGTATAATGCATGACGACGTTTTGTATACACCACCTCACGTTGGGAGTTCATTACATCATCATATTCGAGCAAACGTTTACGAATACCAAAGTTATTCTCTTCCACCTTCTTTTGGGCCCGTTCAATAGAGCGGGAAATCATCGAGTGTTTAATCACTTCATTTTCTTTCCAGCCCATTTTGTCCATAATACCCGAAATACGGTCTGAACCAAATAAACGCATTAAATCGTCTTCGAGCGAAACAAAGAATTGTGAAGAACCCGGGTCTCCCTGACGACCGGCACGACCTCGTAACTGCCTGTCGACGCGGCGGCTCTCGTGACGTTCTGTACCAATAATTGCTAAACCGCCAGCTTTTCGTACTTTTTCGGTAAGCTTAATGTCGGTACCACGACCTGCCATGTTGGTTGCAATAGTTACGGTTCCTTCCTGACCAGCTTCTGCAACAATGTCAGCTTCTCGTTGGTGAAGTTTTGCATTTAAAACGTTGTGGCGGATTCCGCGAAGTTTTAACATTCGGCTAAGTAATTCCGAAACTTCAACAGAAGTTGTACCTACCAATACAGGCCTGTCTTTTGCAACCAGACTGGTAATTTCGTCAATTACGGCATTATACTTTTCGCGCTTTGTTTTATAAACTAAATCTTCCTGATCGTCGCGGGTAATTTTTTGGTTCGTAGGAATTACCACCACGTCGAGCTTGTAGATTGACCATAATTCGCCGGCTTCAGTTTCGGCAGTTCCGGTCATACCTGCAAGTTTGTGGTACATACGGAAGTAGTTCTGCAATGTAACCGTTGCAAAAGTTTGAGTGGCGGCTTCAACTTTCACCCGCTCCTTCGCTTCGATCGCCTGGTGTAATCCGTCGGAATATCTTCGCCCTTCGAGAATACGACCGGTTTGCTCATCTACAATTTTCACTTTGTTATCCATCACCACATACTCAACATCCTTCTCGAATAAAGTATAGGCCTTTAAAAGCTGGTTGATGGTATGAATACGTTCTGATTTTATAGAATAATCAGCCAGTAACTCATCTTTTTTTATAAGTTTTTCGTGCTTATCCAAATTTAGCTTTTCCAAATCGGCAATAATACTTCCAATGTCCGGCAGAATAAAAAACTGCGGATCGGTAGAATTAGAAGTCATAATGTCGATTCCCTTTTCTGTAAGATCTATCGAATTTTGTTTTTCGTCGATAACAAAAAACAGATCGTCCGTTACAAGGTGCATGTTTTTGTTCTGCTCCTGCATGTAAAAATTCTCTGTTTTGTGCATAAGTTGCTTCATACCCTGTTCCGATAAGAACTTTATAATGGCTTTATTTTTAGGAAGGCCTTTGAACGCACGAAGCAGCAATTTTCCACCATTTTCGGTATCGCCTTTTGTTATTAAATTTTTTGCATCGACCAGAATTTGGGTAACCAGTTTGCGTTGTTCGTTATATAATACCTCAACGCGGGGTTTTAATTCGTCGAAAAGTTGATTATCGCCTTTCGGAACCGGACCAGAAATGATTAAAGGAGTACGGGCATCATCGATTAAAACCGAGTCGACTTCATCCACAATGGCATAATGATGCTTGCGCTGAACAAGGTCGAGTGTACTGATAGCCATATTGTCACGTAAATAATCGAAACCAAATTCGTTATTCGTTCCATAGGTAACATCGGCTAAATAAGCTTTGCGACGTGCATCGGAATTAGGTTGATGCCTGTCGATACAATCAACCGAAAGTCCGTGAAATTCAAACAACGGACCCATCCATTCCGAGTCACGTTTTGCAAGGTAGTCGTTCACAGTTACAATATGAACTCCACGACCTGCCAGTGCATTTAAAAATACGGGGAGGGTTGCCACCAGTGTTTTTCCTTCACCAGTTGCCATTTCGGCAATTTTTCCCTGATGTAATACTGCCCCACCAAACAACTGTACATCGTAATGCACCATGTCCCAGGTAACCATATTCCCACCGGCCATCCATTTATTATGGTGATAAGCCTTATCGCCTTCAATGGTAATATTCTCTTTAAAAGCAGCTAAGTTACGGTCGAATTCAGTTGCAGTAACTTCAACCTTTTCGTTTTCCTTAAATCGCTTGGCTGTTTCTTTTACAATGGCAAAAGCTTCAGGTAAAACCTCATTTAAAACCTCTTCTGTTTTCTTAAGAAGTTCTTTATCCAGCTTATCTATTTTGGTATAGATTTCCTCAATTTCGTCAACATGGGTTTCTTCAAGCTCAGCTTTGCTTTTCAATGCAGCAATTTCATCTTCAAGTGGCTTTACATAAGCTTGAATTTTTTCTTTCAAAATGCCCGTGCGGGCACGCAAGGCATCGTTACTTAATCCCGAAATTTCGACATAGGCTGCTTTTACCTTTTCGACAATGGGCTGAGTTTCCTTTAAATCTCGTTGGGCTTTATTTCCAACAAATTTGGAAAGTATACTATTAATAAAACTCATTCGTATGATTCTTTATGGTTAAAAGTGAGTAAAGTTAATCGAATTTATATTTGTATGCAGTTTATAAAGGCAAACGTAAAAAAAATTCGTGAAAACAGTAAGGATAAAAACTGTGCCAAAGAAAAAATTCGACCGATTCAACAATTTGTCGTAATATTAGAAAACAGTTATTTAGCCGATGCAAGAATCGCCCCTAACCGATCTGATTATTGAAAGCAAACAGCGCAATGCTGCGGCTTTTCGGAAATTGGTAGAGATGCATCAGGCAAGAGTATACTCCCTGGCATTTCGGATGCTTTGCAATGAAGATGATGCGAAGGATGTTGTTCAGGAAACCTACATCAGGGTTTGGAAACATCTCGACCAGTATAAAACAGAAATGAAATATACCACCTGGCTATATGCCATTGCGTCGCACCTTTGTTACGACCGGCTAAAAGCCATTAAGCGAAAAGGAAATGTTCAACAGATTGATTCGGAAAATTTAAATTTTAAATTCTTCCTGGCAGATGAAAATATTGAAACGGCTGTCATTAATTCCGAATTAGCAAAAATAATAATGCTATTAACAGACGAATTGACACCTAAACAAAAACTGGTTTTCACCCTTCGCGATCTCGAATGTTTAGAAATAGTAGAAATTGAAACTGTTACTGGACTATCTGCCGATAAAATAAAAAGCAATCTTTATTTAGCCCGGCAATATATTCGAAAGAAACTGGAGAAAATGTAAAAGAAAACAATCTATGGAAAACACCGATAAAAAATATAACGACCTGGTTAACAAGCTTAATAGAATAAACCCACAGCTTATTAACCCCATGGGACTTACTGACAGCATTATGGCAGCTATCCATCCTCCAGAAAAAAATACATCAAAAACTGTAATGCTCTGGATTCGTCCGATACTTGCAGCAGCATCTGTATTTTTATTTGGGTTGTTTTTATATCAGCATACAGACGAGAATACTCCTTATATTATAATAGCTGAATCTGACCGACCAAAGATTGGACAGGCTTTTATTCTCAGCAACTGTTTTGAGCAAAACAATAGTGAAATAAAAGAAACTAAAAGCCGGATGCAGCAATATCTCTGTTATATGAGACACAACGAACAGTTAAATCAAAAATCGAAACTCTTTCTTTTAAAGCAAATTTCGAAATATCAAACAAATATTTCTCACTAATCCACTAACACCTTAATTATGAAAACACTATTTTCAATATTCATTTTAGCTGGTGGTTTGTTACTTTTCTCGTGCACCAATGGCGACCAAATGCTTACAGTTATTAATCCCGATGGCTCCTGCTACCGTGAATTCTCAAACATTGGCGATTCTGCTTTTATGGTTGGAGATACAGCTAAAGGCAATAAATTCCCTATTGATTTAGATTCAACCTGGAAAATTTCCTGGAAATATAAAACATCCGAAATTCATACGAACTGGCCATTAAAAACCTGGAAGGACGATACAATAAAGGAGCTAAAATCATCAGCAGACTCTGTTAATAGTGAGAATCCTAAAATTACATTTGTTTGGGCTCGCCGCGATTACAAATCGGTAGAAGAAATGGCATCGACATTTAAACTTAAAAAATCGCACGACTGGAACGATTTGAAAATTCAATATTCCCTTGATAAAAAATTCAGGTGGTTTTATACTTACTATACCTACCAGGAAACCTACCCGAAATTAAAAACGCTGGATCGAATTCCTCTTGATAAATATATGACGAAACCAGAGGCTGAACTTTGGTTTAACGGGAAACACGACATGCTAAAAGGGATGAACGGGGTTGAAATGAAGGATTATATTACCCGTATTGAAGGTAATTACAACAATTGGTTTGGACATAACTTCTGGGATGCAGAATATGAGGTATTACTTAACAATTATTCCCTGTTGAAAGGAATTAATATTAGCAAGGAGCGTCTTGAACTAGCGAAAGATTCTGTTTTCAATAAAAATATCGATAAATTCAAAACGCTCGAGGACGATCCCGATTTTGGGAAATGTATGGATGAATACTTTAAAACAAAAGTTTTTTCGGATTTTTATAATCAAAAAAATAATCCTTTAAAGCAATTCGAAGATGAATTTGGCAAGATGACCTTTCTGAAATATTTTGAATCGGATATGGAATATCGACTGCTTATGCCCGGTAAAATTTTGCAAGCCGATAATGCAGTAATGTATGGCGATACCTTATCCTGGAAACTTACCGCATACCGCATGGTTTACAGCGATTACGCAATAAACGCCCAATCGCGAAGGGCAAACAATTGGGCATTCATCGTGTCCGCATTAATTGTTCTGGCAGCAATCGGCAGCTTTTTATTTAAAAAAAGATAAAGCTATTGCATATAAATAAAAGAGGAACTATCTAGCCTAATTGGCTTTGTTTGTTCCTCTTTTTTATTGATCTTTTAATACAAAGTCAAAATAGATTTGCTTAGGTTTTACTGAAAACCGCCTTGCATTTATCTGCTTTTACAATTTTGTCAAAAAACTCGGTGAATTCCGCATACTTTTCAGCAGGGTACCGGCACTTATTAACCCGAATAGACCGGATATACGTCAACGTATTGCCCTCGACCGTAACCGTAGATTTATAATTACCGAAAACACTCGAAAACTCCGAATTCTGAGGAATAGTTTCCGGTTTTAAAGACGATGGCAAGGTGTAGATTACGGTATCATTATCGGTAAATGTATAATCAATCTCGATATCGGTTTTACGTTGCTTTAGTGGCTTATAACTTTTTGTCCTTTTATTCATAAGGTTTAACGAAATTATAAATAACCGAGGATTGGTTCCGGCATACTTATTCAACTGCAACTTTTGTGTTTCCTCAACTTTCGGAATTATATCGGTTGGTTTGGAGTACTTGAATTCCAATACCTGAAAAACCGGAATATCGTTATTCGTTTCAAACCATTTTTTTTGATCCTCCGGTGAATTTTGCAAATTCGGAGCTACATTTTCAAATTGAATTCCGCAATAACTTGTTCTCACATCGGCAAGCGCATCCCCCGACATATCGATATTTACCTTAGCCAATCGGTTTTGTGAATTTACTTCTGCCGGATATACAGGAGTATGCATAATAACCCCTCCTTTTTCGGTAATGGCCAAAACATCTCGGTCGGTCGTGCCCGACCCCATAAAGCCAAAAGGATTGGTTTGACTTGTACATTCGAGCCAAATCGATTCTTTGGATAATGGCACTGTAACAATAGCATGGTCAAAAATAACGGTAGAAAATTTCGGATCCATTTTTTCAACCGAAGTGCCCGCATTAACTAAAACATAGTATGCTTTAATACCTGCAGCTTTTAGCAAAGCAATGGTGTAATTCGATAATGCTTTACAATCGCCATAGCCAATCCTATCAACATCCGAAGCCAGCATTGGCTGGTACCCGCCTATTCCCAACTGAATACCTACGTAACGGGTTTTATTCTGCATATAGGTATAAATGCGTCGGATCATTTCCACCGTATCTTTTGTGTCCTTTACCAATTCTTTAATTTGTGAAACTGCGGTTTCCGGAAGTTGATCTCTATCCTTGTTAAGATTTACAATCCAATCGCCAAACACTTTCCAGTTGCTCAAATCCCCTTCAAAATCGTGAAACTCAAATTTTTCAGGTGCAACATAAACAACAGGCGACACCTCGTACATCGAAGTCCTGTAAGGCTCTTCTTCCATCGCTTTCATATTTTCAGCCGCCCAGTCGTAAACTTTGGTATTCTTTACATTCGAAATTTTAGGCGCATCGGCCCTGCATAATTTATATCGAAGAGGTAAATCGGATGGGACAATAATTTTAAAAAATGATTTTTCAACGGATACTTCCGGATCATTTTGCGCAATCCAGGTTGGGTAGTTTAAAATTCCATTAAAACTGATTTCATATTCATATTCGACTGTATAGGGAAAGTTACTAACACTTGGAGAATAGGCCAGGACTCTGTTGTCGCTGAATAAACTGGAGCCGTCAAATGCAGGGAAATCTGCAAAATCGACCCGTTTGAGCTTTTTTATAACTTTCCCGTCACTTCCAATTACAATACCGTTGATAGAACTAATTTTTCGATATGGTGTATATCCTGCACGAAATTCGCCCCTGGATTCGCCATTCTTATTCAAAATGGTAACAATTTGCTTAACCTTTAAGGTTGCACTTCCAATGTTCTTAATTTCGAATGTCATTTCCTTTAACCGGTCAATGGCATAGGCATTCTCCTTTAACCCTTCGGGAATAGGCGGAAGTAAAGTTTGTGCAGTTATAACAGCATGGAAAATTATTCCAAAACATAATGTGATTATCGGCTTAAGCATGGCTTAACTATTTTTTTTAAGTACAATTTGTTCGGCTTGTTTGGATACGATCTGATTAAATAACTCCCGGATAATTTCATAATCCTCTGGCATATAGGTGGTTTTGCCAATAGAAAATTTGCAGTTCAGCATTATATTATTCCCCGTAGCACTCAATGCGTATGTAAATTTTATTGTATTATCGGGCGACTTATATAGTCCGCTCTTTGGCAATTCGCTAACACTATAACCTTCGGGAATTTCAATTTTTGAAATTACAACGCGATCCATTGGATAGCCAAAATCGACCGGGAATGTGCGTTTTTCGGTTTTAAACGGATTCTCGGTTAACTGTTCAAAAAAGAGAGGATTGAAAAAAATCTTATCTGATGTCACAACTGTGTTATCGGCTATTTCAACTTCGCCTGAAAATTTAACGTTTTTATCCAGGCTATCCAGGTTTTCAACTTTAAATGTGTTCAATTTTAAGCCTTTGTTTTCAACCTGATAATTCTCAACATACTTGTCAATGCTGGTATGATCTCGTACCTCTTCTCTAAAATCATATGCAGAATATCCCTTTCTTTCAGACGATAGCTTTCCAGCCACTTCGCCTAAATTATTTATTTTAAGTTCCAGGAACGTTACTTTTGAGCTTCCCGCTTTTGGTGTTAAGTTATACCAATTCCCCTTAATTTCCTTTGTATTTATATATCTCCCCGGACCATTCAGGCACCTCATAGGAAGCATATTGATTGGCAAAAGAGGATCAGTGGCATCGAGAATATAGTTGGTTGTATCAATTTTAACATGTGCTACCACGTAATTTAACTTATTCATGGTTGGATAAACAGGGTGCAGCATTCCGTTATCCCTGGTACTCAAAACAATTGGATTAGCATCTAATTTCAAATCTTTCAGCAATGCAATCAGCATTAAATTTATTTCGGCTGTACCACCCGATTGTTCTTTAAAAGCGGATGCCATGAATTGTCTTGAATAAGCAGAATTATATTCATTCCATTTCATTCGTTTCTGAAGGGTTTGATAGGCGAGTTTCATTCTATTATACGGAGGCAGGTTTTTCTCTTCAATTTCTTTCTCCATCTTACTCAAATAGCTGCTTGCTCTCATGCTTTCACCAAAATTAGAGGCGTCACACAGTGTATTATTTACATTGTCCCACGATTCGGTATAGCTTTTATAAAATCTACCAGGTATCGACACGTTTCGGATTTCGAATTCGAGTTTCGACACATAGTTGTATATTGTTGTCATGTAGGCCTCTTTTTTAATGGCCGGCACATCCTGGGCATACCAATGATTACTCCCCAGCGATTTTATATTTCCAAACCCATAACTTACCGTATTAAACGAAAAGTATTGCGATTCCGGTATTTTCAGCTCGCTGTAAACAACAGGGATGGTATATTGAAAATACCAATTTTCGGGAAGACTGGAATAGGAGTATTTAAATTCGATAATAGAACCCTCACGTACATTGGGCATGGTAAATTTGATCCGGTACCGATTGTTCCCCCATGACTCTTTAAAAATAGATTCTTTTTCTAATTTTGACTCAACTACCTGGCCGTTTTCCAAATTATAGGTATAACCTTTTAGGGAATAAGTGTCGTCCACAAAGAACGAACCATCGGCCCAATCGTATCCATCTTTTTTAAGAATCTTGATAATAGTATGTCGGTAAAAATTAAAATCGTTCAGGTTAAATTCTCCAAATTCGTAGAGGACAACTGCTGACGCTCCGGTATCCTTGCTATAAACCTGCATTTTAAGATCATCGATATTTGGTTTGCCAAATTTAGGTTTTGGATTTTGGGCCAGGATAGCTGATGAAATGAATAGTAAGAACAAGAAACCGTATAGGTTTTTGATAATTCGGGATTTGTTTTTCATGAAGTTGGTTGTTAAATCGGTTTTCGTTAGATTTTAATGCCTTGATCGTTTTATTAGATTTCCCTAATACGGTATGAACCCTCAAAAGATTCGATTTTTTTAAGAACTATAGAAATAAATTTAGAAAATGGGATTTTTATAATCCTATATCGAAGTTTAGATTATCTAAAAACAGTGCAAGTACAATACACTTTTATCTAAAAGTAATAACTAAAAACAGAGATCACCCCTCACTCGATCTACAAGGTTAGGTTATATATTTAGTATCTCTCCACAAAATTCTTTAACGAATCCCCAATAATGGCCATCCATGCCTTTTCGTGGTTATCCCTTGAAACATCTTTGTGTTCGGGGGACATTTTTTCAAGTCCAGTGTGGGTAAACTTCACAAGTGTTTCATTTTCCAGGGCAATTAATTCAAAGCTAACAATGGTCTCGGTCGGAAAATTGACGTAATTCCAGGTATACGATAACTTTTCGCACAACTTCACTTCCGTAATTCTACACAAAATAGGAAACCGCCTCCCCTCTTTTTCGCCATAGAGGGTAAAGGAAAAACCTACTTCCGTTTTAAACTCCGGCACTTCAAAGTACCAGATTTTCATATTGTCTTTGTTGGTTATTGCCTGCCAAACTTTGTAAGCCGGGGCTTTTATAATTACCTCCTGAAAAATTGGTGCAACTTTCATGTTGTATCGATATTATTTAAAGAATTTGCAGTCTTTAAGACTGTTTTGCGTTTTTAAAGTTCAATAAAACCTCAAAAGTTGCAAAAATAATCTCAAAGACTGCAAAGAAATATTTCAGGTTAAATCTACTTATTAATTACTATTACTAACAAATGCGACCTTTTTACCATCGGGACTCCACGAGGGTACGTTAAACGTTCCCTGGCCTCCATAAATATGGGCAACAACTTTAATTGCACCGCCATTTAAAGGCAAGGTGCGAAGCATTACATGTTTGTAATAGGGATGGTCGCCAGATGCCACAGTATTGGGATACGATATAAAAATAATACTTTTCCCGTCGGGCGAAATATGCGGAAACCAATCGTTATAATCGTCAAACGTAACTTGCTCCTGATCCGAGCCATCGGCTTTCATCCTCCAAATCTGCATAGTTCCGGTGCGGTTCGAATTAAAATAAATATATTTTCCATCTGGCGAATACTCGGAACCATCATCCAGACCAGGTGCATTTGTCAAGCGCACTTCTGTTCCACCTTCTACCGGCATTCTGTAAATATCATATTCCTTGTTCCGCTCGCCGGTATATAGCAAAAACTTACCATCGGGTGACCAGCCATGCCAGTACGAAGGACTTTTATCAGTTACCACTTTAGGAATACCTCCGGTAACAGGCACTATATAAACGGTAGAACCTCCATTTCTGTCGGCTGCATGATGACTAATTGCCAGCATTTTACCATCGGCCGATAATCCGTGGTCGTTATTATTGGCAATTGCAAAGTCCGTATTAATTTCAACCGGTTGGCCTCCTGTGGCAGGGATGCTATATATCTTGCCCTTACTGTTATATATGAGTGATTTCCCATCGCGGGTCCAGTTAGGAGCTTCGAAAGGAATTTTCGATTCGTAAATCACTTTACGCAATCCGGTTGTAACATCCAGAATTTCGAGTTTACTGCCAATATAATCTTTATAAGGAACAAAATTAGATGCCGCAGGAACAGTATACCGAACATTGGTCAACTCAAATTCCTCAGTTACATCGGGATTATGAGAACATCCCAATAAACCAACATAGAAATCGCCATCGCCAAAATTAATATCAATGGAACCGACTAATTGCAATGGTTCTCCCGGGTGAGCCACTTTAGCTGTAATTCTATTCCCGGTTTTTTCTAATTGAATAATACTAAAATGCTTTTGAATGGAGGGAATTTCTTCGGTTACAGCAGCATCCTGCGAACGATATTGAAGGGAGGTAAGACCATCGCCGTGTATAGCAATATCTGCATAGGCAGAGGTAGGGTCGAGGCTTTTGCGAATCATTAATCCAGTTTTACGATGTGGATCAACTCCTTGTCCAATCATCTTTATGGTAGCATACATAATAAAATCACCGGAAGCCTTTTTCCATACAAAATGGAATTCGTCGTCGTTTGCCCAAAGGTTTTTACCCGATGCTTTAATGGTATACATTTCATTTTCAGAATTGAATACTGCCGAACCGGGGTGTTTTACCTTCCCGATATCCCCGCTGTTTTCGAATATTCCAACCTTGGTTTGAGCAAATAATGTAGTGGTCATAAATACAGAAAGAAATATTAGTTTTTTCATTCTAAGTGTTGTTAATAGTTATAGAACAAAAATAATAGAAATAATGGTTGGTAAGCTAACAAATAAGGATGTTTTTGCAAATTTCAATCGATTGCAATAATTACCATGGAATTCGAAAACCAGATTGCCTATTTTAAAAGTAAACATATAATTATTCCAAGGCCAAAGCCGCCTGCACCCCAAAAGAACCTTGTTTTCACCACCTTTTTACGTTCTTCCCCGACAATAGACTTCGACTCCTCAATTTTAAGAATGGCTTCATTCAAATTTGAGTTCACAGCGGTAAGTTTATCGGATACATCGGCAATATTTTCACCGGTTTGTTTAATAAATAATTGTGATGTCGCAGCAATTGAATCAAAACCCGATTTTAATTGATTGTATTCTTTTGCCTGCTGGTGAATACGGTCCTCCTGTAACTGAATCAAGTTTTCGTAGGAAATAAACATTTGCTTCAGATTCAAATCGCGGTTCTTCAATTTTTCGTATGAGGTTTTATACAACAAAAATGTTTTTGAATTCAATACATACACCGAATCGCAATCCACCCGGAGGGTATCACCTTTAGTGGCTACATAGCTGGTTATTCCTGTGCAATTATTTAATTCAAAAAAGCTTTGAGCAGCGCATTCCAACGAGAATAAAAGTAGGAATCCTCCAAAAAATAAATTCTTCATAACATATTAATTATCAATTATGGATTGAAACAACCGGTATTTCGGGTAGCTCTTGCCCAATCAATTCAATATCGCGATATAATTCTTTCAACCGAATTCGGATACTATCACGTTTAGCAGCGAATTTTACTTCATTCAACCGGCGCTCAAGATCCAAAATCTCAACCCGTCCCTGAATATCCATCACGTACGATCGAAATCGGTTTAAATCTACCTGTATAGAATCAAGTGATGCCTTTGCAGTATCAATTTGCAGAATAGCCGAGTTTATTTTCTTTTCAGCAGCATCTAGTTTTTCTATTGCTTTCTTTAAGTTTCTGCCAGAGAAAAAAAGGCTGTTAACTAATATCACAAGCACTGCTACTGTCAAAATATAGAGTGCAATTTTTTCGGTTCGGTTCATTGTTTTAACATTTTAGAAAAACTTGAGTTTTACAGATTGTTCAATGATAGTTATATTTGAATGGATAAATTCAAGCCTGTATTTAGTTTCTGGAATATTTAGCGGCATAGGTTAGGTTTTGGTCGAATAAAAATAGGATATTTGCCGTTACAACGCAAGATTATATTGAGCCAGGATTAAACCATAGAAATCAAATAATGAATTATCCGTTACTAATTTCCTTATTTATGCTGATTACACCCGGAAATTTCAAAACCGAACAGCTTAAAAACAGTCGTGTTCAAACCGCCTATAAAAATAAGAAAGCATCGATAGAAACTTTGCTGAAGTCGAAAAACCTGCAATTATCTTCACTCGAAATTCATTTAAGAGCCTATAAGTCCGAACAAATAATGGAAGTTTGGGCAAAGAATAAAACCGACCAGACATTTGTAAAACTGATTGATTATGAAATTTGCCGGTTATCCGGCGAAATTGGCCCCAAGCGAAAAGAAGGCGATTTACAGGTTCCGGAGGGATTTTATTATATCAACCACTTTAATCCGGAAAGCAGCTTCCATTTATCGCTGGGCATAAATTATCCGAATAAATCCGATAAAATTTTAGGAGACAAGCAACACCCCGGAGGAAGTATTTATATTCATGGAAAATGCGTCACCATTGGCTGTTTGCCAATTACCGACGACAAAATAGAAGAATTATACATTTTATGTTTAGAAGCGAAAAATAACGGACAACAAAAAATAACGGTTACAATTTTTCCATCGCGAATGAGTCCTGAAAAATATAACAACCTAAAATCGTTGTCCACTATTGAGCAGCATACGTTGAATTTATGGGAAGATTTAGATACTGAATATCGGTATTTTGAATCGAAAAAGAGACTCCCGGTCATTTCGTTTTTATCAAACGGACGTCATAAAATTCAATAAAATTATTCATCCACTGCCCCTTAATTTTCAGGTAGTATAAATACCACCCTATTTATACTCATCAAAATGGGTATAATAGCCAATTTTTTGCAATGGATACATAACATACATTTGCTTGAGCTATTTAACCTGAACAAAAAGCATGGGCAAACTATACGAGCAGCTAAGCAAGGATGTTCGATTGCAGGAAGGACTTAAATCGTGCATAAACTGTGGTACGTGCACTGCTATTTGTCCCGCTGCAGAGTTTTATGATTACGACCCCCGTATTATTGCCGAAAAAGTTCAAAGCAAAAACGACACCACTATTGAAGAGTTGCTAAAAAGTGAAACTATTTGGTATTGTGGCGAATGTATGTCGTGTAAAACACGCTGTCCCAGAGGAAATACCCCCGGGTTAATAATTATGGCATTACGTTCTCTTTCGCAGGATTTAGGCCATTTTGCCGAATCGGAAAAAGGACGGCAGCAATTATTTCTAAAACGAACAGTTGGCGAATGGTTGTTAAACCATGGCTACTGCCTGTATCTCGAAGGAATTGGTACAGATTTATTCCCCGAACAGGGCCCTATTTGGGATTGGTGGCAGGAAAACTATAAAGATGTGATGGACCGCATGGGGGCTAACTATCAGGGAGAAGGTCCAGGAGTACTTCGAAAAATACCAGAAGAAACCATGGCCGAAGTAAAAAAGATATTTGAATTAACGGGTGCTACAGAGCGGTTTGCTACTATCGAAAAATATTCGAAACTGAAAGCAGACGAGTTTAACCTGGATATTTCGGACAAAATGCCCAATGAATATGTTCATTCGGTTTTTACGACCAATAGTATTTTGGAATAAAAGCATTTATAACTACTGCTAATAGGAATTATAAAAAGAATATGCTTCAGGAAGGGAAACAAGCACTTTGGAAAGAGTATCAGAAAGAAATTGCTGATAACCGTTACTTCTATGTACGGAGCTGCGTTCGCCAGAATTTTTTTCCGGCTTCGGAAGCCACATTTTTGAAAATCATTACGGAAGAACTTGGAAAAGACATTTACGAGCATCCAAGTCATACTTCCTGCTCCGGCATTGGCTACCATACCGATGTAATCCCTTTTGAAACCACCATGACCATGGTTGCCCGGCAGTTTGCACTTATGACAGAAGCCGGATATCCCAACCTGGTACCTTCGTGTATTACATCCTTTGGTTTATATACCGAGGTATTGGATACCTGGCATCATTTTCCGGAAGTGGAAGCCCGGGTTCGCGAACACCTTCGCAAAGCAACCGGTCGCGAATTTGAAAAACCTGCCAACATTGCTCATGCCAGCGATATCATTTTTAAACTTCGCAACGAAATAGCTGCCAAAGCAAAGCATAAACTGGTTAATCATATCACAGGAAAAACCCTGCGTGGAGTGGAGCACATCGGATGTCATTATTCAAAGATGTTTCCACAAAAAGGAATTGGAGGAGCTGAATATCCTTATGTTCTTATCGGAATGATTGAAGCATGGGGCGGTGAAGTAGTTGATTACCCTGAAAGACGTCATTGCTGCGGATTTGGATTTCGACAATACCTTGTAAAAGCTAATCGTGGGTATTCTGTTGCCAGTTCAAAAAAGAAATTCGAATCGATGGAGCCTTATAAACCCGATTTTATCCTTACCAATTGTCCTGGATGTCCTTATTTTCTGGATCGGTGGCAATATGCCATTGCCGAAATGGAAGGAACTACTTACGGCGAAAACGGGATGGGAATCCCTGTCCTCACTTATGAAGAGCTTGCCGGATTGGTTTTAGGATATGATCCCTGGGATTTAGGATTACAGGTTCACCAGGTTTCGGTAGAGCCTTTGCTCGATAAGATGGGCATTTCGTACAATCCTTCTTCCAAATACGTGGGAAAAAATGGAAAATTTTTAGGTGTACCTTTTAAACCTAACACATTAAAGGTCTGCTAATATGTCGAAAACTGTATTAATAATAGGTGGTGGTGTGGCAGGATTAGAAGCCTCCGGTGTTCTGTCAAAACTTGGATATACTATTACTATTGTAGAAGCTTCCGATCGTATAGGAGGAAAATTAAACCGCTGGGCAAATCTCTTCCCAACTCAACGGCCTGCCGAAGAAGTACTTAATTATTTGAAATTTCAACTCGACCCAAATACATCCATCATTACCAATACAAAAATTGATGACATATCGCTCGGAAAAACGCAGGTGAGTGCTACGTTAAGCAATGGTAACTGCATTCAGGCGGATGCTGTTTTGGTTAGTACCGGCTTCGAATTTTTTGATGCCCGAAAAAAAGAAGAATACGGTTACAAAATTTATGAAAATGTAATTACCTCTGTCGATCTGGAACAAATTTTTAAAGATGGAAAGGAGTTAAAAACATCGCAGGGAAAAACTCCGAAACGAATTGGCATTATCCATTGCGTAGGCTCGCGCGACGAAAAAGTTGGGAATACCTATTGTTCCAAAGTATGCTGCGTTACCGGGGTAAAACAAGCCATTGAAATTAAAGAACGAATTCCTTCGTGCGAAGTATTCAATTTCTATATGGACCTTCGCATGTTCGACAGGCATTTTGAAGATATTTATAAGAAAGCCCAAGTGGAGCACCATGTGCAGTTTATCCGTGGCCGGCTTTCGGAAGCATTTGAAAACCCCGATGGCTCCGTAATGATTAAAGTAGAAGATACTTTATTGGGTAAACCCATGAAAATGAACCTGGACCTGGTTGTTCTAATGGTGGGCTTTGTACCTTCGTCGAGCAGTGTGTTCCTGAAAAAAGGGTTACAGCTCGAAACTGGAAACGATGGATTCTTTACTCCTGCTGATGAGCATTATAAAACGGTATGCAGCAACCAAAAAGGAGTATTTTTTGCAGGAGCCTGCACCGGTCCCAAAACCATAGAAAATACTATCACCGAAGCCAGAGCGGCAGCCCTGGAAATTGCAACATATTTAAATCAAAATTAATTTCGATTACAATGCCCGATTTTGGTTATAAAATAGCGAAAGACCGCCAGATAGACTATGACGAAAACAAAAGACTGATATTTTCGGAGGTAGCTGCATGGGAACCTTCGATATACCGGTGTATCAGCTGTGGAACCTGCGCTGCTACATGCTCTGCCGGGCAATATACCGATTATAGCCTTCGGAAATTAATATTGTTGGTGAAAAGAGGGGAAGAACAAGAAGTGATCACTAATGTATCAAAATGTTTGTTGTGTGGCAAATGCCAGTTGGCATGCCCTATGGGTGTAAATACCCGCAATTTGATTCTTGGAATTCAAAACGCAGTTAAAAAAACTACTTATGCTGTTTGATTGGTTCGTACTTCCGTTTACCTTGGGATTAGCCTATTTACTCGTTGTAGTATCAGTTAAATTTTACTGTTGGATAAAGGCATTGCCATACTCAGAAAAACAAAAGCTGAAAAAAGCAATTTTTACCACAAAATCTCTCATTTCTTTCAAAGAAATTGTGATGGAAAGCCTCCTTCACCGCAAAATTTTTAAAGTAAATCCATTGTTAGGGTATATGCACATGAGCCTGGCTTTTGGCTGGCTCTTACTTATATTGTTAGGTAATCTGGAATCGCGTGTATTTAATCATGGTGAAATGGGCCCTCCTTATGTTCCTATTTTCTTTCGGTTTTTTAATCCAAATCCGACTGCATTTGCTTTCCACCATCAGTTTTCATTCATTATGGACCTGGTATTGGTATTTGTGTTATCAGGTGTAGCTCTGGCATATTATAAACGTTTAAATTCAAACACTTTAGGCTTAAAACGCATTACCAAACACATTCCTGCCGACATGCTAGCCCTTACCGCGCTGTGGTTTATTTTTCCATTGCGTTTACTGGCTGAAAGTTTTACTTCCGGTTCACTTGGTGGTGGAAGCTTTCTGACGGCTAACCTGGGAAATGTGTTGAATAGTTTTCTTCCATCCGAAATTCTATATTATCCTTTTTGGTGGGCCTATTCAGTATCATTGGGTTTATTCTTTGTGGCGCTGCCATATTCCCGCTACATGCACATACCTACCGAAATGCTGCTTATATTCCTTAAAAATGCAGGAATTGAAGAACAAAACAGTCATTCGGGATTTACTGAGGTGGAATTAAATGCTTGCTCCCGTTGTGGAATATGTATTGATACCTGTCAACTATCTAAAGCAGCCGGTATCAATAATGTGCAATCGGTTTATCAGCTAAGAGATATACGCTATGACACACAAGACCTGAACCGCTCCTTGAATTGCCTGATGTGTGGCCGTTGCGATACAACTTGTCCTGTAGGCATCGACATTGCCGGAATACGTCAAATTAAGCGGAATGAAAGTGCTCCCGGATTAGCTGAAAACTACACATACATTAAACCGCAACCGGTTCAACATGCCGATGTTATTTATTTTGCAGGTTGCATGACACACCTCACCCCATCCATCAAAAAAGCGATGGTAAACATTTTCAAAAATAGCGACATTAATTTTTGGTTTATGGACGAGCAAGGTTCGCTTTGCTGTGGTCGACCGCAGCTTTTAGCAGGAAAAAACCAGGAGGCGAAAATTTTAATGCAGAAAAACAAAATGGCAATCGAGCAATCTCAGGCAAAAGCGCTGGTTACCAATTGCCCTATTTGCTATAAGATGTTTCATGAAGAATATAAATTAGATATACCAGTTTACCACCATTCACAATATTTTGCAGGCTTATTGGATAACAACCTTCTTGAATTGAATCATCTCAATACTTCAGCTGTATATCATGACCCATGTGAACTTGGCAGGGGAAGCAAAGTATATAAAGAACCACGCCAGGTATTGAATAGTATTGTAGCGCTGAACCAACCAAATGACGATGGAGAAAAAGCACTTTGCTGTGGCGGCAGTTTGGGAAATGTTTCCATATCTTCTGAACAAAGAACATTAGTAACCAAACAAGCTTGTGATACACTGCTTCAAAATCAACCGGAAATTTTAGTAACGGGCTGCCCACTTTGTAAAAAAACTTTCCAAAAAGTTTCAGATACTCCTGTTTTAGACCTGGCTGAACTTGTAAACAACAGCTTGATTTCGAGGAAACAGAAACCTAAACCTCTTAAAAAGCTCGAAAAAATTGACCAAGTTTTGAATTCGCTCGTACCCAATCAAACAGCAGATTTAGAATAAATCATCTACCACTTGGAATTCAATATCTTCACAGCTTCTATTAGTTGATATTCAGATCGGACGCTTCCAACATGGTTTTCACGAAAAATGGATTTTATTTTTACAGCATGCTCGGGATAAGCATTAATAATACTTTTTCGGCGTGTTTTTATATATTTTATCGGTAAATCGCCGACCTGAAATAAAAAAAATGGCTCCTGGGTATAAACACTTAGCGAATAAGCTCCTCCTTTTGATCCAATTACTGCCTCTGAGCTAACTCCCACTTTTCTACTGGCAAATAATTTGACTTTCTCCGATGACAAAATTTCGAGATACCGAATAGCAGTATCTTCTATTAAAGGAGATTTCATGGAAATTTTTTGAAATACCCTTAAATAATTCATATTTAAAGGAGTTAACGAAAAGCCCAATATAAGACTTGGATCAACTGCAACCACATCTTTCCCATCAGCTAGCCAAATCAATTCACTTTTAACACAATCGAACTTAAGCCATCTGTTTTTAACAGTGTCACCATTGGTTAAGTAAACATTTCCATTTAACCAATTTTCAACCAAGAAAGGAGTTCCTTTGCCAATAGGCGATGGTTTATAAGGCTTCCCAATAAGAGGAGGGTTAAAATAACCGGAAGTACTGAATATTTCATCGTTTTGTGCATGTAGAATGCCAATACAAAAAAACATAAACACAAGAAAAACAATGTTTTGCCGGATATTATTATTTGATATCATTGTAATTATACTTATTTCTTTGAAATATTCTATTTTATTAATCTTCAACCTCTATATTTCTATAAGATACAACCTTATCGCCCTTATTTGAAATACCTTCTACCTTTATTAAATAAGAAGCTGCATAATCTGATGTATAAAACTCTACTTTTTCAGATCGATCGCCAGTAATTCTAATTTCGGGTTTCCAAAATAGTAATTGCCTGAAATCGGGTTCACGCGAATTATTATTGCTAATAGAATAATTTGGCAGGATTAAGCGTGGTACCTCATAATAATTTTCGGCCTTTAATCTTATATTACTGGAATTCAGCGAAATATTTTTCCAGGCTTGATTTCGGGATGTTACAGATAATATTCCTGGTATTTTTAAGAAATCGACATACCATTTGGTAGAAACCAGATCAATTTTTCGAATATCTCTTGAACCAAGCGGTATTATCTGGTTGATATCGTCAATCATCACTCCGTCCAGCAGAATCATAGAATTACCTCTCAAATACTCTTTTTCCTGCATATCGAGTATTTCCATAGAATAATTATTATCATGCTTGCGAACTTTTAACATAGGCACAATTTCCCTTGAAATTTCCTGAAAATCTTTTAATTCGGTGTAATCAGCAGGGAATATCTGATAATTTGGTATTTGAATTAGTTGTGGGATAACAGACTTATATTTCAAAGGCTGAAAAAAAGAAGAAACCAATCCAAACGATTTCTGAACCCTGATTATATCTTGACTTCTATGTATATAACCGATCAACGAGGAATCGATTTTCCAGGTGGTTGGTTTAAATACTTCTGAACAATTGAACTTTGAATCCAGTTCTATATAAAAAGGACCTGATTCATTTTCAGATAGGGCTACTTTAATAAATAAATCTTTACCGTTATAATAATCGGATAGCTGAAATCGAAAATAACCTTCGGTATCCGAAATGGAATGCTGAAAATTAGAGACCGTGTCGGGCGAAGTGAGATAAAGACTATGATATGCAACACCGTACCCCTTTGGCTTTTCCAGCAATCTTCCTAATAACTCTGCAGTTTTATCTTCTGCAAGGAATAACGGTTTTCCATCTTCAGATTGAAACTTGACATTATTATCAAATCCATTTTTTTCGAAAGAAGCTGAAGATAACTTATTAGCTTCTTCTAATGTATTATTCTCTATAACTGAGAAAGAGATATCGGCATATTGTAAACTTTTGTCACTTAAATTCAATTCAACAGATATTTTTTCTCTCTTCTTATATTTTAGCTGATTGGGAGTAATTTCAATTTTCGGGTTCTCGTTAATATTTAAAGGAATAATAACCTGCAAGACCTTATTATTACTATTATCCAAAATACTAAAACTATTCGTTTTCCCTTTAAATAGACTTTTATTAATTAAAAAGGTATCCTGCGATTGCTTTATTGTATTCAGATAAATGGTGTTATTGTCGCTTACAGCAGAAATAAATGACGGTTTTAAAGTATCGAAGTTAGCTATTGAAGAAACCACCTGATAAAATTCTCCAACAGAGCGATAATTAATATGAAAGCCGTTTTCAACAGTATTCTCCTTTTGAAGGGGTTGAGAAGATGATGTTACCAAATTAAAAAGGTCGTTATCGAAGCGGTTAACAACCATAATCTGATCGTGAAATAATATATCAGGGGACCCATTACGCATAAAGTTCGTATAAGCCATCACCTGATAATAACCTGAAGTAAGTGTATCCGAAAGATTTACAAAACCATTTGCCCTGCCATTCCGGATTTTAATCTGCGATTTACCTATCACAGTACCGGTTTGATTTCGAACCACAACATATCCTATACTAGGATAAGAAACCAGGGTTTTAGTCTGGGTATCGAACAAAAACAAGCTATACATAATGTTTTCGCCTGCTACGTATAATTTCCTGTCGGTATTCACCAAAACTCTTTCGGTGATAGCGGCTGTTTTAATAACCCCTTCTTCATCAAAAGGAAAACCAAATGCTTTGACTGGGGTGATGAATACTATAAAAAAGAATATCAGGATAAATAAAAATCTACTCATAAGTCATTATTTTTTTAATACCAAAATGCAGGCGGATTGTTAATAACTTCGCCTACTTCAGTAAACCCAGGAAAATCATCTCTTTGAATAAGGGATACTTTTCTTTTCATCTCATAGCGATAATAGTATTTTTCAGAACTTGATACTTCAAAAAGACCCAATACCATTTTATCGGAGTTGGTAGTACACTTTATATTTCCAATTAATTGTGAAGGAGAAGGATCAAAAATTTTCCCTGAAGCCGTTAGCTGATTATTTAAGTCCTCATAGAATTTATGCGCTTCAGCCGAAAGGTTATATTTATTAATTATTAATAAGAATGCAGCAATGTTTAAATTAGGTCTTTCGTCATAGGTGAAAATATTGGTTGAGAAAAAATTAATATTGTGCTTTTTCACAACCCCTATACTTTTATCAAATTTTGTTTTGGTAACATTTAAATTAGTGTTCGGATTAAATGTTTTCCAACAATATACGATTGGTGGTGGAAGTCCTGGTAATGTATAATAATATAATACCGTAACCGTTAACTCGTATCTGCATTTTGGCACCTCAGAAGTTCCGGAACTTAAATCAACAAATGTTTCTATTCCATCCTGTGAAACATAAAAATAATCACCATAATCATTTTGCGACATAATCTCTTTAGTAAGATAATTCCCATAAATACTATCCTGCTTAAAAGATTTTGACAACTGCTGCGGAGTGGATTCGTATTTCAACCCATCGGCAGTAGTAACAGTTAGTGTATAGGTTCGTTCAGGTTGAGCATAAAGATTATCATTCTTAAAAACACCCGAACTGGTATGAAATAATTCAAATTCGGCACCTCGATCGTCGTGAATTTTAACAATCGCTTTTTCAATTGGTTGGCGGTTATCGGTCGAATCAAAAGAAACAGCTCTGCTCACTCTCACTGAAACCTGACCCGGATTATTTGTCATTATGCCTTGAATAACGATTGCTGTATTCGTGTTATTAATTTCTGGTTCATAAATCTCTTTACAGCCCCAGAAAATTGGAAAAATGAGTAATAAAAAATATTTTGATTTTGTCATAATTAAAATTTTTATGCACCGACAGCTTATATCTTCAAATAAAAAAATTAGAAAGTAAAATTATAGGTAAGTGTTGGGAATGGCTGGCCTATTATATAAAGCTTATACATGCTGTATGTTTTAAAATTATTCACTAGTGTAGCAGGCTGTTTCTGATAGAAAGCAGAAAAAGCATTATCGCGTCCATAAAGATTGACAATGGAGAGTGTCCAGCTACCCTTCCATTTTTTCTTTATTTTCAGACTCTCATCCAGCGTAATTGAAACATCTAACCTATGGTAATCCGGTAAACGATATTTATTGCGGTCGGAGTAGTAAATCAACTGATTGTTGCCAAAATAATATTTCATTTCGGGAAGAGTAACAGGTCGACCGGAATTGTAAACAAATGTAGCAGAAAATCTCCAGCGGCGGGAAATATGGTAATTGGCCAACGCTATAAAATTATGAGGTTTATCAAAGTCTGATGGAAAAAATTTATTCTCAGTTATCTGCTCCTCCGAAAAGGTACTGGTAGTTTGCCGAATTGCCTTTGAGAAAGTATAGCTTGCCCAACCGGTTAAACGGCCGGTACTTTTCTTTACATACAATTCTATTCCATAATTATATCCAATTGCCGGAATAACATCTGTTTCAATTGTTTCATTCAACAAAAGCTTTGAGCCCTGCTTATATTCCATAACATTGTTAAGTTGTTTAAAATATACTTCGACAGAGGCTTCGAGTGCCTGTTTAGTATAATTTCGGTAATAACCAAGTGCAATTTGATTACAAATGAGCGGAGAAATATTGTTATCGCTAAGTTTCCAAACATCCGTAGGAGCCATAACTGAGGTATTGGAGATCAGATTCATGTATTGATGAATCTTTGAATAACTGGCTTTTATCGAACTTTCTGCGTTAAGTTTATAAATGGCCGAAATTCTGGGCTCAATTCCATTATGAGAAAATATTATTTCATCTTTTTTATAGATCCGAACTTCATTCAAATTATCCGCAAGTCTTGGCATATTTGGAGAGTATTCCCGGGTTGAATAGGGCCCCAAAAACAGATATTTGGTAAAACGAAGGCCAGCTTCTACCGAGAACTTATCGCTAAAATTATAATTGTCAGAAATATAGCCCGAAAGCTCCATTCCCTTCTCGTTCTGCACTTTTTTAGAAATAATCAGCGACTCAATCGATCCGGGGTTAAGTTCACCAGGATTATTCGAATACTGAATAGCATTCACACCAATATCGATTGAATTCCTTTGAGACATCGACCATGCAAAATTCCACCGAACACAATCGTAAATTATGCCCATATCAATTTTCGATTTGTCAACTGGTTTATCAAGGTCTTCTTCCACTAATAAATTATAGGTACTTCTTCCAGCCATCAGTGTTGTAGAAATATTACTGTTAAAAACATGGCTCCAACGACCTCCTCCCATCAAATTTCCGTATTTATAATTTGTGGTGCTTCCTAATTGAAAATTATCGTTGCTTAAATATCCAAAGAACGAAATTCGATTGGATACATTGGGCGAAATTGTAAGCATGGCATTTAAATCGCTGAATCCGGCTGAACTATTTCGAAGGTCAGCATCGGGCATTTTTTTCAGCAACCAGTCAGAATAAGAACTACGCCCACCCAATGTGAGGATAACCTTCTTTTTAAACAAGGGAAGTTTTAAACTTAGTCTGCTATTAATCAAGCCAATTCCTCCTTTAGCAGAGAATTTTTCCGATTGGGCTCCTCCCATTTTTATATCCAAAACTGAGGAAGCTCTTTCTCCATATTGTGAGGGTATTCCAGCTTTTAATAAGGTAACGCTCGATACCTCATCAGGATTCACCACAGATATTAAGCCAAAAACATGGGATGGATTAAATACAGGTAAATCTTCCATTAAAACCAGGTTTTGATCAGCACTACCTCCACGAACATTAAATCCGGTGCCAAATTCTCCGGCCGATTGAACACCCGGCATCAGAGTAACGCTTTTGATAATGTCAGTTTCGCCCATAGAAACCGGTAATTCTTTAATTGCTTTGGCATCAATTTTCACCATGCTCATTTGGTTGCGCATAACACCGTTTTGAGCCATTTCAGCAAGTACAACTACTTCATCCAGGTTAATACTCTTCTCGTATAGCTCGAGGGTTAATTTTCCCTGGCTAAACACTTTAATTTTAGATAAACCTGATTCGTAACCAAAATACTTCAATACCAATTCATGCTCGCCTACCGGGAGAGTTAGTTTAAATTTTCCATCTTGATCAGTAGTGACCGCAATCTTTAATTTCTCTTCGTTAATAACTGCGCCAACAAGAGGTTCTCCTGTTTTTCCGTCGATTAGCTCCCCATCGATAGTAGCGTTTGAAAAACGTCCATAATCTAAGGGATTTCCAATAGATATATATTCCTGATAATTTGTTTTTTGAGAGGAGGAAGATGCTGATTCGAGTGGAATTAAGATAAAAGAAGCGGAATTAATTTTCACAAACGAATATCCTGATATTTTTTGAATCCGCTCAATTGCCAATTCAAAAGGCAATTGAACAACCGATTTGGGAACGCGGCGATTGTTCAGCCTTTCGGTATCATAAAAAAACTTTACATTGAATTTGGTTTCCAATGTTATAATAGCATTTTCAAACGAAAGAGAGGAAAGAGTATCGGTTTTGGTTGAATTATTATCTTGCCCTGAAACGGAACTCTGAGACAAAAAAACAAGTACTATTATAATAGAATAGAAATATTTCATTACGTAATTAGTTGATCGTTAGTTGATTTATTAAAAAAATGAATCAATTTAAAAAAACATAATGTTACAAAAACCCTACAAATAAGGGATAAAGAACAAGAGAAAAATTCAAGCTAAATCTATTTATAATTCATATAGATAATACCATACAGAAGAACTTTAAAACATGTATTAATACTCCCAACTTGCTCTAATTAGGCTTCCTTGTTCTTCGTGGTTTACAATACGCAAATGGGCCTCGATTTCCTGTTGCATTTCTTCCACATGAGATATGACACCAACAATACGATTTTCCTTGCGCAGTGATTTTAACGTATCAAAAACTATATCGAGCGATTCTTTGTCCAACGAACCAAAACCCTCATCGAGGAAGAAAAAATTTTGGTTTGATTCGGTAATTTTTTTGATATTATCTGCTAATGCCAAGGCCAGTGATAAGGCTGCCTGAAAAGTTTGCCCGCCCGATAAGGTTTTTACGTTTCGAACCTTGCCCCCATTCATAAAATCTCGTACCTGAAAATTATTCTCGCCCGTAACCTCGAGGCTTAATTTTTGCCGGGTAAGTTTATAAAATCGTTCGTTTGCTGCATGGCAAAGTTCCTGCAGATATACCGATGAAATATAATTTACAAAACCACTTCCTTTAAAAAGCTGCTTTAAAGTTTTAATATCCTCGGCCCGCAATTGAAGTGAAGTAAATTGACTTCTCAGGTTCAATTGGGTTTCCAGGTTTATTTTCAACGATTTTAGTTCGCTTTCGAGCTTGCCCTGCTGTTGGTTTTTAAGATTTACCTCCTCTGTAATTTGGCTAATCAAAGTTAAAAGCTCAAGATGTTGCTCCTGATTATATTGCTGCTCCCCTATTTCGGAAATAAGCCCCGCCTGTTGTTTTTCAGAAAAATCCAGTGATTGGTTAAAATCAAAAACCCTCTTTTTCTCTTTTTCAACATCAAGGTGTTGGGAAAGAACTTTTTCTACATCCGAAATCGAAGCATACGCTGATTGGTTTAACTGATCCTGAATTTTAAGTGCAATTTTATTCTGTGACTCACTCTCCTGCAATAAAACCTTTCGATTAGCATCCAGTCTCCCGGTAATAGTATCGGCTTCTTTCCTGAGAATCCCAATTTTGTTAGTAGTCGTTTCATAAATGGATTCAATTTCTCTATATCTTTTCAGGCAAGAAACTTTTAGCATTTCAATTTCTTCAATTGTTTTATTCTCAAATTCCTGAATAGTAAATTGTTTAATTTGACTGGTAAAAGTTCGCACATCTGCAATATTGGCAGTTACATGATGCCTTAATTCTTCAATAGCTTTATTAAACTTCTCTTTGCTTTGGTTTCCCTCCTCAACTTGCTGGTTCATTTTCTCCAATTCTACCTCCTTCTGCTTTATTTGAAGCAACAATTGATCTGCTTTTGTAAACTCTTCTAAAACGTATGTTTCTTCCTTATAAGAATCCCAGGCGAATGCTTTTTGATGTTCGGAAATTTTACCAGCCTGTTCCTTTTGTCGCAGCAACACCTTTTGAAGGAGTTCACTTTTCAGATGGTATTTTGTTTCAATTTCGGAAAGCCGCTTCTGGTCTTGTTCAATTGCGTTTATTTCTTTTTCATAAACTGATTTTTGTAATCGCAAATTCTCAATGGCCTGGGAAACATTTTGCGCATTTAACGGCTGAGGATGTGTTAATGCGCCACATAATGGACAAGGTTTACCCTCCGCAAGATTTGTAGCATATTCGCCAAGCTTCGCTTGAATAGCCAGATGCTCCAAATCAATAGATAGATTTTCGATAAGGTGCTTTATATGGAGCTTTTTTTCTTCAAGTATTGTCGCTATCACTGCCGAATCTTCCGAAGGAAGTATATTTACAAAGCATTCATTTTCCAAAAGTTGGGATTTTTGGGACTCTATTTCACGCAAATCGTTTTTGATAGAATCGCTTTCAAGGGTAATATCCTTATTGGTCGATAAAAGCAGCTTATTTACTGTATACCAGTCTTTAACCTGCGACAGAACCGCCATATCAGGATATTGGCTTTTTAATGCTTTGATAGAAGATGTTAATCCTTCCTGTAATTGTTTTAGTTGAAAAACTCTTTCAACAGTTTCATGGTAGATTTTTTCGCCATTCGTGATTCGTTCATTTAATATCTTACCAGCTTTATCAAGTTCATGGAGTTTCTTAATTTTATCAAGCTCCTCGGCTTGGAGGTTAAGTATTTCCCTTCCCTCATAATCATGTTTAAGAGTCTCAAACAACTTTTCCAATTCGGCCAGTTGCTGCCGGGTTTCATTCAGTATAGAATTATCTTTAGAAATGCTCTGTTCAAACAGCTTTATTTTATTGGAAATTTCTTTTGCCGACTCAAGTATACTTTCAAAATTTAAGCGGCAATATTCATATTCTTTAATGTTTTTATCTAAAAGTATAAACGCTGGTTCCTGCGCTTTTAGCTGGGATATCGTTTGATTTAATTCCGAGATCCTAATTGTTAGTTCCTTAATTTTTCTGATTTTACCTTCCTGCTCCTGATGTAATAAAAGATCCTGTGCTTTAAATTCTATTTCTTTTTTTAATATTTCAATTGCATTTTCTGTACCGGCTATTTGTTCCTGGCTTAATTCGCCCAGTTGCTTTAGCTGGCCTTCCAAATTCTGAAGTTGTTGGTTGTTTTTTGTTTCGAGCGAAACCACTTTATAAAACAATTCATATTTATCGAGATTGAACAATTCCTTCATCATTTGAGTGCGCTCTGTTTTTCCCAGTTGAAGGAATTCCTGAAATTTCCCCTGTGGGATAATGATTGTTCGCTTGAAATTCTCGTAGCTCAATCCTATGATGGTTTCCAAAGATTCCACTTCGATAGGTTGCCATTCATTGTTTACTTTTTTATAGGCGGCCCGGTCGAGCGATTTAACATCTTCGAATTGTTTGCTGTTTCGTCGGCTTTTCACCGTTGCCATGTATTCGGTATCCGCCTTTCCGGTTTTGAAGATAAATTCGATGAGCAACTCGTTCGATTTTAAATTCATCATATTATAGTTCCGGTTATCGCCCGAAAGATTTAACCGGTCTGTTTTACCGTAGAGCGCATAGGTAATTGCTTCTAAAATAGTAGATTTGCCACTCCCAACCGTTCCGAAAATACCAAATATGCTGGCTTCTGTTAACCTGGTAAAATCAATTGACTGTTTTTCCTGATAGGAATAAATGCCTTGTAGGGCTAAATGAATGGGGATCATTGTGAATCCTCCTCCGATAACACTTCTTTAAATAATTTCAATATGTTCTCATTTGGTTCCTGACCTTTGGCGTGTTTAAAATACTCGCCAAATAGTTCTTCAATCCCTTTATTTAGGTCAATATTGTGATTAAGCGAATTGTTCCATTCATTCTGGTTTTTCACATCCGGAATAAGGGAAACAATACCTTCATGAACGCCATACAATTGTTTCCGTTCCTCGGCGGTAAGGTATGTGTCGGTTGCCATAGTCAGCTCAACCAGGCTATCTGGGCTCTCTATTAGCCAGTTAATAGCTTCTTCGATAGTTTCGGCACGTTTTCGAAGCAGTTTTTTCCCTTTTGTAAGTTCAATCTCCTTTATTATTGAGGAAGTACCCGCCTCTATTTCAGCCACAAGAACATATTTCTTTTGATTCGCCTCACTAAAACTATACGAAAGCGGGCTTCCAGAATAAAAAACAGGGCCAGCATCAGAACTTACCCGCTGTTTCCGGTGCAAATGGCCTAAAGCAGTGTATTGAATTTGTTTTGGAATATTTTCGGAGTAAATAATTTGAGCGCCACCTACATGAAGGATTGGCTTTTCATCATCCGGTTCTTCAGGTAATTCTTCCCCTTTGTTCATGAACATCAGATGAGTCAATAGAATATTTATGCCATTCGTATCGCAATGCAAGTCGACCAGTTGGTGCCATTTCTCCTGCAAAACTGTTCGTAGCTCGGCCTCTGAATCTTCGCTGCCAAGGAATGTTTTAAGGCGAAATTCATTGGCATAAGGTGTCATTAGAATCCTTAAAGGCTCTGCTATGCCCGGCAACATCAAACTTATGAATCCTTCCTGACTGTGCGTAACTTTTAAACCGGTTTCGAGTTCGAATGGCGTTATTATAGAATTTGGGTATCCGGCAAAAATGATTCCGCATTCCCGGGCAAGTGGATCTGGAGCTTCAATGCGATCGGGCGAATCGTGATTGCCCGCAATGGCTATAACTGCCCGTTTTCCATTGTTTGATAACCGTTTAAGCGTTTTATAGAATAATTCGGTCGATTCAATGGGTGGATTAAAGGTATCGAATAAATCGCCGGCAATAATAACAGCATTTACATCTTCTTTGTCAGCAATTTTGCATATTTCGTTCAATACTTCCTCTTGCTCAGGATGGCGCGAAAAATTATTCAAATGTTTGCCCAAATGCCAGTCGGAAGTATGGAGAATTCGCATTTCTTTATGAATAATATGATAATTAAAAAAAGGCTAAACAACCCCGAGTTCCCTCATTTTCCAAAAACACCTTGCCGTTGCCTCGATGTCAGCAGCTGCATTGTGAGCCTCTTCGAAAGTCTCCCCAAATAATTTATAGTGCAGCTCCGACAGCTTTGGCCATTTAAAACCATAGGGCCCGGGAATACGACAAAAATTAGTAGAGGAATTCATGGTGCAAATTCTCTGTTTCAGAAGAAAAGAACTTTGAATGTTTTTTCGGATAAATTCTGCCCCTACGATTTTTTCGTCAAAGCCAATATTATGAGCAACCAGAAACTTTGTCTTCTCTATTTGTTCGTTAAATAAGGTTATAACAAATTCTAAATCCTGGCCTTCCCGTTTGGCTCGTTCTGTAGTAATTCCGTGAATTCGGGAAACATCAGCAGGAATGGCATATCCTTCGGGTTGAATAATAAAATTTTTAGCATCCAGTTTATTTCCATCCTTATCAAAATGAATCCAGGCAATTTGCACCATCCGGGGCCAATTGTTAAAATCGGTAACGGGAGCCTTCCAATTTCGGGGCAATCCAGTGGTTTCGGTATCGAAAAACAAATACATATTTCAATAATTGAGATAAAATGAATGTTATTTGAAGTCACCAAAAATAACCAAATTTAAACCACACCCTTAGGCAAGAATAAAAAAGTAATCAACAACTTATGCTCAATCTCAGGATTTATATTCCAATGACTGAAAGATTCGAAATTGAAGAAATAAAATCAACTTTGACTTCGCTAGTGTGACAATAATATCAATTTGGCAAGCTGAGCAGTATTAGAACCTACTTATAATAAGAACATTGATAAAAACTCAGGATTGAAGCTGATTTAATAGGTTAGTCAAAATGCTTCAAAATTTTATTTCTCAGTGTTTCTCTATGCCTTCTCTGTGGCTCTCCGTGTAATTTTGGGTTACACAGAGGTTCTCAGAGGAAACACGGAGGTTCACAGAGTTTAAAAATAACGAAAGCTATTTATGAGATGTTTAAACATTTTCTTCGTGAATCATTGCCCATCCTGCAAAAATTAATAATTTGATTACTTTCTAATTTCCCTCACCAACTATTTCGGTAGATCCAAAACTTAACTATTTCACCAAATTGCATTAAACAAAAAAAAGGTGGCCCGAATTAGGGGACACCTTTTTAAATTTTAAACTTTTCGTATATTTTATTATACTTAGGCTAGTCTTACATTTACTGCATTCAATCCTTTTTTACCATCTTGCAGGTCAAAAGTTACTTCATCATTTTCTCTGATTTCATCATTCAAACCAGAAACGTGTACAAAATACTCTTTTTCAGATTTTGAATCTTTAATAAAACCAAATCCTTTTAAGTCGTTGAAAAATTTTACTGTTCCGTTATACATAATCTTTAATTAAAATAAATAATGGCGCAAGGTACATCTAAAAAACGGATTCGCTATTAAAATTATTGAAAATAAATAGTTTAAATAATTTTAAATATTCAAAGCCTATTATAATGCACATATTGAGCTATTTATAAACTTTTATATTTCAATCAGATAATAAATATCAAAACCTTTTCGCTTCAGAAACCTTTTAATCGATATACAAACTTTTATTACTTTTACGTTTTTAGGCGTTATTAACCCGGGAACAATTGCTAATGAATTATACCAGACATAAATTAATTCTGCTAATTTTTGGCTTACTTATTATTGGCTCGTGCATTGACAAAAAAGAGTTTGATTTTGAAAGACTCTCATTGAGCAATATAAATCCGGTTTGGGCTGTTCCATTGGTAAGCGATAGCATCTACCTCAAAGCCGGGGAATATATCGAATTCGAAGACAATAATGCAATTCTGGTATTCAACCGTAAATTCGACGATTTCAATTTAAAAGTATTGGATTCGCTTTTTAATCTGCCGCAACAAGAGCTCAAATGGTCGAGTCCCGTTTCGATACCAGCTGATTTGGATGGCGTTTATGATTTCTCGTTAAATTATACGGCATCCACTCCACTGAAATTCCCCACCATGGAGGATATTAATGCTTCGGAAATACGTATAGACAGTGTTTTTATCGATAACCTGGATATGGCATTCCAACCGATTGTTTTGCCCGATATGTCGGGAAATTTTACCGTTACCATATACAGTTTGTTGCAAGGGAAGAACCCGTTCGTTTTTAAAGTTTTATTTCCTTCGGTTCAAAACAACCACCACCACGACAATTATGTTTTAAAGCTCACTCAGAATTCCCCGAAAGGAAAAAATTTATTGTCGTATCGATTATCTACCTATTCCGAAGGTACATTTGAAAAAACCGCAGGAACTACCATTGATTTTGGCTGCAATACGCTGCTAAAAAACCTGAAGCTTGCTAAGATTTTTAGTTACGTTGGAAAACAAAAATTCGATATTCTCGATTCCATTCCCATTGATGCTGCTGGATTAAGCGGCAATATTCAAATAAACGCCCTGGATATTAAATTCGAAGTGGACAATTCTATTGGAATACCGGTAGCCCTCAATCTCCATGAATTGCGGGTAGTAACTGAAAAGGGCGAAAATAAAAAAGCGATAGGTTTTAAGCCGATCTATATAAAATCGGCCGATATTAAAAACCTTCGTGCACCTGTTAAGACAATCGACTCTATTGACGATAAAATCTTAATTCCTCTATTTGGAGACCTCCCGAAACAAATTTATTTCGACCTCAGTTTAGAAACAAACCCCAAAGGAGAAATTGCAGGAACAACTAATTTTCTGGTGCCCGACAGTAAAATAGATTTAACCGCACATATTAGGGTACCCTTAAATCTTTCGGTGCAGGACCTCATTTTTGCCGATACTATTGCTTTTGACATGGCGAAAGATTGGAGAAAAATGGTCGACAATATGTTTTTCCGCCTCAAAGTATCAAACCATTTTCCCCTGGATATTGCTTTTCAAGCCACCATGCTCGATTCGACCAACATGCCTGTCGGAACCTTGTTTGAGACACCTATTCACATTAAAACCGGAAAATACAACCCAACAACCTCCGAAGTTACGGAAAGTGCAAGCTTTGTTGAAAATATACCATTCGGAAAATTTCGTTTGGACCAACTTCAAAAAACCCGCCGAATTTTTTTATCGGTAAAAGCAAGCACTTTTGGGAACAGCAATTTGAAAGTTAAAATCAACCGGAAAAACTTTGTTATTGTAAAAATGGGAGTAACCTCAACGATTCACCTGAATGAAGTACTCTAAAAATAGGTTTCCATTTAAAGGTCTAAAAATAAGTTTTGGAATACTGATACTGCTATTTTTCTGCACATCTTCCTTTTCCCAGACAGGATATGCTTTGTATTTTTCTTCTACCATTCCTCAGTCTGCCACTTTAAACCCGGCAAAGCTTCAAAATAAAGGGAAATACATGAGCCTGCCAATTCTTTCGTCAGTCAGCTTTAGGGTATTCAGCTCCGGGTTTTCTTACAACGATTTTATATCGAAGGATCCTACCCAAAACGATTCGCTCTATATTAACAAAGCTGTATTGAGGCAAATGGGCGCTAATAATACAATTTTTGCCGAATTTCAAAAGCCGCTTTTTGAGTATGGATGGGGATCCGAAATACATTCGTTTCAAGTTTCATTAGGATTCAATGGATATACGATGGGCAATTTTTCGAAAAATCTGGCTACTTTACTGCTGGAAGGAAATCAGAGCTTTTTAAATAAAACAGTTAACTTCGATCGCGAAAAAATCGAAGTTAACGCTTATGGTACGCTATCCTTGGGATATAGCCGACAATTTTCGAAATCATTCTCAGCTGGCGCTCGTATCAAAACCTTATTTGGGTTGACAAATGTTCATACAAAAGCGATGGAATTCTCCATGATGACTGATGATGAGATTTATACAACTAATATTTTTTCGAAAATAGAAATTCAGACTGCCAACACAGGAAATATGCTCCGAAACAAAGGACTGGCAATTGATGCAGGATTTGTTTATCAATTTTCAAAGCGCGGATTAGAGTTAAGCGCTTCAGTTACCGATTTAGGGTTTATTCGCTGGAAAGATAATGTTAGCAGCTATTCGGGAAACTCAAAAGGAAAAGTATTTGAATTTAAAGGGATAACTGGTCTTGCCGCCCAATCATTTGAGGAAATTGGAGATTCCCTTACCAATCAGTTTGAGCTTAAAACTATAAAGGATAAACCCTACACCAGTTATTTACCTGTAAAATACCTGGTTGCCCTCTCCTATTCGCCTCATCAAAAAGGGAAAGCCGGATTTATCTACCAATACAATTATGGATATAGTTTTTCAACCATTGTTTATAGTTTACCAATGAATGACTGGTTAAGCCTTTCTGCCAGTAATACCATGTATATTTCCCGCTTTGTAAATTTGGGAGTTGGTTTTGAAGCAAATTTTAAAAAGGTTCAATATTTTGGAGCCGTAGAAAATGTGCATTCTTTTTGGCTGCACAAAACGCAGAGCTTAAACATAATGTTGGGAGTTAATTTTAAACTATCCTCTAAAAAAAAGCTTTCAGGTAAACCAAATTAACGTATGAATCCTTCGGAAATATCTTCTCAAAATAAAATCTACCTTGCGCCATTACAGGGATTCACTGATTTTGCCTTTCGAACTGCTTTTAGCGAACTATTCGGAAAGCCCGATGCCGCCTTTTCTCCCTTTATAGAAACGCACGAAGCCGGACACAAAAAATACCGCGATGTAATTCCTGCAAAAAATACGGGTAACAATCTTATTCCTCAGCTTTTGGGAAATGAGACTTCTGAAATGATGGAAGTAATTACTGAGCTACATAAAATGGGTTATCCGGAGGTAAACCTCAACCTGGGATGTCCTTATCCCATGGTTACCCGAAAAACTATGGGCGCTGGTTTGTTGCGACATTCGGGCAAGATTGATGAACTGTTAAACAACCTGTTCAAACAAAGCCCCTGTCGTATTTCCGTAAAAATGCGTCTAGGACTAACAGAGAAAACCGATTGGAAGGAAATAGTGCCCATCTTAAACCGATATTCCCTTACCGAGGTAATTATTCATCCAAGAACTGCTTCTCAAATGTACAAGGGGGAACCGGATATGGAGACGTTCATTGAAATGGCCGCTAAATTAACTCCTCCGGTTTGTTATAATGGAAATATTTTTTCGATGGAAGATTTCCAATTATTTACAAGTCAAATGCCGACAATTTCGAGATGGATGATAGGAAGAGGGTTAATTGCTAATCCATTGCTGATAAACGAAATCAAAACCGGCAATAAATCTTCTGCGACAGAAATTCTGAGAGCCATCGAAAAACTTCACGACCGGTTGTTTAATATAAACAGCCAGCACTTAAGCGGGGAATCGCATTTACTAAATAAGATGAAGCCTTATTGGGTCTACTTTTCGACCTTTTTACAAGAGAAGCGCAAAGGCCTCAAAAAAATTAAGAAATCGACAACACTGAATGGTTATCTAAATGCCTGCCAGGAGGTATTTTAATAGAATTAAATCCATTAATTTTTTAACAAAGGTTGACTTTAGAAAAATAAGGTAATAAGGTAAATTTTCCAATTACTATCTGCCACTAAGGTCTGTTTAGAGAAATAAGGTTTTTAAATACTTTACAAAACCTTATTTACTTTTTTTTCACCTTAGTAGTAAAATTAAATATCGTCAACAAACAACCTTATTAGTTTATTAACTGAGGATTTGGCTAAATGATTCTTTTTCACATGAAGTAAAATTAACAATCACTCAATATTTAGAATAGAGCCAATCAGTTTAACAATAATCTTGTTAGCCCATTTTCATGGTTATTGCTTTCCATAAAAGCAATGCCCAGCCTGTTATCATAAATAGTCCTCCCAAAGGTGTAACTGGACCCATAAATTTAAGGTTTACATTCCATGCACCCGCAAAACTCAATAAATAAATAGAGAAGGAAAATAAAAAACTTCCAATAATAAAACTCCACGCAATGCTTTTCTCTAACCGGTTGGAAAATGAAAAGTTAAATCCCAACACCAGCAATACAATGGCATGATACATTTGATATTTAACCCCAACCTCAAAACTTGCCAACGACTCAGGCGAAAGAATGGTTTTCAGCGCGTGAGCGCCAAATGCCCCTAAAATAATGGCAAAAAGTCCGAAAATACCCGAAATTATCAATATAAATCTTTTCATAACCAATATACAAATTAAACTATATCCTTTATTTTAAACACCTTTCTATCACTAAAGTTCAAGTGCAGTTTATGTTACCTTATCAAATAATAAACTATTAAATTTTAAGAAAAGTTAAGAATACAAATAAAAAGAACAATTAATCGGAGTTGTTATTCAGAGAATACTCCTAGCTCAAGGAGAGAAAATCGCCAGCGATTTTTTAAACTCTGTGTCCTCCGTGCTTTCTCAATACAATAATTTATAAAATAGCCTTAATTTTCAATGGACCAATATTTTTTTAGATCAAAACATGCCCCTCCATGTTAAAAAATATTTTGTTTCTTTTTTTAAACTGTCTTTAAATATTAACACCCCGAAAACTTGTTTCCAAATAATGTATTTTTGCCCAAAATAGTATACGTTGAAACTCTGTATCGCCGAAAAACCCAGTGTTGGAAAAGAACTTGCCCGTATTTTGGGAGCCAATTCGCGTCGCGATGGCTTTTACGAGGGAAATGGGTATTACATTAGCTGGACCTTTGGCCATTTGTGTTCTCTTAAAGCTCCCGACGATTATACCGAAGACTGGAAAAAATGGTCGCTTCACCATTTACCCATGATCCCGTCGCGGTTTCAAATAAAAGTAATCGATAATTCTGGAGTCCAGAAGCAATTCGAAATTTTAAAATCGTTAATTGATAAAAGCGACGAAATCATAAACTGCGGGGATGCTGGCATTGAGGGGGAATTAATTCAACGCTGGGTGCTTTCGAAAGCACAATGTGCCAAACCGATAAAACGTTTATGGATTTCTTCGCTCACTGATGAAGCGATTATAGAAGGATTTAAGAACTTAAAAGATAGCAAGGAATACGACCTGCTCTATGCTGCGGGCAACGCGCGTGCTATTGGTGACTGGCTTTTGGGAATGAATGCCAGCCGGTTATACACCGTAAAATATGCCAACGGTAAAGGGGTATTATCAATCGGAAGGGTACAAACCCCCACGTTGGCGTTAATAGTGAACCGTCAATTAGAAATTCAAAATTTCGTACCAGAAACATACTGGGAGTTAAAAACGAATTACCGCGAGGTAATTTTCAATTCCTCCAAGAAGAAATTCAATGTAAAAGAAGATGCACTAAAGATTCTTGATTCGATAAAAGATAAAGAATTCGAAATAATTTCTTCGACCAAAAAGAAAGGAAATGAGCATCCGCTACCCTTGTTCGACTTAACATCGTTGCAGGTCGAATGTAATAAAAAGTTTAATTTCTCAGCCGACGATACCCTCAAGTATATCCAAAAGTTATATGAGCAAAAGCTGGTAACTTATCCCCGGGTGGATACCACCTATCTTCCCGAAAATATGCACGCTAAAGTTGAAACCATATTAAACGATATTAAGCCTTATGCAAAATACACCGATATTCTAAAAAATAAACCGATCCGTAAAAGCAAAAAGGTATTCGACGACAGTAAAATTACCGATCACCATGCAATCATTCCTACGGGAATGGTTCCCCCGTCGGGACTTATGTTGCAGGAAAAACAGGTATACGACACCATTACACGCCGGTTTATTGCAGCTTTTTATCCCGATTGTATTGTTTCGAACACCACTGTAATTGGTGAAGTGGATGGAAATGAATTTTCGGCTACCGGGAAAGTCATTCTGGAAGAAGGCTGGAGAGCGCTTTACCCCAAAAAGGATGACGATACCAAAGACGACGACGACCAAACTATGCCGGTATTTGTAAAAGGTGAAAAAGGTTCGCATATACCCGATTTGCAGGAAAAGCAAACCCAGCCTCCTAAACTCCATACCGAAGCAACCTTGTTGCGGGCAATGGAAACTGCCGGCAAACAGGTAGACGATCCGGAACTCCGGGAAATAATGAAAGAAAACGGCATTGGCCGTCCGTCTACCCGCGCCAATATAATAGAAACATTGTTTAAGCGTAATTATGTAACCCGGCAGCGAAAAAATCTTGTCCCTTCCATTACTGGCATTGAGCTTATAAAAACCATTCGTAACGAGCTGCTGAAATCGGTTGAATTAACCGGTTTGTGGGAACGGAAACTTCGCCAAATTGAAAAAGGGACATACGAACCACAGGTATTCCTTGCAGAGATGAAACAAATGGTGCACGAACTGGTATTGGAAGTAAAAAGGGAATCGTACGCGACCATTACCATCGAAGAAGAAACAAAAACAAAGACTGCAGATAAATCGGAAGAAAAGGGTGCTGCTAAAAAAGAAGCCAAACCCAAAGAAGAAGAAAAACCTAAATGCCCCAAATGTAAACAGGGAGTCCTGCTAAAAGGAAAATCAGCTTATGGCTGCAGCGAATATTCAAAGGGTTGTGATTTTAAAATTCAATTTGAGTTGATGGGCAAAATGCTCAACGAAAAACAAATTTTCGGATTGATTCAGAAAGGAAAAACCCCTAAAATAAAAGGCTTTACTATAAATGGGGCGAAACTAAACGGAACAATATCACTCAATTCAGCTTTTCAACCGGTTTTTGAACCTGAAAAATCTACCGTAGAAGATTTGAAAATTAAAGAACCGGAAATCTTGACCTGCCCCATTTGTCACAAAGGTACCATGCTAAAAGGCAAAAATGCCTGGGGATGCAGCCAATTCAGGGAAGGTTGTAAATTCGTAATTCCGTTTGAAACATTGTTAAAACAAAATAATACCTCGGAACTTACCAGCCAGCAACTTAAAAAATGGGTGATTTAAGGGGAGGAGTATTCTAAAAACAATAAGCGATAATTTGTGTTATGTGTTAAAAAAATACCACCACATAGAGCGCAGAGAAATACAGAAAAATACAGAGAAATACAGAAAATAATTTGTGGTAAAGTGAAATTTTACTAAGAATAATGCAATAAAAACAAATCAAGTATATGCCATTTACCTTTTCCCACCCTGCGCTGGTTTTACCATTGACTATATTCCCTAAAAGGTTTTATTCCCTGACAGGGCTGATTGTGGGAAGTACAGCACCTGATTTTGAATATTTTCTAAAAATGAGTACTTCCGGAAAATTTGGACATTCCATAGTGGGCATATTTGCATTCTGTTTGCCGGTTTCTATACTTTTAACTTTTATTTACCATATTATTGTTCGCGATGCATTGATTGATAATCTTCCACATCTATTAAAATCGAGAGTTGCGATATACAAAAAATTAAACTGGGTGAACTATTTCAATTCAAACAGGATAATTGTTATGATTTCCCTCCTTATTGGAATATGTACCCACCTGTTATGGGATAGTTTTACACACGAACATGGCTATTTTGTATCTATATTTTCGCCCTTAAGAACTACCATCACACTATTTGAAATCCAAATTCCCTTCTATCGGTTCCTTCAGCATTCGAGCTCACTGGTTGGAGCTACTATTTTAGTTATTGCCATCTTTAGGTTACCTCAACAGGAATTGAAAAAAGGGGATATTTCTTTTCGTTTTTGGGGAATACTTATTGGCTTAGCCATTTTGTTACTGACTACCCGATTGTTTTTAGCACACGATTACCGTCAGTTCAATACGTTTATTATTGCAGCCATGTCGTGTGGTTTATTATCGTTAATAGTAACTCCGATAATTATAAATAAATATAACCCTTCAAAAAAATCATACTGATGTTGGAATATTAGTTTTCTATTTCCCCCAGCCAACCAATTCCTTATAACATGCGGTAAAAATTTCTTCTTCCAACTTATACCATCCGCTATAGCTACCCGTTTTAAAAATGCCTCCGTTCATTATAAATACAATACCCCAGTCTTCTTTCTCGGAATAATACATATCACTTAAAAGTCCGTATGCTTCACCTGAATGGCCGGTAAGTATAGCTCCGGGAATAAGCTTATCGGTTTTCATGCAACCCAGGGCATAGGTGGTAAAAAAATCATTACTGGTATCGCCATTGGAGCCATTGGTCTTCCATATCAGTTGGTGCATTCGTTTACAGGTACTATCCGACAGAATTCGAACGCCTTTATAAATTCCATTATTTTGGTGTAATACCATAAATTTGGAAAGATCTAAAGCCGATATCCGCACACCACCCTGAGGAGCAAAAATAACTGCATTTGAACCTATCTTATAATTGACAAGATTACGTTTGACGGGACAAATCCCTTTCCAATTGTCGGTTTGGGGAGTCCAGGTAGAGTCTTGTTTTCGATAGATTACAGCTACATTATTGATATTGTCAATATCGCGCACATCAAAGCTTGCATTTAATTTTAATGGTTTAAAAATATGCTCTATACAATATTTATCAAACCGTTCACCGGAAATCCGTTCCACCAAGGTTCCGAGAATTCCGAAATTAATATTCGCATACGAGAAGTAATTCTTATCCGGTCCATCTGTATTGCTCCACATATCATCGGTGAAATAGGTTTCGCCTTTGCATAATAAGGTATGCAACTCCGGAATTGTATCATTCTGATACGAAGCTCCCAGAAAATCGTCATATCCTTTTCCCTCCCGCAAACTGGCTGTATGCGACATCAACATCGCAAAAGTGATTGGAACATCCGGGAAATTAGGATTTCGTAGTTTGAATCCCAAATAGTTGTTTACATCATCGTTCAACTTAAACAGTCCCTGATCGTAAAGTAGCATCAGCGCTGTAACCGTAACCATTTTCGAAATAGAAGCGATGCGATAAACAGTGCTATCGTCAATCGGAAGACCTCGATCCAAATTTTTTGCTCCGAAATGAAATTTTAAAACTGGGTCTCCTTGTTTTACAACACAAACCGACATTCCCACGAGATCGTTCCTTTTTCCAATTTCAATTAGCTTTTCAGTTAGATTTTGGGAAAACGATATGCCATTCAATAAAAAAAGAAGAGACAAAACTATGGAAGTCTTCATATTATTCATTGATTTGAAATTGCTTAAATTTTACGCAAACATTTAGCTGTAAATATTCATAAATTTTTGGTAACTATTTAGCATTTTTTTTTGAAAAATTATTTGACTGTTTATAAGCCTGAAAGGCTTAAATATGAATAACCTCCGGTGAAACCGGAGGGAAAATGCAGCCTTCGACTAAAACCCTGAAAGGGTTTAATATTAATACATTCAACCCCGGAGGGGTTGGTATCTTGATTGCAATTTCCACCACCGGTTGCACCGGCGGCTATTCATATTAAAACCCTTCGGGTTTACATTCAACTAAATAACTATCCGAGAAACATGCTAAATAGTTACAATTTTCGAGAATATCGCCCAACATTTAGCAACATATCAATGCTATTTCTGCTAAGTAGGGGAAATCGCCGGCGATTTTAAAACTGCGTGTCCTCTGTGCTTGCTCGATCCAATAAATCATTTAATAGCACAAACTTTCAATTAGCAGAAATTCGTTTTAGGATAAACCATATTTCTCTGTGTTAAAATATTTTTTGTCCCTTTTTAAAATGTCTAAGAAAAGTTAATAATCTGTTTTTCTAAACGGATTAAACCTATCGAAAACAAAAAAGCCGCCTTGATAGAATCATCAAGACGGCTTTTGCAAAAATAAATAATTTAGAATTTATAGCTCAAACCTAATGTTAAGTATCCAAGACCATATCCCAGTTCACCAAAGCCAGCAAGGTTTTCGGTAAAAAAGTAACGACCACCTACATAGAAAGCAAATAACGGGTGAACAGTTGACTTTTTAACTTTTTTATAATTAAAATTAACATAATCGTAATAGTTATAGGTTTCAAAACGTAAACCCAATGCTGCACCGGCATAAGTATCCAGTTTTTCAATTTTCAAAACATCAACATGTACAGCACCTCTGGCAGCAGCAACAATATCGGTCCATGAATAATCATATTGTGAAGACCATGCATAGGATGCCTTTTTAAAGCCAACAATTCCACCCACAGATAAGATACCAAAATCAAGTTCCTTCACACCTTTTTCTAAGCTAACACTGATAGCCGGGAAAGAAGTTGCACCGTATCCATAGCTGTACCAGCCAAAACCAGCGCCTAAATTGGCTACCATATCTCCATTTTGAAATGCCTGAGCTTTAACATTCGATTGAGCTGCTGCCAGCAGAACAATAACTGCAACCGCAACAAAAAACTTAGTTAATTTCTTCATACTTTTTACAATTTTAGGGTTATATAATTTACTGAACACAAAAATAACCTATTTGATTATTCATCCTATCCTCTTTTTAGGGGATAATTGATTTAATTCATGAATGGAGGTATTTCTTGGACGAAGATAGATTTTGAGGACGGGAGGCGAGTTATGAGTTGCGAGTTATGAGTTACGATCCTCGATAGCTATCGGGAGCGGGATGAAGGGTGAGGGTTGCATGTTGCATGTTGCGAGTTAAGGGGTACGAGTTAAGGGTTGCGGATTAAAAATGCCAGACATTCATTCTGAGCGTAGTCGAATGAATGATGAGAGGATAAAAATAGAGTTACAGGTTACGATTTGAGATAGCTATCGGGACTGCAACTCTAATCTACCAGATCAATTCTTTTTTAAAGAATTCCTGTAAAAGTCTTCGTATTGCTGAATAAAGCCTTCCTTGCTGAATGTCTTTAAGGCATAATTCCGTATTTCTCCCTGATTATAGTTAGTAGCAGTATTCAGCATTTGATCTATTGCCAACAATAAACCAGCTTCATTTTTCGCTTCCACAATAATTCCGTTTGTTTCATTTACAACTTCGGGAATACCTCCTACACGCGTAGCGATAACCGGCACTCCGCACGACATCGATTCGGCTATTACCACCGGCATGTTTTCGTAATTGCTGAATAAAACAGTAAAGAGCGATTGTTGATAAATTTCGACTAATTGCAGCCCTTCGAGAAGTCCGGTAAAGAAAACATACTTATTAGTTAAATCTAATGAATCTGAAAGCCTTTCGATTTTTTGTTTATCAGGTCCCTCTCCTACCAGAAAAAATCGAAAATCAGTTCGTTTATCTTTTAAGGAGGCAATAACGCGAAGTATGCCCGATATATTTTTGGCGGCATCGTCAAAGCACGAAATATGGCTGAAGGTTTTTATCCCGGAAGGATTTTGGGCAACCGAAGGAACAAAAACTAAAGTGTCAACCGAATTATGAATGACTTTGAAAACGGGATGATTCAGTCCCCGATCAATCATAGCTTTCTTAAGCGCATTCGAAACCGTAACAATTCCTAAACTATTTTTAACCACTAGTTTGGTCGCAATCTTCCGCAACGAACCTGAATAATCATTTCTAGTGGACAGGTAGCGCGACCAATGCTCCGTTATTACATAAGGAATTCTTAGAATCCATTTAGCAAATAAAGCAACCAGTCCGCACCGGGTTAAAATATTAACGTGGATAAGTTGCGGCTTTCCAAAAACCTTCAGAATTCTCCGAAACCCAATATAATGTGTATATAAAAACCGAACGCCTTTAGTTAGCCCATTATTTATTAACCAATTTCCCTTACTTGCCTTATAATAAACGGTGACTGAGTAAACGCCGTTTACCGTTTTTTCTTCCAACTCCCAGGTTCCCTCCTCTTTCGTTTGCGTATAAAGTACCGCCACATCGTGAAGTTGAGCAACAGCTTCGGCATGTTGTTTCACGAATAATCCGGGCATTGAATCGTACCGGTTCGGATACCAAGCGGAAAGAAAAAGAATTTTCATGCGAATTAAGAGTTGAAAAGTATTAAGGAATCAATTTTTTTACCGCGGAGCGGTTAAATATGAATAGCCCGTGGTAAAACCCGGGGAAATATGAGAAGGTGGTTGTCCGCAACCACGGAGTGGTTGAAAACTTCACTGAAGGTATCTTTCGTCATATTCAATTCCATGCTCAGTTAATAATTCAATAAATTCCTCCCTGAAGGATTTAGTTTTATGATGTTTTTCCTGGTTTTTAACATATTCAATCAATCTATCCCTTTCTTTAAATGAATAGGTGAACCCACCATATCCATCCTGCCACCCGGAAAAGAGGGGAAAGAGGTGGTTGCTTTTTATGTATTCTGTACTTGCAACTTTAATATCTTTGACTATAGATGCCAATGACACTGTTGGGTGTATATGTGTTACAATATGTATATGGTCTGAAGTTCCACCTATGCGGTATAAATGACATTTCTTGTTTTTAAGAATACCCCAAATGTATTTATATATTTCCTCCCGGTGATCGGAAGCAAGAGTTCTTTCATGATTTTTAGGAGAAAAAATGATTTGATAAAGAATTTGGGTATAGGTATTCATAGGACATTTAATTTATTCAACCGCTATGCG
>JFJP01037448.1_pt1 | contig 43785 bp, 38 predicted proteins | sample 431651 | NCBI WGS metagenome assembly JFJP01 (sample SAMN02602958, study PRJNA72255) | Microbial mat metagenome, whole genome shotgun sequencing project. | biome: fresh water; feature: sink hole; material: water; isolation source: purple microbial (photo- and chemosynthetic) mats found in...
ACATCAATAGCACCATCTTTGGGGCTTGTAATGGTAATAATTGGTAAAATACCTGTTGCAAAGCTCCAAGTTGTATCTTTCGTCATGGCATTGCCGAGCAGATCCTGTACCTCGTGCGAGATAGTAGCGGTGTACACTTTGTTTGGTAACAAATCAACAGTTGGGTCGAAAGTAGCCTGATTTCCAGCATAATTGATAAAACCATTGATAGTATTCGTACCTTGTTTTAATTTGAAAGTAGCGTTTGTAAATGTTGTAACATTCATAACGGTACTAAAATCGGCTGTGATAATTTTATTAACAGGCACATCCGAAGCCCCTTTGAGTGGGCTTGTAAGCACTACTACCGGAATAGCTCCCGTATTAAAGAACCAAGTAGTGTCTTTTTTCATCACATTTCCCATTGGGTCGGCGGCTCCACGCGTAATTGTAGCGGAATATACAGTGTTTGCTTCCAACAAATCGGTAGGTACAAAGGTAGCTTTCACACCTGCGTAAAGCACAGTGCCTTGCACCAAAGCAGTTCCTTTTTTTACAAAAAATGTGTTTACATTAATGGTTGTCGGATTCATAGCTTCGTTGAAAGTAGCTGAAATCCGTTTGCTCGTTACTACGTTAATTGAACCGTTACTTGGGTCAGTAAGTGTAACTTCGGGGCAAACGCCTACTACTTCACCAGTAAATTCGTCCTTGCTACATTGCCAGCTTGTAAGCGCTATCAAAAAAAGAAAAAAGGGCACACTAAATAAACCCGAAAACCTTGTGAGCCATGGCTTTGACGTGTTGTTTTGTTTGAATAAAATTGTTTTGTTTTGCATTGTGAACTGATTTTTAAATTTGAAAATTTGAGAGTTTGAAAATTTGAGAATGCTAAGCAGCATCAATTTAATATGGGATAATTGTGTTTCTATATTTTAATAATAAAAGATAATTACAAGAATAATTCTTCAAAAATTGACTACGAAATATTGAGATGATTCAACCATGCAAAGGTGCGGACTTAAATCCCTTTACATTTTACACTAAAAATGCAATTTGTTACATGTTTTACAGATTAATTTAGCATAATTCTATATGTAAATTATGCAACTCGTAATCAGAATAATGTAACATAAAAATTAAGGTTAGGACTTATTTTTGTTTTTTATAAACGTTATATATGAAATCAAAATTCAGTAAGATTTTTCCTGTTTTAAAGAACGCTTTCAAAAGCTGGTTTGCCAAAGACCCTTTGCGCGAAAGCGGTATTATTGCTTATTATGCCATTTTTTCGTTGCCCGGATTGCTTATGGTGATATTGACGCTTGCTGGCTATTTTTTTGGTCGCGAAGCGGTGAATAATCAAGTGGCAGCTCAATTTTCGTCAACCATGGGAGCCGATACCGCCAACCAAATACAAGATATAATTGTGCAAGCCAGCCGAATGCGAAACTCCTTGTTGGCTACCATTTTGGCAGTCATTACCATTCTTGTGGGTGCCACAGGCGTATTTGTCGAATTTCAAAACGCCTTAAATCAAGTTTGGCAAGTGAAAGTAGATGTTTCAAAATCAACAATATGGCATATCATCCGCATTCGATTGTTTTCGTTTGGATTAATTATTTCCATTGCCTTTTTGTTAGTTGTTTCGCTGCTAATATCGACCCTAATTGCTGCATTTGGGAATTGGTTGAGTGGTCATTTTACAGATTCGATTTTGATTTTAATCCAATTTATGAATACTGGATTTTCATTTGTGGTATTGGCCGTTTTGTTTGCATTGATGTATAAAATACTCCCCGATGCCAAAATTGAATGGAAACATGTATGGATTGGGTCGTTTGTAACAGCATTTTTGTTTGGAATAGGAAAATATGCTCTTGGATTATATTTCAGCCAATTAAGCCCTGGTATTGGGTATGGTGCAGCAGGTTCAATCATTCTCATAATGCTTTGGGTAACTTATTCTTCGGCAATCGTATTGTTTGGAGCCGAATTTACTTATGCTTATGCCACTATGTTTTCGGGAAAAGTAGCACCGAGCGAAATTGCAAAAAAAACAACTTAAATAAAAATCTTAACTATGTGGTTTACCAAAACAATAGAAGCAGTTTTAAAAGAATTAGGTATTGATTCGGCTCAAGGTCTTTCTGATAAAGAAGCCCTAACCCGATTGAATAAATACGGTGCAAATACATTATTAGCTGAAAAAAAGAAAAATATCTTCTTGCTTTTTTTCGAACAGCTAAAAAACTGGCTGATTTATATCCTACTTGGAGCTGTGGTTATTACCATTTTTATGGGCGAATATGTTGATGCAGTTATTATTATGCTGGTAATTATTATCAATGCTGTGCTTGGTGTTATTCAAGAAGTGAAAGCTGGGAAGGCGATTGAAGCGCTGCAAAAATTGACAATTTCCAAAGCATTGGTTCGCCGCAACGGAGTTGCACAGGAGATTGACTCTGAAAAAATTGTTCCTGGCGATATTCTTATTCTCGATGCGGGAAGAATTATTGCGGCTGATATTCGTTTGATTGAATCCATTAATCTCAGGATCGACGAATCATCACTAACAGGTGAATCAGTTCCTTCCGAAAAAGAGGCTACCCTTATTCAATCGGATCTGAAAACCGCTTTGGGAGACCGTTTAAATTTAGGTTTTATGTCGACCACTATTACCAGCGGAAGAGGATTAGGTATAGTAGTTGAAACAGGGATGGAAACCGAAATTGGTGAAATTGCGTCCATTATCAACACAGAAGTAAAGTCGAAAACGCCTTTGGAAATCCGTTTGGATAAATTAGGAAAAACTCTTGGAATTATTGCAATAGTAATTTGTGTTCTGATTTTCATTATTGCAATGCTTCAAGGGCGCATTTTATCCGAAATGTTTATGCTGTCCGTTTCCTTGGCTGTAGCCGCCATTCCCGAAGGACTTGCTGCTATTGTGGCGGTTGTGTTGGCTGTGGGTGTAACTAATTTATCCAAAAAAAATGCCATCATTAAAAAGCTATCCGCAGTTGAAACGCTAGGATCACTGAATATTATTTGCTCCGACAAAACATGTACTTTAACTCAAAACAAGATGACGGTTACGAGTGGCTTTAACCTCGATGGTTTGGTTGAAATTGTTGAAATAGGAAAAGACAAAACAACTTCGGAAGATTTAAAATTAATGGTAAAAGCATTTATACTCTCTTCGGATGCATCTTATAATAAAGGCATTGGCACGGGCGACCCAACCGAAATTGCTTTATTAATAATGGGCGATACGATTGGAATTGATCGAAAAACATTGCAAAACACCAATAAACGTATCGACGAATTAGCATTTGATTCCGACCGAAAGTTAATGACGACATTGATTGACGAAAATGGGAAGTTCACTGTTTATACAAAAGGTGCTCTCGGAAACCTGATTGAAATTTGCACACATATTTTAGAAAGCGGGAAATCAATTCCCATAACCGAGGCTCACAAGCAAAAATACCTCGATGCAGCCGTTTCCATGTCGAACCAAGCCCTGCGTACGCTCGGAGCGGCTTATAAGCCGGTAAAGGGAAAAATTGACCCTGCCGAAATGGAGAAAGACTTGATTCTTATTGGTTTGGTAGGAATGATAGACCCACCAAGGACGGAAGTAAAGGACTCAATTTTAAAAGCGAAAAATGCAGGAATCAAAACCCTCATGATTACCGGTGATCATAAAAATACCGCCTTTGCCATTGCTCTTAGGCTTGGAATTGCCGAAAAAATAGAGCAAACAATTACAGGACAAGAAATTGATGCGTTTACCGAGCAGGAATTCTCCGAAAGGATAAATAACTATTCCGTTTTTGCACGCGTATCGCCCGAGCATAAAGTGAAAATTGTGCGCGCGCTGAAATCGCAGGGCAATGTTGTTTCCATGACAGGCGATGGCGTAAACGATGCTCCTTCGCTGAATGCTGCCGATATTGGCGTTGCAATGGGCATTTCGGGTACCGACGTTGCCAAAAGCGCTTCGGATATGATTCTTGTCGACGATAATTTTGCAACTATTGTAACAGCTATTGAGCAGGGTCGAAATATTTATAACAACATAAAAAAGTCTGTGATTTTTCTAATCACTTGCAATTTAGGCGAAGTATTAACGATATTTGTGGCACTAATAATAGGCTTGAAAGCCCCATTAATTGCCACACAGCTACTTTGGATAAACCTCATTACCGATTCACTTCCCGCCATAGCGTTGGGAATGGATTCAGGAAATCCGGATGTGATGAAAGAAAAACCACGACCAGCAAAAGAGAGTTTCTTTGCCAACGGTGCTGGTTTGCATGTTTTAGTTGGAGGATTTCTGATTGGAGCCCTAACAATCGCAGCTTATTATTTTGGGTATTACGAACGTGGATATTCCCCATTCGATAAGCAAGTTCCACAAAACACAATAGAATATGCCCGCACAATGGCTTTCATGGTATTGGTGGTTTGTCAGCTGTTTTATTCCTTAGCACTGAGGCACGAACGTAAATCAATTTTCAGCATTGGTCTTTTCACAAATAAATATCTTGTAGCAGCCATAGTTGCAGGTTTAGCACTTCAGCTTGTGGTAATTGGGATACCAGTAATTAGAAGTGCATTTCATTTGCAAATGCCTGATATTCAAGCTTGGGTAATTATTATTGCATTAGGTCTTACGCCCTTGATTTTAAATGAGATTATGAAAATATTTATCCGAAATCTGAATAAAAAAGCGCAAAAATAATAAGAGCAAGCAATATAAAAACATCAAAGTAAGAAAATTTAAACTACAAATAATATATGTGTTTTTCAACCGAAGCAAGTTTTATTGGAGGTGCTGTTATAGTGGCAATTGGCGTTGCCACTATCCGTAAAGTGCACAAACCATCACAGTTAGTTTTCGCATGTATCCCGTTATTTTTTGGTATTCAGCAAATTGCAGAAGGTTTCGTTTGGTTGGGATTGCAAAACCCTAAATACGAAGCATTTTTAATGCCTGCAACATACATTTTTTTAATTATGGCAGAGGTATTTTGGTCTTTTATGACTCCTTTAGCAGTAATGCTCATGGAAAAAAACAAAAAAAGATTGAAAGTATTGTGGGTGCTTTTGGGAATGGGAATTTCAGTTTCCTTGTATTTTATTTTCTGTATATCAACTTATAGTATTGTGCCCGAAATTAAAGAATATCACATCAAATATGTCGAAGGATATCCAAAATCAATTCAGTTAATCGTTTTCGGCTTTTATTTAATTGCGTCCCTTACGCCACTTTTCATTTCCACCATCAAACGAATATATCTGATGGGCATATTAATGGCAGTATCTTGTTTAATTACAATGATATTTTATACACAATTTCTTACTTCAGTATGGTGTTTCTTTGGCGCTTTAATCAGTATAGTCATACTTTGGATACTTAGGGATGCACGCAAGAAATAAATAGTAGGAAGATAAATGAAATTTTATACTGCGCAAAATTATAGCTTAATATCGGCTTCGTTTCAAACATAAAACTTGAAACGTAGCCGGTTTTTTTGTCGCTCCCATGAAAAATTCACTTGGAATGCAATTAATAAGCTCAAATAAAAAATAGAAACTTGTGCATTAATTAAAAAACAACTTGGAACTACTTTGCATTTTGTGAAGTTATCTGTATCTTTGCACATTGAAAAACTGAAAAATGAGAATACGCAATAAGGATTTATTAGATAAGTTTGTAAAGAAACATGCTGATTCTAAGAAAGCTATGCAAACTTTTATCGAATTTATTGAAGAGGCTGAATGGCAGAACTTTAATGACATGAAAGTAGATTTTAATTCCGTAGATTATGTTAGTAATGAACGATATGTATTTAATATTAGAGGAAATAAATATCGGATTATTGCTATTATTATTTTTGTAGGAGGAGTTATTTCAATACGATTTGTAGGAACTCATGCTGAATACAGCAAGATAGATGCTAAACAGATATAATACAAAAAAAATGGAAAAGAAATATATAGATATTAAAGAAATTCACACACCTGAATTATTTAAACAAATGTCTGAATATACAGATGCTTTAATTGAGGAAGCAACTGCAAACGGGTCTTTGAATGAACAAGGTGCTGATAATGAGTATACTCGTGAAATTGGTCGAGTTGGTCGTATGTGTGCTGATTATGAAAGTATGTACATGAAATTCGAACATTTAAAGTTTAAATCACCTTTAGTAGTTTCTATCGAAAGGGAGATGGAAAAACGCCACATTAAACAACGTCAAACTGCTGAATTACTGGATGTAAAAGAATCTACGTTTAGCCAAATAATGACCGGTAAACGCCCAATTTCTATGCGTATGGCTAAACGCTTATTTAAAGAATTAAATATTGATCCAGGTCTTATTTTAGAATTTTCGTAAAATAAATTCCCAGCACCAAGTAGCGTGTAATCTCGCAAAAAAGAAGTTTTGTAACTGACACAATCCGAAGTTTCTTTAGTTATAAAAAAAAATCGCTCCGATAAAAAATTAATTTTATCAGAGCAATTCCCTAGTTAAAGTGGTCGTGAAAAATCTTTTATTTTACAATAAATTTACCCGTTTGTAAAGCGTTTTTGTTTGAAGTTAATTTGTAAAAATAGACTCCTGAAGCAAGATTAGCTGTAATTATTGACGTAGTTTGCGCAATTGATTTGCTCAACATCATCCTTCCGGTAGCATTGTAAATCAACAACTCACCACTTTCGGTAGCATTCAACAATAAAACTTTAATCGTATTGTTGTTGGCATAAATTGTAGCTATTTTTTTCGATATATTTTCGTTCAATGAGGTCGACAAGCCTACACAAGGCGATTGTTTCGTAATGGTTACTGCCGCTGTATTTACAGCACCACTTGTCGATAGGGCACGACCTAAAAGCACAGTTCCTGTTTTAATATTGATAGCTCCATTGTTCGCAACCACATTTCCTACAAATTCGGAATAATCGTTTATTTCAACAGCTCCACCTATTTTCCAATACACATTTTTGGCTTGTGCTCCGTTGGTTAACAATACTTTAGCATACGTGCTGGTAGACAAAGCTCCAGTAATTTTGATAACAAAAACAGCATTGGCATTTCCTTGTGCATTTAAGGTAACAGTACCGGTAAGTACAGTAGCAGCATTAAGCAAATAGGTATGTGGTGTAAGTACCAAATCGGCACCAAACTGAGCAGGATAAAGCAATTCAATATCGTGCGTTAAGTTATTCAAATACGTATGAATGTCAATTAGGTCGGCAGCAGCAGCGGCAGTCGATACATCTGGAATTGGATGTATATTTCCTGTAACGTTGAGTTCCTGAAAACCAGTTGTAAGTCCTACATTTGCACCTATATCACCAGTTACGAATGATACGCCACTATTGGTTACCCCTCCATTTGTGGTAAAAAGGGCATAACACGAAACAGTTTTCAAATCGGGAGCTGCAGGTCCATTAAGTATAGGACTTCCACATCCAATAGGCGTATAAGCCAAAACACCGTCGGTGGATATTGCGCCAGTTGTGGATAGTGCACGACCTTCAAGTTCTACACCCGATTGCATAACAATAGCTGCATTATTGACAACCAGATTTCCTTTCATTTTAGTACCCGAAGACATATTAACTAAGCCTTCTATTTTCCAAAATACATTACAAGCTTTGGCATCGTTAATCAATATTACTTGTGATAAGGAAGCCGTTGAAAATGCACCACCTATTTTAATTATAAATTCGGAATTGGCATTGTTCTGACCATCTAAATAGAGAATGCCATCGAGCGAAGCTTCTGCGGCTATCGAATAAATCCCCGGAGTAAGCATTTGTCCATTTCCCAATAAAGGAGCTATAAAAGCAGTAGGAGAAGCTTCCGGTATTGCAGCATCTAAAAGGTTGTAGGCAATAAGCAAATCGCCTGCAGCTGCTGCAGTAACTCCATTGGATTTATTCATAACGCCGTCGACATTGCCATAACCACCCATAGCGCCATTGTTTGTACCTACATTACCAGTAAGGTGCGATTGTCCAACATTTGACATACCACCATCGGTTGAGAATAATACAAAATTGGCTGCTGTTCCTAAACTTGGGTTTGTACTGAAGCCCAATTGTGTAACTAAAAGCATTATAACCATTGTTACACTATGTAGTAATATCTTTTTCATGATTGATGAAATTATGCTAAAACGGAATTGTTTTAACGATACAAAGGTGAGGATATTTTGAAGCTAATTCGTTACATATTTTCAGGGAAAAGTTGTAAAAATCACAGAAAGAATAAAGGTAAAAATTAGATTTTCTTTGCTTTAAAAATACTAATCGCTGGCATAGTATCGCCTAACAATAACCCAAAAGGTTTTAGCGGCTCAATGTGATCGCATATTACTTTTATAATAGCAACAAGTGGAATAGACAAAAACATACCCGAAACACCCCACAAGGCACCTCCAGCCAAAACGGCTACGATAGAAACCAAGGCATTAATTTTAACTTTTGAAGCAACAATTTTTGGCACAAAATAATTATTATCAATTAATTGAACTACATAATAAAGTATCACAACATAAAAAGCCGACCAAGCAGAATCTTTTGTTACCAAAGCTATCATCATGGGAATTGCCACCGCTACTAAACCTCCAATATAGGGAATAAGGTTAAGCATGGCACCCAAAACGCCTATAACCACAGCATATTGAATACCCAAAATAAGTAAACCAATGGCATCGAGGGTCGCTACTAAAGCAATTTCGATCATTAGTCCGGTAAGGTAACTCTGAATAACAGTTTTTGTTTGTGTAACAACTAGCCCAACTTGCGCTTGTTGGCTATCGGCAAATAGTTTGTGTATAAAATCGAGTAAAAGCGGTTTATAATACAAAAATAAAAAAACATATACGGGTATAAGAAATAGAACCACAATGCCACTTCCTACCGAAAGTAAAGTTTGACCAATTACCAAGCCACTGCCATTCACTAAATCGGCCTTTGTATCTGCAATCCAGACATTCACTTTAGTGGCGCTAATATCGAAATAGCCAGGAATCCAATGAATGGTATTATTGATAAGAAGCGTGAATTTTTCGACAAAAACAGGCCACGATTCGGCAAACCTGCTGAGCTGTGAGATGAGAAATAGACCAAAACTGGCTATTGCCAAAACCGAAAGCAGCAAGGTTACAACAATTGCCAATATACGGTTGAACTTCAAACGCACAAAAAGCCGCACAACAGGGTGAAGCACAATAGCTAACAATGCTCCAAGAATCAAAGGAACTATTAATGTTTGACCAATGGAAAGCATTGATATAAAATAATAAAATCCGATTAAAAGCAAGGATATTTTTGCATAAAGGGGTAGTTTCAGAGTCATAATAATGTGGTGATGTGGTGATGTGGTGATGAGAAAATTTGAAGATTAATTGGCGAACCAATCATCTTCAAATTTTCAAATTAACTAATTTTCAAATTCTATTAAAGACGGAACGAAAGTCCTATTTTTCCACCGGTGAAAGCATTTCCGCCACCAAATTCGATGTTTACACCGAAGCTGTTCGAGAAATAATAGCGACCGCCTACTTGTGCGCCTAAGCCCAAATTCGAGCTGTGGTTACCCGTGTAGCCATCCGGCGAAGTCCATACATAGAAACCCAAATTTGCACCAGCATACAAATCCCAACGAGGCAAAATGCCAAACAAAGTATTGAAATGGTAGTTTAAATTTCCCGAAATTCCGATTATATTATGATTGTAATAATCGTTTTGCCAGTTTTCATTGTATCCGCGATACGACAATTCGGCACCCAACGTTAAATCGGTTAAAATGCTGTGGTCGATACCAATATACAACGGAATGCCCGAATCGGACAAGCCAATACCAAAGTTTAATTGATTTGAACCACGGTATAAAGCACTTTGACTAAACGCCAATGTAGTGATCAAAATCAGGGATAATGAGAGAATAATCTTTTTCATGACAGTTATTTATATAATTTGTATACCTGCCCCCTAACCCCCTAAAGGGGGAATAAGACAGATAATGATAATTGTTTGATATTTTAACAATGGAAGTTAAATTTAACGGCTTTTTATATTCAGAATATCAGTTGTCAGAATAACTTCCGAGAATGAAGGATATTGAACACTGAGGTCGTTTTCGGCTGTAATCACAATCTTAACTGGCTTTGAAGCTGAAATGGCTTCGAAAGTTGCACTTAGGTTTTTCGACATAAAGTTATCCGAACTATTTAACTGTCCAAGGCTTTTTGCCGAATTATCTTCGCCAACTAACCACACGATATACGCCAAGCTAGGAGGAGTAAGACGAGCCGAAGGCGAAAGATTCGAAATTTCGAGTTTAATCACATAATTTTCGTTTTTGTCGGTTGTAACTTGCACATATCCTTGTGCTGCGGGAACAACTTTTGATGTCAGAAAATGTGATTTTACAGCACACGAATTGAAAGAGAATAATACTACGACACTTGCTACAAAGGCAACTAAGACTTGTTTAAATCGATTTGTTTTCATTTTGTTTGTTTTTTTTTATTTTTTTACTTGTAAATAATTATAAATATATTCGTGGAAAATGAATAAGATTAAGCACTAAACCATCTAATTTTCTTTACTCATTATTCCTAACTCATAATTTAAAATTCGTAATTCTAACTTATTCTTGCGCAGCATTTGAAATTGCTTTTCCTAAATCGTCCATATCTTTTTTGAAATTCGATTTAAAAATTTCCCATTTATTAATATCGCTTTCTTCGTAATTGTCCATGCTTTCTTTCAGTTTAGCATTTTTAAGTTCCAACTCATTGAGTTTAATCTCGTAGTTGGTTCTATCCTTCATTTTTTTAGCTTTTAAGTTAGCTTTTAGTTCAGCAATTTTCTGATCGTTTGCTTTCAATTTTTCGTCCGATTCCAATTTGTATCGAATGTATTCGTTAGTCGAATCTGATACTGCCTCTTGGTAATCTTTTTCAGCTACTTTGAGGTTTTCCTGAGCATCATCTACGCCCTCGGCTTTTTCGGAGGGTGAGTTTTTGCAATTACTCAAACTAAACACGGCTATGCAAGCCAAGGCTACGAATGTAAATTTTGTTAGTTTCATTTTGTTTGTTGATTTTAAATTTTTGTAAATGTGTATTTATTTATTCGGTATTGCTTTCACGCTTTTTGAAACGTTGAGTTAATTCGGTAATGGTGGTGATTAAACTTATTAAGTTGTTGTCGACCAATGAAGTCGTAAAACGCTCTAATATTATGGAACTAAAAAATCCTTTTACACTCCTATATTTCCCTAATGCTAAATCTATTATCAAGTCAATGGCCATATTCACTACGGACTTTGCTAACTCAAGTGGTTGCTCAACCGTTTTACTTTTGAAAATTGAAATAATATTGAGTGTTGTAAAAGCTTCCTGAAATGTGAGTTTCAGCTCCTCTTCCTGAATACCTTTATACATTCGTAACTCTGCAATGCGAAGTTGAAGTTGGACGAGGTTCTTAATTGATTCTGTTTTATATAAATCGTTCATTTTTTGAATATTTATTTGATGCGTTTTATTTCCCTTTAGGGGTTAGGGGTCTTCATAATTTTCTCAATAATCTTGTCGCGCAATGGTCGTTCAATCAGTTTTTTACGTCCCACAAATAGAGCAATGGCAAGCAAAAAGTAAAAAGCTGCAATAATGGCAAACCCAGAATAAGCATCACCCAGCAGTGCCGAAAGATAAAATCCAAGCCCAATGCTCATGGTAAACACAAACAAAAATACCGAAAGTCCCACAAGCAACATTGCCGTAAGCGAAGAACCAATCACCGAAATACGTTCGGTAACTTCGAGTTTCAATATTTCAAAATTCAACAGCAGGTATTCTTTCAGGCTGTCGGTAATTTCTTCAAATTTATTATATTCGGGCATAATGTTAAGTGTTTAAACCCCCAACCCCTAAAGGGTTCTGCCCCAAACCCCTAAAGGGGCTTAAGAAAAGAGATGATAGATACTAATCCACATTCCCTTTAGGGGTTGGGGGTTATTTTTGTTACTTGTGATTATTGGCTGCTTCAGCAGTTTTGTGTTTCACATTGTTGATTACCTCTTCCAACTTGTCTTTGGCTTGTTCTTCCAAATCTTCCGCTTTTTTGCGAAGTTCAGCTGCTTCATTTTTCATTTTGCGTTTCATGTCGCCTACTAAATCTTTCGCGCCATCCATAAAGTTGCTACGTGTGCGGCTACCTTTTTCGGGTGCAAATAAAATTCCGAGTGCTGCTCCGGCTAATGCGCCTACGACTAATGCACCTACTAATCGTCCTGTTCCATTGAAATTTTCCATCTTGTTGATTGAATGTTTTGTGTAAATTAAATTCTGTTTTTTTTTAAACTATATTCTCTATTTATTCTGCCCCAAGTCCGTCAACTGACGGAGATGAATAGTACCGAATGGTCTTCTTTCTTACTCCCCTTTAGGGGTTGGGGGCAGTAATTCCTTAAAATCTATATCCTATTGTTGCCTGATACCATACATTTTTGTAACGAGGCGTAGTCGAAGTACCGTCGCCTTTATTGCTTGTCATGTCCCAGCCCAAACGACCACTTATCACTACATTTCCCAAGTTTAAATCGGCACCACCGGTAAGACACAAAATATTTTTACTCAAATTTTCGTTGTCGAATTGTTCATCTTGCGAAATACTGACTAAATCGCTTGTAAATGTATAATTCTGACTAACTAAAAAAGAGTATTGTGGACCGACCAAGATAGAAAGATATTCGCCTGTACGAAACGAAACCAAAAGTGGCACATCGATAAAATTAGTTGTACGTGCAAAACTATATTTGCTTCCCAAAACAGATCCAGAACCTTGATACCCTTTTTGTGAGAATAAAAATTCGGGCTGTACGCCTATTACATCCGTAAGTGGTAAGGTAAGAAAAAGACCACCAACTAATCCGATTTTAGAATCAGCCTGAAACTCTTCGCCTTGCGTATCGTATACATTCGACAAATTTGCCCCTGCTTTAAATCCTAATGAAACTCTGTGATTGTTGTCGTTGCCCTTCATAATTTGAGCAAAAGTAGCAACCGGAAATAAGATTAAAATAGCCAACGTAATTACTTTAAATTTCATTTTTTTCATTGTGTGTAAGTTTTAGTTTGTAATTGAATTATTACTTTGCAAAGGTCGGTGAATAGCGTTCGTTTGTAATTACACATTTCCACATATTATTTACATTATTCACGTATTAAACGATTTCCGTATCCATTTTGGGATAATAATTACCCCCAAAATCAAATATAAATAGTAGCTTATAAGACGCCATATAAGGATAATGAGTAAAATAGAACTGCTCCCCAACAACAAATCGCTGTAGTATTCGCGGAAAGCAATTTCGGTTAGTCCACTGGCACCTGGAGTAGGGCTAACCACCATTACTACCCAAAGCATTAGTTGCCTACCGAAAATAACGAGGTGATTGGTAATAGGTGTAAAAGCCAAGAACAAAGCATTAACAACCAAAAAACGTGCGCTCCACGAGGCTGCAGTTGTAGCAAAAGCTTTGAGCCAAAACACGAATGGTTGACTGCTAATTTCGTGCGAAGCATTGTATAATGACGACGAAAAAATAGTTAGTTTAGTATGCCAGCGATTCAAAAAAGGAAGGCGAAAGAGAAGATCGAAAAAGTTGACAATAAAATTGGGACGATAAAAAAGACCTATAAAAAGCAGCGAAGTCCAAATAAAAAGCAGCCCGTAAACGCTCCAGAAAACAACTCCAATAGTAGCTGCAATAACCGAAGTTACATTAAACAATTCGGCTAAGGGTAAAAGTAGAAAAATAACAGGACAAAGAATAACAAAAAACAGTTCGTCCAAAAAAAGATTCGTTATCATTATGGCCGTACTACGCCCTACATTAAGCCCAGCTTTGGTCAAAAACAACACAACAAATGCCGAACCACCTACAGCCGAAGGTGTTACGGCCGACGAAAATTCGTTTAAAATATGAATATTAAATGCTTGTCCCCACGTGAGGCGTTTGTACGAAAGCATTCGGAAACGCCAAATAAGCCCCAAGTCGCGCCCAAACATAAACAAAATGGCAAGTAGTATAAACGCCACACTGCTCCAAGTAAACGAAATAGTGGTAAAAGTGCCTGAACTAAACTCGCGTACAAAAAGCCACCCTACAACTGCCAGCCCTATCCCTACAGGAATCAATAATTTTGTTAACCCAAAAGGCTTTGCGTGTGTCATTTCATTCGCTTTTTGAGATGTTTGTATCTGTCCAACACTTCGTCGGTTACACTTTCCCACGTGCGGTTAATGGTTTGAGAGGCTCGTAAACCAGCGCTTTTTATCAGCTCAGGGTTGGATAACAATTCACGCAAGCGATGTGCCACTGCTTCGGGGGTGTTTTCGCACAAGAAACCATCTACATTATCGGTTATCGTTTTCGAAATGGTGCTATCGTTTACCAACAACGAAGGCGTTTGGAGGGCTGCGGCTTCGTGAATGACCAACGCCCAAGTGTCGTAAGTCGATGGAAAAAGAAATAAATCGGCAGCTGCGTAATATTGTTTTAACTTTTCGCGGTCGGCAATAATGCCAGTAAATTCTATTTTATCGGTCAAACCCGCATCGGCAACCAGTTGTTTTATGTCAGCAGCAGCGTATCCTGCTCCAACAAAGTACATTTTAAATGCTAAATCATTGATTAATGCCAACGATTGAATAATCATCTCAATATTTTTTTCCCAAATCAATTGTCCTACAAAAAGTAAGACTGGAATTTTGTCTGCAACACCCAACTCGTGGCGAGCTTGTACTTTCACTGGCAGTACTGGCACATCCGAGTCAAAATCGTTGCCATTTGCCACCACCTCCACCTTACCTTTGTAGCCATATTCGCGAAGCGTTTCCTCTACCGAAGCTTGCGGAATCCAAACCTCGTTGGCTTTTTCGTAAAAACGGATAATCTTATGTATCATAAATTTTACAATCAACTTACAATGAACTGATTGCTCAAAATCGTCGCGATATTTGGAGTGAAAAGTGGCCACCATTGGTATTTTCTGACTGCGTGCAATATCCAATGCTGCATTGCCAGAGCTAAACGGACAATGTGCATGTACTAACCCAAACTGAATGGTGTTCATATCACTTTGAAGGGTGCGATCCATCTCGGGGAAGCCCAAGCGGTAAGGTTTGCGGCCAAAAATAGGAAACGAGGAATACCTATAAACGGGATAACTCTCCACATCGTGGTAATCGGGCATTCGTGGCGTTACAACGCAAACTGCCTGCTCTTTCTGGTGCAACCAGTAAGCGTAATTTTGTGCCGTAAGCGACACACCATCCATAATGGGTGGAAAACTGTCGTTGAAAATTCCAACTGTATCTAATTTCTGATCGTAATATGCTGCCATCGTTTTGTGTGTTTGTTGGCAGCAAAAGTAACTACTCGAAGCTACCTTAGCATTACATTTTGGATGGTTAATATTACATGTTTTACAGATTGAGGAATAGCTGGATGAAAAATAGGTATGTAATTTATGTTTACAACAATGGATAAAAAATCACCATGGTTTGCGCATACAAAAAAGAAGAAACATCGAAATGTTTCTTCTTTTCATTTGAGCGAAAGACGGGACTCAAACCCGCGACCCTCAGCTTGGAAGGCTAATGCTCTATCAACTGAGCTACTTTCGCAATTTAGAGAGTGGGCAGTGAAGGATTCGAACCTCCGAAGTCGAAAGACAGCTGAGTTACAGTCAGCCCCAGTTGGCCACTTTGGTAACTACCCATTTTTTAAACTACCAAACGATATTTGCCATTTTTATGGCTGTAACTGCGCCTTCGGTACCTTTATTTCCGTGAACTCCGCCTGCTCTATCAATTGATTGCTGCATAGTATCTGTTGTGAGCACTCCAAACACGACAGGACAGCATTCTTGGTTAGCATTTAATTTTGCCACACCATAAGTTACACCTTGGCATACATAATCGAAATGAGGAGTATCGCCTTGAATAACGCATCCTAAAGTTATTACAGCTGAATATTTCGATAGGTATGCCAATTTTTGAGCTGCAAAAGTCAACTCAAAAGCACCTGGAACATGTACCACTTTAATATTTTCGGGCTTCACACCATGTTGCACCAGCGTATCAAAAGCGCCATCGAGTAAAGCATAAGTTATCTCCGAATTCCAATCGGCTACGGCTATGGCATAGTGCTGATTAGAAAGGATTTGTGCTGGTGGCATCGAATTGACATCGTAATCCGATAAGTTTTTATATTTTGTTGCCATTTATTATTTTGTTAATCAGTTAATCAGTTGATTTGTTAATTGGATAGTTTGTTTTATTAAAAAAGCCACTTCGTTTTCAGAAGCAGCTTTTTTTTGAATTATTTTCTTTGAAATATAATTTCTTTATTTCTGAACACGAGCAATGTATTTATCTATATCTGAGGCTTCAGTACTACGAGGATACTCTTCCTTAATTGTAGTATACATTTCGAGCGCTTTTTCGGGATTCGAAAGTGCTTCATAAGTAATTCCAGCCTTTTTCAAATAAACAGAGCTCAACACATCATTGTTTTTGCCAGCAGCTTTTGTGAAATAATCAACAGCCTCTTCTTTTTTGCCAAGCTCAATATAAGCGTCACCAATTAAACCAATTACAGAAAGTGTAAAATAATTGTCTTCACCATCAAATTTCGACAAATATTTAATTGCATTATCGTATTGTCCTAATTTATAATAACATATACCTGTATAAGCCGCAGCTAAATTGCCCGAAGGGGTAATGCTATATTCCGAAACGATTTCTTTAAAACCAATATAATCGCCTTTTCCATCAAGTGCAACTTTAAACGAATCGACAGCAAAAAGTGCTTGTCCTTTAGCCATTTCATTTTCGGCTTCAGCTTCACGAGGGGCAAGGTAAAAGTTTTTAACAGCAAGTGCCGACAACACAATAAGCACCAAAACACCCACTGCAATTAATAATTGCTTTTGGTATTTTTCGATAAATGCTTCCGAATTACTGAGTACCTGTTCTACTTGTTGCAATTCATCTGGTTTTTTTTCTTCAATTTTTGACATAAACGCTTTTATAAAAATTATTTTTTCAGTTTTTAAATTTTTGCGGAACAAAAGTAAGAATTTTTTTTCTTAAATCGAAATTTTAAGCTTAGATTTTTGATTTAAAGTGTTTAATTGTCATAAGTCTTATTAGAAGGCTATATCATAGTTAAATATTTAAGCACTCAGACAAATTGAAGTTAAACTTTTACCCCATAAATGTTTTGTATAATAAATTTAATTTGGTATTTTGCTGATGCAGTAAGTAGCAAATGAATAAAATTTTGTATTTAAACTAATGGAAAAACATTGGATGATAATAATAATGATAATGCAGTTGAAGTTTTATAATTTTTAAACTTCAACTGCATTTAGGTAACAAGATAAACTGTAAGAATTAAAATCTAATTCGATTTTTCCTTTACTTTGCAAGTAGATATTTTAAAAATGGCATATAACGGACAAAAATTTATAAGACTTGTAACTGTCAAAACCAATGCACCAATCAAAGCTATTATCCCTAAGCTATCCGTCAAAATTTCAAAATAAAACAACAGTATTAATACTATCGCCAACAAAAGACGAACTAATTTGTCTAAAGAACCAATATTTGCTTTCATAATGACTAAATTTTTATATTTAATGCTATAACAAGCTGTTGCAACAAAAAGTTTAAAAATAATTCAGTTGATAGAGTTAATGTTATTTTTTCTCAAAATGATGATCGTCATTATTTCGTTTGAAATAGCGCCCCCAAAGGAAACCTTTTTCGGCAAATAGCAATACTATTGTATGATTTGGAGTAAAAGTGCCTGGGACAGTAGGATTATAACGAGCTGCGATAGGCTTATCAGTTCGATACGAAAACTCAGGCTTCCAGCGATTTGGATTTTGCATAGGATTAATATCAATTGCCAGCCCATAAGCGTGTTTGGAATAATCGGCATTGCGATAGCAAAAACAATAAGTATTATTATCATTCATCGACTGCTCATCATCCCAGTTATACTTTACTATTGGAATAACCTTGGCAATTGGAAAACGCATTTGCAAAATATCTTTAAAAACCTCACGCAAATCATTCACTATTAATTTATTGGCGAGTAACTGTCCGCGGTGAATTTTTCCATCGAATGCGTAATAATGTACTGAAAAAAGTTCCAATTGATCTACAATATACTGCGGGGCTCGAGTATCGGCAATTGCTTCGTCGAAAGTATAATTACAATCAATAATAATAGAATCATTTTTTTTTATTTTCTCAAATTTTTCAGATTGATTTGCCCCTTTCTTTGTACAAGAAAAAGCTATCATTAAAAATAAACCAATACATAATCTCAGAAAAATATTCTGAATTTTCAATTTCATAAACCTATAAATTATAAAAAACTAAAAACACCAAAAACTAAATTTGGCATTAAAAAACGATACAAAAATACACTATTCTTTGCAAAAAAAACAAGTGTTTGATATTCTTCGAAATTCCTTATCTTTGCGGCACAAAAAAATGACACAATAATGTTGAATAGTTTATTTATCAAAGGAGCTTATATTAGCCGAAAGCTGAATGCCAAAGAGTATATTTTCATTGCTTTAGGTCTGTTTATGTATGCTGCTGCTTGGAAGGCATTTTTGCTTCCTCATCAAATTACGGGTGGTGGCGTAACGGGTATTAGTGCATTGGTTTTTTATGCTTCTGGGCTGCCAATTTCAGTTACATTTTTTGCTATTAATGCTGTACTTCTGCTTGTTGCTATCCGAACATTGGGCGCAAAGTTCAGTTTGAGAACTGTTTACGGCGTTGGCATTTTGACCCTATTTTTCAGCATTTTACCCCAAGCCCCTTTAGGAACATTTGTTGGCGACAAGGAGGATTTTATGGCTTGCGTTATTGGTGGTTTGCTTTCGGGAGTTGGTATTGGTATGGTATTTTTAAATAATGGTAGTTCGGGTGGCACCGATATTATTGCCAAAGTGGTAAATAAATACCGTAATATTACGCTGGGGCGAATTTTGCTTTATTGCGATGTGTTGATAATCTCGTCGTCCTATTTTCTCCAAAATGGCAGCATCGAACGCATAGTTTATGGGCTTACCGCACTTACTGTTACAACTTTGACAGTGGATATGGTTATAAATGGGGTGCGCCAATCGGTTCAATTTTTTATTTTTTCGAAAAATTACGAAGAGATTGCTTCACGTATCAACTCCGAAGTACATCGTGGCGTAACCATTCTCGACGGCATGGGCTGGTACTCCAAAGAGCCAGTAAAAGTAATTACTGTTATTGCACGCAAAAATGAATCGATTAAAATTTTCCGACTTGTGAAAGAAATCGATCCCAATGCGTTCATTTCGCAATCGTCGGCTATTGGTGTTTATGGCGAAGGTTTTGATGTAATAAAAAGCAAATAAGACAGTTATATAACTATGAATGAACTGAGTTCAAAAATTATTGAGCTAATAGAAAATGCTCGATTTTCTATTGCAAAAAACACAAATTCAACTATTGTTGTAACCTATTTTACAATAGGAAAAATGATTGTTGAAGGATTACAAGCAGGAGAAAAACGAGCCGAATACGGGAAAGGACTTCTAACAAAAGTTTCAATTGACTTAATGAATAAATTTAAACGTGGATATTCGGTTCAAAATTTGGAACGAATGCGAAATTTTTATTCTATTTATTCAAATTCCTCAAAACACTTGAGGAATTCTGAAATAATTAAAAATTCCTCAAACATCTTGAGGATATTTGATATAAATGAGGAACTAATTCATTTACTTCCAATAAGTTGGTCACATTATTTATTTTTAATGAAAATTGAAAATGAATATGAGCGACAATTCTACGAGATTGAATCGTACTTGAATCAATAGAAATTAGATGATTTAATAAGACAATTTAATGCTGGATTATTCGAAAGATTAGCATTAAGTAAAAATAAAGATGCAATTATTAATCTTGCCAAGCAAGGTCAGAAAATTGAAAATGCACAAGATATTTACAAAGAACCATTAATCCTTGAATTTCTGGGATTAGAGGAGAATAGTTCTTATTCCGAATCCGATTTGGAAACAGCCATAATTAACCAAATTGAAAAATTTATGCTCGAACTGGGCAAAGGATTTTTCTTTGGTGGAAGGCAAGTTCGATTTACTTTTGATGAAGAGCATTTTTGGGTTGATTTGGTTTTTTATAATCGAATTCTTAAATGCTTTGTACTTATCGACTTAAAAATCGGGAAACTGACACATCAGGATTTGGGTCAAATGCAAATGTACGTAAACTATTACGATCGTTTTGTAAAAGATGAAACAGAAAATTTGAGTATTGGAATTGTAATGTGTAAACATAAAAATCAATCGCTGGTAGAGATAACATTACCCAAAGATAACACTCAATTGTTTGCAGCAAAATATCAAACTATTTTACCTTCGAAAGACGATTTGATTAAATTAATTAAACGAAATTATTGAAAATAAAACTCGAATATGTCCGGATTTACAGCAGTAATTTATAAAAATAAGAAAGCAATTCCTTCGCTAAAGGCCTTTTCGACACGTAGAGATTACGAAAAGAAGATGATTTGTAGAACAGAAGAAACTGATAAATTTAGTGTACAGCAACTGACTAACGAAAAGTTTCTGAACGATAAAGTCTTCGAACAAGACGAAGCGTATTTTATTGGTATTGAAGGTGTTATTTTTAATTTAAACGAAATAATTTTAAAAGAAAACCTAATTAACAAAAACACTTTTTCTGTTTTAAAACAGCTTTATACAAATTACGGAGCAAATTTTGTGGAACTGTTGCGAGGTGATTTTAGCGGTTTTATTTACGACAAAAAAGCCGATAGCTGGTTGCTATTTACCAACCAAACTGGTTCGAAACGAATTTTTATTTTCGAAAATAGCGACTATCTATTTTTTGCTTCCGACTTAAAGCAAATTGCATCACTAATGAGCGAGCTGGATATTCCTCGAAAACTGAATATAGATGCGGCATATTCGATTCTAACAAGTGGGTTTATGTTGAACGAAATTTCGTATATCGAAGGAGTTACTAAACTTTTGCCAGGCTGCTATTTGGAACACAAAAATGGAAAATCAAATATTACCAACTATTTTCATTTGCAAAATATTAAGCAAACTACCGATACAAAAGAGCAAATAATAGAAAAAGTGGATGCACTTTTTCGACAAGCTATAAAACGAGAGTTTGAAAAAGATAAAGAATACAATTACAGACATATAGCTACACTTAGTGGTGGTTTGGATTCGCGCATGACAGTGCTTATGGCGCATAAAATGGGCTATACTGACCAGTTAAATTTCACGTTTTCGCAAGCAAATTACCTCGACGAGCAAATTGCAAAACAAATTGCTATTGACCACCGACACGAATTTATGTTTCAGGCACTCGATGGCGGAAACTATCTACGCAATGTTGACGAAATAGTATCGTACAACGACGGTATGATTCTATTTTCGGGTGGAGCCCATGTGCTAAAATCTTGTAAAAACTTAAATTTCGACGATTACGGGCTCGTTCACACAGGTTTGATTGGCGATGCTGTTCTTGGTTCGTTTCTCACAAAGCCATACACCACAAAACCTGTGCTGGCAGCCAGTGTATATTCGTCGAAACTAATTCGGAAAACGGAGAAATACATTGCAAGCGTGCAGCAAAATTACGAATCGGAAGAGCTTTACAAATTTTACGGTCGTGCATTTATGGGAGCCATGAATGGAAATTACTATTTAGATGTATTTTCGCAAAGTGTTTCGCCTTTTTTAGATATTGATTTCTTGAGTTATTGCTATTCCATACCAGAAAATTTAAAATATAAACAAGAAATTTATATCGATTGGATTGCCCAGAAGAACAAGGAATTTGCAAATTATCCGTGGGAAAAAACAGGAGTTTCGCCCTTGATTTCGCTCAACAATAAAAAATATTTTGCGTTAGGCTATTACAAACGCATGAGTCTTAAATTCTTCGATAAACTTTCGGGTAAAATGAAATCGGGAATGAATCCTTTGGATTATTGGTTGGAAGAAAATAAAGTATTGGCACAAACATTTGTAGATTATTTTGAAAAAAATTTAGAGCTTGTTGAAGATGAAGAGTTACGTAACGATTGCAAATGGTTGTTCGAAAAAGGAAACTGGGGCGAACGTATTCAGGTCTTAACACTTTTATCGGCAATTAAATTGCATTTTTCGTAACTTTTTCACCTTATAAACTTTTTAACTTTACAAACTGATTATGGGCGACGGTTTAAAAAATAAAATGATAACTGGATTGGTTTGGTCAACTTTCAATGTATTTGGCGTGCAATTTATCCAGCTGCTTGTAGGGATTTTTCTGGCACGTATATTACACGTAGAAGAGTTTGGACAAATAGGCATTTTGTTTTTCTTCGTTGGCATTTCTACCGTATTAATAGATGGTGGATTTGGTCAGGCATTGATTCGGAAAAAAGAAGCAACGCATGTTGATTTCAGTACTATGTTCTATATCAACTTTTTACTTTCGATTGCTATTTATTTAATTCTATTTTTTGCCACACCAAGTATTGTTACATTTTTTAATTTACCAACACTTACAACTCCTGCTCGAGTTTTATTTTTATCCATTATTGTTTTTTCATTTTATTTCATACAGCAAACTCAACTAACCAAAAAATTAAATTTCAAAGCCAACGCTTTGGTAAATATTTCAAGTATAATGATAAGTGCCATCGTGGCGCTATCATTAGCATATAAAGGATATGGAATTTGGGTTTTGGTATTTCAGCAATTAAGTTTTCACACATCAAAAGCATTAATTTTTCCATTTTTTCTGCATTGGAAACCAAGTTTAAATTTTTCGTGGAATTTTGTGCGAGAAAGTTGGAAATTCTCTATTGGAATTTTTGGACAATCGCTGCTAAATGTCATTTTTACAAACATTTATACCCTACTTATAGGTAAATTCGATACTGTACGAAATGTGGGTTACTATACTCAGGCTAACAAATACAGCGAAACAGTGAATGTAGCTTCCAACAGCATTCTTTCGGCTGGTACTTTTCCCATTTTTGCTCAAATTCAGGATGACCAACCGCGTCTTTTACGCATTTATCGACGGTTGGTTTCATCGGTTAGCATGTTAACATTTCCGCTCGCCATATTCTTGATTGTGGCTGCCGAACCGCTTATTATTACGTTGATAACAGCGAAATGGCTGGAGTCTGTTATGCTATTTCAGTTGCTAATTGTATCAAATCTTTTTTACCCAATTTATACTATTAATATAAATATTTTAAACGCTCGCGGGGACTCAAAAAAAAGCTTCAAATTAGAGATTTTCAAACGATTAATAATCATTTTATCTATCGCAGCTACTTTTTCGTTTGGTATAAAAATTATGTTGGTCGGATTAATTTTGGCAAATTTCTCAGCCTTTGCTTTTTCGATGCTTCTGATAAAAAAATCAATTGTGCATTATATCCGCCATCAAGTTTTAGACATAGCTACTACAATGGTCTTATCTGTATTTTTGGGTGCGGTTGTGTTTTTTATTAACTTTACGAATTATTCGTCCTTTATAAAACTTATTTTAGAGGCTGTTAGTTTTGGACTTCTTTATATTATTGCAGTAAGATTTATTTTTAAAGATAAATGGATGGAAGCTCAATCGGCAATTTTGAAAAAGATTAGCAGTTTTTAAAACTAACTCACAGTCATTTCACCAGTTAAGCTAAAAGTAAGTTTTTGTTTAATTTGTTCGGGTTGCGAAAATTCGCCCAAAAGGTACATCAATTTTGTTACAATTGCCTCAATGGTACAATCGTAAGCACTAAGAACACCTGCCTGCATGAGGTTTAAACTGGTTTCGTAACGCCCCATTTCTACAGATCCCGTACTACATTGACTACGGTTTACAACTATTATTCCCCTTTCATTAGCCGACTTAAGTGCATCGAAAAGCCACTTTTTGCGAGGTGCATTGCCAGCACCAAACGACTCAAGAACAACTGCTTTAAGATTTGGAATATGCAAAATAGCCTCTACTGTTTGTTGCGTAATACCTGGAAATAGCTTTAGAATAGCCACATTTCGATCAGTTTTAGTACGAACTTTTAGCTTTAAATGCGGATCGTTGTAGTGAATGTACGACCGAAAATACTTTATATGTACGCCCGCTTTTGCTAGTGGAGGATAATTATACGAATTAAATGCATTGAAATGTTCCGCATTTTTCTTGGTAGTGCGATTTCCACGAAAAAGTGTATCTTCGAAAAATATACACACTTCGGGCACTATAGGCTGCCCATTTTCGTAGGCGGTAGCTATTTCAATAGCTGTAAGCATGTTTTCTTTCGCATCAGAGCGTAACATACCCATGGGAAGCTGAGAGCCAGTAAAGACAACAGGTTTACCCAAATTTTCGAGCATAAAGCTCAGTGCTGAAGCCGAATATGCCATTGTATCCGTTCCGTGCAATATCACAAAACCATCGTATTCGGTGTAATTATCTTGAATTATAAGCGCCATTTTTTCCCAAATATCGGGATTCATGTCCGACGAATCGATGAACGGATTGAAAGGAATACTTTTGAGTTTTACACCAATATCTTTGAGTTCGGGCATAAAATCTTGCAAACGTTCAAAATCAACTGGTCGTAATGCGCCCGTAGAAGGATCTTCGGACATACTAATAGTACCCCCAGTAAAAATCAACAAAACTGAACTCAATTTATCCACTGTTTATATTTAGAATTGTAAAACAGCTGCAAAGGTAATTTATTTTTCGTTTCGATAAAAATAATTTATTTTGCTTTGTACATCAATTTTACCGTTACCGAAGCAGTTTTCTTTTTCGAAGAGGTGTTGAAAGCTCCTCCCCAACTGTAATCTTCGGCTGAATTAAAACCTACAATCTGAAATACTCCTTGTGTAGAATTTACCAAACCACCCAATGAAGCATCGCCATTATCGGCAATTGTTTCTGCTCTTTGCAAACCATCTTTGGTGGCTTCGGCAAGCATTTCGAGTTTTAAATTGGCTAATTTTGTATAATAATACTGTGGCGGCATGGAAGTAATTTCAATACCTTTATTAATCAATTCGGTAATTTCACGCGAAAGTTTTTCAATCTTTTCAACAGCCCCTGAACTAATACTCACCGATTGGTTTAACCTATATCCATCAAAGGTAGTGAAACTTGTACCACCAGGACCATTAGAATAGATATATTCCTTTGCTATTTCTACAGCTGAAAATGTCATCTCTTCTTTTTTAATTCCTTTGTCAGTCAAAAAGTTAGTAATTATTGCATTATTACTTTTTATTTCGGCATAAGCCGCTGTAAGCGAATTGTTTTTAACTGTAAACTGACTTTTCCATACAATTAAGTCTGATTCAAAATTTCGTTCAGATAATCCGGTAACGCTTATTGTATTTTTATCGCTATTGCGATTAACAAACGAGTAAGAGGCAATAATTACTGATAATACGATTGCAAAAGAAATAATGCTATTTTGCAAAACACCATTTTTATTCATATACTTATTTTTTAAAAGTTAAATTACTATTTTTAATTTTTCTCCAAGACTTAATTTATTGTTCGATTTACTATTCCATGCTTTTAGTTCACGAACAGTACAATTATACTTTTCGGCAATTTCCGATAAGGTTTCGCCACTTTTTACCGTATGAGTTTTGGTTTTATCTTTTGCGTTAATATTTTTATTTAATGTATTACCTTTAGTTGGTGCAATTAGTTTTTGTCCTGCAAAAATATTATCCGAACTTAGTTTATTTAGTTCTTTCAATTCCGCAATTTTAAGTTTGTATAGCTTCGAAATACTTTGTAAAGTTTCGCCCTTCGAAACAATATGTGTGCCATAATTTTTATCATTCGCAACAATTAATTCTGAAGATTCAAGTTTTTCATTTTCAGAATTTTGACTTTCAATTTTTATTATTTCTTTTGCCAAGTCATTTTTTACTTCATCATTTAATTTTATGCGCTGACCAGCTTGAATGCTCTCAGTTTTCAAGTTATTAATTTTGATTAGTTCTTTTACTTTTACACCATATTCTTTTGAAATACTGAAAAGTGTTTCTCCCTTTTTAACAGTGTGAAATTCCAATTCCCCTCCCATCAATTTGGTTTCATTGTTCATTTTCTCTATGGTAAGTGAATCGGCTATTTTTGAACTTGCAACAGCATATTCCTGTTTTTGTACAACATCGATTTCCGTATTATCCTTAATTTTCAAACGCTGTTTAAGCGATAAAAAATCCTTTTTTAAATTATTATTATTTTTGAGCTCAGCTATTGTTAACCCATATTTCTTTGCAATAGACGAAAGTGTTTCACCCGATTTTACTGTGTGGTATTTGGCAGGAATTGTCTTTTTAACTTTGATTTCTATTGGTTTATCAGCAATAGAAACTTCAGGTTTTATACTAATTTCAGGTTCTATTGAAATATCTTGCTTCTTAAATTTATAATTTGCTAACAATGAATCAGTAGAAAAAACGCGACCAGCACTCATATACCTACGGTTGTAGTAATTCGATTCGGAGTGCGAAATAGATATGCCCACACTGGAGGCAGAATGAATAAATTCAAATTCTCCATTTTCGTATTTTGTTACCACTAAACCAACGTGCCCTACCCGACTTCCACGTCGGTGTCCATTAAAAAACACCAAGTCTCCGGGCTGAATATCATTTTTGGCTATTGCAGGTAATTGTTCGGCCTGATCGCCCGACGAGCTACCAAGTTTTATTCCAAAATTGCTAAAAACAAAAGAAGTAAAGCCCGAACAATCAAACGAATTTGGACCTTTACCCCCACCCCGATAGGGACGTCCTAAATATTGTTTGCTAAAAGTAAGAATGGAATCGATTATAGAAATATGAGTTTCGGAATTATCAGCAATAACAGGCGCTACAATTAAATCAGTCGGGGTTTTATCTGACTGTGAATAAATTGATTGAATACTGAAAAGTAGACAAATAAAAAGGACTTTTAAACCGAATACGTGCATGAAATTGTTTTTTTGAAATGATTGCTTCAGAACAAAGATAGCTTTTTGACTTCATTTTTGGAAATTCTTAGCGGGTTTTTAACCCAAATTAAGCTAAAGTAAGAAACTGCAATTGATTAAAATGCAGTTTCTTACATGTAAATATTTATTCTCTGTTTATTACTTAAGCATACCTAATGTACAACTTCCGTCTCTAAAGTGGTCCGCAAGTAATGGAAGCATCAAAATCCGAACTTTCAGGATTAGCAACATCGACAATTAGGTTTTTCTGAACAAAATACAATTTACAATCACTCAAATTTAGTTCGGTTTTTTACCAATAAAAAATTTTATACAGATTTTTAGCTTATTTTTAAAAATTATCGCATTAAAAATTATACATTTGCACTACAAATATTTTAAAGTGAAATAAAAATGAAAAATAGCCGTATAAGTTTGATTATGTGTTTATTAATGGTTTTAGCATTCAGCTCATGCCGCCAAAAAACCATACGCACAATCGAAAAATCAGACGTTGAAAGGTTTTATTTAGCTGCCGATACCTCAAAAGGTGCTCTCAGTATTGAGATAAATGTCGAAATTCCGGTATGTTTTGACGATGATAAAGTGCTCGATTCCATACGAAACAGCATTATTTCTAACTTATTTGGTCTGGAATATGTAAAATTTGAAAACGATTCTCTTTTAAAGCAATTTACAACAGATTTAAAAACAGAATACAAGTTGACTAATGAACCCATTTTAACCGAGATGGATGATAACTCGCTATATAGTTTTAATAATGAACATATATTAGATGGATTTTCACTTTTAAGTGACGAACATATTTATTCGTATGGTATAAATCGATATGTATTTATGGGAGGCGCTCATGGATTAAATACAATTAACTATCTGAATTTCAACCTAAAAAACGGAAAAATAATTACCGAGAGTGACTTATTTATGAAAAATTCGTCGAAAAAACTGACCGAATTAATAAAAAAACGCATTGTTGAACAAAGTTTGGAAGATCAAAATAGCGAACCTATTAAAAATTTAGCTAGCACTGATTATTGGAGCGATGCAATTAAACCGAATGGAAATTTCTACATCACAGATGAAGGTATAAATTATGTTTATAACCCTTACGAAATCGGTCCTTATTACTTAGGAATTACCGAAGTACGCTTACCATATAATCGATTAAAAAGCATTTTAAAGCAAAACTCATTAGTAAGCTATTTAATTAGAAAAGAAAAGATTGAAAAATAAGCTTAGCAAAAAATCATAAAAATGTAATTATAAATTGTTTTGAAATTAGAGACGTATATGCATCATATTGAAATGATTATAAATACGTTGCAGTTTTCATTTTACAATTTTCACTAACAAACATTATTTGTAAACTTCTATTTTGTCCAATTTTGATAAAAAACTGAATAAAAAATTGGAAATCTTGGTAAATATTGTATATCTTTGCGAACTAAATTATTTTTTAACAATTAAAATCTAATAATTATGCTAAAGAAAGTATACTTATTTTACCGCGATGGCTTTAAAGGCATGACGGTTGGTAAAACGCTTTGGACAATTGCATTGATTAAACTTTTTATAATGTTTGCTATAATTAAGGTATTTTTCTTCCCGAACTTCTTAAATACCAATTATAAAACCGATGCCGAAAAATCGAATCACGTCGGTCAAGAATTAATCAATAAATCGAATTAATTAACTTTAAATTCTACATTCAAATTTATGGAACTATTAGATGTCTCTTTAGTCAATTGGTCGAGAGCGCAGTTTACGCTCACCGCCATGTATCACTGGATTTTTGTGCCTCTCACCTTAGGTTTGGGCATTATTCAGGCTATTATGGAAACCATTTATTACCGCACTGGCGACGAAAAATGGAAACAAGCAACCAAATTTTGGATGACACTTTTTGGTGTCAATTTTGCCGTTGGTGTTGCTACCGGAATTATTCTTGAATTTCAGTTTGGCACAAACTGGTCGAACTACAGCTGGTTTGTAGGCGATATTTTTGGAGCTCCTTTGGCTATCGAAGGTATTGTAGCCTTTTTTATGGAAGCCACTTTTATCTCTATCATGTTTTTTGGTTGGAATAAAGTGAGCAAAGGATTTCACCTTGCTTCCACGTGGTTGACAATTTTGGGAGCAACAATGTCGGCATTTTGGATTTTAGTGGCTAATGCTTGGATGCAACATCCAGTAGGAATGGAATTTAATCCTGAAACAGTTCGCAACGAAATGGTAGACTTTTGGGCTATTCTATCTCCTTTTGCATGGAATAAATTCTTCCATACCGTTTGGTCGAGCTGGATTGTTGGCGCCCTATTTGCACTTGGTGTGAGTGCATGGTTTCTTATCAAAAAGCGTGATGTTGATTTTGCTAAAAAAAGCATTAAAGTTGCTGCTACTTTTGGATTAGTTGCCTCAATACTAACAGCTGTTTCGGGCGATGGTTCGGCATATACTGTATCTCAAGAACAACCAATGAAATTAGCAGCTATGGAAGGACTTTACGTTGGACAAGAAGGAGCTGAATTGGTAGCAATAGGTATATTAAATTCTGATAAAAAGGCTTACAACGATACCGTTAATCCTTTTCTTTTTAAAATTGGGATTCCAAAAGCTTTATCTTTACTTGCCTACCGCGATTTGAACGCGTTTGTTCCAGGAGTAAAAGATATTGTTGATGGTGGCTATCAAACAAAAGATGGCATTGCTTTATCTTTCGACGAAAAGCAGGTAAAAGGTAAAACAGCATTGAATGCACTGGCAAAATTCAGAGAAGCTAAAAAAGCAAATGATACCTCGAGCGCAAAACTACACAAAGATACTTTAATGGCTAATTACGAGTATTTTGGATACGGTTATCTTGACAAAGCAGAGGAAACTATTCCAAATGTGAACTTAGTATTCTATTCTTTCCACATAATGGTAACTTTGGGAATGTACTTTATTTTACTATTTGGAATATTCACTTTCTTAAGTTTCAAAAATGAAATTGTTCTTGTAAAAAGTAAACTTTTACTTTGGGCTGCATTGTTAAGTATTCCATTAGGATATGTAGCTTCGCAGTTAGGTTGGATTGTAGCTGAAGTTGGTCGCCAGCCTTGGGCAATTCAAGATGTACTTCCAGTAAAAGCTTCAATATCGGCCATTTCAACACAATCGGTACAAATTACATTCTTTATGTTTTTAATTTTATTTACCGCATTGTTGATTGCTGAGATACGTATTATGCTTAAACAAATTAAGAATGGCCCACACCATGATTAGTCTATGGTTTAAAGTATATAGTTTATAGACATTATTTTTTCAATAAGAATCATATTTAAATATAAAATATTATGTTCACATATTCATTTCTACAGCATTATTGGTGGTTTATCATATCACTTTTAGCAGGAATTCTGACTTTTTTACTTTTTGTGCAAGGCGGTCAGTCGATGTTATTCTCTTTAGCTAAATCTGAAGATGAACGTCGATTATTAGTAAACGTGCTTGGTCGCAAATGGGAATATACATTTACAACTTTAGTAACTTTTGGTGGAGCATTTTTTGCATCATTTCCACTCTTTTATTCTACCAGTTTTGGTGGTGCATATTGGGTTTGGATGGTAATTTTGTTCTGTTTTATTATTCAAGCTGTATCCTACGAATTTCAATCGAAACCCGGTAATACCTACGGTAAAACTACATATCGTGTTTTTCTTTTTATTAATGGATTGCTTGGAACTATATTAATTGGAGCCGCAGTTGCAACCTTCTTTACGGGTTCGGACTTTTTGGTAAACAAAGGTAATATTACCAATCAACTTGCTCCGGTAATTAGCCAATGGGGAAACGAATGGCACGGCTTGGAAGCATTGCTTAATTTACGTAACTGGATGTTGGGTTTGGCAGTTTTCTTTTTGTCGCGTACATCAGCAGCACTGTTTTTTGTAAACCGTCTGAATAATGAAAACCTCGAAAAACGTTCGCGGAAAGCTGTTTTAGTTAATGCACTTCCATTTTTAGTTTTCTTTTTGACCTTTGTAATTTGGACTTTATTGGCCGAAGGATTTGCCGTAAATCCTGAAACAGGAGAAGTATTCATGGAAAAATACAAATACTTTTTCAATTTAATAGAATTACCAATAGTGTTGGTACTCTTTTTGGTTGGCGTAGTGGCTGTGCTTTGGGGTATTATTGGTACCGTTTTGAAAGAAACTTTCAAAAAAGGTATATGGTTTACTGGAGTTGGAACTATTCTTGCTGTTTGTAGCTTGCTTTTACTTGCTGGTTACAATAATACAGCTTACTATCCTGCTACGCCCGATTTGCAAAGTTCACTTACCATTTTCAACTCTTCGTCGAGTGAATTTACCCTTAACGCCATGACTATTGTTTCGGTATTTATTCCATTTGTTTTGGCTTATATTTTTTACGCTTGGCGCTCGATGGAAAAGAAACGCACTGATATTGCAGATATAAATAGCGACGATCATTCCTATTAAGTAAATTGAAAGTAACTCTTATTTTAAAAATCCCATAAATCATTTCAACATGGTTTATGGGATTTTTTTTAGATTAAACTAATACACTTGTTTTACAGCAATTTAGAATTATTCATAGATAAAAAACAAGCAATTGACAAAACAAGCCAAAACAAAATGTTAAATATAATTAAATACGCTAAAACTTAATGTCAATCGCAGTGTTTAATGAGTTTAACACCTTGTATAATTCATAAATTAATTATCTTTGCAAAAAAATCTTAATACAAATCTGTACTAAGCACACAAATTCTGTTACCAAACAGCAAACTTTGTTTACTGTAATTGAATTTTCTATCGTAAATGAGCTATGTTTTATAGATCTATAATTTTGATTGTTGATTTTGCGTTAAGTAAATTTAGGTTTTTGATGTTGTTAACTTTAACAATATTGAACTTAGCTGCTTATGCTGCTAACGAAACAAAAACAATCGGAACTACTGGCGCTGACTACCCCACCCTTAAAGCTGCTTTTGACGCAGTGAACAATGGAACACTTACAGGAAATATTACACTTCAAATTATAGCAAATACTTCGGAATTGGGATCAGCCTCAGCAGCAATCAATGCAAGTGGGATGGGTTCTGCCAATTACAATTCAATAACTATATATCCTACAATCGATAATTTATCAATAACAGGTAATATTAGCAATGCCCTTATAGATATGAATGGAGCTAATAATGTAGTAATTGATGGTAGAGTAAATGCAGTTGGAACAACACCTTCACTAATAATTTCAAATACTAGCACTTCGGGTAGCTCTACCTCCACTATTCGGTTTGTAAATGATGCATCAAACAATATCATCCGCTATTGTCAATTAAAAGGCTCTGAAAGAAGCACTTCTTCAGGTATCATTTTTTTTTCGACTACGATTTTTGATACGGGAAACGACAATAATTCAATAAATAACAATATAATAACCTCGTCGACCGATACTAATCGACCTACAAATGCTATATACTCTGAAGGTAGTCCTGGAATTGAGAACAATAACAATACAATTTCGAATAATAATATTTTCAACTTTTTCAGTCGATCTTCTTCTTCTTATGGTATAAATATCTATTCAAACTCTACTGCCTTTACTATATCAAATAACAGTTTTTATGAATCTACCTCTTTTATTCCTATTTCATCAGCTACTTATTGGTTTATAAATATCAATTCGAGTGGTTCGGGTTTTCAAATACAGAATAATTATTTAGGTGGTAGTGCAGCTCAATGTGGAGGAACTCCTTGGATAAAAACGAATGCGAAAAACAATACCTTTAATGGTATTACGATAGCTGCTGGTAATGAAACTATATCTCAAATTGATGGAAATAAGATAAGTAATTTTAATTGGAATAATGCTGATGGTGGAAATTGGACTGGGTTTCAAATTCAATCAGGCGAAGTAAATATTGGAACGCAAGTTGGTAATATTATTGGCGATGTGGCTGGAAACTCTGCCATTCAATTTTCGGTAAATACTATTGGCCCAAATACGAACGTTTACATGTATCCAATACAAATAAGCTCGCCAGATAATGTGAATTGTGTTTCAAATAAAATTGGAGCTTTGAGTATTACAAATGTTAGAAATTTAATATGTATCAACAAAAATTCCGAATCTGGCACTAAGGTAATATCCGACAATATAATTGGAAGTAGCACTACATTAGGAAGTATAACTATTACAACAAATCCACTCGCATCTACACAATTTTTTATAGGAATACATGTACAAGGAGGTATAAACACGGTTCATAATAACACTATTTCGAATTTGATATCAAATTCTACAGGAAATGGTTTTGTTAGAGGAATAGAGATTTTGACTGGCTCGAATAATGTTACAAACAACCTGATTTCAAAAATAGCCACTGCATCAACAAATTCAATTTCATTAATTGGATTGTCTTTTGCTAATAATAGTTTTAACAATGTCATTTCAGCAAATAGTATTATAGAAATTGAAAATACAAATTCATCTAATAACAGTGGAAGTGTTATAGGAATGAGTTTAGACTTAACGGGGGACAATATAATTTCGAAAAACTTTATACACGACATTTTAGTATCAACATCAACTAACAACACTAAAATTTATGGAATAAAAGCTGTGAATGGAATTACAACTTATTCGAATAATATAGTGAGTTTAGGAACATCAGTAACTTCAACAATTTATGGAATCTATGAAAGTGGGCTTGAAAATTGTAATATGTACCATAATACAGTTTATATAAACGGATCTCCAACATCAGGCTCGCTCAATAGCTATGCTTTTTATAGTGCCAGTGGCGCAAACACGCTCAATTATAAAAATAATATTTTTGCAAACTACCGTACAAATAGCGGAGCAAATGGTAAAAACTATGCTGCCTATTTTAGTTATTCTTCGGCATCAATGTTATCGCTAAATTACAATTTGTATTTTGCCAATGGTACTGGCGGAATGTTGGGATATTTTGCACTTACAGATAAAGCTACCTTGCCTTTAATTACGACACAAGATGCAAATAGTTTTAATCAAGCCCCTGGGTTTTTAAACATTGGAGGTGGAAACCCAACTGACTACAAACCAGTTACAACAAAATTCATTGGAGATTCAAGTACTGGCATTTCCGAAGACTTTGGGGGAGCTATTCGTACAGCCGTACCAACTATTGGCGCTTGGGAGTTTGCTGGTGGTAATATGTGGAAAGGAAGTGTAAGTACAGATTGGGGAAATTCTCTTAATTGGACATTGTCTGCTGTCCCTGCATCTGGAGCTAATATTTTATTCGACCCTTTTCCATTAAATCAGTTGATATTAGATGCAGATAGAATAGTAAATGACATCACAAATAGTCAATCTACGTATCGAATACTACTTAATGGTAAAACATTAGAAATACAAGGTGCAGTTAATTTCACAAATGGAGCAAAATTGGAATCTGCTTCCGAAAACTCAACCTTATTTTTTACTGGAAATGCATTTCAAAATTTGAATTCAGCTTGGTTATTGAATAATGAAGTTTACAACATAAAACTTAACAATTCTTCATTCCCAGTTTTTTTAACAGGGAATTTAGTTGTATTAAATTCTATTACTTCGAATGGTCGACTTTTTAACGCAGTATTAAATAGTCCGACCTTAACATATAGGGGTACAAATCCTCAAACAATCTCAAATTCGATATTCTTTAAAAATCAAATCTACAATCTGAATATTGACAATTCCTTGGGAGTAACTATAGATGCTCCAATTATTATTTCGAATGCTTTAACTATTAATAGTGGCAAAAAACTAACACTTTCGCCCATATCAAGAGTTCAAGTAGATGGATTACTTACAAATAATGCAGGTACATCTGGTTTAGTTCTTAGTTCGACAACTTTAGGTACAGCTTCACTAATTCACAATACAAATAACGTTCAAGCAACATCACAGCGTTTTATAGGAGGAGCTGCTACCGCTTGGCATTTTTTATCGACCCCTATTCAAAATCAATCGATTTCTGGAAATTGGAAACCAGCGGGAACTTATTCCGATGGAACTGGTTACGATTTATATGTTTGGGACGAACCTTCGAACTGCTGGGTATATAACTTAAATACAACTGTTGCACCAACTTGGAATACGGCAAATCCTTCGACCAATTTTATTGCTGGTAAAGGATATTTATATGCTTTACAAGCTACTAACACAACACAACAATTTTCAGGAATTCTGAATAATGGTGATATAACAGCAAATGTAACGAACTCTTCATCAAAAACATACAAAGGATTTAACTTTATTGGAAATCCATACCCAAGCAGTATTGATTGGAAAAACAATGCTGGCTTTAACCGAAATATGCTCGAAACAGTCGGTGGCGGCTACAATATATGGATTTGGAGTAATACGGCAAGTAACTATGGTGTTTTTAACTCTGCATTTACTTCCGCCACTGGTACAAACAACAGTACACGATATATTTCAGCCAATATGGGCTTTTTTGTAAAAGCAGCAACAGCTGGTACATTTTCATTTAAAAATGCTTCTCGTGTGAATGATTTTCAAGCGGACTGGCTACGAATGAAAGCATTAAAAAATAAAACACTTGATTTATCTCTGAAAGTTAACTCTACTGAGAATTTAGGCAGCGACGAAATCAAAATGGGTTTTGGTTTTGATGTTATTCAAGCTGGAGCCACCAAAATGTATAGTCCTGTAAAAACAGCACCATCTCTTTTCTTACCGAATGACAACGATGATTATTCAACTTACTATTTTACAGACACAGAATCAAAACCAACTATTGAATTAAACTTTAAAGCTGGTAAAGATGGAAAATACACCTTAGCTGCCAATGAAAATAAGACAGATTTTGAAGTTCTATTAGTAGAAGACAAAATAACAAAAAAAATCATTGATTTAAAACTAACTGATAATTATACATTTACATCAAAAACAACTGATAACCCTGCCCGTTTCAATATTCACTTTAGCAAAACAGCCATTGATGAATTGGTATTTGGTTTTGTGAAGGTATTTAATGCGAACAAAAGTATAATTATTGACTTAAAATTAGCAACAGGTAATTTTAATATAAAGATTTTTGATATTAACGGTATCGTTTTCGATGCCTTTACAGCTGTAGGTGGCGAACAGCGAATAGTACCAAACCCAACTAACGGGGTCTTATTTATTCAACTTTATAACAACGAAAAAACAAAAACATTTAAATTATTGAATTAATTGAACTATATTTGCAGTTCGTATTTCAATCAATTTTTAATATTAACATTAAAAATAACACATTATGAAGACTAATTTAGCTAAATTGCTATTTTTATTATTGGCATTGCCAGCTATTCGAATGCAAGCTCAAACTGAAAACACTGATGCATTTGCCAATATTGTAACTCCGATAACAATAACTGAAACACGAAGTTTGCATTTCGGCACATTAAGCACCTCATCGGCTGTAGGTACTTGTGTATTAGCACCTTCAGGAACACGAACTCAAACAGGAGGTGTAGCGCTTACAAGTTTATCGCCTACGGCAACAAGTGCAGCATATACAGTTACAGGTACGGCAGGAATTGCTTATAATATTTCGTTACCAACAACAAATATTACCGTAACCCGCAATGGTGGTGGTGGTCAAACAATGACAATTAGCACATTTATTTCGAGTAAAACAGGCAATGCAAGTATATTAAGTGGAACTGGTACAGATAGTTTTACTGTTGGGGCTACTTTGAATGTGGGTGCAAGTCAAGTTGCAGGATTGTATCAAGGAAATTTTAATGTAACAGTAACATATAATTAGTTTCAAGAAAAAACATTTAAAAACAAACAGTTATGAGAAAGATTATTTTTGGAGCATTGCTCTTAACAGCTTTTACCATTCAAACAAAAGCACAATCAGTAACAGCTGAGGCAAAAGCCGAAGTTACATCACAACTTACTATTTCGCTTAATCCTGGAACTGCATTAAACTTTGGAAAAGTTGCTGTTTCGGTAGGTAGTCCAGGAACTTGTTCACTATCAACTATTAATGTTGCAACTGTAAGTGGCGGTGTAAATACCATTCCATCAACCACTTCGAATGCAATTTTAAATTTAACAGGAATTGCTGGAAGTAATTATGCAATTTCGCTACCCCTAAATGCTACTGTAACTAGAGTTGGTGGTAGTGAAACAATGACAGTAGATAACCTAAAAGCCCGTCCAAATTCGATTGGTAGTGATGCACTTATTGGTACATTAAACGCCAATACAGGTTCTGATAGTTTTACAGTGGGTGGTCAGCTGAATGTCATTGCTAATCAGGTTAATGGCATATATATAGGAACATTCAACATATCAGTTGCTTACAATTGATTTTAATCCACAATCCGGTTTCGGAATGAAAAAAAATATTACATTATCGCTAATATTGTTTATTACTTCGGTGATAATGGCACAGGGTGATTTATTAATCAACCCTATACGCGTTGTATTCGAAGGACAAAAACAAAATGCTGATTTGAATCTAACAAATATTGGCAAAGATACCGCCGTGTATGTGATTTCGTTTTTGAGCTACAAAATGCTTCAGGATGGCAGTTTTGTTCAACTCGAAAAACCAGATACAAGTAACTATGCCGACAAGTTTTTACGGTTATTTCCACGAAAAGTAATTCTTTCGCCAAACGAGTCGCAAACAATTCGATTGCAATTGCGCAAGCCTTCTGGTTTAAAGGAAGGCGAATACCGTTCGCACATTTATTTTAGAGCCGAAAAAGAAAAAACTCCGCTCGGAATGAAGGATTTGCGAATTGACTCTACCAAAATGGCAGTTAGCATTACTCCTATATTTGGAATAAGCATACCGGTAATAGTGAGAAATGGTACTGTTAGCAATGCGCTTTCACTTTCGGATATTTCGTTGGAAAACGTGAATGATACAATATCAAAATTAAAAGTTTGTATTAATCGGGGAGGAAATAAATCGGCTTATGGAAATATGCGTATAGAATACCATTCTACAAAAGGCAAAAATTCTGATGTTGGTTTTGCAAATGGCATAGGCGTGTATCCCGAAATTCCAAAGCGTGATTTTGCATTGTTTATTAAAAACACCGAGTCAATGAAGCTGGATGGTGGAAAATTGATAATACGGTACATGGCTCCAAATGAAGATGGAAACATAGAACTGTGTAGGTCTGAATTTATTTTGAAAAAGTAATTTTTACTTCATGCAACGTTTTTTCATTGCTTCTTTCATTCTATATATAATTTCTATTGTGCCTATTTTTGCACAGTCGGGACCTGAATTGCCACAACGCACAGCAATTGTGAGAGCAACACAAGCACTAAATTTTGGTGATTTAACAGTTTTATCTGGCTCATCGGGTGGCACGGTTATAGTTGATTTTAACGGAATCCGTTCCTCTACTGGTTCGGTTGTAATGTTGAATTTAGGAAATCCTGTTCAACCAGCAATTTTTGAAGTAAAGATTTGCCCTGGCCGTATGGTGAATGTAACTTATCCTTCAACAACTGTTCTTGCTGGTAACAATGGAGGTAGTATTACTCTAAATTTAGGTCCAACAAGCATTGGTGGAAGTGGTTCTACTTTTATTTCGAACAAGGGTTGCGACGACATTCATTTAATTCGATTAGGTGGTTCGATTAATGTGGGCAGTACGCTTATTAATCCACCCGGAATTTACTCAGGTACATTTAGTCTGACATTCGTTCAGCAGTAAATAGTTAATTGATTTTTAATGTTTTACAATATAAATTTGAATAAAAACAATCGTATATATAAGGTCTTGTGTATTGCAGGACTGTTTTTTTTATTCTCTTTTTTAAAAATTCAAGCCCAGAACAGCCCAACATCCGTTTCAGTTGAACCATTTAATTTGAGTGTAAAGTTTGATAAAATTGGTAGTCAAGACTATTATGTACTTTACAGCGAATCAAAAGATTTATACCTTCCTATATCACAAATATTCGACTACCTCAAAGTAAATTATAAAACGTCGGAAAATGGAAAACAAATTGAGGGTAATTATTTAGATACAAAAAATACATATAAGATTGATTTTGATGCTAAAAAATTGACTTTCAATTCGAATGAAACGACGCTTTCAGAAACCGATATCCAATACGACATGGGAGTTACTTACCTCTCGTCTCGCCTTATTGAGTCGGTATTTGGTTTAAAAACAAACTTTGATTTCAGAACACTTTCCGCCACAATTTCCTCTGATAACGAATTGCCAATAACGAAGCTTAAAAAGCTCGATGAAGCTCGAAAAAATATTAAAGATATTTCGGGTGAGGTAAAATTCGATGCCGAATATCCACGCAAATATCATTTTTTTCGACCAGGAATGCTCGATTGGTCTATCTCTTCGAATCAGTCGAAAGGCGTTGTTTTAGAAAACCGAGCTGGATTGGCATTGGGTGCCGAAGTATTTGGAGGCGAACTCAGTACTTGGCTTTTTTATTCTGACCAATATGGTTTTAACCCCAATCAACAACGCTACCATTGGCGATGGGTTGATAATAATTTTAAAGCGATTCGTCAAGTACAAATAGGAAGAATTTATAATCGAAATATCGCCACAATACTTTACCCTGTGGATGGTATTATGGTAACTAATGCTCCTACCACTATTCGTAAAGCGATGGGCACTTTTCAGATTGCCGAAAGCACAAATCCCGAATGGACGGTAGAATTGTATATAAATAATGTGCTTATAAATTTTACAAAAGCAGATGCATCTGGTTATTTTTCTTTTCAAGTTCCAATAGTTTACGGCACTTCGGAGGTTACATTGCGCTATTATGGGCCAAACGGCGAGGAACAAGCTGAGCGAAAAACATATAACATGCCCTATAACATGTTGCCAGTGGGCGAATTTGAATACCGCGTAAGTGGTGGTGCTCTACTTAACGGAGGAGCGAATACACCATATAATACACTGTATAATACGCTGTATGGGCGTGCAGAAACAAATTTGGGAGTTACTAAATGGTTAACCGCTGGGGCTGGTTACGAATATTTAAGTTCCATTGTCGGAAATCCACACATTCCTTTTGGAAATTTTACCCTACAACCATTTTCAAGATTAGTACTTACAGCAGAATACGCTCATAAAATTCGCTACAAAGGAACATTAAATTATAATTTCAGCAATAATTCTATGTTTGAATTGTTTTATGCACGGTACGATAAAAATCAAAAAGCCATCATATACAATTTTCAAGAAGAGCGAATGGCTGGATTCTCCTTCCCCACCCGATTACAAAATGTTTCGGGTGTTACAAAAGCTACATTCCGTCAGCATATTTATCCAAATTTCCAATACAATGCGGGCGACCTTATGTTGTCTGCTTATTATCGTAATTTCAACGCAAACTTGTCGAATTATATCAATTGGACCACTTTTGATAATAGAAATATTTATAGTTCACTATCCTTAGGGCTTCGATTTGGAAAAGGTTTTTCGTTCCGACCATCAGCACAGTATAGCTACACCGAAAATAAACCGAAATGGTTCGAGAATTTTATTTCATTAAGAGCAGAGCTCGAAAAACAAATTTTCAAAAAAGGATATATCACGCTTGGTTATGAAAAAAACAACTTAATTGACTTTAGCAGCGTTAATGTAGCATTTCGCTACGATTTTTCGTTTATGTCTACTTATGCATCTGCTTATTACAATATTGATAGCAAGAGCATACAAACTACCGAAAGCGCAAGAGGAAGTCTGGCATTTGGAAGTGGCAATGGTTATGTCCATTTTGATTCACGCGAAGCGGTAGGGCGAAGTGGAATATCGATATTTCCTTTTGTGGATAAAAATTTTAACGGTACGCGAGATGATGATGAACCTACTGCGGCAGATTTGAATGTAAAATGCAATGGCGGTCGTGTTTATTATCGTAAAAACGACTCAATAGTTCGTGTGGTTGGACTCGACCCATTTGTAGATTATACGCTATCAATTGGCGAATCTGATTTTAAAAATATTGCATTAAAGGTAATAGCACACTCGATAAAAGTAACAACTGACCCCAATCAGTTTAAAAAGATAAATGTACCCGTGCAGCCCATGGGAGAAATGTCGGCGGTAGTAGTTGATGAATTTAATAATGGTATTTCGCGCATACTCATAAATATTTTGGACGAAAAAGGCAAAGTTGAAAAATCATTACTATCAGAGACTGATGGATTTGTGTCGTATTTGGGTCTGAAGCCAGGAAATTATTTTGCAGTTGTAGATTCAACACAATTAAAAGTTTTGAATATGTCGGCAGAACCATTAACTTTTAAAATAAAAGAGGATGTGGATGGCGATATAGTAGAAGCAGGAACAATAAAATTGACTCGAAATACTATTACAGAATCAACAACCAAAGACTCAACTCTTACATCAGCCGAAGCCAGTCAGCGCCGTATTGATAACAAAATGGCTATGAGCAATCTGAAAACAAAAGAAGATTCGCTGAGATTACTGAATAAAATGAATCCATTTACGGATAAAGACAACAACAATCCAGACGGAATTACTAAATTAGACTCACTTTTGCGCTATGTAATTTTATTTGACTTTAATAGTACAGAGGTTCGTTCAGATTTTTATGGTTCTATCAAGGAATTGGGTAAATTATTAAAAGAGAACGAAGATTTAAAACTTGAAATACAAGGACATACCGATTCGAAAGGCAGTGATGATATCAACTTATTATTTAGTATACGAAGAGCAAATTCGATTAGACGTATGCTTGTAAAATACGGAATTGACGATAGCAGATTACGCATTGTTGGTTTTGGCGAAAAAATGCCATTACCGGGCAATAATAATAAAAATAAAGTTGAAAGAGCAAAAAATAGACGGGTTGTTTTCAAAGCTATTTCGGATAAAAACGAGGTAAAAGTGGATAATATCAGCCAAAAAGCAACCGAAGATATTACGTCATCGGATATGCGAAAGATTAAACAAACGATAAAATACGATAACGAACAAGATCCATTCGAAGTTAAATGGCGTTATTCGTATTCCATATTGTTTAGATATGGTAGTTCGCACTTGCAGCCTGAATTTGAGATGATACCAAAAGCATTGGCAAATGTTATGATCGAAAATCCATGTTTAAAACTTATATTGGAGTCACATGCCGATCCCGAAAGTTCCGAATCGTATAACATGCAACTTAGTGTGCGCCGATCGCAATCGGTGTGGGATGCCGTGGTACTTAATGGCGTAGATCGTGATCGTATTGAAACAGAAAACTATGGTGAACTGAAACCAATCAATTCAAATTCGAATGTAGCCGAAAAAGCCTTGAACCGTAGAGTAACATTTAAAGCAGCTCCTACTGGCTGTCAATTGAATATTGACAGTTTAATTACGAAAAAGATAATTGGCACTTATAAAACACATGTTTCGAATCAGATAATCATAAACCACGACAACCGATATATGATTCAAACTGGTTTATTCAAATATGAAAAAAATGCCTTATTGATGGCATTAAAATTGAGGAACTTTGTACCTGACAATATTTATATTGTTGAAGATCAAGGACTTTATAAGGTTTTAATTGGCTACACAAATACACGAAACGAAGCAATGGATATTGCCCGTGTCATTCAGGCATCGGGTATATTATCCAATCCTAACAATTATTAATTTTTAAAACTGAAATAATTTTCAAAAAAACGCATGAAAAAAACCATTTTAATTACAGGTGGAGCAGGGTTTATTGGCTCACACGTGGTACGACTATTTGTTACAAAATACCCTGATTATCAAATTCTAAATCTCGATGCATTGACGTACGCTGGCAATTTGGAAAATCTAAAAGATATAGCCGATGCGCCTAATTATCAATTTATTAAAGGCGATATTACCGACGAAACTTTTATACCTGAATTGTTTGTAAAATACAAAATTGATGGTGTTGTCCATTTGGCAGCCGAAAGTCATGTAGATAGATCAATTACCGACCCCTTTGCATTTATTCGCACCAATGTTTTTGGTACATGTAACCTGTTGAACGCCGCCAAAAATGCTTGGAAAGATAATTTTGAAGGCAAACGTTTTTATCATATTTCGACCGATGAAGTATACGGTGCATTGGAATTTGATGGTACTTTTTTTACCGAAACTACAAAATACGATCCTCACTCTCCTTATTCGGCAAGTAAAGCGTCGAGCGACCATTTTGTACGTGCTTGGAATGACACTTACGGCATGCCTGTGGTGATTTCGAATTGCTCGAACAATTATGGTGCAAACCATTTTCCCGAAAAATTGATTCCACTTTCAATAAATAATATTAAAAATAACCGACCAATTCCAATTTATGGTAAAGGCGAAAATGTACGCGATTGGCTATTTGTAAACGACCATGCACGTGCCATCGACGTTATTTTTCATACGGGAAAAGATGGTCAAACCTACAATATAGGTGGTAACAACGAGTGGTCGAACATTGAGTTGATTCATAAATTGTGCGAAATAATGGATACCAAATTAGGACGTGCCGCTGGCGAATCGGCTAAATTAATTACATTTGTGAAAGACCGTGCTGGACACGATTTGCGTTATGCTATCGACTCAACAAAGCTACAAACTGA
>JFJP01005428.1_pt1 | contig 43783 bp, 50 predicted proteins | sample 431651 | NCBI WGS metagenome assembly JFJP01 (sample SAMN02602958, study PRJNA72255) | Microbial mat metagenome, whole genome shotgun sequencing project. | biome: fresh water; feature: sink hole; material: water; isolation source: purple microbial (photo- and chemosynthetic) mats found in...
CCTGGCTTGCCGAATTCATCCTGTTGTCGGCCTTGTGGGGTGCCTCGTTTTTGTTCATGCAGCTGGGCGCTGCGGAGTTTGGCGCGCTGCCCACGGCCGGTGTCCGGGTGGTGGTGGCTTCGGTGTTTTTGCTGCCCTTGCTGCTGATGCGCGGACTGTGGGCCGCGCTGGTGCAACATCGATCCAAGCTTTTCGTTTTGGGCATGCTGAACTCGGGGCTTCCGTTTGCCTCGATTTCGTTCGCCTTGCTGTCCATCAGCACCGGCCTGTCGTCACTGCTCAATGCCACCGTGCCGTTGTTTGGTGCGCTGGTGGCCTGGGTCTGGCTGAAAGACCGACCGCATGGCCTGAAGATCGTCGGCCTGCTGATTGGCTTCGTCGGTGTTGCCATGCTGGCCTGGGGCAAAGCCAGTTTCAAACCTGATGCGTCTGGCTTGTCCAGCGGCTGGGCCGTTGTCGCCTGCCTGTTTGCCTGTCTGTGCTACGGCATTTCAGCCAGTTTCACCCGGCGCTACCTCAGCGGCGTGCCCTCACTGGTGATTGCCACGGGTAGCCAGATGGGTGCCGCGCTCGGGTTGCTGGTGCCAACGCTGTGGCTTTGGCCAGCACAAAATCCCGGTGCGCAGGCCTGGCTGGCGTTGCTGGCGGTGGGTGTGTTATGCACCGGCATCGCCTATGTACTGTTTTTCAGGCTGATTGAAAAAATCGGCGCGGCGGGGTCGCTGACCGTGACTTTTTTGATTCCGGTGTTTGCGGTGATTTACGGTGCCATTTTTTTGGGCGAATCCGTCACACTCTGGATGCTGCTGTGTGCTGCCATCATCTTGTGTGGCACCGCACTGTCGGTGGATTTACCGAAGCTGTGGCGGCGGTAAAACTGCTGTTCAATAATTTCTGTAGGCGGACAGACCCAGATTGCCAAAGCCAGAGAAAGCATTGCCGTAACTGCTGCCGCTGCCAAATGTGTCACCCGTCGTTTGCTGCAAGGAGGCCAAGGTGCTTTGCTGGTTTTTCAGGACCGAGGCACGTTGCGTCAATGAGCTCACTGTGCTGCTGACGTTGCCGTTGCTGGCCAGCTCCTGGGTGGCGGTTTTGTCCACCTGCTGACCCATTTTGGCGAGGGTGATTCTGACGGCGGCTGGATCGGCCGTCTGCGCCGCATCAAACTTTTTGGTGTCGATCGTCAAGCTGCCGTCGGATGCCAGGTTGAAGCCAATTTTCTTGAGCGAATCGCGCGTTGGTGCATCTGCCGAGACAGTGCGCACCAAATCCCGACCAACTCTGCTGGCGCTCTGCGCCGTTGCAGACTCTCCAGCCCCAGTCGACGTGGTTTTGGCCGCGCTGACTGCGGCGTTAAAAGCACCTACAAAGCTTTCGGCCGCCGATTTGACCGCAGCGTTGGTACTGGTGTTGGGCAGACTGCCCAGCGCCTTGGCGGCAATCTGGGTGCCCGACACGGCTGACTTGAGCTTGCCAAATGAGGACAACTGGGCCGAGGTCACATCCACCTGGGACTGGATGCGTTGCTCAGCCTTGCGCAACCCTCCTTGCCCGACCGCACCCGTGCTGGACGTTGACTGGGTTCCCGGGTTAAGACCCAGATACGATCTTGCAGAATTGGCTGCCACAAAGTCGTTGATATTCATGATGAACCTTTCCGGAAAGGGCCATGGCCGCCCCATATCTGGCAGTTTATGCCTATTTCAGGCCGATGTGTTGACTTTCAGGCACCCTATAACGAGCTGCCATCCTTTCAGGGTACCAAAGCCGCTTTGGCGTGAAGCTGTCAAGGGCGACGAAATATCGTCGCCTGAGCTGCCCAATGCCGGGCGCTCAAGGCATCCAGTCTGACTCTGCCGCCGGTCGAAGGCGCGTGAACAAAGCGCCCGGCACCCACATAAATCCCGGCATGAGTCGCTGCACCGCCCTGTAGAAAAACCACCAGATCACCCGAACGAAGTTGATCAGCATTGACCGGCTGCCCCCAATCCCGGAGCATGGCCACTGTCCGCGGCGCTGCCATCGCGGCCCGGGTTTGGTACACATGCCCGATCAGACCACTGCAGTCAAAACCCGACTCGGGGGTGTTGCCGCCGTACCGATAGGGTGTACCCACCAGACCAAGGGCATACACAGTGACCTCACCCGCCTGCTCCGGCGAAATCCGGGACAGAACTTCGGCCGCTTGTCCCAGCGGCATACCGGCGCGAGGCATTGGGGCCGTGCTGCAGGCTGACAACAACAAGACCAGCGTCGAAAGCGCAGCAACAAAAAACCTGTTGATGGCAACACCCAGGCCGGCAGATCGACTTGCGGCAAACCAGTTGCCAACAAAGCCCGACGCAGGCGCGCGCATCAAGTGCCGGCCCCGACGGCGGCCTTTGCTGCGCCTGTGACAGAAGAACCCATTTTGATCTGTGCTTCGTGCGCAATGCGCCGCTTGAACGCCCTTGTGCTGGCGGAGTCCTCATTCAGATGGACGGCCTTGATATCACCCGAGACACTCGCCAACAGCACGATGTCGGTCGCAGTGATGGTCTTGGCGAAAGTGGCGATCATGCCCACATCCAGGTGTTCAATATCGCAGCCGTTTTGGATATTCATGGTTTTGTACCCGATCACGTTGATTTACTTTGAACTGCAACCCAGCGCCCCGCAGAAACCAGCAAGCGTGCCATGGCAACCGTAGCAGTGATCATGCCAGACTTGCGCGTCGGATCATCCGGGGTTGCCCGCCAACGGGTGTGCGGCCCGGTGCCAATGGACCATGAAATTGGCCCATTCCAGCGCAGTGCAATGCAGTGCAGTCAAGTATTCCATTTCCAAATCATTTGTGTCTGGGCGCGAAGCCGCCGGCAGTGCACTGGCTTGTGCCAATACATCTTCAGATGTATTGGGAGGACAAGGCGAGGCAGCAACGACAAGGATGATTTGGAAATCGAATAACATGCCATGATCAGGCGGGCTGCCACCTGCGCCTCATTGCCGCGGCACCGCCTGACAAACTTGCAACACCGATGAACCAGATAGTTCTGACCACTGCCACATTGCCTTGTGGCCAGCACCGATGAAACACGACACGATTAACGCCGACGATGGCGAGCAACTTCACGTCTACCGCTGCGGCAGTGGCTCGCCCATCCTGCTGTTGCACGGCTGGACTGCCAACCATACCGCCTGGGCACCACTGATCGAATCACTGGCCCTGCGCCATTGCCTGTTGCGCCCCGACATCATCAACCTGCTGGACCACTATGGCATCGCGCAGGTCGCTGCCGTTGGCCACTCGATGGGCGCTTTGACCCTGTGGCAATGTCTGGGCGATTTCGGTGGCGAGCGTTTTTCACATCTTGCTTTCATTGACCAGTCGCCCAGGCTGCTCACCGACGACAGTTGGAACAAGGGCATTTACGGCGATTTCGACAGCGTCCGGGCACAACGCTTGCAAGATGATCTGGGGACCGACTTTGTTGAAGCGGTGTTGCGTCTGGCCGCGCTCGGTCTCAACGACAAAGCCCGCGAGAGCTACTTGCGCAACAGTTCGGGCTGGCGCGTCGTGCGCGAGTACATGCGCAGCATCAACCCGGCGACCGCCATTGGCATCTGGAATTCCCTGGTGGCCGCCGATTACCGTAGCGTGTTACCCACCATCAAGGCACCCACGCTGCTGGCCTACGGTACCGCCAGCAACTTCTACACGGCCGAAACCGCCCACTATGTTGCAGCCCAGATACCCCATGCACGGCTGAGTTTCTACGAGGGCGCTGACCACAGCCCTCAGCTGTCGAGTCCGGAGCGCTTTGCTGCCGAACTGCTGCAACTGATTGACGGCAACTGAGGGTGACCAATTACCGATAAAAGGCTTCTACCTTGCCTTTGAGCTTGATCAACAGGGGATTGCCCTTGCGGTCGCGCGACTTGCCGGCGGGCACCTTGATCCAGCCTTCGCTGATGCAGTATTCCTCGACATCCATGCGCTCCTTGTCGTTGAAGCGGATACCCACGTCATGCTCGAATACGGCTGCCACGTGATGGGGGCTGCGCGCGTCAATGGACAGATGATCAGGCAATGGCGGGCGTTCGGTGGTTTGGTTCATGGCAATTGTTCTTTGGGTGATCAGGCGGCCCCGAGATGGGCCACCAGGCTACCTGCATCCTGGCCATTCTTGAGCGCGGCAGTAAATGCCAGCATACGGTCAATCGGCAGGCGGGCACGAGCCATGATAGCCGGGTCCACCTGAATTTCGTTGGTGCCGGTCTCCAGCACGCGGACCACGTCAGCCAGACCGTTCATGGCCATCCAGGGGCAGTGGGCACAACTCTTGCAGGTGGCGCTGTTGCCGGCTGTGGGGGCTTCCAGAAACCGCTTGCCGGGGTTCAGCGTGCGCAGCTTGTGCATCATGCCGTTGTCGGTGGCAACGATGAAGGTACTGGCATCCATCTCACGCGCGGCTTTCAGAATGCCCGAGGTTGAACCCACTGCGTCAGCCAGCGCCACCACTTGCTCGGGCGATTCGGGGTGTACCAACACCCGGGCGCCCGGGTGCTCGGCCATCAGGGCTTCAAGCTCAACCGCCTTGAACTCATCGTGCACGATGCAGGAGCCGCCCCACAGCACCATGTCGGCACCGGTTTCACGCTGGATGTAACCCCCCAGATGCCGGTCGGGCGCCCACAGAATCTTGTGGCCCTTGTCCTTGAGGGCGCGCACCACATCGAGCGCGCAGCTGGATGTGACGAGCCAGTCAGAACGCGCCTTGACCGCTGCACTGGTGTTGGCATAGACCACCACCGTGCGCCCGGGATGGGCATCGCAAAACGCGCTGAATTCATCCAGCGGGCAGCCCAGGTCAAGCGAGCAATTGGCATCCAGGTCGGGCATCAGCACGGTTTTTCCCGGCGACAGGATCTTCGAGGTTTCACCCATGAAACGAACCCCCGCGACCACCAGCGTGGTGGCGGCGTGGTCACGGCCAAAACGAGCCATCTCCAGTGAATCGCTGACCAGACCACCGGTTTCTTCCGCCAGGTCCTGCAAGTCCGGGTGAACATAATAATGCGACACCAGCACCGCATTTTTTTGCTTGAGCAAGCGCCGGATCTGGTCTTTCAGCGCGCCGCGCTGGGCCGCCGAGGGTTCAACCGGCACCCGGGCCCAGGCGTGTTTGGTGGCGCAGAGCGAGCCACCCGCCTGTGGCTCGCTCTGCGGTTGCTCGTAGTCCACCGCCTTGATGGCCAAAGCCGGGTCTGTCATGGTATCTCCAGATAAAAAATGAACCGCTGGCCGCTCTGACTCAGACCGGCATGTCGACAAAACGCATGGAAAAATCGATGGCTTTGACGCTCTTGGTCAGCTCACCAATCGAAATCCGGTCGACACCCGTGGCCGCAATGGCGCAGACACCGGACAGGTTCACCCCACCCGAAACCTCCAGCACCGCCCGTCCTGCGGTGATGCGCACCGCTTCATGCAGTTGCGACAAGCCCATGTTGTCCAGCAGAATCATGTTGGCACCCGCCCGGAGCGCTTCCCTGAGCTGGTCCAGGGTTTCCACTTCGATCTGCACAAATCTGGCCTGGGGGGCAATTTCGGCAGCCCGTTTCAACACCGCCGTCACGCCGCCTGCGGCCGCAATGTGGTTTTCCTTGATCAGCACCGCATCGTATAAACCCAGCCGGTGATTGACCCCACCGCCAGTGCGCACCGCATACTTCTGCGCCAGGCGCAAACCAGGGATGGTCTTGCGGGTATCCACAATGCCGGCGCGCACGCCAGGCACCTCTCGGATGGCCTGCACGTAGCTGCTGGTCTTGGTGGCCACGGCACTGAGCAATTGCAGGAAGTTCAGTGCCGTTCGCTCGGCTGTCAGCAGGGCACGCGCCTGACCCTCGACCTCGAACACCACCTGATCGGATTCACAGCGATGACCCTCAGGAATGTGCCAGGTGATTTCGGCGCTGGGATCCAGGTGCTGCAAAGCAAACCTGGCCCAGGGCGCACCACAAATCACCGTTGGTTCGCGGGCCACCACCACGGCACGGGCCCGCCGGGCCGGGTCTACCAGACCGGCCGTCAGATCGGCCACACCCACATCTTCCTGCAAGGCACGGGTGACATCGGCCTGCGCCAGCGCGGCAACCGATTCAGGGGAAAAATCAAAATAATCAGTCATGGGGTGTTCTCCTTCGCTTTCCATCAAACCATGGTCGCCAGTTCGGCCGTGGGCTCGCGCCCCATCAGCCGGGCCAGCGCCTGCGGTGGTGTCATCTGACCTTCCAGTACCGCCACGACGGCCTGGGCAATGGGCATGTTCACACCCACACAAGCGGCACGCTGCACCACGGTACGCGCACTGTAAACCCCTTCGGCCACATGGCCCAGTGCGGCCGTGGCCTGTTGCAGGGATTGTCCGTGCGCCAGCGCCAAGCCAACCTGGCGGTTGCGCGACAGATCGCCAGTGGCAGTGAGCACCAGGTCACCCAAGCCACCCAAACCCATGAAGGTCTCGGCGCGCGCACCCAACGCCAATCCCAGACGGGTCATCTCGGCCAGGCCCCGTGTGATCAGGGCCGCACGTGCGTTCAAGCCCAGCGCCAGACCGTCACACAAGCCGGTGGCAATGGCCAGCACGTTTTTCACTGCCCCGCCCACCTCGACACCCACCAGATCAGCGCTGGCGTACACCCGCAAGCTGGGGCTGTGAAAGGCATCAAGCAATGCCTGTCGCACCACCTCATGCGCACTGGCGGCCACCAGCGCGGTGGGTTGAGCAGCGGCAACTTCTTGTGCAAAACTCGGACCGCTGAACACACCAGCTATTAATTCAGGAGCTTCCTGCGCTTGTATCTCATGGGCTAGAAGCCCAAAACATTCAGCAACAGGGGCCTCAAAACCCTTGCAAAGCCACGCCACCGGCACCCGGCAACCGCGCAAACAAGACAACATCTGACGCAGCGCCGCCATGGGCGTGGCGAGCACGATCAAGCCCGTATCGCGCGTCAGTCGCACCCATTCTGGCACCGGCACCGCACTCAATGACAATTCGGGCGGCAAGACAACACCGGCCAGATAGCGCTGGTTTTCGTGCTGCGCCTGCATCTGCGCCATCTGGGCTGGACAACGCCCCCACAGTGTCACCTGGTGTTGCGCCGAGCCATTGCGCGCCGCGCTGATGGCCAAAGCTGTACCCCAAGCCCCGGCCCCGAAAACTACAATTTTCATAGCTACTTACGCAATCGGAACAATGGCTTGATTCCTAAACGCTCATCGGCTACTGGGTCACAATCCGCGGCGCGTCGTCGCTCTGGGCGGCCTGCTGTTGCTCATACATGGCCTGGAAGTTGATCTCCGACAGATGCACTGGCGGAAAACCGGCGCGCTGGATCAGGTCAGCCACGTTGCCACGCAGATAGGGGTAGACGATTTGCGGGCAGGCAATACCCATGATCGGGCCCATTTGCTCTGGCGGCAGGTTGCGCACTTCAAAAATGCCGGCTTGTGTCGCTTCCACCAGAAACACTGTTTTGTCCTTGATCTTGGTTTGCACGGTGGCAGTCACCGACACCTCATAGATGCCCTCTGCCACTGGCGAGGCGTTCACGCCCAATTGAATATCGACCGTCGGCTGCTCCTGTTCCAACAAAATGGCCGGCGAATTGGGTTGTTCAAGGGAGGCCTCCTTGAGATAGACACGCTGAATCTGGAACACGGGGTCTTGGGTCTCGGACATGGATTTCTTTCACTAAAAAAAGCAAACCCGACGCAAACGCTGCGCCGGGCAACAAGGCGGACGCCGAATTATCTCAGGCGTTGGTCAGCAGGGGCAGCAAGCCACCGCGGCCATCGAGCGCAATCAGGTCATCGCAACCGCCGACATGGGTGTCGCCAATGAAGATTTGCGGCACGGTACGCCTGCCGGTGAGGCTCATCATGGATTGCAACTCGGTCGGGTTCAGATCAATGCGGATTTCATCGATCTGCTCGACACCGCGGGCTTTCAACAGCTGTTTGGCGCGAATGCAATAGGGGCAAACCGCGGTGGTATACATCTTGACGGGTGACATGACAGGGCTTTCTTCGGGGGACATCAGGCGCGTTCGACCGGCAAGTTGGCGGTACGCCACGCATTCATGCCGCCGGACAGTGACACCGCATGGTCAAACCCGAGCTTTTTGGCAATTGACACCGCCCGCTTGCTGCGGGCACCCGAGTAACAGACCATGATGACCGGCAGCGCCTTGTTCTTGACAGCCGAACCCAGCTTGCCTTCAAGTTGACCCAGGGGAATGTTTTTGGCCCCGACAACATGCCCGTTGGCGAACTCAGAGGCCTCACACACGTCAATCACCACCGCCTTTTCGCGGTTGATCAACTGCACCGCACCATCTGCGGTCAGAGCACCTGGCCCACCGCCACTCACGATCGGCCACAGCAACATACCACCTGCTGACAGCGCAACGGCCATCAGCATCCAGTTATCGAGAAAAAATTTCACTTGAGAATCCTTTAGGTCAGACGAATACATTTGCCCATCATTTTAGAATGCAGTGGCCGCCCAAGCAGTGCATCGGGAAATGCCATGAAAAAACTTGTACTTATCCGCCACGGTGAATCCGCCTGGAACCTTGAAAACCGTTTTACTGGCTGGACCGACGTTGATTTGACCCCAACGGGCCTTGAGCAGGCCAAAAACTCCGGGCGACTGCTCAAAGCCGGGGGTTATGACTTGATGTGGGCGACACCGGCGCGCTCAAACGCGCTACCCCTACTGTGACATCATCAGCCTGAATATTCACAATGGCATTCCACTGGTTTACGAGCTCGACGATGCGCTTCAACCCATCAAGCATTATCATCAGGGCGATGTCGATACAGCAGCCAAGGCAGCAGTAGTCGCAGCAGAGGGCACGACCTGAATTGTTTTTGTCTGACAAGGGAACCCGTGCCACCGACCGGGCTCCAACTGGCTCAAATTCGCCCGCTTTCACATGTTCTGGAATCAAAATGGGTCACAAACTGAAAATCACTGGCTGGATTTCCCTGGGGGTCTTAGCCGGTGCCCTGACCACGGTGTCCTTACAAACCGTGGCGCGCGGCACGCTGGCACCGTTGCCCCTGGAAGAGTTGCAACAGTTGGCCGCCGTATTTGGCATGGTCAAGAGCAATTATGTCGAACCGGTCGATGAGAAAAAGCTCATCACCGATGCCATTGCCGGCATGGTGGCCGGGCTCGACCCGCATTCGGTGTACCTGGACAAAAAAGCGTTAAAAGATTTCAACGAGGGAACCACTGGCAAATTTGTCGGTGTTGGCATCGAAATTTCGCAAGAAGACGGGCTGGTCAAGGTGGTGTCGCCGATCGAAGGCTCGCCGGCTTTTCGGGCCGGGCTCAAACCCAACGACCTGATCGTCAAGATTGACGACACCCCGGTCAAGGGTTTGTCGCTGAACGAGGCGGTTAAACGCATGCGTGGCGAGCCCAACACCAAAGTGCAGCTGAGCATTTTTCGCAAGGACGAAAACCGCACCTTTCCGGTCACCATCGTGCGCGAAGAAATTCGCACCCAGTCGGTGCGCAGCAAACTGGTGGAACCGGGATACGCCTGGATTCGCGTTAGTCAGTTCCAGGAACGCACGGTGGCAGACTTTGCCCGCAAGATGGAAGAGATCTACAAACAAGAACCCAAGCTCAAGGGCTTGGTGCTGGATCTGCGCAATGACCCGGGCGGCTATCTGGATGCGGCAGTGGCCATCTCGGCTGCCTTTTTGCCCGAAAACGTGACTGTGGTGTCGGCCAATGGCCAGTTGGCAGAAAGCAAGTTCACTTACAAGGCTTCGCCGCGCTTCTACGCCCGACGCGGCGGCGACCCCCTTAAGCAGCTTGATGAGGTGACCCATGGTGCCCTGAAGTCGGTCGCGTTGGTTGTCCTGGTCAATGAAGGTTCAGCCTCGGCCAGCGAAATTGTGGCAGGTGCCCTGCAGGACCACAAACGCGCCAAGCTGCTGGGAAGTCAGACCTTTGGCAAGGGCTCGGTGCAAACGGCGGTCTGTCTGGACTCGGCCTTTCGCATGGACAACTGCCCCACGGCAGCGCTCAAGCTCACCACCAGCCGTTACTACACGCCCAGCGGCAAGTCAATCCAGGCCAAAGGTATCGTGCCTGACGTGATGATTGACGAAACCGAAGAAGGCAACCTGTTTGCCGCTCTGCGCACCCGGGAAGCCGATCTTGAAAAACACCTGGGCAGTGGCCAGGGTCAGGAGACCAAGGACGACAGCCGCGAAAAGGCACGCGAAGAGGCTCGCAAGAAACTCGAAGAAGAGTTGAAAAAGCCGGCAGCAGATCGTAAAGCGCCAGAATTTGGCTCAGACAAGGACTTCCAGCTCATCCAGGCCATCAAGCAACTCAAGGGTTTGCCCGTCATGGTCAGCAAGACCCAGGTGGAACGCACCGAAGAAAAGAAAGAGAACTAGACCGGCGATACGGATGCAGGACGCTGATCTGCTGCGCTACTCGCGCCATATCCTTCTCAATGAAATTGGCCTGGAAGGACAGGCGCTGATTCAAGGTGCGCAGGTGCTCATCATTGGGGCAGGCGGATTGGGCTCACCCGCAGCACTGTATCTGGGCTCAGCCGGGGTTGGGCATATCACGCTGGTGGACGATGACCGGGTTGACCGAACCAACCTGCAGCGGCAGATTGCCCATACCGAGGCCCGTGTTGGCCTGCCCAAGGTGCTGTCGATCCAGACAGCTATCCATGACATCAATCCGACCGTTAAAGTGACTGCCCTTGAGGCCCGGGCCGACGCTGCGCTGCTGGACCGGCTGGTTCGCGCTAACGATGTGGTGCTGGACTGCTGCGACAACTTTGCATCACGCCATGCCATCAATGCCGCCTGTGTGCGACACCACACACCGCTGGTTTCGGGTGCGGCGATCCGCTTTGATGCCCAGGTTTGTGTCTATGACTCGCGCAACGCGCAATCACCGTGTTACGCCTGTGTTTTTTCGCCAGACACTCAGTTTGAAGAAACCCGCTGCGCCACCATGGGCGTATTTGCGCCCCTGGTGGGCATCGTGGGTAGCCTGCAGGCGGCCGAAGCGCTCAAACTCATCAGCAAAGTGGGACGCCCACTGACCGGCCGACTGCTGATGATTGACGGTCGGGCCATGGAATTCACCGAACTGGCGGTTGGCCGCAATGCCCGCTGCCCGGTTTGCGGCACGGCCGCCTGAGTGGCACCGCTTTGCCAGTTCAGGGTGGATAACAACTGCCGTGCCGCTGCCGAAAGTCGCGGGGCTGTTCGGGCTCAGTCGCTGAAAAAATACCCCTCCTGGCCCGGCGGGCAGTGCCTTCCTCTGAGGCATATGGCCCCAGGCTCCGCCGCCAGCGCGACGACCAGGCGTAGCCAGCAGCCACCATCAGCGACCCCACATCCTCCTGCCCGACCCGGATTTTTGCCAGTCCGCGGCCATAGTTGTCGTAGTACCGCACTTCCACCTTCAAGGTCTTGGTAGCCACCAGCGCCCCAAGTGCGGCCCGAGCGGCTTCGCCACCCGATTGACAAATTTCAGGCGCATCCAGACCCTGCAGGCGCAGCTTGCGCGTGGGTCCACCGTCTGCAGGTTGCACCCATAGCGTATCGCCGTCCGACACAAGGGTAGCTCGGGCCGTAAACACCTCGGCCGCCACACCTTGCACCATGCCCAGCAACAGCCCGAGCATCGAACAACCTCGCAGCCACAAAAAACCCAGCGGGTCAGGCTGGGTTGGATTGCCGGGTCGGCCTGCGATCAGGCCGCGCACTTACTTGCCGCCGGGGATCTTGCCTTCCACACCCTTGACATAAAAGCTCAGACCACCCAGGAACTTGTCGTCCGCCACAGCATCCTTGGCCAACTGTTCTTTGCCGGTGTTGTCCACGATCGGGCCTTTCCAGATCACAAAGCTGCCGTCAGACAGACCTTTTTTCACTTCTTCTACCTTGGCCTTGGTATCGGCCGGAACATCCTCGGCGATGGACACGATGTCAATCGCGCCTTCCTTCACACCCCACCAGGCGGCGCTGCCACCTTTCCAGTTGCCTTCCAGAGCTTCACGGGTGGACTTGATGTAATACGGACCCCAGTTGATCACCGCAGAGGCCAGGTGGGCTTTGGGGCCGTAGGCCGTCATGTCGGAATCCCAGCCAAAAGCGCGCTTGCCCTTGGCTTCAGCGGTCTTCAGCACGGCCGGTGAGTCGGTGTTCTGGAACAACACGTCAGCGCCGCCATTGATCAGGCTGGTGGCAGCTTCGGTTTCTTTCGGTGGGTCAAACCAGCCGTTGACCCAGACCACCTTGGTCTTGACCTTGGGGTTGCTGCTTTGCGCACCCAAGGTAAAGCTGTTGATATTGCGGATGACTTCAGGAATCGGGATCGAGGCCACCACACCCAAGGTGTTGCTCTTGGTCATCTTGCCGGCAATCACACCTGCCATGTAGGCGCCTTCGTAGGTGCGGCTGTCATAGGTGCGCATGTTCTCGGCCTGCTTGTAGCCGGTGGCATGCTCAAACTTGACATCCTTGAGATCAGCCGCCACCTTGAGCATCGGCTCCATGTAGCCAAAGGTGGTGCCAAAGATCAGCTTGTTGCCTTGTCCGGCCATATCACGAATGACACGTTCGGCATCAGCCGACTCGGGCACATTCTCGACAAACGAGGTCACGATCTTGTCGCCAAACTCTTTTTCAAGCGCCTTGCGGCCATTGTCATGTGCAAAGGTCCAGCCACCGTCGCCCACCGGGCCAACGTAAGCAAAGGCAATTTTCAGCGGTGCCGGCTTGGGCGCGGGTGCCGAGGCCACCGGGGCCGGTGCTGGCGCGGGAGCCGGCTCTTCCTTCTTGCCACAGCCCACCAACGCAGCCGAAGCCACGGCGGTCAGGGCTGCTGCTTTGAGCAGCGAACGTTTTTGCAGGTCAGTCATGTCTATTCCTTCAAACAGGGGGTTGCGACGGGGTTAAAAAAAGTTCAATTATGAATGAACCAGGCGTTCAGGCACCTGGATAAAAAGGTTTGCCAATGCTGGCTGGCATGTTGATGCGAATCCATTGCGGGTTGCGCGAGATCAGCGCCAGCACCACGATGGTGGCCACATAAGGCAACATGCTCAAAAACTGGCTCGGCACATCGACCCCAATGCCCTGCAAATGAAACTGTAGCATGGTGACACCACCGAACAGATAGGCACCCAGCAACACGCGCGCCGGGCGCCAGGTGGCAAAAGTGGTCAGCGCCAGCGCGATCCAGCCCTTGCCGGCCACCATACCCTCCACCCACAGCGGCGTGTAAACCACCGAAATATAGGCCCCCGCCAAGCCACACAGCGCCCCGCCCACCACCACCGCCAGCAGCCGGATGCGGCGCACCGGGTAGCCCAGCGCATGGGCCGACTCGGGGCTTTCACCGACGCTGCGCATGATCAGGCCGCTGCGGGTGCGGTACATGAACCAGATCAGTGCCAAGGCCAGCAACACCGTCAGATAGACCAGCGGGTGGTGCCTGAACAGGGCCGGGCCAAGCAGCGGGATATCTGCCAGATAAGGCACCGCAAAACTGCTGCGCTCGGGGATTTTGGCCTGCACAAAATTGGTGCCAATGAAGGCTGAAAAACCGGTACCAAACAGCGTCAGCGCCAGCCCGGTGGCGTACTGGTTGGTATTGAGCCAGATCACCAACAAGCCAAAAACGGCCGCAAGCCCCGCCCCGACTGCCATGCCAGCTATGAATCCGAGAGTATCTGAGCCGGTGCCAACAACCGTGGCAAAACCAGCAATCGCGGCGCACAGCATCATGCCCTCGGCACCCAGGTTGACGATTCCGACCTTTTCGTTGATCAGCAAGCCCAGCGAGGCAATCGCCAGCACCGTGCCCGCGTTCAGTGTGGCCGCCAGCAGCAAGGCATAAGATTCCATGGTTTACCTCAACCCTTCTGCCACTTCAGGCGGTAATTGACCAGGGTGTCGCAGGCCAGCAGGCTAAACAGCAGCAGACCCTGGAACACGCCGGTCAGCGATTTGGTCAGGCCCAGGCGCGACTGCGCCATTTCGCCACCAATGTAAAACATGCTCATCAAAATGGCCGACAACACCATGCCCACCGGGTGCAGCCGCCCGACATAGGCGACGATGATGGCGGCAAAACCATAACCGGCCGGCACATAGGGTGTGAGCTGGCCAATCGGCCCGGCGACTTCCAGCGCACCGGCCAGCCCGGCCGCTCCACCCGAGATCAGCAGCGCCGACCACAGCGCCCGGCGCGACGAAAAACCGGCATAACGCGCTGCCGCCGGAGCCAGCCCGCCCACCTGCAAGGAAAAACCGGTGCGGGTCCGAAACAAAAACACCCACAGGCCCGCCACCCCGGCCACGGCCAGCAGCACGCCAATGCTGACCCGCGAGCCGTCAAACAGGCGCGGAATGCGTGCCACCGCCTCGAAGTTCTTGCTTTGCGGAAAATTGAAGCCACCGGGGTCTTTCCATGGGCCGCCGACCAGGTAGCTCAAGACCTGCACCGCCACATACACCAGCATCAGGCTGACCAGAATTTCATTGGCGTTAAAGCGGTCGCGCAGCACCGCCGTGATGCTGGCCCACGCCATGCCACCCAGCATGCCGGCCAGCATGACGGCCAGCACCAGCCAACGGCTTGACTGGGCATCGGCCATCAGCGCCACACCGGCCGCCGCAATGGCCCCGATGATGTACTGCCCCTCGGCCCCGATGTTCCAGACGTTGGACCTGAAACACACGGCCAGCCCCAGCGCAATGAGCAGCAGCGGTGTCGCCTTGACCAGCAACTCGCCCCAGGCATAACCGCTTTTGATCGGCAGCCAGAAAAACATCTCCAGCCCGCGCAGCGGGTCTTTGCCCAGCGCGGTGAACATCAACACACCGATGACCACGGTGATGCCCAGCGCCAGCAGTGGCGAGGCGTAGGTCCAGGTAGCGGACGGCTCGGCGCGGGCTTCAAGCTTGAGCATGATCGACCTCCTGCGCGGCATCAAGCAGGGCATCTTTTGCCGCCAGATGCGCCTGCACTGCGTGGTCCCACAAGCCGCTCATCCATTCGCCAATTTGTTCCACCGTGGCCTGCGCCGTTGGCACCGAGGGCGACAACTGGCCACGCGCAATCACATGCAGGCGGTCAGACACTTCAAACAGTTCGTCCAGCTCTTCACTGACCACCAGCACGGCGCAACCGGCATTACGCAGCGCCAGGATTTCGCCGCGAATCTGCGCCGCCGCACCCACATCAACACCCCAGGTGGGTTGCGAGACGATAAATAACTTGGGGTTGGCATCGATTTCGCGTCCCACAATGAATTTTTGCAAATTTCCGCCTGACAGCGAACGCGCCAGCGAGCGCGGCCCACCGGCCTTGACCTTGAAGCGGGCAATGATGCCAGCGGCTTGCGTCTCCAGTTGTTTGACGCGAATCCAGCCGCCCAAAAACCCCCGGTAGGCAATCGCCTCCTGGCGCGTCAGCAACAGGTTGTGCGCCAGTGACAAGGTCGGCACGGCCCCGCGGCCAAGACGTTCTTCAGGCACAAAATACAAACCGAGCTTGCGCCGATGGCCCGGGTGCAGCCTTGACACGTCGATACGGCCAATGCGCACGGCTCCCGCTGCGGCACGGACATCTTCGCCCGACAGCGCACACAACAGTTCCTTTTGGCCATTGCCCGAGACCCCGGCAATGCCCACCACTTCGCCCGAGCGCACTTCAAAGCTGATGGCTTCCAGATCAACGCCAAACTGGTCTTCACGCGGCAGGATCAGGTTGGCCACCCGCAACACCGACGGGCCGGGCTCTTGCGCGCGGTGGGTAAGCTGCGGTGGCTCGGCACCAATCATCATTTTGGACAGCGATGCGTTGCTCTCTTGCGACGGGTTGCAGACCCCGGTCACTTTGCCACCCCGCAACACCGTGCAGGCGTTGCAAAGTTCACGGATTTCATGCAGCTTGTGGCTGATGTACAAAATGCTGCAGCCCTCGCTGGCAAGCTTTTTCAGTACCACAAACAGTTTTTCGACCGCCTGCGGGGTCAGCACCGAGGTCGGTTCGTCCAGAATCAGCAGTTGCGGGTTGGTCAATAGTGCGCGGATGATCTCGACACGCTGCATTTCACCCACGCTCAAGGTGTGCACCGGGCGCTGCGGGTCGATGTCAAGCCCGTATTCGGTGGCCTTGGACTCGATGCTGCGGGTGACCTCTTGCAGGCTCAAGGTTTTGCTCAACCCCAGCCAGACGTTTTCAGCCACGGTGATGGTGTCAAACAGGCTGAAATGCTGGAACACCATGCTGATGCCCAGGGCCCGCGCCTCTTGCGGGTTTTTGATGTGCACCAGTTGGCCGTTGAACAGCACCGTGCCCTGATCGGGTTTGACCGAGCCATAAATGATTTTCATCAGGGTCGATTTACCGGCACCGTTTTCACCCAGCACCGCATGGGTTTGACCCGGCAAGACGGTCAGCGACACGTCGCTATTGGCCACCACGCTGGGGTAACGCTTGGTGATGCCGGAGAGTTGCAGTCGGGGTGTGCTCATGAATGCTGAAATGGCTCGGAAATGGTTGTCATGCCTGAGGTCGGACGGAACAAGTGTGTATTCTCAGCGAAAGTCGTATCGTTCAAAGCAAATACGATGCCATCATGGCAGAAATTTCGCATGAACCGGCTTGGTTTGCCCTCGTCTTTTTTGAAAAACAAGCATGGGCCTGTTTGGCGTGGGCCAGAACCAGGTCTGCCTGGGCCTGCCAGGGGTCAAGCTGAGCAGGACCACACGTTCGTTGCGCAAAACCCGCATGGGTTTCAGCCTTGGCCAGATTGGTGTCACGCTCTGCGGTGTCAAGAAAAGCCAGCACATGGGGTGCGATTCAAAGTGACCCAAGACCTGCTTTTTCAAGCCGACGCTGCTGCCGGTCTGCCATCAACGCCGATAGCCACTTGAGCTAAAGACAAAGATCCCCGCCACCACCAGCACTGAGCCCAGCGCCACCCAGGCGGTAAACGGTTCGCCCAAAATCAGCACCCCCATCAAAATGGTGGACATCGGCCCGACCATGCCGGTTTGAGCAGCCAATGAGGCACCGATACGCTCAATGGCCATCATCACCATCAGCACCGGCACCACCGTGCACAGCGTGGCATTGAGCACCGACAGCCAGATCACTTCGGGTGCCACCAGCGCCGCCGCCAGCGGCCGCAGCAGCACAAACTGACCAATACACAACACACAGGCCACGGTGCTGGCCAGGCCCACCAAGCGCAAGGAGCCCAGCCGCTTGACCATTTCACCACTGAAGCTCAGGTAAATGGCATAACTCACCGCGCTCAGCAACACCAGCAGCGCACCCAGCGCAGCGTCGGCACCTTCAAGCTTGATTTCGTGGCCAAAAACAAACAGCACACCGCCATAACTGATGGCCATGCCCAGCACCTGACGGCGTGAAATATGCCGTTTGTAAAGCACCAGCCCCAACAGCAGCACCAGCGTCGGGTTCAGGTAAAGAATCAGCCGCTCCAGTGCAGCACTGATATAGGCCAGCCCGGCAAAGTCCAGAAAGCTGGCCAGGTAGTAGCCGGTAAAACCCAGCCCCAGCACCCCCCAGACATCGTGGCGCGTCAGCCCTGGCTTGCCCCGACTGGCCCACCAGGCCATCAGCACAAAAATGGGCAAGGCAAACAACATGCGGTACATGATCAAGGTGACCGCATCCACACCATGGCGATAGGCCAGCTTGACAATGATGGCCTTGCCGCTGAAGGCAATGGCGCCCAAAGTCGCCAGCAGCAACCCAACAACTATTGTTTTAGGAGCTTCTTGCGCTTTATCCATAAGGGCTACAGGCCTATTTCACCGATAACGCGGGGACGGGGATGGGGATGGGCTTTAGTCTTCAACAAATGCCTGTTCGCGCTGGCGCTTGATGACGGGCAACAACACCAGCAACAGCAGCACCAGTGCTGCGGCCAGCAAGCCGGCAGACAGCGGCCGGGTGACCAGCACGCTCCAGTCACCGCGCGACAGCAACAGGGCGCGGCGCAGGTTTTCTTCCATCATCGGGCCCAGAATAAAACCCAGCAGCAGGGGTGCGGGCTCCATGCCAAGCTTGATGAACACATAACCCACCACGCCAAACAGGCCCACCATCCAGATGTCCCAGGTGTTGTTGTTGGTAGAAAAAACCCCAATCGCGCAAAACAGCACAATCGCCGGGAACAGCCAGCGGTAAGGCACCGAGAGCAATTTGATCCAGATGCCAATCAAAGGCAGGTTCAGCACCACCAGCATGGCATTGCCAATCCACATCGAGGCAATCAGGCCCCAGAACAACTCAGGGTTGCTGCTCATCACCTGCGGGCCGGGCTGGATGTTGTGGATGGTCATGGCACCCACCATCAGCGCCATCACGGCGTTGGGCGGAATGCCCAGTGTCAGCAGCGGAATGAACGAGGTTTGCGAGCCCGCATTGTTGGCCGACTCGGGCGCTGCCACACCCCGGATATTGCCCTGGCCAAACGGCACTTCTCCTGGCTGCAGCTTGGTCTTCTTCTCGATGCTGTAAGCGGCAAACGCCGCCAGCAAGGCACCGCCGCCGGGCAAAATCCCGAGGATGGAGCCAATGGTGGTGCCACGCAGTACCGCTGGCACCATGCGCCGGAAGTCTTCGCGGGTTGGCATCAGGCCATGCACCTTGCCGGTAAATACCTCGCGGTGTTCTTCCTTGACCGCCAGGTTGGCAATGATCTCGCCATAACCAAACACCCCCATGGCGATCACGATAAAACCAATACCGTCGGTAAGCTCCGGGATCTCAAAGGCAAAACGCGCCACGCCGGAGTTCACATCGGTGCCCACCAGGCCCAGCAGCAAGCCCAGCACAATCATCGCGATGGCTTTCAGCAAGGAGCCTGAAGCCAGCACCACGGCACCGATCAGCCCCAGCACCATCAACGCAAAATATTCGGCCGGACCAAATTTGAACGCCACCTCGGTCAACGGCACCGCAAACGCCGCCAGAATCAGGGTGCCGACGCATCCGGCAAAAAATGAACCCAGGCCTGCTGCTGCCAGCGCTGGCCCGGCCCGGCCCTTGCGCGCCATCTGGTGGCCGTCGATCACCGTCACCACCGAAGAAGCCTCACCCGGCAAGTTAACCAGGATCGCCGTGGTCGAACCACCATACTGCGCCCCGTAATAAATACCGGCCAACATGATCAGGGCCGATACCGGCGGCAGAGCATAGGTAGCAGGCAGCAACATGGCGATGGTGGCCACCGGGCCGATACCCGGCAAGACACCAATCAGCGTACCCAGCAGACAACCGACAAAGGCGTAGAGCAGATTGATCGGGGTAACTGCCACGCCGAACCCCATCGTCAAATTGGTGATCAGGTCCATACCCATCCCTCAAGCAGACAAAAAAGCCGGCCACACCAGCAACTGTAGTTTGAGCAACACCACAAAAGCCAGGTAGCTGCCGGCGGACAGCACGGTGGCCAACAACAGGCTCTGTTTCAGGCTAAAACGATCACCGGCCAAGCCCGCCACCACCGTCAGACCGTAAATGGCCAGCACCAGGCCGGCAGCAGGCAGACCCAGCCGCGGCAAACCACCCAGCAACACCCCAAACAACACATTCGCCGCAATGATGAAAAACAGCGGTCTAAAGGCCCAGGCACCGACCCGATCGGTCTCGGTCACACTGTTCAGGCCTTGCCAGACCAGCGAACGCAGCAGGATGACCAGACCCAGAAAGGCCAGCACCAACCCGAGCAAGAGCGGGAAATAGCCCGGCCCCATGCTGGCACTGGTTCCAACCCGATAGGTGGTCGAGCCCCAGGCGAATGCCGCCCCAAACAGCACAAACAGCAGCCCTGAAAAAAAATCCTTGGGGCTCTTGATCTTCATCAGACCACCTCAACTCAGGCTGATGCCAGCAAACTTGCTGATGCGCTGCATTTTTTCAATTTCACGGCGAATCTGGGTGGCAAAGTCGTCTGGTGTCGAACCCGAGGGGAACAAACCCAGTGCTGCCAGGCGCTGTTTCACCGCAGGCTCCTGCACCGCTTTGGCCACCGCCTGCTGAATCCGCCTGACCGCAGCAACCGGTGTACCGGCAGCAGCCACCAGGCCAAACCAGGACGGGTCGTTGTTGCTGGGCAGCTTGAGTTCACCGTAAGTGGGCACGTTGGGCAAGACATCCAGACGCTGCGGCCACGACACCGCCAAGGCGCGTAACTTGCCTGCCTGCACATGCGACACCGCCGCAGCCACTTGGTCAAATGCCACATCGATCTGCCCGGCCAGCAAATCATTCAGGGCCGGACCTGCACCGCGGTAAGGAATATGCACCATGAAGGTGCCGGTGCTGCTCTTGAACAACTCGCCCCACATGTGGCCAATGGTGCCATTGCCCGGCGAGGCATAACTCAGCTTGCCCGGGTTGGCTTTGAGGTACGCCACAAATTCGGCAAAGTCCTTCACCTGTAGTTTGGGATTGACCAACAAAATGCCGGGTGCCTTGACCATCTCGGTCACCGCGACAAAGTCCTTGATCGGGTCATACGGAAGTTTGGGATACACCGCCGGATTCACGCCATGCGTTGACAGGGTTGCCACGCCCAGGGTCATTCCGTCTGGCACCGCTTTGGCTACCTCGGCCATACCGACCGAACCCCCGGCACCAGAGCGGTTTTCAACCACTACCGGTTGCCCCAACAAGCGCGTCAAGGGCTCACTCAGAATACGCGCCGTCACGTCGGTGGCACCCCCGGGTGGAAAAGGCACCAGCAGCCGCAAGGGTCGGGTCTGCGCCGCAGCCCAGCCTGGCAGCAGGGCACACGCCGTCAGCCCGAAAATTTCTCGTCTTTGCATCGCGGTTTTCCTTTTTGTCAGGTCAGTGTTACCCCAGTGTCGGGGTGGATGAAAGAACTTCGTCGAGCAACGTCATCCCTTCAGCCACTCGCAAGGAGCCTGCCAGCCGCAGCGGTCGCATGCCGTCTGCCACCGCCTGTCGTTTGAGCGCATCGGTATTGGGCTCACGGGTGACCAGGGCCTTGAAGGGCTCTGACACCACCAGCAACTCATACAAGCCCATGCGCCCCATAAAGCCGGTCATGCGGCAATCGACGCAACCCACCGCCTTGAACGGTTTGTAAGTGCCATTGAGCTGCCAGGGCTTGACCACCTCGGCCAATATCTCGCGCGTGGCTGCCGGGTCGGGTAGTTTGCAATGGGGGCACAGGGTGCGCACCAGCCGCTGCGCCAGCACACCCAGCAAAGTGGCGTTGATCAGGTAAGACGGCACGCCCAGTTCCATCAAGCGGGTAATGGCTGAGGGGGCATCGTTGGTGTGCAGGGTAGAAAACACCAGATGCCCGGTGAGTGCCGCCTGCACCGCCATTTCGGCAGTGGCCTGGTCGCGAATTTCACCCACCATGATGATGTCCGGGTCTTGCCGCATCAGCGCACGCAAGCCTTCGGGAAAACCAAAGTCAAGCTGCGGCTGCACCTGCGTCTGGTTGAAAGACGCTTCAATCATCTCGATCGGGTCTTCCACCGTGTTCACATTCACTTCTTCAGTGGCAACCCGTTTCAGGGTGGAATACAAAGTGGTGGTTTTTCCGGAGCCGGTAGGCCCCGTCACCAGGATGATGCCGTTCGGACGCTTGACCAATGCCTCCCAGCGCTGCGCATCATGGGCCGAAAAACCCAGCGCATCCAGATCCTTGACGGTGGTCTCGGGGTCAAAAATACGCATCACCATTTTTTCGCCAAAGGCGGTTGGCAAGGTGGAAATACGCATCTCGATCTCGCTGCCACCCGGGTTGCGCGTCTTGATGCGCCCATCTTGCGGACGGCGCCGCTCCACCACGTCCATGCGCCCCAGCAGTTTGATGCGTGCCGTCATGGCCGCCAGCACGCCCATGGGCATCTGGTACACCGGGTGCAACACGCCGTCGATGCGAAAGCGGATCACGCCCTGCTCGCGCCGGGGCTCCAGGTGAATGTCGCTGGCGCGCTGGTCAAACGCATATTGCCACAGCCAGTCCACCACCTGCACCACACTTTGGTCGTTGGCATCGAGCTGCTTGTTGCTCTTGCCCAACTCCACCAGTTGCTCAAAGCTGGCTGCGGTGTTGCTGCCAGCCTTGTTGGCCGCCCGCACCGACTTGGCCAGCGCAAAAAACTCGATGGTGAAACGGTGAATGTCCTGCGGATTGGCCACCACACGGCGCACACTGCGGCGCGACTGGCGTTCCACTTCAGCCACCCAGTCGGTCAGAAACGGCTCGGCCGTGGCCACCACCACCTCGTGCGCGGTCACTTGTACCGGCAAAATCTTGTGCCGCTCGGCATAAGCCGGGCTCATGGTGTCAGCCACCTTGCTCACATCCACCTTGAGCGGATCAATGCGCAAATATGCCAGCACGGCACGACCGGCCAGCCACTGCGTCAGCCCTTCGATGTCCATCGGTTTGCCATCACTGGCCCGATGCACCACCACACTGGCCAGGCGCACCAGCGGATGCTGCACGCTTTCAGCCTGGGCGCAGCGGGTATGGATGCGCTGCGCCTCCTGCACGCTGATGACAGCGTCGGCCTGCAACCATTGCACCAGACTGCGCCAGTCCAGCGGACCAGAAGCCGGCGGTAAAGGTGACTTGTGAAGGGTGGAATGGTTCATGGCAAGATCGGTTTGAAAACGCGGACCCACTTGTCGGCCGGCAGACCCCAGCGCACTTCAATGGCATTGGCACGAGCCATCAGAACTTCACGCCTGGGCCGACTCGGCGTATGCTGCGCCAGCACCACGGTGTTGCCCTCGCGGGTCGGCTTGAACGTCCACACAGCGTCTTTGCCAAACGCAGCGGAAATTTTTTCGACGCTGCGCTCAAAGCTCGAAGCCCGCCCAAACAGGTTCACCGTCATGCAGCCCTCAGCCGTCAGCAAGCGCCGGCAATGGTTGTAAAAAGGCAGACTGTCAAGCACCGGCGCTGCGGCTTCGTGGTCATACAAATCCACCTGCAAGGCATCCACACTGCCCCACCACTTGGGGTTCTGAATCTCTTGCGCGGCATCGGCCAGCACCACTTGCAGGTTGGCGTGATCGGCCGGCAGTTTGAACCAGCCTCGGCAGGCCACCAGCACCTGTGGGTTGAGCTCGATGGCGGTGGTCTTCATGTGCAGTTGTTTGGTGCAGAACTTGGTCAGAGAACCCGCCCCCAAGCCCAGTTGCATGGCCAAGCGACCCTTGACCGTGTCGGGCTCGACAAACAGCAGCCAGGCCAGCATGCGCTGGATGTACTCATGCACCAGACCGACCGGGTTGTCCAGGTACATCGAGCCCTGAATCCATTCAGTGCCCAGATGCAGATGTCGCACTGGACCGTCATCAGAGAAGTTGACTTCGGGGAGATCGTGCAGGCGCTTTTTCAAGATGCCACGATTATCAGCATTTGCACCAACGCCCCGTCAGCAGGCACCCAAACGCGCGTGCTCCACCTTCAGGCAACGGTCTTGCACCACCACCCGGCCAGCCGCGCGTGCCGTGGCCAGCGCCGCCTCGTGACGCACACCCAGTTGTAGCCAAAGTGCTGGCACGCCCAGGGCGATGGCTTCATCCACCACGGGCGGCACATCGTCGCTGTTGCGAAACACATCGACCAGATCGAGCCTAACCTGCGCGGCGGCCTCAGTCAGGGTGGCATACACCACCTGGCCCAGGATCGGTGAGCCAACAGCGACCGGGTTAACCGGCACAATGCGCCAGCCATGTGCCTGCATGTACTGCGCCACCCGGTAGCTGTCGCGGTGCGGTTTGGGTGACAGGCCCACCACCGCCACGGTGCGGCAGGTGGTCAGGATATGCGCAATGGATTGCGCCTCAGTGAGTGCTGCGGTTTGACTGGCGGTCATGTCTTCTTTCAGGTAGTTTGGGCCTGCATCCGTTCCAGCGCATGGTACCAGCCCCCGACTGCATCCGAAACCATGGCGCATGCGGTACACCGTTACGCCACTTCCAGCGCCCTGGACACCGCATCCACCGGAACCGGTCGCAGCAATTCGTGCACGGTGTCATTCTCGCCGCTGCCCTGGCTATCGCCCTGCGCAAAAGTGGTCCGTCAGCACTACACCATCACGCTGGAGGCCAAAAAAGCTGACGTGCCGCAGCAGTCAGATAAAACCAATGCGACAGCCAAGTCAGAAAAACCAGTACCCACGCCGAGCTGGACCAAACAAGTCATTCAAGGCACCCTGGCCTCGCATCCGGGGGGTCCGGTTAACAGCCACTTGCTGCAGGACTGTCGCTACTCAAGCTATGCTCGCGACACTGACACTCAACACTCAACATTGAACCTTGAACCGCACGCCATGCCCCACCGCTCTCCCGACCCAGACCCAAAAACCCTTCAAATCATCGGTGCCTGCCCGCACGACTGTCCCGACACCTGCTCACTGCTGACCACGGTGCAAGACGGTGTCGCCGTCAAAGTGCAGGGCAACCCGGCCCACCCCCATACTGACGGCGCGCTGTGCACCAAGGTATCGCGCTACCCCGAACGCACCTACCACCCCGAGCGTATCCTGCAGCCCCTCAAACGCACCGGACCCAAGGGCGCAGGCCAGTTTGAACCCGTCAACTGGGACGCCGCTCTGGCCGACATTGCCACCCGCCTGAAAGAAATTGCTGGGCGCGACCCGCAGGCCATCCTGCCCTATAGCTACGCCGGCACCATGGGGCTGGTGCAGGGCGACAGCATGTCGGCACGTTTTTTTCACAAACTGGGGGCCTCGCTGCTCAATCGCACCATTTGCGCATCGGCCGGTGGCGAAGCCCTGCTGCACACGCTGGGGGTCAAAACAGGGACGCGGGTGGAATTTTTTGCCCAGTCCAAACTGATCCTGATCTGGGGCAGCAACTCGATTTCCAGCAACCTGCATTTCTGGCGCTACGCCAACCAGGCCAAACGCCATGGCGCCAAACTCATCTGCATTGACCCACGCCAAAGCGAAACGGCTGACAAATGTCATGAACATATTGCCCTGCTGCCCGGTACCGATGGGGCTTTGGCGCTATCCATAATGCAGCAACTGATCAGCCACGACTGGCTGGACCACGACTATTTGGCGCGTTACACCTTGGGCTGGGACGCGCTGCGCGAGCGCGCCCTGCAATGGCCGCCTGAGCGCGCCGCCGCTGTCTGCGGCATTGATGCTGGGCAAATTCGCTCGCTGGCACGGGATTACGGCGCCAGCGTCAAAACTGGCGAACCAGCCGCCATCCGCATGAACTACGGCCTGCAGCGCGTGCATGGCGGCGGCAACGCGGTGCGGCTGATTGCCATGCTGCCGGCGCTGATTGGGGCCTGGCGGCACCGCGCCGGGGGGGTGCTGCTGTCAAGCTCAGGCAATTTTCCGGTCAACCGTACCGCCCTGGAGCGGCCCGACCTGCTGGCTGGGCGCACACCGCGCACGCTGAACATGGCCACCATCGGCGACGATCTGCTGCGCCCGGCCAGCCCTGAGTTTGGTCCGAAAGTTGAGGCGCTGATCGTTTACAACAGCAACCCGGTGGCCATCGCACCAGAATCCGGCAAGGTGGTGGCCGGTTTGCACGCGACGATTTGTTCACCGTGGTGCTGGAGCATTTCCAGACCGACACCGCCGACTACGCCGACTACATCCTGCCCGCCACGACACAGCTAGAGCACTGGGATGTGCACTTGAGCTACGGCCACACCGATGCGCTGCTGAACCGCCCGGCGATTGCGCCGCTGGGGCAGGCCAAACCCAATGCGCAGATCTTCCGGGAACTCAGCCGCCGCATGGGGTTTGAAGACACCTGTTTTTCTGACACAGACGAGGCCCTGTGCCGCATGGCCTACGGTGATGCGGTCGATTTCAGCGCCCTGCTGGCCCAGGGCTTTGCCACCTTGCCCACTTCAAACACCGTCAGGCAAATGCGAGTTTTTCAGCCAACGCCTGGTGGACCGTGGTCTGGACGGCCTGCCCGACCATGTGCCCAACCACGAGGCGTTTAACACCTCGGTGGCGTACCCGCTGGCCATGATCTCGCCGCCGGCGCGCAATTTCTTGAACTCCAGTTTTGTCAATGTCAAAAGCCTGCAGACCACTGAAGGCGAGCCGCTGCTGGAGATGCATGCGCAAGATGCCGCACAGCGCCGGCTGGCAGACGGTGACGTGGTGCGGGTTTTCAATGATCGCGGCCAATACCACTGCCGTCTGCAGATCAGCGCACGCGCCCGGCCCGGGGTGGTCAACGGCCTGGGGGTCTGGTGGCGCAAGCTGGGCCTGAATGGCACCAACGTGAACCAGCTGACCAACCAACGCCTGACCGATCTGGGCGCAGCACCCACGTTTTACGACTGTCTGGTCGAGGTCCGGGCCGCTTGAACACCCTCTCGCGGGTGGGAAAACTCAGGCTTTTTGATCCAGCAGAGCGCCGGCCACGGGGTCGGCCGTGGTGAAAACCGCCTGATCCTCAAGCAGAGGCCTGCAAGGCCTGGTCCAGCAGCTCGATCCAGTGGCGCACCGGTGTGTCGGTGCCGCTTTGCAAATGGGTGATGCAGCCAATGTTGGCCGAGACGATCTGCTCGGGTTTGTCAGCGCCAAAGGTGGTGGCCAGAGCCCCGAGCTTGCGGTCGCGCAACTGGTAGGCGATCTCGGGGTTGAGCACGCTGTAGGTACCGGCCGAACCACAACACAGGTGCGGCTCGCAGCCGGTCAGCTTGATGTTGAAGCCCAGCTCTGTCATGTATTTCTCCACGCCGCCGCGCAACTGCATGCCGTGTTGTAGCGAACAGGGCGGGTGAAAGGCGATGCGGCTGGCCTTGGCAGACACCCGGCCCTTGAGTTGGGTGGCCAGTTCTGGCAGCCATTCGCTGATGTCCCGGCTCAGTTCGCTGATGCGCTGCGCCTTGGCCGCATAGGCCGGGTCGTCTCGCAAGATATGTCCGTAGTCCTTCAAAGTGACCCCGCAACCCGAGGCGTTGCTGACGATGCCTTCGGCACCGTGCTCGATAAAGCCCCACCAGGCATCGATGTTGGCGCGCATTTCTGCCATGCCGCCGTCCTGGTCATTCAGGTGGAACTTGACGGCACCGCAGCAACCGGCCCGGGGTGCCACCATGGTCTGGATGCCAGCGGCATCGAGCACCCGGGCCGTGGCGCTGTTGATGTTGGGGCTCATGGCCGGTTGCACGCAGCCGGCCAGCAACAACACCTTGCGGGCATGTTCACGCCTGGGCCAGATGCCGGCACCCTGTTTCGCCGGCACCTTGTTTTTTATCGCGTGGGGCAGCATGGCGCGCACCCCTTGACCCATGGCCATGGCCGGGGCAAACAGCGCCGAGGTCAAGCCCTCTTTGAGCGTCCAGCGCAGCGCACGTTCGGCCGCCGGGCGCGGCACCTGGGCATCAACCAGCTTGCGGCCAATGTCGAGCAAATGGCCATACTGCACGCCGCTGGGGCAGGTGGTTTCGCAGTTGCGGCAGGTCAGGCAACGGTCCAGATGTTGCTGGGTCTTGCGTGTGGGCACGCTGCCTTCGAGCACCTGTTTCATCAGGTAGATGCGGCCACGCGGGCTGTCGAGCTCGTCGCCGAGCAACTGGTAAGTCGGGCAGGTGGCGGTACAAAAGCCGCAATGCACACATTTGCGCAAAATGGCTTCGGCGGCCATGCCATCGGGCGTGCCCTGGTAGCGGGGAGCGAGTTGGGTTTGCATGGGGTGGGGTGCTCTGGCTCAGAAGTCAGGGTACATCCGGCCGGGGTTGAAAATGCCCGCCGGGTCAAATTCGGCCTTGAGGCGTTGTTGAATCGCCAGCAATTCCGCATTCAAGGGATGAAATCGGCCTGTAGCGCCCGTGTTATCTGCGCTACCAGCTACAAATAGAGTAGCTGATCCGGCGGCGGTTGCAGCCGCCTGGCGAAGCCTTGCCGAGGCACTGGCGGGTGCCCACAGCCAGCGCTGACCACCGTGCCACTCCACCATCTGCGCCCAGGGCAGGTTCAGCACCGGGGTGGTTTGCGGCAGGCTCAGCCGCCACAGCGCCAGCGGTTCGGCACCGGGTGTGGGGCTTGGGTTGAAAAAAGGCAGGCGCTGGTCGCGGCAGGCGCTCCAGTCAGCCGCAGCCTGCGCGTTGTCCATGGCCTGGCCGGGCAGGTCTTGCAACATTTTCCAGGTGGCCGATGCCACCGCAGCGGCGGCACCGCGCAAGCGCACAAACAGCAGCTCGGGCGTACCCGCCGCGATGTCGTCACGCACCCAGCAACTGGCGTTCAGGGGCAGGGGTTGACCACCCCAGCGGTGCAATTGCGCCAGCGCCGCTACCTGATCCACCTGAAACACCAACGTGGCCTCGGCCGGCGCCACCGGCAGCACTTTCAAAGAGATATCGGTCAACACCCCCAGCATGCCCAGGCTGCCGACCGTCAGACGCGTGACATCGTAGCCGGCCACGTTTTTCATCACCTGACCGCCAAAGGTCAGGTGTTCGGCGCGGCCGTTAAGCAGTTGCACGCCCAGCACATAGTCGCGCACGCCGCCGGTGTTGGCACGCGACGGGCCACTCAAACCCGCTGCCACCATGCCGCCACAGGTGCCGCCCCCCTGCCCTTTGAGCTGGCCAAAACGCGGTGGCTCAAACGCCAGACACTGGCCTTTTTCAGCCAGCGCCGCTTCCAGTTCGGCAAGCGGCGTGCCGGCGCGCACCGTCACCACCAGCTCGGAAGGCTCGTAGCTGGTGATGCCGGCCAGGCTGCAGGTGTCGAGCAGTTCGCCGTGTGGTGCCTCGCCATAAAAGTCTTTGCTGCCGTGGCCGCGAATGCGCAGCGGCGTCGTGGCGGCGGTGGCCGTGCGAATCTGGTCGATGAGGTGTTGCAGTGCGGTGTCCATGGCAGGCCAGGCTGAAAAAGATGGGTCATGTTAGAGCCAACTGATCGCGTGTTGCTTGAATTTTTTGAAACAGTTGTGTTCGCAAATTTGTGGCTGCTTCACAGGCCGGCGCAGGCCCCTCAAGCAGCAGGCTTGATTGACACGGGCAATGCCTTGTTGGTGCCCTTGACGGTGGCGCTGGAGCTTAAGGGATGCGGAAATCACAAATATCCCATTTCTGGCGGCTCTGACGGGTGCGTTGCGTCGTTGCAGTCCGCTCGTTTAGCTGGCTAAACTTCGCGTCTTGCGCCAAGCACTGCATCCCATCAGCATTCGCCAGCATTCAACCGGGTGTTGACTTTGCGGATTTGCTGCACCATGCCGACTCTGCGGGTTGCCGAGCCATGGCGAGTTTCGACAAGAAACTGAAAAAATTGGCAGTCAAATCGAAATTAAAACCACCGGTGTTGCTACCCGGCGAGCTTTGGCAAAGCCAGGCCAGGCTGGATTGGCCCCCCGGATGAACAAGAACATCAGGTGGCATTTCTTTTGCGGATGCATGATGGGCTCAGCTCGTGCTGGCTCAGACCGCAGCCAGCCACTGCTCAATTTTGTCGCGACTGGGCACGCCGCCGGTGTGCACCACCTTACCGTTGATGACCACGCCCGGGGTGCGCATTACGCCATACGCCATGATGTCGCGCAGTTCTTCCACCTTGCTCAGTGTCACGTCCACGCCCCGGGCTCTGGCCACCTGGTCGATCAGGGCGAGAGTGTTTTTGCAGTTGGCACAGCCGGTGCCGAGTACCTTGATGTCCATGGAGACCTTCTTTCTATAAAAATGAGAGTGGCTGTCGCAGGTTTGATGGGGGCTGTCAGCCAATTTGTTTACGAATCTATTCGCGCTCCAGCGCCAGATAGGTCTGGTTGGCCAGTTGCGAAATCCACACGGCGGCGTGTTTCAGGTGGTCAAACGGTTTGGCATCAAAACTTTTCACCGCTGCGCTGATGTCCACGCCGACCGGTTGAGGGCTGGTGTCGAGCATGGCCGCCCATCACAAAACAGCGTTAAACACAAAGCCCACCGCCAAAATGCCAGCGGCCACAACACCGACAAAGGTGGCAATCAGGCGCATTTTCAGCACCTTGCGCAAGATGATCATCTCGGGCAACGACAGGGCAATCACACTCATCATGAACGCCAGCACCGTGCCTAAAGCAGCCCCTTTGGCCAGCAGCGCCTGGACGATGGGGATGATGCCGGCCGCATTGGTGTACATCGGCACACCAACCAGCACTGCCAGCGGCACGCTCCACCAGGCGTCACGGCCCATGAGGCTGGCCATAAAGTCTTGTGGCACATAGCCATGAATGCCCGCACCAATGGCAATACCAGCCAGGATGTAGGGCCAGACCTTGCCGACAATCTGGCGCACGGCGGCAAAACCGCCGTCCAGCCGGTCGGCCAGCGTGACCTGGCCCGCCTCAAACCCGGCCGACATTTTGGGCATGTCACGCACCCAGTCTTCCAGATAGGCTTCCATCTTTAAGCGGCCAATGGTCCAGCCGGCCACAATCGCCACCGTCAAGCCCAGCCCCAGGTACAGCAGCGCCACTTTCCAGCCAAACAGGCCAAACAGCAGGGTCAGTGCCACTTCGTTCACCATGGGTGCCGAGATCAAAAACGAAAACGTCACTCCCAGCGGTACACCGGCCTGCACAAAACCAATGAACAGCGGAACGGCTGAGCAACTGCAAAACGGCGTCACGATGCCTAGCGTGGCAGCCATCACATTGGCCACGCCCTCACTACGCCCTGCCAGCAGCGCGCGGGTGCGTTCGGGCGTGAAGTAGCTGTTGATCATGCCCATCACAAACACCACGCCGGTCAGTAGCATCAAAACTTTTGGCGTGTCGTAAAAAAAGAACTGCAGCGCACCGCCCAGGTGGCTGGCCCGGTCCACTGGCAAGGCCGCAACCAGCGCTTCAGCGGCCGGGTCCAACACGTTGTAAATGCCCAGCCACGCGATGGCGGCCAGAACCAGAAACAGGACAGGCTGGCGCGTGGGCCAGGATTTGCAATCTAACGTGAGTGTGTTCATGGGGGTGAAGACGAACTCGGGTTCAAAAAGACGCAGGTGCCCGAGAAATTTATGTGACAACTGTTCTTATGGGCGGTGCCAGAACTGCTGATGAGTTGTCAACGATGTTGGGGTCCGTGTGCATCCGGCCACCTACCAGCTCCAGCAGCCGAGCGCAACCCTGCAGATATAGAATTGGCAACCAACGCTTGACGGAGCGGCAAGATGGCCAATATGCAAACTTGATCCATGCTCACCGACTTTCGCCTCAACACCGCCCACCTGACCCTGCGGCAGGTTTCCCCTGCTGATCGGGCTGATCTGATTGCACTTGAAGCAGACGCAGAGGTGATGCGTTATCTGAACGGCGGACTGCCTGTTCCTGATGCTGGCTTATTCGATGCCGATTTTCTGACCCCACGCGGTGAAGAGCCAGAAGTTTTGGCCGCCCACCACCACGCAGGCGGATCCTTCATCGGCTGGTTTTCTTTGTTCGACGATGGGATGATCGATGGACTCCGAACCGCAGAGATCGGCTATCGCCTGCGTCAAGCAGCATGGGGTAAGGGCTACGCTACTGAAGGCGTGCGAGCCTTGATCGAAGCTGCCTTTAACACTTTGGGCTTTGCCAGGGTACGAGCCGAGACAATGACAGTGAACCAAGCATCGCGCCACGTCATGGAGAAAGCAGGCCTGGTCCTCAGCAAGACGGTTTTTCCCAACAGTGCCTCTCAGATCCCTGGAGCCGATCAGGGTGAAGCCATCTATGAAATCCGCAAGACAGAAATATCACACATGAGTCATGGCTTGCTCAACCCGGTGTCGGCTCGATGCGCATTGACATACCCGCGAAGTGCCGCATTGATACGGCTTTGGTAGCGCTTGCCTGTGCTTTTAAAAAAAACTCAGCTCATCAGCATCCACGCGCAAAGTCAATTCAAAATCCGCCATGACCTACCTACTCGCTTTCGACCAGGGCACCTCCAGTTCACGCAGCGTTGTTTTTGACAGACAAGGCCGCATTCACGCGCTGGCGCAGCTCGAACTGTCACAGATTTACCCCCAGCCAGGATGGGTCGAACACGACCCGCTCGACATCTGGAACACCCAGCTGGCCACCGCCCGGCAGGCCTTGATACAGGCCGGGTTACATGCCAGAGATATCCACGCTGTGGGCATCACCAACCAGCGCGAGACCACCGTGGTCTGGAGTCGCCATACCGGCAAACCCATCCACAACGCCATCGTCTGGCAAGACCGCCGCACCGAACCTCTGTGTGTCGGCTTGCGCCAACAAGGGCTTGCCAGCACCATTCAAAAAAAGACCGGTCTGGTGGTGGATGCCTATTTTTCCGGCACCAAGCTGAAATGGATTCTTGACCATGTGCCGGGTGCGCGACAGCAGGCGATCAACGGCGATCTGGCTTTTGGCACCATTGACAGTTGGTTGATCTGGCAACTGACCCATGGTGCGGTGCACGCCACCGATGTCAGCAATGCTTCGCGCACCATGCTGTTCAATGTGCACACCAACCAGTGGGACGCTGAACTGCTGCGGGCGTTGGACATTCCAACCAGTCTGTTGCCGACCGTGAAACCATCCAGCGCAGCTTACGGTGAAGTTCATGCCGACCTGCTCGGTGCCGGGATTCCCATTGGTGGCGTAGCGGGCGACCAGCAAAGCGCCCTGTTTGGCCAGGCCTGCTTCGCGCCCGGCATGGTCAAAAACACCTATGGCACGGGCTGCTTCATGCTGATGCATACCGGCCAGACGTTCCAGACTTCATCGAATGGCCTGATCACCACCAGCGCCGCGCAAACCAGCACCCGAACTGAATTTGCCATCGAGGGCAGCGTGTTTGTGGGTGGCGCGGTGGTGCAGTGGCTACGCGATGGGCTGCACGCCATTTCCAGCAGTTCAGAAGTTCAGGCATTGGCCGAGACCGTGCCCGACTCAGGTGGCCTGGTGGTGGTGCCCGCCTTTACCGGGCTGGGTGCGCCCTATTGGCAGCCCGATGCACGCGGTGCCATTTTGGGCCTTAGCCGCGGCAGCAGCCTGGCGCATATTGCGCGGGCCTCGCTGGAGAGCATCGCCTTTCAAAGTGCCGCCTTGCTTCAAGCCATGCAGCGCGATGCCGTTCAGGCTGGCACCGCGCCCGTGACCGAACTCCGCGTCGATGGCGGTGCCAGCATCAACAACCTGCTGATGCAGTTCCAGGCCGATTTACTCGGCATCCCGGTGGTGCGCCCGGCAGTCACCGAGACCACGGCGCTGGGTGCTGCCTATCTGGCCGGCCTGTCAACGGGCGTGTTCCACAGCCAGCACGAGCTCAGCGAGCAATGGCGGTCCGGGCACCGTTTTGAACCCGCCATGTCACCCAGCCATGCAGCCAAACTGATGGCCCGCTGGGAGCACGCCGTGGCGCAGACTGCACTGCCAGCGCACCAGGTCGATCACGTGCCAGATCAAGTTGTCAGGACAATTGATTAGACTTGGCGCTTTCCACAACGCGGCCGCAGTCTGACCCCTGCACACCCTTTATGAGCGAGCGCATAGCATTTATTGGCGGCGGCAACATGGCCAGCGCCATCATTGGCGGATTGGTCAAGCAAGGCACATCCAGCCAGGATATTGACGTCATTGAACCTTTTGACGCAGCCAGGGACAAGCTCCAAAGCAACTTTGGCATTCAAGCCCAGGCCCAGGCTGGTGCCTTTTTGTCACGCGCCAGCCTGGTGGTGTGGGCGGTCAAACCACAAACCTTCAGACAGGCCACACTGGTGGTTGCACCGCACACAGCCAACGCACTGCACTTGAGTGTGGCCGCCGGCATCCGCAGCCACAGCATGGCCGGCTGGCTGGCTACCGAACGCATTGTGCGTGCCATGCCCAATACCCCGGCACTGATTGGCAAGGGCATCACCGGCCTGTTTGCCCGTGCTGGCGTGTCCAGGGAAGATCAGGCACAAGTCAGCCGTGTCCTGTCTGGCACCGGTGAATCGATCTGGCTGGATACCGAAGAAAAGCTCGACGTGGTGACCGCCTTGTCAGGCTCGGGGCCGGCCTATGTGTTTTATTTCATGGAAGCCATGACCACTGCCGGCGTTGAGATGGGCTTGAGCCGTGAGCAGGCGCACCAGCTCGCAGTCAGCACGTTTGCCGGAGCCAGTGAACTGGCCCGCACTTCAACCGAGTCGCCCCAGTTGCTACGCCAGCGTGTGACCTCCAAGGGGGGAACCACCTATGCGGCCATTTCCTCGATGGAAAACAACGACATGCGGGCCCAGTTCATTGAAGCCCTGTATGCGGCACGCGAACGCGCCAAAGAACTTGGCGATGAGTTTGGGCTGGCCTGAACAAGCTGCGAAGCCCAAGGCCATTGTGCCTGATGCAGCATCAGCTCATTGGCTGGCGTATCCCAGGGCAATGCCGGCAAACACGGTCAGTCCTAGCCAGTGATTGAGCCGAAAGGCCTTGAAACACCCCTCGCGGCTGCGCCCCCGAATCAGCGTGTAGTGCCAGATCACCTGGCTGACGGCTGCGCCAATAGCTATTAAATATATAGCTCCTAGCGCATATGGCATAAGGGCTAGAGCCCAAAAAGCTATAAACAACAGGTAACACAGCATGACCACCGGCACATCCCAAGCGCCCAGCGTGATGGCTGAGGTTTTCATGCCGATCTTCAGGTCATCGTCGCGGTCCACCATGGCGTACTCGGTATCGTAGGCCAGCACCCAAAACAGGTTGCCCAGCATCAGCACCCAGCCCAGCCGCGGCACCTCGCCCAGCACAGCGGCAAAGGCCATCGGCATGCCCATGCCAAAAGCCAGCCCGAGAACCGCCTGCGGCATCGCCACAAAGCGTTTGGCGTACGGATAGGCCAGTGTGATGGCCAGTGCCGCAAACGACATGCCAATCGTCACCGCATTGGTGGTCAGCACCAACATAAACGCCAGCAGCGCCAGCACGGCACCGACTGTCAGCGCCTCGCGGCTGCTGACCGCGCCACAGGTCACCGGGCGCTGTGCCGTGCGCTTGACATGCCGGTCAAAGTCGCGATCGGCCACATCGTTGATGCAACAGCCAGCACTGCGCATCAGAAAAGTACCCAACACAAAGACACCCAACAGGTGCCAGCCCGGAAAACCACCCGCCGCCACCCACAACGCACCCAGCGTCGGCCACAACAGCAGCAACCAGCCCGCCGGACGGTTCCAGCGGATCAAATCAAGATACAAAAGCAACTTGCGCTGCAATAAGCTCACCATGCAAGCCTCACAAAGTGACCGTCATGACATGAACGGCTGGCTGAAAATGATTCATCGGGCCGAGCCGGATTGAAAATCGGTCATGACAAACGTTTCACGCCCGGTAACTCACAAGCGTAAATGGCATTGCGCAAAGCAGCAATGGCTTCGTAGCGGGTAAAACTGCGCCGCCATGCCACCACTACGCGCCGCACCGGCGGGTCACCGGCAAACGGCAGATACCTGATGTAGGGGTCTTCATCACGCTTGCGACTGGGCTTGGCCGACAGCGCCTCTTTGGGCACACTCAGCCGCGGCACCAGCGTCACCCCCATCCCTGCGGCCACCATGTGTTTGATGGTTTCAAGCGATGAGCCTTCAAAGCTTTTGCGAATGCCTTCTGCGTTGGCAGAAAAACGGGCAAATTCAGGACACACCTCCAGCACATGGTCGCGAAAACAGTGGCCGCTGCCCAGCAACAGCATGGTCTCTGATTTGAGCTGCTCGCTGGTGACCTCTGACTGCCTGGCCAGCGCATGGTTGGTTGGCACGGCGGCCATGAACGGCTCGTCATACAGCGGCGCAACGGCCAGACCGGCATCCGGAAATGGTTCTGCCAGAATGGCACAGTCAATCTCGCCGGTACGCAGCATGTCGAGCAACTTGACGGTGAAGTTCTCCTGTAGCATCAATGGCATCTCGGGCGTGCGCTGGATCATCTGGCGCACCAGATCGGGCAGCAAATAAGGGCCAATGGTGTAAATCACGCCCAAGGTGAGCGGGCCGGCCAGCGGATTCTTGCCACGCTTGGCGATCTCCTTGATGGCTGCGGCCTGCTCCAGCACGCTTTGCGCCTGGCGCACGATCTCCTCGCCCAGATGCGTCACCGTCACTTCATTGGCGCTGCGCTCAAACAACTTCACGTCGAGTTCTTCCTCAAGCTTCTTCACAGCAACCGACAGGGTCGGTTGCGCCACATAACAGGCTTCTGCCGCCTTGCCAAAATGCCGCTCACGCGCCACCGCCACGATATATTTGAGTTCGGTCAAAGTCATGGTGCTATTGTCCTACCTGAGCGCGCCGGTTCCGCTCACCTTGGCCTTTCAATCACAGGAGTCTGCATGATCAATGCAATTTTCCGCGCCGTGCCTGGCACACCTGACGAGGCGTACTTTGCCACAGCGACACGTCTGCGCGAATTGGCACTGGGGTAGTTTGGCTGGGATGAGCACAGCCTTCGCGCCTGGAAAAACCATGCGGAGCACGTCGTGGCACAACAAATGGGGCGGTAACGCTGGTACCAATCTGATGTGGTGCAGGTGGCACACATCAGCCGTGAATACCGGTTTGAAGCCTCAGACCATGCCCAAGCCCGGCACCTGCCGGCTAATCCCTTCACGCCTTCAAATACTGTGCCTTGGTACCCAGCCAGCGCTGCACATGTTTTTCAGCCAGCGCCGGGTGCTGCTCCAGCATCACCGGGGCCAACTGGCGCGCCCAGGCCAATAAGCCTGCATCTTCCACCACGTCGGCAAAACGCAGCAGCGCGGCACCCGACTGGCGTGCGCCCATGAACTCGCCGGGGCCGCGAATCTCCAGGTCGCGCCGGGCAATCTCAAAACCATCGTTGCTTTCGGCCATGGCTCTGAGCCGGGCACGGGCCGTCTCGCCCAGGCGTGGTGCGTCACCCGTGGAATACAGCAGCACACAGGCTGAGGCCGCCGCGCCGCGCCCAACCCGCCCGCGCAACTGGTGCAACTGGCTCAGGCCAAAACGCTCGGCGTGCTCGATCACCATCAGGCTCGCATTGGGCACATCCACCCCCACCTCAATCACCGTGGTACTCACCAGCACACCCATCTGGCCGGCCGTGAACAGGCTCATCACGGCTTTTTTCTCTGCCACCGGCATCCGTGAATGCAGCAAGCCGACCATCACGCCGGGCAGCGCAGCGCTCAGTTGGGCATGGGTTTCGGTGGCGTTGGTCAGGTCCAGCGCCTCACTTTCTTCAATCAGCGGGCATACCCAATAAATCTGTCGCCCCTGTTCAACCTGCACGCGAATGCGCGCTATCACCTCGTCGCGGCGCGCCTCGTGGATCACTTTGGTGACGATGGGCGTGCGCCCGGGTGGCAGCTCGTCGATGGTGGACACGTCCAGATCGGCGTAATAACTCATGGCCAGCGTGCGCGGGATGGGCGTGGCGCTCATCATCAGCAGATGCGGCTCCAGCGCCTCCACCAGCTTGCCGCGCAGCGCCAGCCGCTGCGCCACGCCAAAACGGTGCTGCTCGTCAATGATGGCCAGCGCCAGCTTGCTGAACTGCACCTTGTCCTGGATGATGGCGTGGGTGCCCACCACCAGTTGCGCCTGTCCGCTGGTGATCAGCGCCAGCATCTCTCGCCGTTCCCTGGCCTTTTGACTGCCGGTCAGCCAGGCCGTGGTGATGCCCAGCGGATGCAGCCAGCTCACCAGTTTGGCAAAGTGCTGGGTGGCCAGAATCTCGGTGGGTGCCATCAGCGCGCACTGCCAGCCGGCCTCGATGCACACCGCTGCAGCCAATGCTGCGACCACGGTTTTGCCGGAACCGACATCGCCTTGCAACAGACGGTGCATCGGCACCGGACGGCGCAAGTCGTGGCTGATTTCGGCGCAGACCCGGCGCTGCGCGGCAGTAAGCTGAAAAGGCAGGGCGGCCAGCAGGCGCTGGTGCAGGGGCTGGCTGGCACCGGCGGCGTGGTCATCAAACTGCGTGGGTGCCAGTTGTGCCACCTGCGCGGGCACCCAATCAGCCTCTGTGTCAACCGGGGCCGATCGGCTGTCTGGCGCCATCAACGCAGGTGCCACCAAGGCAGCGCGTTCGCGTTTGGCCTGTAGTTGCGACATCTGCTGCGCCAGCAGTTCCTCCGCCTTGAGCCGCTGCCAGGCCGGGTGGCTGTGATCCTGCAACGTGGCGAGCGTCACATCAGGCGCAGGGTAATGCAAAAACAATAGCGACTCACGCAGACTCCATAAGGGCTGTAGGCCTATTTCATTCAAATTATCACTTGGTACCGTGTCTGACAACTCGGCCCGTGCCAAACCTGCCTGCACCGCCTTGCGCAAATAGGCCTGTGGCAAACCAGCCGCCGTTGGGTAAACCGGGGTCAGCGCCGTGGCCAGTTCACCACCGGCGGGCTTAAAGGCCGGATGCATCATCGTCAAGCCGGCAAAACCGCCCCTGATTTCACCGCGCGCCCGAATCTGCTGGCCCACCGCCAGCGCCTTTTGCAAAGACGGGTAAAAGGTAAAAAAGCGCAACAGACAGGTGCCGGTGCCATCGTCGAGCGTCACCAGCAGTTGCCGCGTGCCACCCAGCTTGATTTCGGTGTGCCGAATCGTGCCCTCAACCTGCGCCAGATCGCCCTCGCGCACATCGCGCAGTTGGACCAGGCGGGTTTCGTCCTCGTAGCGCAAGGGCAGATGCAGCGCCAGGTCGATGGGCCGAACCAGGCCAAGCTTGCGCAAGGCCTTTTGCGGGCCCGACAAAGGCTTGACAGACGCTGGTGCAGGTGGCGTAGGCATGCGGCGATTTTGCCCAGTTTAAAAACAATAGCGGCCAGCGCTTATTCATCAAGGGCTGGGGTAAAGTGGACTCCGGATTTAACACAGCGGTTTAAGCTGGACACTGTCTGAAGAAATGGGGCATGACCGCCGTCTTCGCCTAGTTGTTGAGTTTGGTCTTGACTGCCTGTGCCAGTGCAGAAACCTTGTCAACAATGCGCGCCACCGCTGAACGGTAAACCACATGGTCGTCACGCTTGTCCACCGCCATCACCATCACCATCACCATCACTCTTCAGCTTGATTTTGTAGTATCCAGTCAGTTCGCCGTGCAGCGCGCCGCCCGGAACATGTGGGTTGTCCAGCCTTTTGCGCAAAAGTTGACGCAAAGGCTCTTTGACTGAACCGTCCAATGCTTGCCATTCTTTCCATGCAGAGGGGACAAACAGCAATCGGTATTTGTATTTGCGAACCGGCTCAGATGGCATCAACGTCCACCTCAATCGCCTGCGCGCGCTCGCCCACACGGGCCAACACCAGACGGCGCAAATCCTCGTCGGCCAGTTCGTCGAGCATGGCCTCAAAAACGGCAGGCTCCACCATATAGAAAGCGGCCCTGTTGTGGTTCAACACGGCAACCGGGCGGTTTCCAGCCTGCCGAAGCACAGCAGCCGGGTTTTTTTTGAACTCAGACATGCTGACGGTGATGTCTGCAAAGATGGCTTCCATGACTTGGCTCCTGAAAAGCGCAAATTTTAGCTACAAAAACGGCGCTTTTTTATCAACGGTTTTTGGCGGCAACAGCCACCGCCAGCGCCGCCACCACATCGCACACGGTTTTGCGCTCGGCTACCGGCAGACTCAGGTAATGCGCCAGCATGTCACGGTCCTGCATGTTCAGCTCTGTGCCTGTCTCCTGTACCTTGAAGGCCGGGACCAGTGTGCCATAGCGCAGCTCGTCTGCGCTGACGTGCAGCCAGTCGGCCAGCACACGTAACTTGTCCTGCATGGGGATGGATTTGCCCAGCAGCCAAGTGCGCGCAGTGTGCGATGTGATGCTCTTGCCCCAATAGCGCAGGTTGAACTCATTGGCCACCAACGTGGGGGAAGGCCGGATACCGACCCCTTTGAGTGCGGCCCTTAAACGTTCGGCAAACGCCTGGGCTTCAATCTGTTGCGATGCTTTTGACATGCATCAGAAACTAGGCGCAAGGACTGTATCATTTTTGATCAAAATCAATTATTTGGTAAAACTCAGTTTCATTCATTCACAAGAAGCCCCTCGACATAAGAGCTCCACGCATTTCGCCCGACACGGATTCCGGCACACGCCGCTACAAGGAGAGTAATAACATGATCAGCAAGCAACACATTCATCGGGCATTGACTTCGGGCATCAGTGCCTGCAGGGGTGGTGGGGACGCGCCCGCTCCTTCCGCACCAACTCCAACGCCAAACCCAGTATTTGCCAATTGCACAAGTGGTAACTTTACACGTTACAAATACGATGCCATTGCCGTGGGTATGCGCATCGACGAGGTCAGTCAAATCATTGGATGCGGGCCTGTCAAAGACGCCAACAACCTGGACATATACCTCAACCATCAACCTGAAGATGACGTGGTGTATTGGCAAATTGGCTTCAGTTCTAGTCCGATGATCGCCGTCTATTTGAATCCTACCAACCATTTGGTCACAACATTTGCAGGCGGCCGGTCAAAGTTAGCGATCGGTTTTTGATGTGATGGATCGGACGGCCTAAGGTTTCACTCCCGCCAGGCCGAACATTTACAACAGGAAGTCGAAAGGAATGAAATGAATTCAAAACTCCGGGTCGCTGCCAGCGCCGCACTTGTGTGCATTCTGGCGGCATGCGCCAGCACTGGCGAGAACCTTCAACGCGAGACCGCTCGATCCATCGGAGGCAACGTCAGCCCGGATCAGGTCACGGTATCCGATGTTGATCGCGGCGTGACAAACGTCAAGTGGAAAGCCACCGCGCCCGGTGGAAAGTATGAATGTAGTGCGGACGACATGATTCGGCGCGTCCTTTGTACCAAGAAATAGCCACTGCCACAGACGAGTTTGCATCCTCACCCCCACTTTTTTGTCCTCATTCGCACCGGTTTTTGATGCCGGGAACCGGCACATCTGAAGGTGTTGGGGCATCCAATCGCTGGTGCGACCGCCAATTTCGGGCCAAACCATCTTCCAGCGCATACGCCACCAGCGCCGGAAGCTATCATTTTAGTTGCATTTTTGATGTTATAGACAGCAGGTCGCAGAGCCAACTTTGCCGCGACACGCTTTGAAACCATGGATGTTGCGTTAAAATAGACCCGTATTTTTTCCGTACAAATTTCCGGAGCAAACCATGACCACACTGTCATCGTCCCTTGAGCGAATCGACCTTCGTACCTCGCCCGAAATCAAGGAGCTGATTGTTCGGGCCGCCACCACGGCGGGGGTGTCGCTCAGCGCTTTTTTGATTGCCTGCGCCCAGGATCGAGCTAAACAAATACTGGCTGAGAGTGAAAACTTGACGCTGTCGCCGCGTGACTGGGATGCTTTTTTCACCGCGCTGGACCATGCGGACAAGCCGCGCCCGCAACTGCAAGCCGCTGCAAACGACTATATGCAATGGCGCAAGCTCCGACCCGCGCCGGAGTGACAGTCACGTGATTGACTTCGATGGCCAGATTGAACTGCTGGCAAAACACCATGACAGGCGCAACTTTTCCTGCGGGCAAGCGCCGCTGGACAACTACCTGCGCCGACTTGCCCGTCAACATGCGGTGTCGAAAATCAGCCGCAGCTACATGGCATGCAAGGCTGACCGAATCCTGGGTTACTACAGCCTGGCAATGTCGGCGATCCGCCGTGACCAATTGCCACAGCCGCATCAAAAACGTTTTCCCAATTACCCGGTGCCGGTAGCGCGCGCAATGTCGGCGATCCGCCGTGACCAATTGCCACAGCCGCATCAAAAACGTTTTCCCAATTACCCGGTGCCGGTAGCGCGCCTGGCCCGACTTGCCGTGGACCAAAGCCAGCAAGGCAAGGGACTGGGCAAGTTGTTGCTGTTGGACGCGCTGTACCGTTGCCATCGGCTGTCAGAAGAAATTGGCGCGGTCGGTGTCATCGTTGATGCCAAGAACGTCAGCGCGCAAAATTTTTATATCCAGATGGACTTTGAAGCGTTTCCCGAGACACCTTCGACCCTATGGCTTCCTGATCAAGCCATTGCCAACTTGTTCTCACGATAGTTGACGCTTGACCTCAAACGGAGAAGCGTAGTCACCCCCCAGTGGCCCTGCGACAATGGCAAGCCTATTTACCTAGCAACCGGGCACTTGCGCCCCTCATGCACCATGCCCGACATTGCCGCCGTCAACACGCGCCCTTTCACCCTCAGCGACTTTGATTTCAATCTACCGCCCGAACTGATCGCCCAGCACCCAACCCCTGAGCGCAGTGGTTCGCGCCTGTTGGACGGCACTGGCAGCACGTCGGTTGACCGGATTTTTCGGGACCTGCCCACGCTATTGCGGCCAGGCGACTTGATGGTGTTCAACGACACCCGGGTGATGCACGCCCGCCTGTTTGGCGAAAAACGGACCGGCGGCAAGGTCGAACTGCTGGTGGAGCGCGTGCTGGGTGGCAACCAGGTGGCGGCGCACATGCGCGTCAGCAAAAAGCCCGAAGTGGGCACCTCAGTCAGGCTGATCTCGGCACCTGGCAGTCATGACAACCTGAGCGCCACGCTGCTGGGCCGCTGGCCAGACATGCAGGGCGCGTTATTTCGCTTTGTGTTGTGCAATGACGCAGGGGATGACCCCTACACCTTAATGGCACGCCACGGCCATGTACCGCTGCCACCCTACATCACCCACGCCGACTCGGCCGAAGATGCGCAGCGTTACCAGACCGTGTTTGCCAAAAACCTGGGGGCGGTAGCGGCTCCCACCGCCGCGTTACATTTTGACGAGGCCTTGCTGGCCGCCGTTGATGCCATGGGGGTGCAGCGGGCGCACGTCACGCTGCATGTGGGTGCCGGCACGTTTCAGCCGGTCAAGACCGAAAACCTGGCCGAGCACCAGATGCACAGCGAGTGGTGCGAAGTGCCGCCAGCCACCCAGCAGGCGGTGGCCGACTGCCGCGCGCGGACTGGGCGCGTGATTGCCGTGGGCACCACCACGGTGCGCACGCTGGAATCGTGGGCGATGACCGAGTGTGGTAGCCGTCAGTTGGCCAGCGCTGCGATCCAGCCCGCCAGTGCAGCGCCTTTGGCCCCCTATTCTTCCGACACGCAAATATTCATCACCCCCGGCTTCCAGTTCAAAGTGGTCGACACCCTGATCACCAACTTTCACCTGCCCAAATCAAGCCTGATGATGCTGGTCTGCGCATTTGCCGGACATGAACACGTCATGAAGCTGTACGATCATGCCATTGCCAACAGCTACCGGTTTTTCAGCTACGGCGATGCCATGCTGCTCGCCAGAAGCGCAGGTGTCCCTTCAGGGAGGTGATTGACGCTTGGAACATCCTTGAACCTAAATTCCTCGGTTGACCGCTTGTTTTCATCAGTAAGTCCTTATGAGCATTTACTTTTTCAGCTTTGATGGCGTTCGCCCATTGGGTGACAGCGCTACGCACCCGATTGAGCCACCGGCAACACGCCTGGGGGCGTTGCTCCTCCTTGCGGGCAGGAGCCCGCTGCGTCGTCTCGCCTACCCAGACGTGCCGCCAGCGGCCCACTCGGGCGCGTCCAACCGAGGAATCTAGGTTGAACTTGTAAATGAACAGTTTTCAAAAACGAACCGCCATCCAGATCGCCAGCGTCAGCATGGTGCTGGCCTGCCTGGCCAGTCCGGTGGCGTGGTTTGTGGAACGTGAACGCTCCGAGGAAGGCATTGTTGCGCTGGCCATTGAGGAGTCCGGGCGCCTGTTGCACCA
>JFJP01005316.1_pt1 | contig 43779 bp, 39 predicted proteins | sample 431651 | NCBI WGS metagenome assembly JFJP01 (sample SAMN02602958, study PRJNA72255) | Microbial mat metagenome, whole genome shotgun sequencing project. | biome: fresh water; feature: sink hole; material: water; isolation source: purple microbial (photo- and chemosynthetic) mats found in...
CCGCCTCGTCAAGCAGATCCGTGGTCACCTGTTCCAGCACGCCGGCGCGGATGCGGCTCAGCACGTAGTCGGGCGACTGGCGCTCGACAATCACCGCGTCGATGCCGGCCTTGTGCAGCAACTGACCGAGCAACAGGCCTGATGGGCCTGCGCCGATGATGGCAACCTGGGTTCTCATGGGTTGGGGCAAGTCAGCGTCACCTGCCGCATGACCCTTTCAAGGGCACTGGGCCAGCCGACCGGTAAAGCCAGTTCGACGGTGCCCCGCAGCGGGCACAACGCGTGGAATTTGTCTTGCAATGATTTCGGTGCACCGAAGCGTAGGTGTCTGCGGCGGGTTGGGCAACAGGCATTCTTGCCCGCTGCGCGATGATTCGCCTGCCTGTGCGATCATCGCGCAATATGCCATTCACGACACGACCCATCGCCAAGGCTGACTTCATCGAAGGCATGGCCAAAGGCATGGCGGTGCTGGAGAGCTTCGACACCGAACGTCAGCGGCTCAATGCCACGCAGGCGGCCGAGCGCGCCGGCCTTACGCGTGCCGCGGCGCGCCGGCACCTGCTCACGCTGGCACACCTGGGCTACCTGGACACCGATGGCAGCCACTACTGGCTCTCGCCCAAGGTGTTGCGTTTTTCGGGCAGCTACCTGGCCTCGGCGCGTCTGCCCCGTCTGCTGCAGCCCACCCTGAACCGGCTGGCTGCGCAGACCAGCGGCTCGTTCTCGGCGGTGGTTCGCGATGGCGACGAGGGTGTGATCGTGGCGCGCAGCGGGTCGGCCGGCGGGCAGGGCCCGATGGCTTACGGCCTGCACCTGGGCGCCCGCCTGCCACTGCACGCGACCTCCACCGGCCGCGTGCTGCTGGCCGCCCTGCCAGAAGCGGCATTCAACGCCTGGATTGAGGGGCGCGAGTTGCGGCGGCTGACGCCACGCACCGTGGTCGATGCGACCGCACTGCGGGCTGTGATCGAGAGCGTGCGCGCCGTCGATCTGGCGCTGGCCAGCGAGGAGCATGAGGTGGGCGTGCATGCGCTCGCGGTACCGCTGCGCAACATGCGGGGTGAGACGGTGGCCGCGCTCAACGTGGTGGCCTCACGGCAGGACCTGTCGCCCACTGCGCTACAACGCGATTTTTTGCCTCAGATGCTGGAGGCCGCGCAAGATCTGCGCCCTTTGCTCTGATGCGCAGGTGATCGTGTCCACGACACGATGCCCCGTCCGAATGGATGACTCGCCTAGGAGCCTGCGCGGCAGAAGGCGTTGAAAGCGAAAGCTGCCCCCAGCGAGGCCAGTTTTTGCCGAATTTGCCGCTTCATAGCTCGGCTATGGGGCAAAAAGACGGTGAAAAATGGACCACTGCGGGCGGTTTGCAGCCAACGATTCTTCTGCCGCGCAGGTTCCTAGCGGTGTTTCAGCAGCCTCTTGCGCCTCCCGATTCAAGATCTGCCGTCGTTCAAAATTGCATTGCCAGCGATGGCTGTGCGATGGCCATGGCGGGTGACCTTTGGCGCGATGGGATACTTTGAAGGCACCTCCAGCCCAAGGTTGGACCCAATCGAAACTGCGCCCATGACACCAGTTGAAGGAGTGAGCCCGTGAGTGGACCGTTGTGAACCACGCTACCCTCGTCACGCTGCGTGACCGCCACCCCGCCTGGCGGTTGCTGGCCTCGCCGCATGCGCCGCTGGTTGCCAATTTCCTGCACCGTGTCTTTGTTGCGCCGAATGAGCGCGTTATCAGCGAGGCCGACCTGGCCGAGGCGCTGGAGGATGAGCTTTTTGTCTTGCGCGAGCAGCTCGGATCCGAGGCCTACCCCAAAGCTGCTGTGGAATACCTCAACGACTGGGCTGCTGCTGACAAGGGCTGGTTGCGAAAGTTCTACAAGCCCGGAACCGACGAGGCGCAATTCGACCTGACACCGGCCACCGAGAAAGCCATGGCATGGCTGGTGTCACTCACCGAACGGGCGTTCGTGGGAACCGAGTCGCGCCTGCTGACGCTGTTTGCGCTGCTGGAGCAGATCAGCGCTGGCACCGAGATTGACCCCGTCAAACGAGTGGACGACCTGCGCAAGAAGCGTGATGAGCTCGATGTGGAGATCGCCCGCGTGCTGGCTGGCGATGCACCAGTGCTGGATGACACAGCGGTCAAGGACCGCTTCCAGCAGTTTCAACAGCTCGCCCGAGAACTGCTGTCCGACTTCCGCGAGGTGGAGCACAACTTTCGCCTGCTCGATCGCAAAGTGCGCGAGAAAATTGCCCTGTGGGAAGGTTCCAAGGGCGCGCTGCTCGACGAGATCATGGGCGAGCGCGATGCGATTGGGGACTCGGACCAAGGCCGAAGTTTCCGCGCATTCTGGGACTTTCTCATGTCCAGCAGCCGCCAGGAGGAACTCTCCGCGCGGCTGGATCAGGTGTTGGCGCTGCCGGTTGTGGCAGCGCTGAAACCCGAGCCGCGTACGCGCCGCGTGCACCACGATTGGCTTGAAGCCGGCGAACACACGCAGCGCACCGTGGCTCAGTTGTCGCAGCAGCTGCGCCGGTTTCTGGACGACCGGGCCTTTCTGGAGAATCGGCGCATCCTCGACTTGCTGCACGGCATTGAGAGCAAGGCGCTGTCCCTGCGGACTGTTCCGCCTACCGTTGGCTTGATGACGATTGACGGGATGGGGGCAGAGCTCGAGCTGCCAATGGAGCGACCCCTTTTCACGCTGAGTGTGAAGCCGCGCCTCGCTGATCTGGCGTTGGAGGCTGACCAGGCAGAAGACGACATCAGCACCGCTCGATTGTTCGACCAGATCGTTGTGGATAAAGCGCGTCTGCGTGCAACGGTCCGGCGAGCGCTGCGCGCGCAGCCGCAGATTACGCTGCGTGATTTGATCCATGACGAACCACTGCAACAAGGACTCGCCGAATTGGTGGCCTATCTGGAGTTGGCCCACGCCGGTGATGGCGTTGGCGGTGGTGCCGCGCCAGTGGAAGGCTTGCGCGCTGTTGTCGACGAAACGGTTGAGGAGCCCATCCGGTGGATGGCGAACAATCCAGAGGGTGAACCGGTGACGCGCGAGGCGCGTCTGCCCCGTGTGATCTTCACGCGATGACGCCGGTTGTCGTGGTTTGGAAGGGAGAAGAACATGAATGAATCGCTAAACGAGAGTCCGTCAGCGGACGCTCAGCCGGCTGCTTTGCCGGTTGTGCCCGAGTTGACGCAGCTGATGGTGCACCTGCTCAAGGGCGTGCTCTACCGTGAGGATGATGAGCGTTTGTGGACGAGCCTCCTTCGTTTGCAGGCGCGGGTGCGGGAGCAAGCGGCGGTGCTGCTGCTCGACCTGGTGTTGGATGAAGCCGAGGGCTACGCGTTCCTCAAAGGCCGCCCCGACCCAGACGAGTCCGAGGGCGCACCACGGCTGCCCCGGCTCGTCGCGCGGCGCCCCCTGGCGTATTCGGTGAGCTTGATGCTGGCCTTGCTGCGAAAGCGCCTGGCGGAGTTCGACGCTGGAGGGGGTGACACCCGCCTGGTTCTATCGCGCGACGAGATGGCAGAGCTGATGCGTGTGTTCTTGCCAGATGGGACGAACGAGGCTCGGCTCATCGATCAAGTGGACGCGACCATCACCAAGGTGGTCGATCTGGGTTTTCTGCGTCGGCTCAAACCCGCTGCCGGCAGCGGGCTGGACAGGGGCAACTTCGAAGTGCGGCGCATTCTGAGGGCCTTTGTCGACGCGCAGTGGCTGGCCGACTTCGACGCACGGTTGGAGGTCTACCGCACGGCACTGGCCGGCCCAGTCCCTGGCAAGCCCCTTGCCGAAAGGGCGGCAGATGCTTGAGTCACCCTCGCTGTCACTGGATTTTGTGGATGACAACACCCGGGTAGGGTTTCGCTTGCATCAGCTGGAGGTGCTCAACTGGGGTACCTTTGACAAGCGGGTGTGGCGTTACAACCTCGAAGGTCGCAATGGCCTGCTCACTGGCGATATTGGTTCGGGCAAGTCCACGTTGGTCGACGCCATCACCACGTTGCTTGTGCCCGCGCACCGCGTGGCCTACAACAAGGCCGCTGGAGCAGATGCCCGCGAGCGCAGCCTGCGCTCGTACGTGCTCGGTCATTACAAGAGCGAGCGCAACGAGGTCACCGGCAGTGCCCGACCCGTGGCGCTGCGTGATGCGTCGAGCTATTCGGTCATCCTGGGCGTCTTCCGCAATGAGGGTTATGACCAGGCCGTGACCCTGGCCCAGGTTTTCTGGATGAAGGACGCTCAAGGCCAACCCGCTCGCTTGTTTGTGGCGACCGAGCGCCCGATGAGCATTGCTGAGGACTTCGCCCACTTCGGCGCCGATATCACCGCCTTGCGCAAGAAGCTGCGCGCCTCGGGCTGTGAGTTGTTCGACAGCTTCCCGCCTTACTGCGCCTGGTTTCGTCGTCGTTTCGGTATCGAGCACGAGCAGGCACTGGAGTTGTTTCACCAGACCGTCTCGATGAAATCGGTGGGCAACCTGACCGACTTTGTGCGCAGCCACATGCTGGAGCCGTTTGATGTGGGCAGCCGCATCGAGGCCTTGATCCGCCACTTTGACGATCTGGACCGCGCCCATCAGGCGGTGCTCAAGGCCAAGCGTCAGGTTGAGTTGCTCGCTCCCCTGGTCGAAGATGGATGTCGCCACCATGCACTGGTCGCAGAGATCCAGGGCTGGCGCGACGGGCGCGACGCGCTGCAGCCCTATTTCGCTGCCCTCAAAGGCGAGCTGCTGGACCGGCGGCTGGCGCTGCTGGCAGACGATGCCTCCCGGCTTGATGCCCAGCTCGAACGTTGGGGCATCCAGCGCGAATCCGAGCGACGGGAGATTGCGAAGCTTGAGCGTGACCTGCGTGAGAACGGTGGTAACCGGCTGGAGGAACTGGCTGCCGAGATTCGCCGCCTGGAGCACGAAAAGGCCCAGCGCCAGCAGAAGGCCGATCGCTACAGCACCTTGCTTGCCCGCATGGACGAGACCTCGCCATCCGATGAGGCGATGTTCCTCGCCCAGCAACAAACCATTGCTGCTCGCGCGGAAGGCTTGCGCGAACGGATTGCAGACTTGGACAACCGTGAGAGCGAGGAGGATTTTGCGTTTCGCAAGGGACGTGAGGAACACACGGCCTTGTCCGAAGAGATCGACAGCCTCCAGCGGCGCAGGAGCAACATTGATGCTGCCCAGGTTCGCATCCGTGATGCGCTGTGCGCAGCGCTTTCGATTGACGAAGGCGACCTGCCATTCGCGGGTGAACTCATCCAGGTGCGTGAGGATGAGCGCGAGTGGGAGGGCGCAGCAGAGCGGCTGCTGCGAGGCTTCGGCGTTGCGTTGCTGGTCCCGGACGCGCACTACCAAGCCGTCGCGCAATGGGTAGACAGACAGCATCTGGGCGCGCGTCTGGTGTATTTCCATGTGCGGCCGAAGAAGCCCGGACAGGGCACCGGCCTTCATCCGCAGTCGCTGGTAAGAAAGCTCGTCGTCAAGCCCGATTCGCCGCACCACGACTGGCTGGAACAGGAGCTTCGCAACCGCTTTGACGTGGCCTGTTGCGAGACGGGAGAGCAGTTTCACCGCGAAACCCGTGCCATCACGCGTTCCGGGCAGATCAAGGATCCATCGGGCCGCCATGAGAAGGACGACCGCAGCCGCATCGACGACCGCAGCCGCTACGTGCTGGGCTGGAGCAACGCCGACAAGCTGCGCACGCTGCGTGACCAGCGCGAGCGCCTGGAAGAGAAGTTGGCCAAGCTGGGCCACCTCATCGGTGAGATTCGAGATGCACGCTCGGAGCTGAAGGGCAGGCTGGAGACGCTGGCCCGCCTGGAGGAGTTCTCGCGCTTCGCCGACATCGACTGGATGAGCCTGGCGCGCAAGATCGCGTCTCTCTCAGAGGAGCGCGTGCGACTGGAATCTGCATCCGACACCCTACAGGAGCTGGGACGGCAGTTGAAGGAGGTGCAGGACCGATTGTGCGAAACCGAGGCCAGGTACGGTGAGGCGTTGGGCAAGCGCGGCGAGGTCAGGGCCAAGCACACGGCGGCCGAAGATCTGCGGACTGAGGCCAGCGCAGTCTGTGACGGCATGCCTCTGGATGCCGCCCAGGTTGCCCGATTGAACGACTGGCGCGTGCAGGCACTCGGCGAGCATCAACTCTCGGTGGAGTCCAGCGACAACCGAGAGCAGGACATGCGCCGATGGCTGCAAGAGCGCATCGACGCGGAGGGCAAGCGCCTGGCCCGCCTGACCGAGCGCATTGTGAACGCCATGCGCGGCTTCAAGGAGGAGTTCAAGGCAGAAACCGTGGAGCTGGATGTCAGCCTGGCAGCCCTGATCGAGTACGAGAGGATGCTCGATGGTTTGAAGAGCGATGACCTGCCGCGGTTTGAAGCCCGCTTCAAGGAGCTCCTCAATGTCAACACCATCAATGAAATCGCGAACTTCAACGCCCAGCTCGCCCGCGAGCGTGAGACGATCAAGGAGCGCGTGGACCTGATCAATCGATCGCTTCAGGTGATCGACTACAACCCCGGGCGTTACATCGTGCTGGTGGCACAGCCCAGTCCGGATGCAGAGATCCGTGACTTTCAGCAGGACCTGCGCGCCTGTACCGAGGGCGCGCTCACGGGGTCATCTGACGAACAGTACTCAGAGGCCAAATTCTTGCAGGTCAAGGGCATCATTGACCGATTTCGTGGGCGAGAGGGACTGTCGGATGCCGACCGGCGCTGGACCGCCAAGGTGACTGACGTGCGCAACGGATTCTTGTTTTCTGCGAGTGAGCGTTGGCATGCCGATGGTGTAGAGCACGAACACTATTCCGACTCGGGTGGAAAGTCCGGTGGGCAAAAGGAAAAGCTCGCCTACACCGTGCTGGCCGCGAGCCTGGCCTACCAATTCGGGCTGGAGTGGGGCGCTGTGCGTTCGCGGTCGTTTCGCTTCGTGGTCATCGACGAGGCATTTGGGCGCGGTTCGGACGAGTCGGCGCAGTACGGACTTCGCTTGTTCCAGCAACTCAACCTGCAGTTGCTGATCGTCACGCCGCTGCAGAAGATCCACATCATCGAACCTTTCGTGGCCAGCGTTGGTTTCGTCCACAACGAAGGAGGGCGGGATTCCAAGTTGCGCTGTCTGTCGATCGAGGAATATCGCGCGCAAAAGGCGGAACTTCAGGCGGAAAGTCAGCGTGCAGGAAGCGCTGAGGCAAGGACTGTTGGAGGCGGTGCATCACCATGAACTGGACGAGGACAGCAGACCTTCGCGCCCAGGTTCAGCGCTTCTGGGATCGAGGAGACTTGCTGCGTGCTTCGGTTTCGAGTTCTCTGATCTGGCCCGTGCGCCTGTCGCTCAAGACCCCCAGCGCCGATGATTTATCTCACCGGTTCGAGGCTGTTCGGGACTGGTTGCACGCCTTCGTCGCCACCCCGCATGTGCGGATTGAGTGGCGAGATTGGAACCATCGGGTGCAGGGAGCCCAGCGTCTGCCCTCGGTCGTTTGGGTCGACACACTTCAAGCTGCCTTGGCGATGATCGGAAAAACCAGTCAGGCACAACGCTTCGCGACGATGTGGCAACAGACCGCCACCATGCAGCCAGCGCTTCTCGATTGGATGTCTCGGCGTCCGCTTCAGGCCCTGGATCTGATCGATCGGTGGGATCGCCTTTTAGCCGTTGTTCATTGGTTGCAAACCCATCCCCATCCTGGCGTCTATCTGCGGCAGGTGGATGCGCCGGGGGTGGACAGCAAATTCATCGAGGTTCACCGGGGGGTGTTGATCGAGCTGTTGGACCTGGCGCTGCCGCCCGAGATGATCGACAACAGTGCGAGCGGGATATCACAGTTCGCCCGTCGGTTCGGCTTCCTGGAAAAGCCGGTGCGGATTCGTTTCCGACTGCTCGATCCGAACCTGCCCAGCTTGTCAGGCTGCCAAGGATTGCCGGACATCACGCTGGACGCGTCGAGCTTCGCCGCGCTCGCGCTACCCGTTGATCACGTGTTCATCACGGAAAACGAGACCAACTTCCTTGCCTTTCCGCCGGTGGCCAGAGCCATTGTTATCTTTGGTGCGGGTTACGGCTGGGCAGCGTTGGCGCGCGCGGCCTGGTTGCACCGAAGCCACTTGTACTACTGGGGTGACATCGACACCCATGGCTTTGCCATCCTTCATCAGCTGCGTGGCCACTTCCCCCATGCATCGTCTTTCCTCATGGACCGCGAGACGCTGCTGGCACATCGTCTCCAGTGGGGCGAGGAGTCCGAGCCTGCGCGCCACGAGTTGTTATGCCTGACGGCGCAGGAGGCTGAGGTCTATGACGAGCTGCGCTTCGATCGCATCCAGCCCAGACTGCGGTTGGAGCAGGAGCGCGTCGGATTTGGGTGGTTCGAAGCACAACTCAGCAGGTTGTTGTAGGGCCTGGATTTTTGATCACCCCTGATTTGCAGAACAAACCGAGAAGCCTGTAGGGTAGAACAATGGTGGACAATGGTGGTCGTTCACGATGGCCGGGTTGCTCTGACTGCTGTTAAACACCGGGGCGGCATTGACCGGCTGACATCAGCGGCTTTCAATCGCCCGCAAGGAGTGGGTCGCTGAGAAAGATTTTTGATCTAAAAAGAAACTTTGGCCTGCCCGGAGGGACTCGAACCCCCGACCTGCTGCTTAGAAGGCAGCTGCTCTATCCGGTTGAGCTACGGGCAGACAGGGTGACGGGTGAACGTCGGATGCGAAAAAGGCCCACGCAGTGGGCCTTTTTGCTTTTGCTGTGAATGGTCGGAGCGGCGGGATTCGAACTCGCGACCCTCTGCTCCCAAAGCAGATGCGCTACCAGGCTGCGCTACGCTCCGACTAAGCAGAGAATTGTACCCGCTGGCGGGTGCGTTTTTGGCCGACAGCCTCAAATGTTGTGGTGTGGCGTCGCAGACCGGTTCGACGAGGGTGGCAACCAACCTCGCAGCGCACGATATCGACGGCGTCAGCAGCCCCTGGTGATCGGCATCTCAATCTCGGCTTTCACGGCCATGTGTTTGGCCAGCTCCAGCTTGGCGATTGACTGACGGTGAACCTCATCTGGCCCGTCGGCCAGGCGCAGCGTGCGCTGGCCTGCGTAGCTGTAGGCCAGCGGAAAGTCGTCGCACACGCCGCCACCGCCGTGGGCCTGGATGGCCATGTCGATGATGTCGCAGGCCATGTTGGGCGCTACCACCTTGATCATGGCGATCTCGGCCTTGGCCACCTTGTTGCCCACGGTGTCCATCATGTAGGCTGCCTTCAGGGTGAGCAGGCGCGCCATCTCGATGCGGCAGCGCGCGTCGGCAATGCGCTCGTGCCAGACCGACTGGGCCGACACCGGCTTGCCAAACGCAACGCGGCTGTTGAGCCGCTGGCACATGAGTTCGAGTGCGCGCTCGGCCGCGCCGATGGAGCGCATGCAGTGGTGAATGCGGCCGGGGCCCAAGCGGCCCTGCGCAATCTCGAAGCCGCGGCCTTCGCCCAGCAGCAGGTTGCCAACCGGCACGCGCACATTCTTCAGCCGAACTTCCATGTGGCCATGCGGTGCATCGTCGTAGCCAAACACCGACAGCGCGCGAATCACCTCGATTCCCACGGTGTCCGACGGCACCACGACCATGGACTGCTGCGAGTGGCGGGGTGCGTCGGGGTTGGTCTTGCCCATCACGATGTAGACCGCGCACCGCGGGTCGCCCGCGCCAGAAGACCACCACTTGGTGCCGTTGATCACGTACTCGTCGCCATCGCGCTCGATGCTGCACTGAATGTTCGTCGCATCCGACGACGCCACAGCCGGTTCCGTCATGAGGAACGCCGACCGGATTTCGCCGCGCAGCAGCGGCTCCATCCAGCGGTCTTTGATGGCTTCGCTGGCGTAGCGCTCCAAGGTTTCCATGTTGCCGGTGTCGGGCGCCGAGCAGTTGAAGATTTCGGCGGCAAACGGCACCCGGCCCATGATTTCGCACAGCGGCGCGTACTCCAGGTTGGTCAGGCCCTCGGGCGCGCGGGCGCTGCTGGGCAAGAACAGGTTCCACAGACCGGCGGCGCGCGCCTTGGGCTTGAGTTCCTCGACGATTCGGGTGGGAATCCAGGCGTTGCCGGTCTGGCGGTTGGTCGCGATTTCGGCGTAAAAGCGCGCCTCGTTGGGGTAGATGTGCTCGTCCATGAAGGCGAGCAGGCGCTCGCGCATGGCCTTGACTTTGTCGGTGTAGTCGAATTGCATGGGGACTCCAGTGAAAGGCAGAACTTGACAGGGTGTGGCGGTTCAGGCGGCGCTGGCAAAGCGCCAGGCCAGTTCGGCCAGCGGGCGGGCGCCGGCAGCGGAAGACACCGCCTGCGCACTGGACGCGGTGCCCGCCTCGACCCGCTTGGCAATGCCTTGCAGGATGGCCGCGAGCCGGAACAGGTTGTAGGCGAGGTAAAAATTCCAGTCGGCTTGCAGCTGCGCTGGGGTGGCAAAGCCGGTGCGCTCGCAGTAGCGCGCGATGTAGTCGGCCTCCAGCGGGATGCCGAGTGCCTGTACATCCAGTCCACCGATGCCCCGGAATGCGCCCGGCGGAATGTGCCAGGCCATGCAGTGGTAACTGAAATCGGCCAGCGGGTGGCCCAGGGTGGAGAGCTCCCAGTCGAGCACCGCCAGCACCCGCGGTTCGCTGGGGTGAAACATCAGGTTGTCCAGCCGGTAGTCGCCGTGCACCACCGACACCAGAGATTCGTCTCTCGCCATGGCGGGAATGTTCTGTGGCAGCCAGGCCATCAGCTCGTCCATGGCCGGGATCGGCTGCGTGATGGACGCCACATACTGCTTGCTCCAGCGGCCGATCTGGCGCTCGAAGTAGTTGCCGGGCTTGCCGTAGCCTTCCAGGCCCACCGCGCTGGGCTTGACCTTGTGAAGCTCGGCGAGTACGCGGTTCATCTCGTCGTAGACGGCTCCACGTGCTTCCCTGGGGAGATCGGGCAGGGACTGATCCCACATGACCCGTCCGTTTACGCATTCCATGATGTAGAACGCGCGGCCAATCACCGCTTCGTCTTCGCACAAGGCAAACATCTTTGCCACCGGCACGCCGGTGCCCTGCAGCGCACGCATCACGCGGTACTCGCGTTCGATCGCGTGGGCCGACGGCAGCAATTTCGCCACGGGCCCCGGCTTGGCACGCATGACGTAAGCGGCGGCGGGTGTGATGAGCTTGTAAGTGGGGTTCGATTGCCCGCCCTTGAACATTTCCACCTGCAATGGTCCTTCGAAGCCAGGCACCTCGGTGCGCAGCCAGGCGCTAAGGGCGTCGATGTCGAAGGCGTGTTGCCCGGAGACCGGCCGCGTGCCGGTGAAGCTGTGCTGGTCGGTCATGGGCGGTGCGAGCAAATAGCAGGGCAGGCCCGCACGCGGGCGAAGGTCAGGACTCGGCTTCTGCGATGCGCATCAGCAGTTCGCGGTTGCGCACCACCAGGCCGCCTTGCTCGATGCGAATGGCGTCTTCCCGCTCCATTGACTTCAATTCCTGGTTGACCCGCTGGCGCGAAGCGCCGAGCAGTTGCGCCAGTTCTTCCTGCGCCAGTTGCAGGCCGATGCGCATCTCGTTGCCATCCGACAGGCAGGGCACGCCGTAGCTGCGCACCAAGTGCAGCAGCTGCTTGGCCAGGCGCGCGCGCAGCGGCAGGGTGTTGAGGTCTTCCACCAGACCAAACAGCGTGCGGATGCGCCGCGCCTGCAGGCGCATCAGCGCCTCGTACAGCTCCACATGGGTGCTGAGGATTTTCTGGAAGTCGTTGCGCGCCACGCAGAGCAGGGTGGTGGGGCCGTGCGCGTAGGCGTCGTGGGTGCGCTGGTCGCCGTCGAACATGGCCACATCGCCAAACCACACGCCGGGCTCCACATACGTCAGGGTGATCTGCTTGCCCGACAGCGAGGTCGAACTCACACGCACCGCGCCCTTGGCCACCGCTGTCCATTCGGTGGGTGGGTCGCCGCGGGCAACGATGAGATCGCTGTCTTTGAATCGCTTGACGTAGGCGCATCGCAGGATGTCGTGACGAAGGGAGGGGGAAAGGCTGCTGAACCAGCGACCGCTGTTGATCGCCTCGCGTTCTTCCATTGTCAGAATCGGTTCGTCCATGGTCTGTCTTTTGAGTGACTGAAAGAGGAGCCATTGTCGCCACAGGGACCGGTGGCAACCGGCCAGCGGGCAACCAGAGGGTCGCGTGGGCGTCGCCAGCGTCGTGCGGGGTTGCGGGACGGTGCCCGGTGTGTCAGCGGTAGTGCGCTGGCCGCTTCCCGAGAAAGGCGGCAATGCCCTCGCCGCCGTTGGCGTGGAACAGATTGCGCACGAAGTGGTCGCGCTCCAACCCGAGCTGGTGGTGCAGCGAAGCGTGGGGCGCCTCGTTAACCAGTTCTTTGATGCTGGCCAGCGCATTGGGCGCGCGCGCGTTGAGGCGTTCGCACAGCGCCAGCGCGTCGTCGAGTGCGGCACCGGCGGCGCTCACCGCGTTGATCAGGCCGAGCTGCTGCAGCCGCGCGGGTTCGATGCGTTCGCCGAGCATGAGCAGTTGCAAGCTGGTGGCGCGCGGGAGTGCCTGCATCAGGCTCCAGCTGGCGCCGCCATCGGGCGACAGCGCCAGGTTGCTGTAGGCCATGACAAAGACGCTGTTTTGGGCCGCCACGATCAGGTCGCAGGCCAGCGCCAGCGAGAAACCCGCGCCGGCGCACGAGCCTTCCACCGCCGCCACCACGGGTTTGGGGAAGCTGCGGATGGTCTCGATCCAGTTGTGCAGACTTTCGATACTTTGCGACTGAACCGCTGGCGCTTCCTGCCGGTTGGCCTGTAGGCGCTGCAGGTCGCCGCCCGCGCAGAAATGCGCGCCCTCGCCGGTGATCACCACGCTGCGCACCTCCGCGCTGCCCTCGGCCACGTTGAGAGCCTCCACGCCGGCGGCGTAGATGTCGGGGCCGAGCGCGTTGCGGTGTTCGGGGTTGCTGATGGTCAGCACCATGGTCTGGCCATGGCTGTGGCTCTTGAGGCTGGCGGTCATGGATGTTGCTAACAGCTGGGAGGTTGACGTGAAGTGTCTGGGATCAGCACAGGCGGTGGCGCCAGTTTCGCCGGGTCACAGGCGCAGCTCTTTGGGGGAGACGACGCGCAGCAGCGCAGGGCAGTCATTCCTCTTCCTGCAGCAGACTCAACCCGAGCGCGCCACGACGGCGTAACCAGGGCGAAGGGCGGTAGCGTGGATCGCCATAGACGGTTTGCAGGTTGAACAGGATCTCAAGCACATTGGCGGGCCCGATGCGGTCGCCCATGGCGAGCGGCCCCAGCGGGTAACCCAGGCCGAGCGTGACCGCAAGGTCGAGGTCGGCGGGAGAGCAAACGCCTTGCTGGCACATGTCGGCGGCGATGTTGACGATGGTTGCCACCACGCGCTGGGTCACGAAACCACCGCTGTCGCGGATCACGCTCACGGCCTTGCCGTCCCGGGCAAACAGAGCGTGCGCGGCATTGCGCATGTCGCGCCGGGTGGCGGGGTTGGTGGCGAGCACCCGGCGGCGCGTGGTGTTGTCGTCGAGCATCATGTCGATGCCAACGGTGCGCGCGGGATCCAGCCGCTCGACGGCGGCCAGTGTGGTCACGTCCAGGCCCAGCGGCGCCACCAAGATGAGCGCCGAAGCGCAGGGAATCGAACTGGTCTCGATGGTCGCACCCAGCTGTTTGAGCAGCTGATAAAGCTCCACGCGGCGCGCTGCCTTGGGCGACACCCAGACGGGCGGTAGCGTGGCGATGTCGGGCACCGTTGGCTCGGGCAGGGACTGCGCCACGCCCTCGGCGTAAGCGTAAAAACCAGCCCCGACTTTCTTTCCCAGCAGTCCACCGGCCAGACGCTGCGCGGTGATCACGCTGGGGCGATAGCGCGGCTCTTCGAAGTACTGGTGGTAAATCGTCTCCATCACCGGATGGGACACGTCGAGCCCGGTGAGGTCCATCAGCTCAAACGGACCGAGGCGAAAACCCATCTGGTCTTTCAGAATGCGGTCGGTGGTGGCGAAATCCGCCACGCGCTCGCCCACCACGCGCAAGGCCTCGGTACCGTAGCCCCGCCCCGCATGGTTGACGATAAAGCCGGGCGTGTCTTGTGCCGATACCGGTGCATGACCAAACTGCCGTGCATACGCCGCGAGGCGCTCGCAGACCTGAACTGCGGTGTGCACCCCTGCGATCACCTCGACCACCCGCATCAGCGGAACCGGGTTGAAGAAGTGATAACCCGCGAGGCGCTCTGGTCGCAGCAGCCCAGCGCCGATCGCGGTGACCGACAGCGAGGAGGTGTTGGTCGCCAGCACCGTGCCGGGCTGCACCAGAGCTTCCAGCTCGGCAAACAGCAGGCGCTTCACGTCCAGCCGCTCCACCACCGCCTCGATCACCAGCTGGCAGGCAGACAGCGCAGCCAAGCTGTCCACCGCGTCAACCCGCGCCAGGTAGGCCTGGGCCTGGGCCGCCTCCAGTTTTCCTTTGTTCACCAGCGTGGCCCAGGTGGTCTGCAGCGCGCTGCGTGCGGCCTCGGCAGCCCCTGGCTGTGTGTCGTACAACAACACCTGACTGCCGGCCTGGGCAGCCATTTGGGCGATGCCCCGGCCCATGGCGCCCGTGCCAACAAGGCCTGTCGTGTGGAATATGACTTGCATACGGGGATTTGAATGGTGGGAGCGGGTTGGACCTATGCCAAAATATTCGCTCAATGTAAACAAAGGTTCCTGACGTGCGCCAAATTTCGATAGGCGGGATTTTGCTATCAACTGCCCTGAGCAGTTCGGCGATCACCTTGGGGCACCACAGTGGAGCGGCTGTGCTCGGCCGCCCGCTTGACATGCGGGTCGAGGCGATTCTGGCACCAGGCGAGGGCGAGACAGATATCTGCCTCAACGCAGTTGTGCTTTACGGTGAAACCCGGCTCGTGCCATCCGCCGTCCGCGCCAACTTGCAGCGCGCCATGCCCGACGCGCAGGCTTCGGTGCGCATCCAGGCGACGGTACCGATCGACGAACCGGTGGTCACCGTGGAGTTACGTGCGGGTTGTACCGCAGCGTTCACCCGGCGCTACGTCTTGTTGGCAGATCCCGTGAGCGAGCCGACGCAGTCCAACGCATCGCAGGAGGCGGCCAGCACAACCTCGGCCCGGCCGCTACCCGATGTGTCCGCCATTGCTGGCGATGCCTTGCCCGCGCCGGTCGCCAGTGCGCCCGGGAGCGATCCGGCTGCGCCAAACCCCGCGGGAGATGTGCGGGCGCCACGGGCAGCTGCGGATCGCCCCCGGCCCCCGGCCCGTACGTCGCCACCCCGATCCAGTCGCGTGGTGAGCGAGCGGGCTGTGCCGCCGCCTGCGCCGCCGCCTGCGCCACGCCTTCAGCTCGATGCCATTGATCTGAGCCCGGTGACCAAGGGCGATCCGGCGCCCAAGCTTCCCCCCTCACTGGTGAGCGAGCCCGCCAGCACGGACGTGGCGAGCGCGGCAGCAGGCGGTCTGTTGGGTGCCCCGAATACATCTTCGGAGGATGCGGTTCGCGATGCGGAAAAGCTCGCGGCATTGACCGCCGAGGTCAATGCGTTGCGTGCGTCGCAGTCCGACAGCCAGGCCACCATCAGCGAGCTGTCTTCCCGTGTGGAGCAGTCGCGGCAATGGCAGTGGCTGACTTACGGCCTGGGGGCGTTGCTGGCGCTGGCGCTGATGGCCCTGCTGCGTCTGTGGCGTCGGCAGAAAGCCCGCTCACAATTCGCCGACGAAAAAGCGTGGTGGGCGCAGGAAGATGCAACGAAGCGCCCCGCGTCGCCCGCTGTGCAGCCGTCAGGTGCTTCCAAATCCGAATCCCCTGTCGACGATCTCGATCTCGACCTCGACCTGACCCCGGAAGCTGCGCCTTCACGTATGCCGCTATCGCGAGCCGCCCAGCTCGAAGCCAGCGCGAAAATGGACGATATCGACGTCGATCTGGATATCGACAGCACGCCAGGCCCCTTGGCAGCCGACCGGGTGGATTTTGTGGGAAGCCAGGCCGCTTCGCGATCCGTGGCGGCCGAAGAGCTCTTCGATGTTCAGCAGCAGGCCGATTTTTTCATCTCCCTCGGGCAGGACGAGCAAGCCATCAAGGTGCTGTGCGACCACATCGCCGAGAGCCAGGTGCCCAGCCCGCTGGCCTATCTCGATTTGCTCAAGATCTATCACCGGCTGGAACGTCGAGACGACTACGAACGTCTACGCGCCGATTTCAACGGCATGTTCAACGCCGGCGCGCCAGCCTTTGACCAGTTCAGCGACGAGGGTCGGGGGCTGGAATTCTACGAACGCGCGCTGGCACGCATTCAGGCCCTGTGGCCAGAGCCCCGCGTGCTCGACGTGATCGAGCAGTCCATCTTCCGTGAGGTGGGTGACCCGCAGGCCGAGGTTTTCGACCTTGAGGCCTACCGCGAACTGCTGCTGCTGTACGCGATGGCCAAGGAAATGATCGAGCGCCAGGCGGTTGACTCCAAGGTACCCAAGGACTTCGAGAACACCAAAGTGCAGGCGCTCAAGGCCACGGTGCGGCGTGGTGGCATGTCTCGGAACGACCGTCCGGGCGGTGCCATGACGCTGCCGATGGAGCAACAACCACCAGCCTCGCCTAACCTGGGGCTGGACGTGAACCTGGACGACCTCTCCGAGTTCTCTGCGTTCGAGGCCTCTTTGCCAGAGGTGGATGTGCCGGTGGGAACGTCCATGTCCCAAGGTGGGAGTCGCGACGATGACAACAACCTGCAGCTGATCGATTTCGACGTGCTCGACTTCGCACCGCCAGACGAGACGGCGCCGAACCAGACGCCCGGCAAAAAGAAGCCCTGATCGATCAGGGCGCCGCCAAGGGTCGCGCAGCGATGCTGCGTCTGCAGGGCCACCAATCCTCGGTGGTAAGTCTTTGGGTTTCTGCCCAGGTGCGAGGCCGCAGACGGGTCCAGTTTCAGCGGCGAACCTGTAGCGCGCCCGGGTTCACGATGTTGGTGGGGGTTCCCTTGATGAAATTCACCACATTGTCAAAAGCTGCCGAAAAATACGTTTCATAGCTTTCCTGCTCGACGAAACCGATGTGCGGCGTGCAGATGCAGTTCTCCAGCCGCAGCAGCGCATGGCCCTGCAAAATGGGTTCGGACTCGAACACATCGACCGCAGCCAAGCCCGGGCGTCCACGATTCAGCGCCGCCAACAGAGCCTCGGGTTGTATCAGCTCGGCGCGCGAGGTATTGACCAGCAAGGCGGTCGGCTTCATGCGTGAGAGGTCCTCCAGTGTCACGCAGCCCGTGTTGCCCGCACTCAGTCGAAGATGCAGCGTGAGCACATCGGACGATTCAAAAAATTCTTCTTTGCTGGTGGCCACGTCAAAGCCGTCGGCAGCGGCCAGTGCCCGTGATGCATCGCTGCCCCAGATCACGACGCGCATGCCGAACGCACGCCCGTAGTTGGCGACCAGTTGACCGATACGGCCGTAGCTCCAGATGCCCAGGGTCTTGCCGCGCAACACCATGCCGACGCCAAAATTGGCCGGCATGGAGGCCGCTTTCAACCCCGCCTGTTGCCAGGCCCCGTGCTTGAGATTGGCTGCGTAATGCGGAATGCGACGCATGGCGGACATGATCAATGCCCAGGTGAGTTCTGCGGTGGAATAGGGCGAGCCCGCACCCTCGGCCACCGCAATACCCCGCTCGGTACAGGCCCCGACATCGACGTGGGCGCCGACCTTCCCGGTTTGCGCGATCAGCTTCAGGCGAGGCAGTTTGGCGAGCAGCTGGGCACTGATGTGGGTGCGTTCGCGAATCAGCACCAGCACATCGGCATCTTTCAGGCGCACCGACAGCTGTCCAACACCCTTGACGGTATTGGTGAAAACCTTGGCTGGATAAGGCTCCAGTTTGGCTGCGCACGGCAGCTTTCGCACGGCGTCCTGATAGTCATCGAGTATCACGATATTCATGCGGGCTATTGTGCCCGCATGGGTTGACACCGAATCGCAAACAGGATTCCAGACACTCCGTGCCGCCCGGATTGCTGCGCCCGATCAGGGCTTCGCTGGCGCGGCGGCGCGCCGGGCTGAATGTCTCAGAGGACGCGGGTTTCTTGAGCGCTGTTGAGCGATGTACCCCACAGCGTCCGATCGCGGCGCAAAGCGCCAACATCATCCTTGCTGTAACGAGCATTTGGGCCAACGTGCGGGTGCTGCTTGGCCTGATGGGCAGATCGGATCGAAAGGCTCTCGGCCTCTTCACTTCTCCGCAGCTCAGGCACCGGGTTTGCGCTGCTGCTGTTCCATCGCAACCAGCCGGTCAAGCTCGGCGCACACATCGCTGATCCGGCCGGCGATGACAAGCCGGCTGTCTGCGCCCCACGATTCGAGACGGCCGCCCCGCCTCACCGAGATGCCGCTGGGCACCGACTTGGGTGGGGTGGATCGCTCGGTGACGGGTGTGGGCCTCTCGGTGCGCGATGGCGGGCGCCGCCCGAGCCAGCCAGCGCGTACAAAACGCTGCAGGACCGCTGGTTGTGGGCGCCTCGCTGGCGCCTCGGTGCGTGGGGGTAGCCAGCTGCTGATCGTGAGCAAGGGTGCTCGCCAGGTGCTGGTATTGAAGAGGATTCCCATGTGAAACTCCAAAGGTAGGGGTTGGACACAGGCAGGATTGCAAAGGAATTCGCCACTGCGGGGATGGATCGAGCGAAGGCTTTGCCCGCTCGATCAAACGCCCGCCACCCGCGGCAGCGACAGATCAGGGATCGGATCAGCTGGCGAAGCTGTTGCGGATCAGGCCGACCGCCAGGCCTTCGATTTCGAAGGGCTCTCCAGGCTCGACCACGATGGTCTTAAAGTCCGGGTTTTCGGCGCGCAGTTCGATGCGATCGGTCTGCCGCATGAAACGCTTGACCGTCACGTCTTCACCCAGCCGAGCCACGATAATCTGGCCGTTTTTGGCCTCCTTGACCGACTGCACCGCCAGCAAGTCGCCGTCAAGAATGCCGACGTCCCGCATGGACATACCGCGCACTTTCAGCAGGTAATCAGGCGCGCGCTGGAACAGTCCACGCTCCAGCTGGTAGGTTTGTTCAACATGCTCCTGGGCCAGGATCGGTGAGCCAGCGGCCACCCGTCCAATGAGTGGCAGCATCAGCTGGGCCAAACCGGGTAAGGGCAGGGTAAGCTGATGTGATCGGGCCGCGTTGATCGACTGCAGGTCTTCACGCCGCAATCGAATGCCGCGCGAGGTACCGCTCACCAACTCAATCACGCCCTTGCGAGCCAGCGCCTGCAGGTGTTCCTCGGCGGCGTTGGCAGACTTGAAGCCGAGTTCCGTGGCGATCTCAGCGCGGGTGGGCGGCGCACCGGTGCGGGCAATGGCTCTCTGGATCAACTCCAGAATCTGTTGCTGGCGGGCGGTGAGCTTTGGGGCGGCGGGGTGCGGGTCGTTCATGGTGGTCTCGCAGTGAGCTGTTTCTATATCCAGTACATGTATTTTTAACCAGCTTCAAGGAATTGGCAAGTGACTCAGAGCAACAAGGGCTCGGCCGGCGCGGGTATCACCGTGGTGCTGGCCACAGGCGGGACCATTGCGGGGCGTGCAGAGCATCCGGATGACCATGTGGGCTATGTCGCTGGACAGATTTCAGCGGCTGATCTGCTGTCGGCGGTGCCAGGATGCAGCGGTGTGCCGCTGGAGGCTGAGCAGGTGGTGCAGATGGACAGCAAGGACATGGCGCTGCCGGTTTGGCAGGCGCTCGTGCAGCGCCTGGTGCATCATCTGGCGCGTCCCGAGGTGGGCTCGGTGGTCATCACCCACGGCACCGACACGCTGGAAGAAACCGCCTTTTTGCTGCACAGCGTGTTGCAGCCAGTCAAACCGGTGGTGCTCACCTGCGCCATGCGCCCGGCCACCGCGCTGATGGCCGACGGGCCTCAAAATCTTCGCGATGCGCTGCTACTGGCGCGGCATCCTGGGGTCGGCGGTGTATTGGTCGCGTGTGCGGGGCAGGTGTTTTGTGCGCGGTCGGTGACCAAGGTGCACACCCATCGGCTGGACGCGTTCGACGGGGGTGAGACCGGGGCGCTCGCGGTGATTGAAAACGGCTCGGTGCGCTCGCTGCACCCGTGGCCGCACCGCCGTGCCGGCAGCTCGGAGCACGCGCTGTTGGCGGTGGAGCAGTTCTTGGCGGCAGACGCCTTGCCGCGTGTGGCCCTGCTCACCAGCCATGCCGATGCCGACGGTGATCTGGTGGCTGCGTTGCTTGCTCATGCGGGTGAGCAACCGGTGCGGGGTATTGTGGTTGCGGGTACCGGCAATGGCTCGGTGCACCAACGGCTGGCTGCGGCGTTGCTGCAGGCGCAGGCGCAGGGCATTCGGGTGCTGCGCACCACCCGCTGCGCGCGCGGTGAGGTGTTGGAGCAGGTGGGTCACGACCTGCCGAAAATCAGCCCGTTGTCGCCGGTGAAAGCCCGGCTCGCGCTGGCCCTGGCACTGCTCGCCGGCTGAGCATGCTGGCCGCTCTGGGTGCCCACCCCTGGGCCTACCCCATGCTGGAGGTGCTCCACATTCTGGGCTTGGGCCTGCTTTTGGGCAATCTCACGTTGCTGGAGTTGCGCGTTTTCGGCTTGGGCGCTGCCCTGCCGGTGCAGCCCCTGGCTCGTCTCAGCCTGGGTTTGGCCTGCGTCGGATTTGGTCTGGCGGCCTTGAGCGGGTTGCTCATGTTCGGCACCCAGCCTCAGGAACTGTTGGCCAATCGGGTGTTCACAGCCAAGATGGCCTTGCTGATGCTGGCCGGCTGCAACGCGGCTTGGTTTCATGCCCGCCAGTCGCTGCAGCGGCTGGATGGTATGGCCCGGCTGTCCATGGCCATGTCGGCGGTGTTGTGGCTGCTGGTGCTGACCTGCGGCCGATGGATCGGCTATGTGTGATCCCGAAATTGGAACAGGAGCAAACCATGCAAAGACGACAGATGATGCAGGCCGGCGGTGTGCTGGCACTGGGCAGCGTGTTGCAGCCCGCCTTCGCCCACCACGGCTGGAGCAGCTTTGACCAGGATCGACCCATTTACCTGGAGGGCCGAGCGGTGGCGGTGACCTGGCGCAACCCGCATGCCGAACTGGTACTTGAAGTGCCAGACGGGCTCCGCGTGCCAGCCGATCTGGCGGGCCGTGAACTGCCAAAGCAAACCGCCACCGTTGACGGCGCAGCGCTGCTGGCCAAGGCGGTGGTGCCAACACGTGGCGATCGGCGCTGGACGATTGAACTGGCACCCATGTTCCGGCTGGGGTTGTGGCGGGTGCCCGAGATCCGGGTGGGACAGACGCTGTCTGCGCTTGGCTTCACGTTTCTGGGCGAAAAGGGCGATGCGCTGCTGCGCGTGGAATACCTGTTTCTGGAGGGCAAGGCCTACGGCTTGCGCTCAAGCCCGGCCTGAACGTGGTGTCGACGAGTACGACGCCACTTCAAGCCAACGCGACCGCCAGGAAATGGTCAGGCGTGCGCCATGAAACACGTCAACTTCAGGTCGACAGCGCCTCAAACGCGCGTGCCGTGATGGCATCCACCGAGCCGGTGCCGCTGATGGCCCGGTACTTCGGGGCAGCGGCTGGCTCGGCCTTGGCCCAATGGCTGTAGTAATCCACCAGCGGACGGGTCTGGGCACTGTAGACGTCCAGCCGCTTTTTAACCGTCTGTTCTTTGTCGTCCTCGCGCTGGATCAGCGGTTCGCCGGTCACGTCGTCGTGGCCAGCCACCTGGGGCGGATTGAACTTGACGTGGTAGGTGCGCCCCGAGGCAGGGTGTGAGCGGCGCCCGCTCATGCGCTCGATGATGGCGTCGAACGGCACATCGATCTCCAGCACGTAATCCAGCTTCACCCCGGCTGCTTTCATTGCATCGGCCTGGGGAATGGTGCGCGGGAAACCGTCAAACAGAAAACCGTTGGCGCAGTCCGCGTGGGTGATGCGCTCCTTCACCAGGTTGATGATCAGTTCGTCGCTGACCAGCCCGCCCGATTCCATGATGCCTTTGGCTTGCAGACCCAGGGGGGTGCCTGCCTTGACGGCAGCGCGGAGCATGTCGCCAGTGGAAATTTGCGGGATACCGTACTTTTGGCAAATGAAGGTGGCCTGGGTGCCTTTGCCGGCGCCGGGAGGGCCCAACAGAATCAGTCGCATCGCTGTCCTTGGTTTGGTGTGTTGGTCGGTGGCCGCTGGTCTCAAACGGCCATCCACGGAAGGAGCCCGGGAAACCACGCGGGCGAGGATAGCATGCAGGTTCCTGACCCACGCTTACAGCATGCAAGATCGCCCAACGGTCATCAAATTGAACCGAAGATGGCGCGTACCCGCGTCAAATCCTCCGGTGTGTCGACGCCAGGCCCGGGCGCCTGCAAGCTGATGTGCACCGCAATGCGCTCGCCATGCCAGAGCACGCGCAGCTGCTCCAGCGACTCGGTGAGCTCCATCGGCGCGGGTTCGAGCGCTGGGAAGCGCCGCAAAAATCCCGCCCGGTAGGCGTAGATGCCAATGTGCCGAAGTGGCGCGGGCGAGGGCAGGGCAGCGGGTATGCCGGAGGCCATGCCGTCACGCCACCAGGCGATCGGGGCCCGACTGAAATAGAGGGCGGTGCGGCGTCGGTCTACCACCAGCTTCACGACATTGGGATTGAGGAAATCGACCAGGGCGTCGATGCCGTGAGCGGCGGTGCTCATCACGCAGTCGGTTCTGGCCTGCAATTCGGCTGCCACGGCCGTGATCAGGGCGGGTTCAATCAATGGTTCGTCGCCCTGCACGTTGACCACCACCACATCGTCGGGCAGCCCGAGCAACGCACACGCCTCGGCCAGGCGATCGCTGCCACACGGGTGGTCCGCGCGCGTGAGCACCGTCGGAATGCCATGGGCTTCGCAGGCGTTCACAATGCGGCCGTCGTCGGTGGCGACCACGCAAAGGTCCGCGCCACTCTCCCGCGCCCGCTGCGCCACGCGCACCACCATCGGGATGCCGCCGATGTCGGCCAGCGGTTTGTCGGGCAGCCGGGTGGAGGCCATCCGGGCCGGAATCAGCACGGCAAAGCCGCTGCCGGTATTTGCGGCGCTCATGCCGCTGGCGGTTGGGGTGGGGCAGGTGGGCGCTCCGCCTCTTCGTCGCTGATGGTGCGGGCCTCGTGCTCGAGCAGGATGGGGATGCCATCGCGGACCGGATAGGCCAGCCGGGCGCTGCGCGAGAGCAGCTCCTGTCGGTCGCGAAGGTAGATCAATGGGCCCTTGGTGACCGGGCAGACCAGCAGTTCAAGCAGTTTGGTATCCATGCGCCGATGATAGTGCGCACCCGTCTCAGGCGACAGGCAGATGCTTTGGGTGTCAGCGCTCGGGTGCTGCGTTCAGCGCGCCGTCCACCGCCGCAAAGAATCCCGGTTCGGGGAGAAGCTCGAGCGGCGCCACCCAGATCCGTTGCCTGGACGCCGGTGCTTCACTGCTCAAAAGGGTCGCGAGTTTGACCGCATCTTTTTCGGTGCAGACCAGCGGCCCGACCCAGCGGGCCAGCAGTTCCCGGTAGGCCGACGCCTCGGCGTGGTCGGGCAGTGGCACTTCTTGCGCCACCGTGAGGCCTCTCGCGCGCAGCATGCCGAAGAAAGCGCCGGGGCGGGCGATGCCGGCGATGGCCGTGAGCGCCTGGCCGCGCAGTGTCGCCAGCATGGCGCGCTCACCCGTCAGGTTGTGAATCTCGTTGGCCAGGCGGCGCTGGGCGCCAAACGTCGGTATGCCGTCGGTGGCGAGTTCATTCTCTGGTGCATCCTCGCGGCGCTGCAAAAGCAGCAGGTCGGGGCGGTAAGGATTGTCGGCTGACGGCGGCCAGGGCTCACGCAGCAGGCCAGCGGGCAGGATCCAGCCATTGCCGACGCCGCGCTCGTCAAACACCGCAATCGACAGGTCGCGGGCCAAGGCCAGGTGTTGCAGGCCGTCGTCACACAGGATGATGTCCACTTCCGGGTGATGTGCGAGCAGGGCGCGCCCTGCCTCGGCGCGCTGGCGCGCCACACACACCGGCGCGCCAGTGGTCTGGTGGATCAGCAGAGGTTCGTCACCCGCCTCAGCGGGTGTGGTCGCGCTGCCCACCCGCACCAGCGCATCGCTGGTGCGGCCGTATCCCCGCGACACCACACCGGGCCGCCAGCCTTGGCGCTGCAGATGTTGCACCAGGACGATTACGGTGGGTGTTTTGCCCGCGCCACCAGCGACCACATTGCCGACCACGATCACCGGCACCGGCAGCCGTTCGCTGCTTAGCCAACTTTGAGCGTAAGCGAGACGGCGCGCGGCGTTGAGTGCGGTCACCAGCTGGGCCACCGGCCAGAGCAGCCGGGCAGGCCAGCCTCTGGTTTGCGCCCAGCCTTGCCAGCGGGCTTCACGCCGGGCTTGAGCGGCCTGAAAAGAACGGCTCATGGCGACAACCGCCCCACGATCGGCCGCGGCCGCACTGCAGCCTCAGGGCCGGCGGCTGCCACTGGGCTGCTGCGCGGCGAAGGTGATTTGCACCAGACTGGCGCGGCGCGCAGCGTCCATCACGTTGATGACCGACTGGTGGGTGGCGGTGGCATCGGCGCTGATGATCACCACCATCTCTCGGTTGCCCTGCGCCGCATCCGCCATCGCGCGGGTGAGCTGTTCAACGCTCGCGCCGTCAAGCACCGTCTGGTTGATCGCGTAGCGGCCATCGCTGCCAACCGCCACGATCATCTCCTTCGGGTTTTGGCGCTGCGCCTCGGCATCGGCCACCGGCAGGTTCACCTTGAGCTCGGTGAACTTGCTGTAGGTGGTGGTGAGCACCAGAAAGATGAGCACCACCAGCAAGATGTCGATGAACGGGATCAGATTGATCTCGGGTTCGTCGCGGGTTCCGGAGCGGAAATTCATGGATGTCCTCAGGCCGCGCAAATGCCTTACTTGCGCAGGTTCATCAGGTGACGGGCAAAGCGGTCGGCAGCCAGTTCCATGGTGAGCAGATACCCGTCAACCAAGGCCCGAAAATAGCGCCAGAAGATAAGCGCCGGGATGGCAACGATCAGCCCGAAAGCCGTGTTGTAAAGCGCAATCGAGATGCCGTGGGCGAGCTGTTCCGGGTTGCCCCCGCCACTGGCTCCGCCCATGCCACCGGCGCCGCTCTGTGAGCCAAAAATCTCGATCATGCCAATCACCGTGCCCAGCAAGCCGATCAGTGGCGCGGCCGACGCAATCGTAGCCAGCGCGCCAAGGTAACGCTGCAGGGTCGCGGCCGCCTGGCGCCCTGCGCCCTCCAGCGCAGCGCGCAGGTCTTGCTCGGTGGCTCGCGGGTTGCTGTTGAGGGCACGAAATCCGCTGGCCAGTACCGCACCCAGGGCAGAGTTTTGCTCCAGCTGGGTCACCACGTCTGGCCCGGGTACGCCGTTGCGGGAGACCATGATGGCCTCGTCGAGCAGCTTGGGCGGCACGATCTTGGCCGATTTGAGGCTGATGAAGCGCTCAATCACCAGGGCCAGGCCCACCACAGAGCATGCAATCAGGGGCCAGATCGGCCAGCCGGCCGCTTGTATGATGGAAAACAAATCGGAGCTCCAAGCAAAAACGGGCAGTTGGGCGACTGAGAATTATGGCGCAGCGCGCCGCGCCTGCATGGTCCGATCCGCTGGCTCCTGCGAACGCAGGTGCGCCTAGGGCTGTGCACAGCAGCTGTGGACAACTTTGTTGAAAAGCACGCCTTACCTCGCCGTCACCCAGCAGCCATGCGGCGTTTCAACAAATCGATCACAAAACAGGCAACACAAATGTTTAGGAATTCACCCGCTCGGCCGGCCGCGAGCGCGATGGTGTCGGGCGGTCCATTGCCAGCCAGTGCCGGTGCGCTCTGCGAACACTTTGGGTTCGGGTGGGTCCATGGCTGAGGGATTTCCCGATCCTGAGTACATCGGTGGCGCTCGGGTGTGGGCCGTTGGCCTGCTCATGCGCGCGGTGGCCGACACCTTGGCCGCGCGGTTCAACCCGGTCACGGTGCGCGGCGAGCTGTCGGGTTTTTCGCGGGCGACCAGTGGGCACTGCTACTTTTCGCTGAAGGACGACAGCGGCCAGGTGCGCTGCGCCCTGTTTCGCCGCTCCGCCGATCAGCTCAGCTTCGCCCCGCGGGACGGCCAGCTGGTGGAAGCGGTGGGCAGGCTCGACGTGTACGGCCCGCGTGGCGACCTGCAACTGATCGTGGAGCGACTCAAGCCGGCCGGGCAGGGGGCGCTGTTTGAGCAGTTCCTGCGCCTGAAGGCACAGCTGGAAGCCGAGGGTCTTTTTGCTGCTGAGCGCAAGCGCGCATTGCCGGCGCAGCCACGCGGCATCGCGGTGGTGACATCGCTGGGTGCCGCCGCCTTGCGGGATGTGGCCACCACACTGCGCCGTCGTGTGCCGCATTTGCCGGTGCGGATTTACCCCGCGTCCGTGCAGGGCGCGCAGGCGCCTGGTGAAATTTGTGCGGCTCTGCAGCGCGCTTACGACGATTTCCACGCTGGCGGCCCGTTTGACGTGGTGCTGTTGGTGCGGGGCGGTGGCTCCCTGGAGGACCTCTGGTCGTTCAACGACGCCGCGGTGGTGCGGCAGGTGGCGCAATCGCCGATGCCCCTGGTGTGCGGCGTGGGCCACGAGACCGACTTTTCCCTGGCCGATTTCGCCGCCGATCTGCGCGCGCCCACGCCCACCGCCGCCGCCGAGCTGTGCGCGCCAGCGCGTGAGCAGCGCCTGGGCGAGCTCGCACAGCTGGGCGAGCGGCTCAGCGATGCGGTTCACATCACCCTGGATCAGGGGGCGCAGCGCCTCGACCGCATCGCGCAACGCCTGGGCCGCCCGTCCACCCGGTTGCACGACAGCCGCCACGATCTGGCGCGCCTGCAGCACCGTCTGCAAACCGGTCTGCTACTCGCGGCCCAGCAGCAGCGCAGCCGGCTTCAGGCGTTGAACGCTGCGCTGCCGCCCGCCCTCCGGCGCGCCTTGCGCCAGCAGCAAGATCGCTGGCAGCGCCAAGCCAGTGCGCTGGCCTTGCTCGATCCTCATCTGGTGCTTGAGCGCGGCTACGCCTATCTCAGCGATGAAACGGGGCGCGCCATCAGCCACACCAGGCAAGCCACGCCGGGGCGGGCGGTACGCGCCACCCTGAGCGATGGTCAGATCCGCCTCACGGTGGACCGCTGAGGCAAAACCCCTGGCGCAGCCGCGCGAATGGCCTCACTGCCTACAATTGCCTGAGCGCTAGCCGCGTACCCGCGGTTTCGCCCGCCTCACCACCCCGACACCAAAAAGGACATATTCATGGAACACACTCTGCCCGCCTTGCCTTACGCCATCGATGCGCTGGCGCCCAGCTACTCCCAGGAAACCCTGGAGTTCCACCACGGCAAGCACCACAACGCCTACGTCGTCAACCTCAACAACCTGCAAAAGGGAACCGAGTTTGAAAACATGGACCTGGAGTCCATCGTCAAGAAGTCCAGCGGCGGCATCTACAACAACGCAGCCCAGATCTGGAATCACACGTTCTTCTGGAGCTGCATGAAGCCCAACGGCGGCGGCGAGCCATCGGGCGCACTGGCTGCGGCCATCAACGCCAAGTGGGGCAGCTACGCGGCCTTTAAGGAAGCGTTCGTGAAAAGCGCCGTGGGCAACTTCGGCTCTGGCTGGACCTGGCTGGTGAAGAAGGCCGACGGTTCGGTGGACATCGTCAACATGGGCGCAGCCGGCACCCCCCTGACCACCGCCGACAAAGCCCTTCTGACGGTGGACGTGTGGGAACACGCCTACTACATCGACTACCGCAACGCCCGCCCCAAGTTCGTCGAGACCTTCCTGGACAAGCTGGTGAACTGGTCGTTTGCCGAGTCCAATTTCGGCTGATCCCGCACGCGCGCGTCCGCGCCAGGCCCGAGGACTTGTCTTCGGGCTTTTTTGTGGGCGGTGCGCGCCGCCGCGGGTGCTCGTTTCTGCCAGTGCTGGGCATGGAGAGCCTTTCAGCCTGCGTGGCCTCCTTCGTCTTTTTCGCATCGTAAGATATCGATTCAAAAAAGCGGGCAGCAGGTCAGTGCCTTGCAAGCAAGACCCGCGACCATGGCCAACGGCTTCGAAAGCCCCGGGCGCGATCCTTTCACCGAATCTCGGAAAAACCCTATGAGCAATCAGCAACCCACCATCATTTACACGCTGACCGACGAAGCGCCGTTGCTGGCGACCCGCGCGTTCTTGCCGGTGATCCAGGCGTTCACGGCGCCAGCGGGCATTCATGTTGAAACCAGTGACATCTCGGTGGCCGCCCGCATACTGAGCGCGTTTCCGGAGGTGCTGGCCGAGTCGCAGCGGGTGCCCGACAGCCTGGCCGAGCTGGGCAAACTGACGCTGAAGCCCGAAGCCAACATCATCAAGCTGCCCAACATCAGCGCCTCGGTGGGCCAACTCGTGAGCGCCATCAAAGAGCTGCAGGGCAAGGGCTATGCGCTACCCGACTTCCCCGAGGCGCCCAAGACCGATGAAGAAAAGGCCATCAAGGCCCGCTACGCCAAGTGCATTGGCAGTGCGGTCAACCCCGTTTTGCGTGAGGGGAACTCCGACCGTCGAGCTCCTCGCGCGGTGAAGGAATTTGCTCGAAAGAACCCTCACAGCATGGCTGAGTGGAGCCAGGCCTCGCGCTCGCACGTGTCGCACATGCACGCCGGCGACTTTTACCACGGTGAAAAGTCGATGACGTTGGACAAGGCGCGCGACGTGAAGATGGAACTGATCACCCGCAGCGGCAAGAGCATCGTGCTCAAGGAAAAGGTCTCGCTGCTGGACCGCGAAGTCATCGATTCGATGTTCATGAGCAAGAAGGCCCTGCTGGCTTTCTACGAGAAGGAAATCGAAGACGCGCGCAAGACCGGCGTGATGTTCTCCCTGCACGTGAAGGCCACCATGATGAAGGTATCGCACCCCATCGTGTTCGGGCACTGCGTGAAGATCTTCTACAAGGAAGCCTTCGAAAAGCACGGCGAGTTGTTCAAGGAACTGGGCGTCAATGTCAACAACGGCATGGCCGACCTGTACGCCAAGATCGCCACGCTGCCTCAGAGCAAGCAGGACGAAATCAAGCGCGACCTGCACGCCTGCCACGAGCACCGTCCCGAGCTGGCCATGGTCGACTCGGCCAAGGGCATCACCAACTTCCACTCGCCCAACGATGTGATCGTGGACGCTTCCATGCCCGCGATGATCCGCAACGGCGGCAAGATGTGGGACGCCAACGGCCGCCTCAAGGATGTCAAGGCGGTGATGCCGGAATCGACCTTTGCCCGGATCTACCAAGAGATGATCAACTTCTGCAAGTGGCACGGCAATTTCGACCCCAGGACCATGGGCACGGTGCCCAATGTGGGCCTGATGGCGCAGCAGGCCGAGGAATACGGTTCGCACGACAAGACCTTCGAGATCACCGAAGACGGCACGGCCAACATCACCGATCTGGCCACGGGCGAGGTGTTGCTGAGCCTGGACGTGGAGCAAGGGGACATCTGGCGCATGTGTCAGGTCAAGGACGCTGCCATCCGCGACTGGGTCAAGCTTGCTGTGAACCGGGCGCGCAATTCGGGCACGCCGGTGGTGTTTTGGCTCGACCAGTACCGACCCCACGAAGCCCAGCTCATCACCAAGGTCAAGATGTACCTGCACGAGCACAACACGGCGGGTTTGGACATCCAGATCATGAGCCAGGTGCGTGCCATGCGTTACACGCTGGAGCGAGTGATCCGCGGTCTCGACACCATCAGCGCCACTGGCAACATCCTGCGCGACTACCTGACCGACCTGTTCCCCATCATGGAGCTGGGTACCAGCGCCAAAATGCTGTCCATCGTGCCGCTGATGGCGGGCGGTGGCATGTACGAAACGGGTGCTGGCGGCTCTGCGCCCAAGCATGTGCAGCAGCTGGTGGAAGAAAACCACCTGCGCTGGGATTCGCTGGGCGAGTTCCTGGCGCTGGCGGTGTCGCTGGAGGATCTGGGCCTGAAAACCGGCAATGCCAAGGCCAAAATCCTGGCCAAGACGCTAGACGTCGCCACCGGCCAACTGCTGGACAACAACAAGAATCCGTCACCCAAGACCGGCCAGCTCGACAACCGCGGCAGCCAGTTTTACCTGGCGATGTACTGGGCGCAGGCGCTCGCTGCCCAGACCGAAGACGCGGCGTTGGCCAAGCAGTTTGCCCCGCTGGCCCAGCAACTGACCGCCAACGAAAAGGTGATCGTCGATGAGCTGGCTGCGGTGCAGGGTCAGGCGGTGGACATTGGCGGTTATTACCAGCCTGATCTGGCCAAGCTGGACACGATCATGCGCCCCAGCAAAACTCTGAACGCGGTGCTGGCGGCAGCGAACGCCTGACCGGCCAAGGCTTCTGCTGACAAGGCGGTGCAGCAATGCACCGCCTTTTTCTATCTGCGCGGCTGGAATCCGCCCAGGCGGCTACCTGGCTTCACGCCGCGCTTGGCAAACCAGCCCTGGTTCATTTCCAGCACGAAGCGCACCGGTTCGGCAGAGCAGTGCGAATCGGTGGTCTTCGGCTGCATGTCCGCCAGGTTCACCACCCGGCCGTCGTCGGCCAAGAAGGCCGCGGTCAGCGGCAGCAAGGTGTCTTTCATCCAGAAACACTGTGTGCCAGGCTGCTCGAACACGAACAGCATGCCTTCGTTGACGGGCATTTGCTGGCGATGCATCAGCCCGATCTGACGTTGCGGTGGCGTCTGCGCCACCTGAGCGTCGATCAGGTGCATGCCCGCGGAGAGCTGGATGCGCGGCAGATCCATCTGCGGCTGTCCTTGCGCCAGCGCCGGGCCGGCAACGACCAGCAACAGCACCGCCAAGCGCTCGGCAAGGTGTCGTTTGAGGCCTGGCTTGCGGGAGGAGGGGGTGAGCACGAATGACATCAATGGAGCCGCCGAAGTCAAGGACTAGAATGATTTTGTTGCGCCGCGGGCCCAAAAATTCCCGTCGGAAAACACACCATCCATCGTATCGAAATCGGAGACAGGCTTCCATGTATCAACACATTCGAGTGCCCGAGCAAGGCCAGAAAATTACCGTCAATGCCGACATGTCGCTCACCGTGCCGGACGAGCCCATCGTGCCCTTCATCGAAGGCGATGGCACCGGCCTGGACATCACGCCGGTGATGCTCAAGGTGGTCGATGCCGCGGTGGCCAAGGCCTACGGTGGCAAGCGGAAGATTCACTGGATGGAGGTGTACGCCGGTGAAAAGTCGACCCAGGTTTATGGTCCGGACGTCTGGTTGCCCGAGGAAACTCTGGCAGCGCTGCGCGAGTACGTGGTGTCCATCAAGGGGCCGCTGACCACGCCGGTGGGTGGCGGTATTCGCTCGCTCAACGTGGCGCTGCGCCAGGAGCTCGACCTGTACGTGTGCCTGCGCCCGGTGCAGTATTTCAAGGGCGTTCCCTCGCCCGTGAAGGAGCCGCAGAAGGTCAACATGGTCATCTTCCGGGAGAACTCGGAAGACATCTACGCTGGCATCGAATACGAGGCCGAGTCCGACAAGGCGAAGAAGCTCATCAAGTTTCTGCAAGACGAGTTGGGTGTCACCAAAATTCGATTCCCCAACACCTCAGGCATCGGCATCAAGCCGGTCAGCCGCGAGGGCACCGAGCGCCTGGTGCGCAAGGCCCTCCAGTACGCGATTGACAACGACAAGCCCAGCGTGACCATCGTGCACAAGGGCAACATCATGAAGTACACCGAAGGTGGCTTTCGCGACTGGGCCTACGCGCTGGCGCAAAACGAGTTTGGCGCCGAGTTGGTCGATGGCGGTCCATGGTGCAGGTTCAAGAACCCCAAGACCGGCAAAGACATCACCGTCAAGGACAGCATCGCCGACGCCTTCCTGCAGCAGATCCTGCTGCGGCCCGCCGAGTATTCCGTGATCGCCACCCTCAACCTCAACGGCGACTACATTTCCGACGCCTTGGCCGCGCAGGTCGGCGGCATTGGGATTGCGCCCGGAGCCAACCTGTCGGATTCGGTCGCCTGCTTCGAAGCCACCCATGGCACCGCGCCCAAGTACGCCGGAAAAGACTATGTGAACCCGGGCTCAGAAATTCTCTCGGCTGAGATGATGCTGCGCCACATGGGCTGGACCGAGGCGGCTGATCTCATCATCAGCTCGATGGAGAAGTCGATCGCCAGCAAACAGGTGACCTACGATTTTGCGCGCCTCATGGACGGCGCCACCCAGGTCAGCTGTTCGGGTTTTGGCCAAGTGATGATCGAGCACATGTGAGTTGGTTACCTGCCGGCTGCCGACAACCAAGCAGTCCCCGGGGTCACTGACCTCGCGGGTGGTTACTCAGTTTGCGACCGCGAGGATGATGTCGGAAGCCTTGACCAGCACGGTGACCGGCGCACCTGGCGCTAGGCCGATCTCGACGACGCTGCTTTGCTCGACGATCGCCACCACCAGCAGGCCATCGACGGTTTCAACCGAGACCTCAGCATTCACCGCGCCAGGCTTGACCGCACGCACATGGCCCTGAAGCCGGTTGCGTGCCGAGAGTCTGGCATTTCCCAGGTCGGTGGCCAGCATCACTGCCGACGACTTCACCAGTGCGATCACCGTCTGTTGCAGCTGCAGTGCCAGTGCCTCGGTGCTTTCTCGGGTCACAATGACTGAGAGCCGCGCGCCACCAGGCAGGCTCAGTTCAACCTCATCGTTGACCGCGCCGCCGCGAATGGCGCTCACCGTACCAACCCACTGGTTGCGTGCACTGGTCTTCATGTTCAACACTTTTAAAAAAGAAAAATCCTGCGTCAGGTCCATTGTTTCCCGGTCCAGCAAGCGCAGGAATCGTTGGTGCACCGCATCGATCTGTTCGTAGCGCTGAACCAGGCGCAGACCCTGATCGGTGAGCTGGGTAGAGCCGCCACCGCGCCCCCCGGTCACGCGCTCCACCAGTGGCATACCGGAGAGCTCGTTCATTGTGTTGATGGCGGTCCAGGCTGCCTTGTAGCTCATGCCAAACGCCTTGGCGGCCTGGGTAATTGAGCCGTGCTCGGCCACGGCGCGCAAGAGCGCGATGCGCCCGTGCCCACCCACGCTGGCATTGCCAGCAGTCAGCCACAGTGAGCCCTTCAGCGCGAGTGGTGAGAGCGATTTGCGGCGGCGGGTGGTCATGCGCGTTGGTCTTTCTGGCTGGTGATCGTGCAAAAGGGCCGGCGGCTTGATCTGGCCGCGCCGTCAGTTGTCTTCGGTCGGGCTGGCGTAGAGGTTTGCACTGTTGGTGACGTTGGTCACGGATCCGGCGTCCAGATGAACAACGTCTTCAGCGAGGCATGCGATGTCGTCATCGTCGTGGGTAATGAGAAGCATGGGCAGCTTCAATTCGGTTTGAAGCTCCTTGAGTTCCTGGCGCAACGAGTGGCGCAGGTGCTTGTCCAGGGCGGCAAATGGTTCGTCGAGAAGCAGGGCGGCTGGCTGTGTGACCAGGGTGCGGGCCAGGGCCGTGCGCTGACGCTGGCCGCCTGAAATCTGGTGAGGATAGTGGCTGGCGTGTGCCTGAAGCCGGAAGCTTCTCAGCCAGTGATCAACCCGCCCGTCTTGCACCTTGGCCGATGGGTTGCGCCACCCAGCGTTCAGCGCAAACGCGATGTTCTGGCGCACCGTCAGGTGAGGGAAAAGGGCGTAGTCCTGAAACACATAGGCCAGGCGCCGTTGCTGTGGCGTGAGTGAGATGCCGGCGCTGGTGTCGCACAGCACACGTCCACGCAGCGCCACGCGCCCCTTATCGGGCGGGGAGATGCCAGCGATCATGCGCAGTGTCTGGGTTTTGCCAGCACCCGAGGACCCGTGGAGGACCACCCGCTGCGCCGCGCTCGTGAACTGCACGTTGAGTGCAAAGCGGGTGTTATCGTGGCGAAGCTGTCTGCGCAACGCAACGTCCCAGACCATGGGTGTTGTCATGGGAGCGCTATCAGCCACGTGCCACCACCCTGCCTGGCACCAGGCGGCCCGCACTCAGCAGCACCGCGATACAGGTGATTGAGGTGATGGCGACCAGGAAATTCGCGGTGTCGTCCTGGCCAGCTTGGACCGCCTCATAGACTGCGATGGAGAGTGTCTGGGTTTTACCGGCGATGCTTCCAGCGACCATCAGCGTGGCGCCGAATTCACCCAGCGCGCGTGCAAACGCGAGCAGCAGGCCGGCCAGGATGCCACGCCAGGCCAGCGGCAGCGAGATGCGGACGAAAACCGACAGTTCGTGGATGCCCAGCGTGCGCGCCGCGTCTTCCAGCTGCGGGTCAACCGTCTCGAAGGCCGCGCGTGCCGCCTTGAAAACCAGCGGAAACGACACGATGGTGGCTGCGATGACTGCAGCCTGCCAGGTGAAGATGAGCCGGATGCCGAAGTGTTCGAGCAACCAAGAGCCGATTACGCCATGGCTGCCAATCACCACCAGCAGGTAGTAACCCAGCACAGTGGGGGGCATGACCATGGGTAACGTGAGCGCTGCATCGACCAGATCGCGGCCTGGAAAGCGCCAACGAGCCAGAGCGTAGCCCATGCCCACACCGAGCAGCAAGTTGATCGCCGTGGCCCAGCCCGCCACCTTGAGCGAGAGGGCGAGTGCAACCCACGCGGCGTCCATCGTTCTGGGCTTCTTGACGGCTTGTGCAGGCAGGCTCAGGGCTTGCCAAACCCATGCCGGGCCAGCACAGCTTGAGCCGGCGGTGTGATGAGGAAGTCAACAAACCGGGTCGCGGCGTCGGCATTGGGTGCTCCCGTCAGCGGCGCCACCGGGTACAGGATCGGCTTCGATGTGGGCACGTTGAAGGCGACCTTTACCTTGTCGGGCAGGAGCGCGGCATCGGTGGCGTACACGAACCCAGCATCGACTTCGCCGCGAGCCACATAGTCCAGTGCCTGGCGTACGTTGTTTGCGCCAATCATCTTGGGCTCAATCACACCCCAGACCTTCGCTGCCTCCAGCACGCCCTTGGTGTAGCGTCCCACCGGCACGCTCGCCGGCAGGCCGATTGCAATGCGCGTGTAGCCCGACTGGCTGAGGTCGGTGACCGCTGCCGGCACCCGAGTGGCAGCGCTCGGCACGATCACCACCAGTGCATTGGAGACGAAATTGCGTCGCTGGCTGTTTTGGATCAGCCCGAGGGCCTGCGCCTGATCCATGGTTTCCTGGTCGGCGCTTGCGAACACGTCGGCTGGCGCCCCCTTGGCGATTTGCTGCAGCAGGGCGCCCGACGCGCCGAAGTTCAGTTGCACCTTTGTGCCGGGATGCGCAGCCTCAAACATCGGGGCGATTTCGCGCATGGCATTGGTCAGACTGGAGGCGGCCGAAACGGTGACGTCGGCAGCATGGGCAGCGAAGCTGATGCAGACCCCGGCAAAGGTTCCAAGAAAGCGAAGGGCGCGGGCGCTCATGGGGTGCTCCGAAAACGAATCGTAGTATCAAATTATACATAACGAAAACAGTGGGTAATGGTGGAGGATCTCGTGAGGTTTAACATCCAAATTTGGGCGGATTCAGGGTATCAATGTATCGAACCCGACACAGCGATTCGTGTCAGCCCATGACCCGTCATGGGCTGACGGACTGACCTCGGTCGAGGCTCCTCGCTGCGCCGCCGCCTGGCCGCGAAACGCTTGACGGCTGCTCAGGCCTCCGAACGGCAATCGCCAGAGCAGAACGCGAGTAGCCGCAAGGGGCTGTCGATTGCGTCGCTGTAACTGTGAAATGCCCGAGGGAAAAGCGCCTGCTCTCGGCATCGCGCGACGCCGCCAGAAGCACAATGAGGCATGTCTGCTGTTGGTAAACGTAGACAGCCCGCGCTTTGGGTGCCTGGCGATAAGGCTGCCTCCAGGGATTGTTGACTTCGCCGGCGGAGGGAGACCTGGGCCGCTAGAATGGATTTCATGGCCACCAAGATACCCAAAAAGCCCGTTCTGCCTGCCTCGCCCCCGAGCGTCGGCAGCAACGATTCGGTTGTGCTGGAGCGGCGGACCCAGAAGGTCAAGCCGCCGCAAATGTTTCAGGTGGTGCTCCTCAACGACGATTTCACGCCGATGGAGTTCGTGGTCTACGTGATTCAGGAATTCTTCAGCAAAGACCGTGAAACCGCGACCCAGATCATGCTCAAGATCCACCTGGAAGGTAAAGGTATCTGCGGCGTGTACAGCCGCGATGTGGCCAGCACCAAGGTTGACCAGGTCACCCAGGCTTCGCGGGAAGCCGGGCACCCTTTGCAGTGTGTGAGTGAGCCCGTTGAATAAACCAATAAGTGCCCTACCTATGGCATCTTCCCCCCCTAACGTCCGGCCAGTGGCCCAGCGTTTCAGATCATCCCCAGCCCAAAGGAAGTGTCCATGATTGCCCAGGAACTTGAAGTCAGTTTGCATATGGCCTTTGTCGAGGCCCGGCAGCAGCGACATGAATTCATCACCGTCGAGCACCTGCTGCTGGCGCTGCTCGACAACCCCAGCGCCGCCGAGGTGCTGCGTGCCTGTTCGGCCAATGTGGACGATTTGCGCAAGTCGCTCAACAACTTCATCAAGGACAACACGCCGCAGGTGGCGGGTACCGATGAGGTTGACACGCAACCCACGCTCGGTTTTCAACGCGTGATCCAGCGCGCGATCATGCATGTGCAGTCCACCGGCAACGGCAAGAAGGAAGTGACCGGCGCCAATGTGCTGGTGGCGATCTTCGGCGAGAAGGATTCCCATGCCGTTTACTATCTGCACCAGCAGGGTGTCACGCGTCTGGACGTGGTGAACTTCATTGCCCACGGCATCCGCAAGAGCGACCCGCCGGAAGCCAGCAAGCCGGGTGAGAGTGCCGCCGAGAACGAGGAGCAGGGCGCCGAAGGCAAGACCAACGAAAAAGCCTCACCGCTGGAGCAGTTCACCCAGAACCTCAACCAGCTCGCCAAGGACGGCAAGATTGATCCGCTGATCGGGCGCGAGCACGAGGTGGAGCGCGTGATCCAGATTCTGTGCCGCCGCCGCAAGAACAACCCGCTGCTGGTGGGTGAGGCCGGCGTGGGCAAGACCGCGATTGCCGAAGGCCTCGCTTGGCGCATCACCCAGGGCGATGTGCCGGAGATCCTGGCCGAGTCCAGCGTGTTTTCGCTCGACATGGGCGCGCTGCTGGCGGGCACCAAGTACCGCGGCGATTTCGAGCAGCGGCTTAAAGGCGTGCTCAAGTCGCTGAAAGACAAGCCCAATGCCATTCTGTTCATCGATGAGATTCACACGCTGATCGGTGCTGGTGCGGCGTCTGGCGGCACGCTGGATGCGTCCAACCTGCTCAAGCCAGCGCTCTCCAGCGGTCAGCTCAAGTGCATCGGCGCGACCACCTTCACCGAGTACCGCGGCATTTTCGAGAAAGACGCTGCGCTGAGCCGGCGCTTCCAGAAAGTGGACGTGGTGGAGCCCAGCGTGCAGGAGACGGTGGACATCCTGAAGGGGCTGAAGTCGCGCTTTGAGGAGCACCATGGCGTGAAGTACGCGGTCGCGGCCCTGCAGGCAGCAGCCGAACTGAGCGCGAAGTACATCAACGATCGCCACCTGCCCGACAAGGCGATCGACGTGATCGACGAGGCTGGTGCTGCGCAGCGCATCTTGCCGGCATCCAAGCGCAAGAAGACCATCAGCAAGGCCGAAGTTGAAGAAATCGTGGCGAAGATTGCGCGCATTCCGCCGGCCAACGTTTCCAACGACGACCGCGGCAAGCTCAAGACGCTGGAGCGTGATCTCAAGAGCGTGGTGTTCGGTCAGGACAAGGCGCTCGAGGTCTTGGCAGCCAGCGTGAAGATGGCGCGCTCCGGCCTTGGCCGGGCCGACAAGCCGATTGGTGCTTTCCTATTCAGCGGACCGACCGGCGTGGGCAAGACCGAAGCGGCCAAGCAGCTGGCCTACATCATGGGCGTGGACCTGCTGCGCTTTGATATGTCGGAATACATGGAGCGTCATGCGGTCAGTCGGCTGATCGGCGCGCCGCCCGGCTATGTGGGCTTTGACCAGGGCGGCCTGCTGACCGAGGCGGTCACCAAAAAACCGCATTGCGTCCTGCTGCTCGATGAGATCGAGAAGGCCCACCCGGATATCTTCAACGTGTTGCTTCAGGTGATGGACCACGGCACGTTGACCGACAACAACGGCCGCAAGGCCGATTTCCGCAATGTCATCATCATCATGACGACCAATGCGGGTGCCGAGACGATGAACAAGGCCACCATCGGCTTCACCAACCCGCGCGAAGCGGGCGACGAGATGGCCGACATCAAGCGCCTGTTCACGCCCGAGTTCCGCAACCGTCTCGACGCCATGGTCAGCTTCAGGGCGCTGGACGAAAACATCATCCTGCGCGTGGTCGACAAGTTCCTGTTGCAGCTCGAAGGCCAGCTGGCCGAGAAGAAGGTCGAGGTCACGTTCACCGACGCGCTGCGCAAGCACCTGGCGAAGAAGGGCTTCGACCCGCTGATGGGCGCACGGCCCATGCAACGCCTGATTCAGGACACGATTCGTCGTGCGCTGGCGGACGAGCTGCTGTTTGGGCGCCTCACCGAAGGCGGCCGCCTCACGGTGGACCTGGATGTGAAGACTGACGACAAGGGCGTGGACACAACCGATGTGAAGCTGGACATTCAGCCGCTGCCGAAGAAAGAGGGCAAGGCCAAACCAGCGGCCGAAGAGGCTGCGGCAGCCGACTGATCTCAGGGAGCTTGCCCACATGAAAAAGCCCGGCAAGCCGGGCTTTTTCACGCTTGTCTGAGCGCCTGTTTCGTTCGCTGGCGCAGAGGCTTCCGGGCCTCATCCGATGTCGCTCACGTGAAAACCGAAGGTGCCCGCCCGGCGGTCGTCGAAGTAGTGTTTGAGTGTCTCGCGCACGGTGCGAAAGGCGATCTCCTCCCACGGGATGTCGGCCTCCAGGAAGAGCCGGGCTTCCATGGTTTCGTGCCCCGGGTCAAAGCGGTCACTGAGCAGTCGGGCGCGGTAATAAAGGTGCACCTGGCCGACGCGCGCCACGTTCATCAGCGTGAACAGCGGGCCGAGTTCGATCTGCGCGCCAGCCTCTTCGTCGGTCTCCCGCTGCGCGCCCTCGGCGGTGGTCTCGTCGAGCTCCATGAAGCCGGCTGGCAAGGTCCATTTGCCGCGCCTCGGTTCGATGTTGCGCTTGCACAGCAACACATACTCGCCCGTCTCACCCCACACCGGCACGGTGCCCACCACATTGAGCGGGTTTTCATAGTGCACGGTGGCGCAGACCGAACACACGGCTCGGGGCTTGGTGTCGCCATCGTCGGGCAGTCGGTAGTGGACCGGAGCGCCGCATTCGCGGCAGTGTTTGATGGGGCTGCGCTGCATGGCGCCGAGTGTAGGTTGAAAGGAAACAAAGGGCTTCCGAAGAAGCCCTTTGTTTGAGTGCGGCGGGGCTCCCCGCTGGCACGCCCGGAACGGCTCAGGCCTTGGTGGTCTTGCCGTGTTTGGCGATCAGGTTGCGCGCGGTGTCGAGCAGCTGCTTGCCGTTGAAGCCCCGCTTGTCCATGTCTTGTACCCACTCCACTTCCACCAGCCGGGCTTTACGTTTGAATTCCTGCGCTTCTGCCGGGGGCACGGTGTGGATGGTGTTGCCCAGCTTGGAGGCCGATTCGCGTCCGGGCACGTCGCCCGCCTGCTGGGTCTTGCCCAGCCAACCCGAGGTTTCCAGGCCGGAATTCTTGTCAATCACGGCCTTGAGGTCGGGGGCCAGGGAGGCGTACTTGGCCTTGTTCATCGCCATCACGAAGGTGGTGGTGTAGAGCGCGCCACCAGCAGGGTCGAATTCGCTGTGGAACTTCGCCAGCTCGTTCACCTTCACCGAGGGCACCACCTCCCAGGGAATCACGCAGCCATCGATCACGCCTTTGGACAACGAGTCGGTGATGGCGGGCAGTGGCATGCCCACGGGCGTGGCGCCCAGGTAACCCAACATTTTGGTGATCTGGCGGGTGGGGCCGCGGACCTTGGAGCCCGCCAGATCGGCGGCGGTCTTGATCAGCTTGCTGCGCATGTGAATCGCGCCCGGGCCGTGTACATGCAGGGCGATGGTTTGCACGTCTTTGAATTCGTCTGGCGCCATGGTCTGCACGTACTCCCACAGGGCCTTGGAGGTGGCCTCGGCGCTGTTCATCATGAACGGAAGCTCGAAGGCCTCAACGCGAGGAAAGCGGCCCGGCGTGTTGCCCGGCAAGGTCCAGACGATGTCGACCACACCGTCTTTGGCCTGGTCAAAGAGCTGTACCGGCGAGCCGCCCAGCTGCATGGCCGGGTAGGCCTCGAATTTGATTCGACCTTGGGCGTCTGCGGTGACCTTGTCCATCCAGGCCTTGTGCATCTTGAGCCACACATTCGATTGCGGCGACATGAAGGTGTGGAATTTGAGGGTGACGCTCTGCTGCGCAAAACCCACCAGCGCCGGCGCACCGAAGGCCAGTGCGGCGCCGGACTGGATCAGCGTTCTGCGTTGAATCATGAAAAATCTCCGATGAGGACTGAAGAAAGTGACCGTTGAGGTTCGGGCAATCGTAAGGAATCCGGCCCGCAGGCGCTTCGGGTCAAACCCGAACACTGGCAGGTTGTACCGGCGCCTTGCTGATCAGGTCACCCGCACCGAAATCGATGCCAGGCCTTCGGCTCCAGCGCGCATGATGTCACCGCGGCACACCGCGCCCACACCCTCAGGCGTACCGGTGTAGATGAGATCGCCGGGTTGAAGCGCCCAGGCGGTGGACAGGTGCTCGATCACCTCGCCGATGTTCCAGATCAGCTTGCTGACCTGGCTGCGCTGGCGGTCGATGCCGTTGACCTGCATCCACAGCTCGGCGCTGGCGATGTCGGGCGCCTGGGCGGCAGGTGTGATCGGGCCGATGGGTGCCGACTGATCGTGGGCCTTGCCAATGCACCACGGGCGCCCCTGCTTTTTCATCTCGGTTTGCAGGTCGCGGCGCGTCATGTCGAGCCCGACCGCGTAGCCAAAGATGTGCGCTTGCGCCGCAGCCGCGGAAATGTTTTGGCCGCCACGGCCGATGGCCACCACCAGCTCCACCTCGTGGTGGAGGTTCTGGGTCAGGCTGGGGTAGGGCATGTCAACGGTCTGCCCGGCCTCGGCCACCACGATGGCATCGGCCGGCTTGAGGAAGAAAAACGGGGGTTCGCGACCGGTGAAGCCCATTTCTTTGGCGTGCTCCTCGTAGTTGCGGCCGACGCAGTAGATGCGGTGCACCGGGAAGCGCTCATCGGTCCCCAGCACGGGCACGGCGATGGAGGGTGGTGGCGGGAAGGCGAAGCGCATAAAAAGCTTTTTTGAGTGGTCCAGAAACCCGCAGTGTAAGGAGCGCCCGTGCTCAGTATTGACTGACCGGCAGGTACACCAGCAGGCCGTCGAGTTCGGGCGTGAGCATGATCTGGCAGCTCAGCCGGCTGCCGGGCCCCAGCGGGCTGGCAGCGAAGTCCAGCATGTCGCTTTCGTCCTGCACCGGTGGCAGCAGTTGCTGGGCCCAGGCGGCATCGACCATCACATGGCAGGTGGCGCAGGTGAGGGTGCCGCCGCAGTCGGCGTCGATACCGCGAACGCCGGCGTCCACCGCCGCTTTCATGAGGCTTTGGCCGGGTTGTGCGTGGATGTCTTGCACCGACTGGTCGGCAGCGACGAAGCGGATCTGGATCATGTTGCTCAAAAAAGCGGGATGCTGGGTTTGCTGATCAGTGTGCAGCCTGGCGCATGACCCTGCAAGCCACCGGAATCCCAAGGGCAGAGCAGCGCGGCTGGTCGTTGGCTGGTGCTGGTGCCGGTGTATCGTGGCGGCATGGACACTGCCACCGAACCCCAGCCGACCCAGCCCGCGCGATCCGTGCTCGCCGATTCGACGCCGTCCAAAGGCCTCTCTCTCAAGCGGGTGGCCATCGACACGTACCACGAGAACGTGGCCTACCTCCACCGCGACTGCGCGGTCTACCGGGCAGAGGGCTTCCAGGCGCTCTCCAAGGTGGAGGTGCACGCCAACGGCAACAGCATTTTGGCCACCCTCAACGTGGTGGACGATTCGTCCATCGTCGGCTGCGGCGAGCTGGGCGTGTCGGAAGATGCGTTTGCGCAGCTTGAGGTGCCCGACGGCCACGTGGCCACGGTGTCCCAGGCCGAACCGCCGGTGTCGATGCCTGCGCTGTTTCGCAAGATCAACGGCGAGCGGCTGGACCACGAAGACTTTGCCGCGATCGTGCGACCGCGTTTGTGGTGGCCTGCAACCGCAGCGAGCTGGATCGCGAAGAGGTCTATTTCCTCACCGAGGCCATGGTGGCCAGCGGCCGGCGGCTCGACTGGCAGGCGCCGCTGGTGGTGGACAAGCACTGCATCGGTGGTATCCCCGGCAACCGCACCTCGATGCTGGTGGTGCCCATCGTGGCCGCCTACGGGCTGGCTTTTCCCAAGACCTCCTCGCGCGCCATCACATCGCCGGCGGGTACCGCCGACACCATGGCGGTGCTGGCCAATGTGGAGCTGCCGTTTGATCGGCTGATCGACATCGTGCGCCGACACCACGGCTGTCTGGTCTGGGGCGGTACCGCCAATTTGTCCCCGGCTGACGATGTGTTGATTTCGGTCGAACGCCCGCTGAACATCGACTCGCCTGGCCAGATGGTGGCATCCATCCTGTCCAAGAAAGTGGCGGCGGGTTCCACCCACCTGGTCCTCGACATCCCCATCGGCCCCACCGCCAAGGTGCGTTCCATGCCCGAGGCGCAGAAGCTGCGGCGCCTGTTCGAATACGTGGCGCAGCGGCTGCACCTGTCGCTGGATGTGGTGATCACCGACGGGCGCGAGCCGATCGGCCGCGGCGTGGGCCCGGTGCTGGAGGCGCGCGATGTGATGCAGGTGCTTGAAAACCACCCCGACGCGCCGTCCGATTTGCGCCAGAAGTCGCTGCGGCTGGCCGGCCGCATCATCGAATGCAGCCCCGATGTGCGGGGCGGTGACGGCTATGGCATCGCGCGCGACATTCTCGATTCCGGTCGCGCGCTGGCGCAGATGCAGGCCATGATCGCCGCGCAGGGCAGCCGGGGTTTCGATCACAAGCATCCGCCGCTGGGCGCGCTCACGCTCGATGTGGTGGGCATCGACAACCTGCAGATCGCCCGCATTGCCCGGCTCGCTGGCGCACCCAAGGTGATCGGCGCCGGCCTCGATTTGAGCGCCAAGCTGGGCGACCGGGTGGCCCAGGGCGATCTGCTGTACCGGGTGTACGCCAGCTACCCGGCCGATCTGGCGTTTGCGCGCCAGGCGCTGGAGCGCGCCAGCGGCTACTCGCTGGGTAGCGCCGACCAACTGCCCCAGGTGTTTGTGGAGTTTTGATGACGATGGTTGCTGCGCCCGGCGCGGGCTGTTTGCTGCATTTCTCGGAAGACGCGGCCGTTGCCGAGCGCGCGGCCCTTGCTGCCGGACTCCCGGCGCGGGTCATTGAGCGCCACCGATTCCCCGACGGCGAGCTGCGGCTCCAGTTGCCCCCGAAACCGCCCGCGCGCGTGGTGGTCTGGCGCTCGCTGGCCGATCCGAATGAAAAACTCGTCGAGCTGCTGCTGGTGGCGCAGGCCGCCCGCGCGCTGGGCGCGCAGCACCTCACGCTGGTTGCGCCCTACCTCGCCTACA
>JFJP01024459.1_pt1 | contig 43705 bp, 42 predicted proteins | sample 431651 | NCBI WGS metagenome assembly JFJP01 (sample SAMN02602958, study PRJNA72255) | Microbial mat metagenome, whole genome shotgun sequencing project. | biome: fresh water; feature: sink hole; material: water; isolation source: purple microbial (photo- and chemosynthetic) mats found in...
TGAGCAAAAATCTATCGTGTGAGAGGTCAAACTCTTTTAGCTCTAGCGGTTTGTACTGGCTGTTGTATTTTTGGACATCCAGAGCTAGCTGCTTGGTGATGGTCTTGGTGTAGATGGTGATTTTGGCTGATTGGTTTTTGCTTAGCATCGTTAGCACTGTGTCTTCTATATAGTTGTCAAATAGGGTGATGGAGAGTTTGGCGCTTTTGATAAGTTCGCTGACAAATGCGTAAGCATCATAGATCTGACCATCATAAAAAATGCCTTGAGATGGTTTGAGCTCTTTTGATTCGATGGCTTTAAAAATGGTTTCGAGTTTTTCATCTGTTTTTATTTCATAATAAAGTTGTTTTTTTGCTAACTCTTCTATTTGGGCTTTCAATAAAGTGTTGTCATGAATTAGCTTTCTCATTTGAGCAAAAGCTCTTATTATTGAAAGTGTTATCTGAGTAGCTGTTTTACTTTTAAGGACTGTTGCTAGCATATACACGCCTTGCTCTGTAAAAACTTTCGGCAGATACTTTCTGTTTGCTAAGCTATCTTTAAAGGTCGAAAATTTCGACCTTAGATTTTCATCTTCCTCTTTTGTGAGTTCAAAATAGAAGTCTTCTGGAAATTTATCAAGATTATTCTTGACAGCTTCATTGATTCTTTTTGTTTCCACACCATAAAGATTTGCCAAGTCACTATCAAGCATAAACTGAATATTTCTTACTTCATATATCTTGTTTTGTATCTGCTTTTCGTTTATGACTAATTCGTTCACTACACCCTCCCCATCACCACCATTGACTTAAGCCCCAAACCTCTACAAGATAACACTTCAAAGCCGCTCATCCAATCACCTTTTTCTTTCTCTTGAGATAGTTGTTTGAGTTGGCCAGAATTGTGTTCTTGTCCTTCTCTTTGTCAAGCCTCTTCTTGCTTGGTCTATTAGGTCTTATAAGAACACTATTCGTAGAAAAAAGCTTTTGCATATTTTCTAGCAGTTCATCTATATCCATATCAGAATAAAACAGCTCAAAGCTCTTTTGCTTGATGGTATTAAACGAAACTGATTTGTTGACTTTTTGAGAGTGCTTGTTTTTGACTGTTTTTCCTTTTAGCTTATTGTTGGTGTCGTATGTGAGGAGTGATTCATAGTTTGATAAAAACATAGTTACGAAGAAGTCTTGCTTGATACTAAGAGCGCTCTTGCCTGTGAAGTTTTCAAGGCAGAGTCTGTTTTTGATGATATGATAGAATGTCTCTATGCCCCATCTTTTAGCATACAACTCTTTGAAGTCATTTGTTTGGAGTATATGGCTATCAAGCATGTTTGTAGCCAATACCTCAATTGTCCCATTATCTAGCATCACCTGCACAAATCTAATCTTCATGATCAATGGGAGCTGATTGTACGCCAGTGCCTCATGAATATTTTTTGGCGCTTTCATTTCCAAGATAACATCTTTATTATCAGTATTTATATCAAACAAGTACCTGACTTGTCTGAAGCTATTGCTTCTGAGTCTTGCTAAGAAGTTGGTATTTGCGTACATACTTGCAAATAGCCCATATGATGGATAGCCTCTGTCAAAGATAATCAAGTCGTCATTGTTGGCGTATTTTATATGCTCTAGCGCTAAGGCTCTCTCGCCTTTACTCTTGTCATTAATACTGGCATCAATGACAATATTGTTTAGCACATCATAGAGTACCGAGATACGAGAGAGTACAACTTCTTTAGAGTAGTCATCTATTTGATTTTTAACCACCATAGAGGAGAACTCTTGCTTTAGGGGTTCCGTGTTTGGCAGAGTAACAATTGAGCCATCAACCGCTAAAAGCCTAAATCCCTTGAATGTGTGATAATCTCCATCTTCATAGAAGTCATCTCTTACAAGTTCAGACAGTTCCACAAATGCAGTGTAATTCAACTTTGCTCTAGCTCTCGTATATGCGCCTGCTGTAACCGCTTGAATGCTAGCGTTGCAAAGTGAAGCCAGCTTATCCTTTGCGTCGTTTAGCGTATTGCCAAGTGATTTACAACTCTTTTTTATCATGATATTTATAGTTGTTGCAAAGTCCAACTTTCTGTTTCTTATGAAGTTATTGATACTCATTTTATGTTTACACCTGAACTCTACTGAGGCAATTAGCGCCCTTATAGCTAACGAAGTTTTTTAAGTTTTTCATTCTATCACCCCTGTAGTTTCTAGTGTTACAAGCAAGAAGTGTTCTTAAGTCAATGGTGGTGACCCTCCCCATCATCTCAAAGCTCACTTGTTTGTTTGGCATATGTCGCCATATACGCCTGCTTTGGATGGTTTGGTAGTTCATATAGCTTTTTTAGCTTTTTTTCATTTATTAGCGTGCTTACTATATCTTTTATGCGGTCTTTGCCTTTGCCTATGAGTAGTGACAGTAGTTCAGGCGAAAAGTACCCATATTGGCAGATCTCAAATATCACCTCTTGCATAACTTCCATTTTGACTCTTTGCTTGCCTGTCAGTCTTTCTGTTATGGTATCTATATGCTCAGTGATTTTCGATGGCAAATCACTCTTTGTGTAGTAAGCATCAAAATCTACAGCCTCATCACTAACACCCCTAGCTTTTTGTGCAACACCCCTAGCCTCATCACTAACACCCCTAGCTTGATATATAGTGCCCCTACCTATACCCTCAGATGAGAGCAGACCATCGCAGACAAGTTTTTTGAGGATATTTGATATGTCGGACGGATGCAAGTCTAGCAACTGTGATACCCTCTTGTGATTTGTACCTTCTTCTATGTATGCGGTGGCAAGTATCAGCATCTCATCTTTGGACAACTTCTCCAAAGAAGCACCATAAAGCTCCCTGAGTTCTTCGATGATTTGCTCGTCTAGCAAGTTTACCATCCTAAGCTCTAGCAGAGTCTGGTCTGGATTTGATTTTTCATATAGTAGAGGCTTTGTCCAGTTTTGGGTATCCCACCCGCTATAGATTTTTGGTATACCTGAGCCGGCTCTCTCACAGTAACCTATGAGCGTAAACATCTTTTGAAGAGTTCTATTTCTACAATCGCTTTCGCCACCTCTGATCGCTACTTCTAGCGGGACTCGCATAAGGCCTGGATTTCTAAAACCAAACATATCCGGTCTTTTGACCACGAGGATGGATAGACGGTCCGAGTAGTCGGCATGAACCAGAGTGTTTATAAAAGCTTCCCTGATGGATTGATGAACAGGTGTATTATCTTGGCGCTGGATACTATCTAGCCTGAATGGTACCTTCAAGTCGGCAAATAGCTTTTTGATAACAACTCTATAAAAATCAAAAACATTACCGCTCCAAGTGCCATCAACAGTTACTCTGTCTATCCACCTAAGCTCAGTTTTGGCTCTTGGTCTCTCTTGGTAGTCTAGATTGTAGTACGGAAACTGCTCTTCTATAGATACAGACTTTCCAAACATCAAGAGTCCAGCTACAGTCAAACCTTCATCCTTGGTCTGCCTATCGAGCCTATATCCACCCAAGCTTCGCAAAAATTCAATATCATTGAGGGCATTCCATGGATGGTCTGGCTGGTTTGCTTTGAATATATTTCTATAAGCATAAAAAGACGGCAGATCTATATCATCAAAGCCAAAATCCCTTAGTGCCCTACTATCCCTACTATCCTCTATCTGTTCTGCAAGCATTCTTTTTACTACTTCTTCACCGCACCTATAGTCACCCTCATGCTGCCTGATATATGTACCGTGAAGTGGATTTTGACCTTTGTGTATCGGTTTTTGCTCTCTTGTTGCTGGAGGTATTCGTATATGAAGTATTTGCTTGTCTTCAAAAGATAGGACATCGATATCACTATTGCTTAGTATGTTCGAGTTGACTTTTTGCTTGTTATTTAGATTGTCAAATAACTCTTTTTTTACGCCGTTTGGCTCTTTGATACCCACAATATTTAAGACTCCAGACTTCTCTTCTATGCCTAGAAAGACGCTACCACCTCCGCTATTTGCCATAGCCGAGTATGTCTCAAAAAAATCATCAGGAAGCTTGCCATTACCATCTCTACCTAGCGCACTCTTGAACTCTATGTCAAAGTCTTCTTTTAGAGCCAGTATGTCTTCTAATGTTTTTATTTTTAGCATATCTTAATCACCTCTTTGCAACACGAAAGCCACAGTCTGCACCACCTCACCGCCTATCTCCTCAAATGCCCTAGTGCCAAGATGGACGAGGGTGTCTATCTTGTGGTTTTCTAGGATTTTGACACGAAGTGCTTCGTAGCTACTCAGAAACATCCAGCTATGCATTGTCACTGCCGCTGAAAAACCGTTTTTGACAGTCATATCTATAGCTCTTTCGATAAAACACGCAAACAAATCAGCTTTGCTATCTGGATAGTTTTTCTTGACATACTCACCCATGACGGTGGTCATGCCTTTATTGCCCATGTATGGAGGGTTGGTCACCACGCAGCAAAACTGCTCACTGAGTATCTTTTCTTGGAGGTCAAACTCTCTGTTTGAGTGGGCAAATACCCCACTTCCCTTGTCGGCTTTTTTGCCTACTTTTATCAGTGAGCCGACATCTTTGATATGGGCAAATCTATCGTCACCGTATGGCATGAGTTCCACGATATTTGGCAGCACACTCTTGTTAAAAAACCTCTTGTGGTAGAGTCTAGCCTTCATAGTAAGGGCAAATGCCGCTAGCTCTGCCGCTCTCTCGTCTATGTCACAGCCATAGAGATTGTGTGTGAGGATGAGGGATGGTATCTCTGATTTGGCGTAGCCTTCTTCTTCGTAGATGTGAGTGAGCAGGTCAAAGGCGTATGTGAGCATATGACCGCTTCCACAGCACGGGTCGCACAGTGTCAGATCCTCGGCGCTTTTGACTTTGATCGGCTCGGTGGCGTCTTCGTGCTCTATGAAGTAGGGCATTTTCTCTTTTAGTCTGGAGTTTGGACGGGAGGCTAGCCAGATGCGACCTAGGGAGTTTTCGACTAGGTATCGCACTATCCAGTGAGGTGTGAATAGCTGTGTGACAGCTGGTATCTCACTCGTGTCGTACTTGCTCTTTTTGCTCATGGCGGCGTCTTTTCGCTCGGTGATGTAGAACTGATAGAGCCATCCTATCACCTCTACATCCTCACACTCTTCGCTACCTAGAGCTTCTACTATCTTTGCTCTGATGGAGTTTGGTCCCAGCATGTCGGATGGCAAAAGTATCTCGGTATAGTCGGCAATCTGCTCAAACAAAAACGGCATAGCACTATGCCAAGAGTTACAAGCGGCGATAAATAGCATCGAGTACGCTTCGTTTTGTGGATCGCTAGCGTTTATTTTGCCATCTATGAGGTCAAAGAACTTTTGTCTGTCTAGCTTTAGTTCACTTGGCATGTTTGAGGATTTTGCCTCTGAAAACAGTTGCGGCAGAGTGTGTCCATCCAGCGGGGAGACGATGCGTATTTCGTTTATCCCATTTGCATCCATAAACCTCATAGCCACAAAACGGTTGAACCAGATATACGACACCTTCTCGACTAGTGCGGTCTTGCTGTCTCTATCCACTAGCGAAATTATCTGCTCTAACTTGGATTTGTGGTCAAACAACTCAGGCGGTAGATGCAATATATCTTGGGCTAACAGGTAGTCTAGCCTTATGGTAACCATATCCATCAGCTCTGCCCTGAGGGCTATCGCAAAGGTTTTTAGTTTTGCCTTGTTCATATCACTATCTCTTTTTGTTCTTTTACGGCTTCAAGTAGGCTTTGTCTAAACTCAGCTATGAAGCTCTCTACCTGCTCAGGCGTCTGAAGCGTCGAGTAGCCCTTTGGTTCGAGCTCGTAGAGTCTTTGCTTTTGTTTTTTTGGCTCTTGCTTGCTCTCATCTGCCGGTAGTAGTTCATCTATGATTTCAAGCGCTTTGGTGTACATCTTGCCCAGATATTCTGATGAGGAAGCCAGCATTATCATATTTATCGTATCGCTTGCTAGTATCCTATCTTTTGTGGCTAGAAATTCGCTCAAGGCTTTGTTTTTGCCACCTTGGTCTAGCCTTGCAAAGTCTGCTCTGGTTTGAAGTTCTACTATCTTTGCTTCCATGGCGCTTTGAGCTATCTTGATTTTTTCTTGCGTTAGCTTTTGAAGCTCATCTTCTAAGCTTGTTAGCGTTGTCTTTGCTGTTTGGATTTTGCCGCCGATAAATGGCTTGGAGTCCATCAAAAGCTCTTGCAATGCCGAGACACCATCGTCACTTAGATAGTGCAGATTGTCCCTGTGGTGGACTAGCCAATTTTTGACACTTTTGTATATATCGTGCTGTGAGCCGTTCATAAACTCTTTTATAGGTGCTATCGTGTCGTCTTTCGCATCCAGTAGGCTATCCCAAAACTCACTGCCACTCTCGTAAAACTCATCATATCCGATACTAGCAAGCCCTCGAAGGCTCTCAATGGGCTTGTCAAGTGCGCCAAGGAACTCATATCTATAGCCATCCTTGTAGCCTTGAAGTTTTGCTGCTAGCTCTTTGCTCTGCTCTCTCGCTTGTGCATACAGTTCTTTTGCGCTTACTGCAGGAGTGGATAGGTCAAACAGCTCTGCTATGTTTTTGGATATTTTTTTGGTCACTCCGTCGTCGATAGCTTTTGCTAGTACAACATAGGCGCTTGACTGTTCCCTGTTGTTTGTTAGCGCCCTTAGCGTCGCTGTTTTGTCTAGTACATTTGAGTTTTGCTTTAGCTCTATTTTGCCTTTTGCACAAAGCATAGCTAGTATCGATGCAGTCGCCATCGGATACCATCCGTACGGTCTATTGCCAAAAATATCTATGAGTTCGGACACTACCGGTGTTTTGTGTTCTTGCTTAAGCCTTGATAGTCTGCTTAGCATCTCTTGCTCGGGTTCGCACAGTGCGTCATCGCCCATATCGAGGTCTCCGACATTCATCAGGCACTCTTTGACGCTTTGTTCGCTGTAGTTTTTATTGCCAAGCATTATCAAGGATGGAAAAATCTTGCCTATCGCTTGATTGACCGCGTCTTTGACTCTGCTCTCGGGGTCTTTTGCAGGTATTGTGAGGATATTGCCGTTGAAATAAAACTTCGCACTCTCCATCATCAGCTTAAGATTTGCTATAAGCTTGGATCTTCTTTCTCTGTTTTGATTGCCTTTTTGCTGCAGCAAGGTCTTTTCCGAATCGCTTAGTGCGGCGGAGTGTTTTTGAGGGATGAATTTTTCTGTCTTGACAAATACTTCTAGCGCCCTATCAAACTCCTTGCTTTCCCCTAACCAGACTATGACTTCGTTGTTGCTCATCGATAGATGGAGTAGTTTGTCCTCGCTGTACTCGTATGCTTTTCTTGGTGTTATACAGTGAAGAATGACATTTTCTTCGACACCCTTGACTCGATTGCCGTCCATTTTTAGCTCTAGCTTGTAGTCATATTTGTTTGGCTCGTATCGCACCTTGTCGATGGATAGTAGCTCATCAAACAGTAGCTTTTTGAGCGAAGTAGTGATGTCGGATTCGTTTATAGATGTTGCCTTGATCTCGTTTTCTATATCTTTTTCTTTATCACTTAGATACTCGAAATTATCGCCAATTCTTTGGATATATATTTGGTTTTCTAGCTTCTCTAACGCCGCTTTTAGCTTCTCTTTTAGCTCTGCGATATTTTCATCAAAACTACTCACAAGCAGAGTGGCGATGTTGTCGAGAGTGGGCGTAAACTTCACATATTTGATCATAAACAAAGCCTTGAGCACTCTTAGCGCAAACTCATCGTTGATGCTCTTTTCGGCAATGCTTATCGATGCTTGTATTTCACCCTTTATAGTTGATCTGAGTCCGTCAAAAAATAGGTCGTACGAGGCTAGCAGATTTGTATCTTTTGATGAAATTGCCTTAAGCACATCTTGGAAAACACCCAGCATGCTTCGCTCGCCCACCGACTGGTGTGAGCCTTGAAAAGCACTTTGGGCAGATAGCCCCCTGATAGACTCTTGAAACAGCGTAAACTGATATGGGACAAACGGATAGGTAGCTATAAAATTGCTAGGGTCATTCCATACCCTATACTCTTTGCCTTCAAAGTGGAGTATTGACCTGAGTGTGTTGTTGTGTTTTTGATATATGGAGTCTAGCTCCACGCAAGCATCATCGGTTTTTGCCAATAGTCTTTTTTCTATCACCTCGTTTGCATCTTTTGATGTTAGGTTGATTTTTATCTTGAATCTACCCATAATCTTTGAGAAGTCGTTTGATTGTCCGCTGTTCATCTCTATCAACTGGTCGATATCCTGCTGACTGGTAACAATCACCCACGCCTTGCCACTGCATTTTGTAGCTAACGATTCTGTGATTGTTTGCAGATTTAGCATGAGCTTTGAATTGTCACCGATGTATTGACCTATCTCATCTACACAAAAAATCAGCCTAAAGTTTTTTGATTTTTTCGAGATATATTCATTGACCTGAATTGCAAACTCTTCGATAGATAGACTAAAGTCGTCTTTTATGGAGTCTATGTATTTTTTTGCATCTTCTATCGGGATTTGTCTGATTGTCGACAAAGCTTTTGCTGTTGGCTCTTTGTATAGCGCAAGGGCTTCTCTGGCTTTTGTCCACTCTCTGCTGCAGTGTTGGTCAAACTCTTTTTTGAACTCTTCATACACTCCATCATCATAGAGATTTAGTTCAAACATTGCGACATGGGTAGACTTGCCATAAAAACCAAGCTGCTCATAGAATACCTTCGCAAACACCGCCAGTAGCTTGTCGTCTTGCTGGCTTACGCTAAGCGCTTCCGCCTTTTGGTCTATATTGAACAAAATAGTCTCGGCTTCGACGCTTAGTGATTTGTTGATATTGGCTCGTAGCTCAAAGTCATCTTGGTCTATCTTTTCTTCAAATATTTTTGCAATGCTTGACGATGATAGCAACTTGTTGGACAGTATGTATGAGAGAATCTTTAGCAAGTGCGACTTACCTGAGCCAAAAAAACCAGAGATCCAGACACCGTTTTCTGTCGTAGGCTTCTCGATAGTCTGTGCATAAAATCTGAAAAAATCGTCCAATCTTTGGTTTAATTCTTTTGTGACGACATACTCTTCTATTTCTTGCTTGATTGCAAGCTCGGTGTCATTGTCTGCTTTTATGACACCTTCTATATTTCTGTCGATTGGTTTTAGAAATAGCTCTTGAATTTTCACACATTCTCCTTTTTTCGCACGATAAGAGTATCAAGATTGAAAGCTCTGTAATAGTTATCATTGTCCAGTATGCCAAACAGCCTAAACGAATTGCCGCTATAGATACCGGGGTAAAACATCACTGTAGGGATTTCTTTGACCGCATTTTGTAGGTTGTTTAACAAGATATGCGACCTGATAAACGGATATACCTGCCCGATGCCATGTAATATAAGCACCTTGGCGTCATGGACATTTGCAAGTGCTTCTTTTAGGGCTGGAATAATGTATTTTGGGACATCTAGAGTTCCGGATAGAACATCTAGCAAGTCTGTTTTTTTGAGCTCTTCTTCTTGTGAGATTATCTCTTCTAAAAATCCATCTTTCCTTAGTATCTCAGTGCAAAGTTCAAATAGATTTATGCAAGCTACGCCAATGCCGTTTGCTCGTAGTTTTTTTGCCAAGATCAATATCTGCCCAGTAGCCTCAAACTCCTTTGTGGCATCGTATGAGGAGACATAAAACGGCACCTCGCCGCCAAGCGCTTCCATGGATAAAAATTTGCTATTTGATATCTCATCGTATATGGACTCAAACTTTTGTGGCAATTGTTCCATCAGACCCCTTTTCCAATACTGTTTATATCTGCATCACTCATGTTAAACGCCGCCAGAAGTCTTGGGTCGTCATGCCAAATCACTTTTTTCAGTTCCGACGATAGAAGTGGGGCATAAATAAACTTAACCTGACCACTATCAATAAGACCTGCATCGCTAAGCATAAGATAAATCACCTGCTTGATTTTTTTTATTGTATTTTCCGTAGCTCGTGACAACTTTTCATCACCAACTCTTTTTGCTTCTATAAACTGGTTCCAATCGCTATCTAGTAGCTCATTGTCAAATGAGACATACTTATACCTAAGAACCTCGACGCAAAACTCAAAAATCAAACTATATGTCTTAATAATTGCCAAAAATGCAATGTATTTCTTGGTTTGACTATCCGTGTCAATGAGCAACATCATTTCGTCGTTATCTAAAAATGATAGTCTTTTCATCGCCTCTGCCGCAATCCTACTGTTTGTAGATGCTGTGCTTTTTTGGAGTAGATTTTCCGATAGTACGATCTTTTTTGTCTGTGCAAAAGACCCGTTAGCTAGAAACACTTCAGCAACGATAGTAAGCTCTCTAGTACCAAGCGACAGCGCCGTAAAAGATAGATCCAAACCCTAGTACCAAACCCTATGTTTCATATTTCTGTTAAGGCTCTGATTATACTTCAAAAATCAAAAAAATGGGGGAGCTTACGAGAGCCTGTAGTGCTACCCTGCAAGCACCCCTCCGCTTCAAAACTTTTCTAGTTCTAAAATAACATTTTTTTACTTTTGTTGATTGTGGCTATTTTACCACTCTTTTCGCCACCGTCGTGTCTGCTTTTTAAACCCACTTTACATAAAATCAAAAATCTACACATAAAGGCAAAAGGCTATGCCTCAGATCCAAAACTACGATAAAGCGCTCACAAGACTAATAAACATCCTTCAAAAGCTTCATGCAGGGGATACGCTATACATATCAGAGCTTGCGGAGGAGTTTGGGGTATCCAAGCGGACGGTGCAACGAGACCTCAATGAGCGGCTTATCAGATTTCCTATAGAAAAGCACGGTCAGGGGTGGCGGATGATGAGCGGTTTTTGTCTTGAAAAGAGCAAAGATACAAAAGATACCCTCATACTGGATATTCTCTCGCAGGTGGCTTTGAGTGTGGGCGGAGATTTTGGAGAGAGAGCCAATGCGCTGTTGGCAAGACTCAAAAACAAAAACAAAAATCCATTTTACTCCAACAGAATTCTTGAAGATATATCAGATAACCCATCCGTGCTTTTTGCCCTTCAAGAGGCTATATCTCTATCTCTTGTTATAGGTTTTCACTACAAAGAGAAATATCGCACCGTAAAGCCGTACAAGATAGTAAACTTCGATGGTTTTTGGTATCTGTATGGAGAGGATGTGATTGACGGCAAAATCAAGACCTTCTATCTAAAAGATATACCGCTAATCCACAAATCAAAAGATAGCTTTGAGATGGATGCAAGCATACAAGATAGACTAGAGAGCGCTATGAATGCATGGTTTGAACCAAATAGTGAACCCTTTATGGTAAGAATCCTTGCCACCAAAGAGATAGCCAAATACTTCGATAGAAGACCACTGTCCAAATCTCAACAGATTATCACTAGGCACAAGAGCGGAGATATAGAGCTAGAAATCATGGCTTCAAGCGAAAATGAGGCTCTGTTTGAGATAAAGAGGTGGATTCCAAGCCTGATTATACTGTCACCGAAGAGTCTGGCAATGAAACTAAAAGATATATCAGATGGATTTGCTAAAAGGCAGGTTGAGGAGTTGATTTTTAGGGGATAAAAACAAAAAAACGGAGCCGAAGCTCCGAAATGAATGCAGGAAAAAAGGATAGAAGACTATCTTTTTGAGAACTGAGGGCTTCTTCTTGCTTTTCTTTTTCCGTATTTTTTTCTTTCAACGATTCTTGAATCTCTAGTAAGAAGTCCAAGCGGTTTAAGAGTCTCTCTAAATGTCGGTTCAAATATAGTAAGAGCTTTTGATATACCGTGTCTAAGCGCTTCCGCTTGACCTGATACACCGCCGCCAAGAGTCGTAGCTTTGATGTCTACGCTTGAAAGTTGTTTTGTAGCTACTATCGGCTGAGTAACTTTCATTTTTAGAACTTCAAGACCGCCGAGCCATCCGTCAAGGTCTTTGCCGTTGATGTCTATTTTGCCTGTTCCAGGAGTAAGCCATACTCTAGCGATTGCAGTTTTTCTTTTACCTGTAGCATAAATTATTTTTTTTGCCATTAGTTAGCCTTTAGTTGTGCTGTGTGAGGATGCTCAGCACCATCGTACACTTTTAGTTTTTTTAGCATTGCTCTACCGAGAGTAGTCTTAGGAAGCATACCTCTTGTTGCAAGTTTGAATAGTTTTTCTGGGTTTTTTTCGATTAGCTCGCCAAGTTTTTCACTTTTTACGCCACCAAAGTATCCCGTATGTCTATGGTAAACTTTTTGCTCTTTTTTGTTTGTACCTGTGAATATCACATCTTTAGCGTTTATAACGACTACATAGTCGCCGCAATCGACATTTGGAGTGAAAGACGGTTTGTGCTTGCCTCTTAGAAGAGTAGCGATTTCCGTTACTATTCTACCGAACGGCTTAGAAGAAGCGTCTATCAGTATCCAATCTCTTTTGACTTCGCTAGAATTTACCATTTTCGTGGTTTTAATCATAAAGCGTCCTTTTTCGTAATTGAGCCGGAATTGTAATGTATTTAAACTTAAAGATTAATTAAATTAAGTATTATTTAAGGGGTTTGAAAACGCCTACTTCTCTGTCTTTGTATATCTCATCGTGTGGCAAGACGAGTGAGTGCATGGAGATATAGACGCCGTTTGCAGGCTTGGAGCGTAAAAATCCGAGAGCGCACGCAAAGTTAAAAATAGCTTCGTCTTTTTCTATAGAGTACGGTTTCATTGAGCCGACAAATACAACTTTTTTATCTTTTGGCATAACGGCAGCAGATTTGTCCATAGTGTCCGTACCGTGTAAGATTATGATATTCTCCTCCGCCGCCGCCTTTACCGTATCTACAAGAAGCGCCCTGTCGGCATCCGTCATATCAAGCGAATCTTTGCTGATGATAGATATATCTCTTGTCTCTAGATTGCCTCTTGCTAGCGAGTAGATATTTTGCGCAACACTTTCGCCTATCTCAAGCTCTCCGGTTAGCTCGTTGTAGAGTTTGTTTATTGTGCCGCCGCAAGAGATTATTAATAGATTCATTTCAATGTCTTTAATATCATTTTTGCAAGCTCCAATGCTCTACCCCTATGCGAAATCCTATTTTTAATCTCATCATCCAGCTCACCAAGCGTATTTGTAAACCCTTCAGCTATAAACATCGGGTCATATCCAAAACCCTTATCGCCTCTTGGCTCGGTAATAGCCGTGCCGTACATGTGTCCGTGTACCGTGAATATGCCCTCTCTAGTAGCTATGGCTATTGCCGCCGTATAGTGGGCTGGAGATGAGTCAAACCCTGCCGCTTTGATCGATTCTACTAGCTTTTGCAGGTTATCTTTGTCGTTTGCACCTACTCCTGCATATCTGGCGCTGTATATTCCAGGTTCTCCGCCTAGAGCGTCTACACATATACCGCTGTCATCGGAGAGCACTATTGCTTCGCCGTCACCAAGTGCGTCGAATACCGCTTTTGCTTTGATTATTGCGTTGTCTTTGAAGGTATCGGCGTCTTCTTCGATGTGGAATGGCGCTATGATGTCGGTGTAGTTCTTTACCTCGAAGCCCTCCATCATATTTTTTATCTCTACGACTTTGCCTTTGTTGGAAGTCGCTAGTACTATTTTTTTACTCACCGTTCTCCTTTTTTCTGCGAAGCTCCATGACCCTGACGACTAGATATAGGCAAACACCGACAAAGGCGAGAGTTGCGAGCTCTATCGCTATTGTATACATTTCATGCCGTTTCTTTTAGCAAAGTCTATAAAAAAGCGGTTTAAGCCGTCTTCATAGGAGTATTCTAGCTCCAAAGAGTGTTTTTTTAGGATTTTTGAGACGATAGATAGTCCAAGTCCGTAGCCCCCCGAGAGTCTTGCCTGATCCCCTTTTGTGAATGCACCTAGATAATACGAAATATCCTTTTCCAGCTTATCGCCCACATTAGATACGCTCACCACACCCTCTTTTGCCTCAAAAATAGCCGTTTTGTCGCTTGAGTATTTGATAGCGTTTTCTAGCAGATTTTTTAGAGCCATCGTAAAATATCTCACATCCACGGCCACCTCAAAATCATCCGTGCTTATATCCCTGCACTCCGCATTATCCGCCATCGAAGAGAGTGTTTTTTTGTAGAGTTCGGATATTTTTTGGGTCTCTATTTTGAGACTTGAAAAGCTCATCTCTTCGTTTTGAAGTAGCATCGTGGTTAGAGAGTCCATCGACTCCACAGCCCTTTGGATGCTCTCCTTATACTTTGAACCATCCACAAAACCTAAGGCCAACTTGATTTTCATAATGGGTGTACGCAACTCATGGCTTATGTTTGCAAGCAGCTCCTCTTTGTCGAGCAGTAGCTCCTCTTTTTCTTTCAAAAGCGTCTGCATGTTGTCGGCTACAGCGTTAAACTGCCCCGCAAGCTCTCCTATCTCGCCGTCATCGGATACCTTCGCCCTAGCCGACAAGTCACCCCGTCCGAAATCTTCCATTTTGGCTTTTAGTCGCCTTATCGGTGAAAACAGATTCATAACGACTAGATAGAGCAGGACATTTGAGATAATAGCCCCCGTAAAGAGTAGCAGTACGCCGTGCCTCTCAAAAAAACCTTGTCTTAGCAGATTGTCTTTGATAATGAGCTGGCGGCCTAGCACACCGATGCGGATAAAGGTATGCGCCTCTTCGTCCTTGTATATTTCCACCGTGTCAAAATTTCTCGTCACGGCTCCGACTAATTGCATAGCCGTCAGGTTGACATCGCACTGCTCCGAAAAACATAGAAGCTCTAAAGAGTTTGTTTTTAGCTCTCGCTCAATCTCTTCGACATCTTCTTCAATAATATTTTTTTTGATTGCGGAGGCTAACTGGATGTAGCGCTTAGTGGTTAGCGTCTCCAGCCTTACTGCGTTTTGTTTGATAACATCGTAAGCAATAAAAGAGAGGAAAAATATCGCCGTCAAAAATAGTAGCGTTACCTTCGCAAAAAGTGAGTTTTGGTTCATTGTCCTATAAATTTATAGCCGTGTCCCCATACCGACTTGATGTATTTTGGATTTTTCGGGTCGTCGCCTAGCTTGTTTCTTAGCTTACTGACAAGCACATCCACATTTCTGCTCGTCGAATCCCAGTTGAGAAACTCTATAGCATTTGCTATGTCGTCTCTATTTAGCGCTTTGCCTTTGCTATTTAAAAACAGTCTCATTAGCTCATATTCGGAGTTTGTAAGCGCAAGCGGGTCGCCTTTGAATTTTATAGTCATAGCTCGCTCGTCTACGGTAAATTCTATATCGCTCTCTTTTTCCAATTTTCTATATCTTCTTAGTACCGCCTCTATCCGCTTGACAAGTTCTATAGGCTCATACCCTTTTGTCAAGTAGTCGTCGGCGCCAAGGTCAAGACCAAGTACTTTATCGCTGGTATTGCCTCTTGCGGAAGAGATGATAATTGGCAAATCATACTCCGCTTTTATCTTTTTGCACACTTCAAAACCGTTCATCTCAGGAAGCATAAGGTCTAGCACCACGAGGTCAAAATCATTGCTTTTTAATGCCTCGAAAGCAACTGACGGTTTTTCGGCACACACCACGACCATACCGTACCCGCTCAGATGCTCGCTTAGTAGTTCGCCTATCTCTTTGTCGTCTTCTATTAGTAGTATTTTGCTCAATCTATCATTCCTTGGAATTTTTTTATAAACTGTTCCCGTTGCTTTTGATTTAAAATTTTATGTATCCCGCTTAGTAAAGACACTCTCGCAACACGACCCACCGTATTGGAGTCCTCCACAAAAACCTTTATCGCATCTTTGGATATATCGTCAGATTGAAATTTTTTTACATTTTTGTTTAGCTGCTTCTCTTTTTGCGATTGAAACTCTTTTAGCGCTTGATTTATCGCATCTTTTTGCTGTTGATTTATCCCATCCGTCTTTTCAAGTCCATAGTATAGTCTCTTTTCAAAGCTAGATTTTTTACAATCACTTTTTTCAAAAAAATCCTCATCCCCGCATACTCCATTGGCCAAAAAAACAGCCAAAAAAACGATAAAACTACCGACTACTTTCAACTTCGCCTCCGAGAACTTTTGCAAATATCATAAGACTAAAGAGTTAACAAAATATTCCCTATTTGTAAAAATAAAGATTCATTTTAGGAATTTTTACTATCTAAAAATAATTTGTGCTATAATCCAGCTATGGAAACTTATAAAACACTACTAAAACAAAAAGGGCTAAAGGCCACAGGACAAAGAGCGCTTATGTTAAAGACTATCGAAGAGGACGGTCACATAGATATAGATGCGCTCAAAGAAAAGATGCAGGCGGTTTCGCCAAACATTTCGCTAAATACGATATATTTAAACTTAGAGCAACTATCAAATGAAGAAGTTATCTCTAAAGTATCTCTTAATAATCAAAAAAGCGTGTACGAGATAACAAAACATACGCACGCTCATCTGGTTTGTAAAATATGCGGCTCAATCGAGGACGAACCCGTAGATCTCAATCTTTTGACCGCAATGAAAGAGGGTGCAATAGCTTCGTCATTTAAGCCCTCTTTTGTTGCCGTCAACATATACGGTATATGCAGTAGATGCGAAAACAACCAAACAAACAAGGAGAAAAAATGAACAAAATCAAATTCGTAGCATTATCACTTTTTGGTGCAAGCTCACTATTTGCGGCGGATGCCCTAATGGATGCGGCTACAAAAGCGGGTCTAAAACCGATTCCATCAGAGCATAAAGCTCAAATGAAACTAATCAAAGAGTTTCAAAAAGGTATAACGGTAGAAAAAGCGGAGCTAGGCAAAAAACTATATTTCGAACCGAGACTTTCAAAAAGCGGTATCATCTCTTGTAATACATGTCACAACCTAGCAACAGGCGGCGTTGACGGTGTTAGCGCAGCGATAGGTCACCAATGGACCGCAAACCCGCATCATCTTAACTCTCCGACGGTTTACAACTCCGTATTTAACACGACTCAGTTTTGGGACGGCAGAAGTCCGCACCTAGGCGACCAAGCCAAAGGACCTATGCAAGCGATGCCCGAGATGGCTATCACTCCAAAAATGGCGGAAGATAGAATCTCGTCTATGCCTGAGTATGTAGCAGAATTCAAAAAAGCGTTCCCAAAAGACAAAAATCCTGTAACATTTGAAAATATAGCGGACGCTATCGCTACATTTGAGGCGACGCTAGTGACTCCTTCAAAATTTGACAAATTTCTCTCAGGAGATGCAAAAGCTCTAAACAAAGAGGAAAAAGAGGGTCTAAAAGTCTTTATCGACAAGGGGTGTGCTACTTGCCACACTGGACACAATATAGGCGGAACAAGTAAACAAAAATTTCCTCTCATAGGCGAATACAAGCATGCAAATCTGGGTGATTTCAAAGGGGATAAAGACGGCACAGTCAAAGTACCGACTCTTAGAAACATCACCCAAACAGCCCCATATATGCACAACGGCGCAATTTGGAGTCTTGAAGAGACCGTAAAAACAATGGGCGAAAATCAACTAGGCACAAAACTAAGCGATGCCGAAATAGCGAAAATCGTAACTTTCCTAAAAACGCTAGAGGGCAAAAAACCTTCAATAGAGTATCCGATGTTGCCAAACTCAACGGCCAAAACGCCAAAACCTGAATCGAAATAAGGAACTTAAAATGAGAAAATACGAATCATACAAATGTAGCGTTTGCGGCAATGAAGTAGAGGTGCAAACCGTAGGCGGCGGCAAACTCGTATGTTGCGGCAAGGAGATGGGGTGCGTCACTACAGACCTAACGGCTGTTAATCTAATGAAAGCCTTTGCCGGCGAAAGCCAAGCTAGAAACAAGTACGACCTATTTGCGGATATAGCGCAGGAAGAGGGATGGCATGCGGTGGCTAGACACTTCAGGGAGGCCGCAGAAAACGAAAAATGGCACGCAAGAGCTGAATTCAAAGCGTATCACAAGCTAGTTGACGGAGCAGAAACCGAGATAACTATAAAAAATCTTGATAGTGCAATGGCAGGTGAAAACTATGAGCACACAATTATGTATCCTGAGTTTGCAGCAATAGCCGAAGCAGAAGGACACAAAGAGCTAGCTAGACTATTCAATGCTATAGGCAAGGTAGAAGTAGAGCACGAAAGAGAGTACAAAGCCCTTCAAGATGCAATGAAAGCAGACGGCTTCTTCTCTGATGAAAACGAAGAGGTTTGGGTATGCGAAGTTTGCGGTCACATACACAGAGGCAAAAAAGCTCCGGGCGCATGTCCGCTTTGCAAAGTACCGAAAGAGTATTTCAAAAGGGAGCATTTAGGTTAATTTTTGCCCAATAAACCTTATCTATTACGAAGACCAGAAACAGTCGCTCTTTTTGATAGTTTAATATCAAAAAGAGCCCTAATCTACTAAATTAGAAAGTCTCTTTATTTGCCACTTCTTACCACTGGAATGCCACCAGTTTGCTGACGGGCGCTATTCATATAGCCATCCAAACATATCAATAATGTGTGGCATTTTAAGAGGCTTATATTAATTCCATTATTGGTACTTCGCCACCATCTTCAAAAACATTTTTTAAATTGTCCAGATAGTTTGCCCACCATTGCATAAGCCGCCGTCTTTCACTTAAATACTCAGCTTATACGGCTCTTATCTCGCTAGTGTCTTTATGCGCCAAACAAGCCCCTATAACAAGAGAGTGCGTTTCCGTTGTTCGCTGATATGTTCGTGCAGCATTGTAGAGGCGGTATGGCGGAAGTCGTGCCCCTTTTACTCATCGCCGAATCAATGAGTAATCTTTGTCTTTTGGCTTTGCATTCTTAACCTGCATGTCATTAAGCGGCGTAACGATTCTTGGCATTTTATGAGACGAACAATTTAGCCGAACCGTTGATTTTAAAGGGCTTAAAAGGCTTTTTGGGGTGTTGTGGGATATGTCGGTCCGGAGTGACTTCAAACTTAGTGCTTTCAATGCCTATAAAATAGAGCATTTAGCAAAGTAGCCTTTTGATTTTACAGCATAGATTACAGTAAAAAACAAAAGTGTCTCTCTTTTTGAGTCAAAACACTATGCCGGATATTCGGCTGTTATAAACTATCGGTAAGGTATCGGTCAAAATCTAGTTTTTAACATAGGCATACTATCAAACGATTACTTACTTATGCCCTCATTTTAATTTAGCCCATCAAATAGCCTTTTTAGGCTGTCTGTTATATCCATCGTTATGGGATAGATTGAGTCTAGGGCGTTTAATATTTGCTTGTTGCGGTTTTCAAATTTGGAAACGGTCGCCGTTTTGTCTAGCGTGGAGGTGTGCGATTTTTTGTAATGTGTTTACAGGTTAGTTTACACCTTGTTAGAAGCGATAAAGATGTGACCTATCAGCCGATAAATCAGGGCTTCAAAGTTCAGACTTTCGGATATACCCCCTTATAAAAATGGTGTACGATAAAGGGGCGTTTATTTGTCGGATTTTTAACGGACTTTTTGCCGTTCATTTGCTGTTCACTTTTGGGTGTTGATTTTTGCATTCCTTTTTAAAAACAACAAAGCCCGCAAAGGCTTATAAAAAGGGGGTTTGCGGACGGTCTAAAGCGTTCCTTTTGCCGTTGCTTTTTCTGTGTCCTTTTGTGTTGTTTTTAAGCCTAACTTTATCCTAACTTTTGCCGCTTCAAAACACCGCCGTTATTACACGCTCCATCTCTTCAATCGGCGGCTCATAGAACCGCAACGCTTGACTTATAGGCAAAGTAAACTCTATACGCCAAAGCGTACCTGCTAACTCATCTTTTAGTGATTTGTCGTATATGATTACTCTATCTATGCCGCAAAGCTCCGGCTCATTTAAGTAGCGTGTTTCATATTTGCGGTAAGGTTTTGTAACCTTGCCAAATAGCCCTAATGCTTCAAAGTTTGGCTTTGTAGGCGTGTCAAAACAAATATCAATACTAGACGGCGGACAAACAGTAAAAAGCTTGTCTAGCGTATCTTTTGCAGTTTCGCTTAACTCCTTATGCTCTTTGTAGCTTTTTAGGCTGTATGCTATGAAGTACGCAAAGCGGTAATCGTTGCGGTTATCTTTGAGTATTGCAAAGCTAAAGGGAGCATTTGGCGCATACAGTCCGCCCGTTATGTCTTTATGCTTATCTTTGTCTTTGCCTTTAATCTTCTTTTTAAGATGTCCGCTAACTCTTGCATTATCCGTTATCGGTTTTAGCTCAAAAAACTCTTTGATTTTGTCAATCCGCCCGCTTTTTCTTGAGTAGCTTTCTATGCTGTCAATGGATAGATATTTAGGCAGATTTTGGAACGCACTACGGAGGCTCATTTTTTACCCCTATTTTTGAAGTGCCGCCCCGCCTTTGTGTATCGTAGGGCGTGGGCGTTTTTGTTAAAAGTAGCGATAGACTACCTTAGAATTTATCAGATGACGGAATAGGAGCGTAAAACTCCTATTTGTTTTATAATCTCCGGCTTCTCTTTTTTCTGCCTAAACTGTTTTTAAAACGCTTGACATTTTCCTTGCTTCTCTCAAGCCAATAGATTTTATACTTTTTGCCCGTCTCCTCATTTTCTACCCAGCTATCAAGGATAATTACACCCTCTTTGCGCCATTTGCTAATATAATCAAGCGGGTTATTAGCCCACTCGTTTAAACCTCTGTTTGTGACCGTCTCGCCGTTTAGGAGCTTGTCGGCAAAAAATAGCTCTATGTTTGACGGTCTCATATTGCGCCACCATTACTAACATACGCTTCTATTTCCGATAAACGCCAAACAGTTACACGATTAGAAAGCTTTACGGGTTGCGGCAATTTGCCTTGCTTTGTCCATAGCCATACGGTAGAAGGTTTTATGCCTGCCTTGTCGCATACTTCTTTTATGCGGATAAATTTATCTGATTGCAATATTTTCTCCTTATGGATTAAGGAGGGTAGAGCGGTAGTTAGGTCATATTTCATACTGTAAACATACACTATAAGTTTACTTTTAGTATACCTTGCTAAAATCTCGATACTCTTAATATGAGATTACCACCGCTTTGGAGGTTTTATAGGAGTGTTCCCGCACCCCTATAAATAAGGCTTCCAAAGCTACCCTCAAAAAGATATTTTCATATCACCTCTTTTTTGAATTCCATCGTTAACTTAGCCGTAGTCAAAACAATCTCCGTTCAAATCGACTTAAAATTGTCTTTATCTTTTTAGAATATACGACAAAGTTTTCATCTCTTCTCTCGCAAAAAATCTATCTACCATTTTAAAGACCCGCTTTTTTATTAACGATAAGATTATTTTACTCTGTTTTTTTCGGTGTAGCAAACCGATATAAATTCAAATAATCTTACTTGGATAATAAATCGTTTTCACTTGAAACGCCACTATGTCTTTATAAAGTTCTGCTCAATATCTTAAATAAATATAAAACTACACTTGCAAAGCCTTTATTAGTAGCATTCAGTTAATTTTTTTACTCTGGATAAATATCATATTTTTCTAGTATCATCATTAAGTCTTTGTATTTTTTAGCTTTTCTTTTTAGCTTGCCGTAAAGTAAAAGTTTTGATTTTATACTTTCTGGCGGCTCTGTTAATATTTTTTCTTTTATAACTTCTTTGTTTTTTAGAAGTTCATTTTCTGTTTGAAGTTCTCTTATTTGAGCGTATGCCCACTTTAGCTCATCGTCATCAAACACTTTTCAACCCCTCTAAATAATCCGCCCACCACTGCATAAGCCGCCGCCTCTCCGCTATGTATTCGGCTTTATTATATACGGCTCTTATCTCGTTAGTGTCTTTGTGCGCCAAACAAGCCTCTATAACGAGAGAGTGCGCCCCGTGTTCGCTGATATGTTCGTGTAGCATTGTAGATGCGGTATGTCTGAAGCCGTGCCCCTTTTGTTCGTCTCCAAAACCTAGCTTTTTGAGTGCCTTATTTATGGTGTTTTCGCTCATCTTTTCGGCGTTTCGTACCGGGCTTGCAAATACTAGCTCTCTATGCCCCGTAAACGGCAAAAGCTCTTTTAGTATCTGTATGGCTTGCTTACTTAACGGCACTATGTGGTCGTTTCGCATTTTCATTCTCGCCGCCGGAATACTCCATATCTCTTTCTCGAAGTCAATCTCGCACCATTTTGCCTCTCTTGATTCCGTCGGTCTAGTCATAACGAGGGGCATAAAGCGCAAAAGCTGTCTAGTCACAAACTCGCCGTTATAGTCGTCCATCGCTCTTAGTAGCTCGCCAAAGCGTTTTGGGTCTGTGATGTGTTTGAAATTTTCCGGCTCTATTTTGGTAAGCACATTTTGAGCTTTTACGGAGGATATTACACTTGCCTCTACATACCCCATATCTTCAGCGTAGCAAAATATCGCCTTTGTGTATTGGAGTGCTTTTTTGGCTGAATGGGGCGTTTGTCTATCTGCTATTTTTAGAGCTTCCATTACATCGGAGCGTTTTATCTCGCTCACCTGCTTTTTGCCGATAAGCGGGTAAATGTATTTTGAGAGTTTGCCGCTTATGCTTACAAGGTAGTTATCACTTTTACCCTCTTTTGTCTTTTTGGCTATGTACTCAGTTGCTACCGTTTCAAATGTGCGCCCTTGCAGTTTTATTGCCTGTTTTGCCTCTTTGCGCTCTTCGCTAGGGTCTATGCCTTGCTTTAGCCCTGTGCGTGCCTCTTCTCTTAATTTCCTCGCCTGTTGAAGCGTTACAGCCGGATAATCTCCAAAGCTTATAGAGTTTCTGCCGCCTGTCGGTCTAGTGTAGTCAAAACGCCACCACTTGCCGCCGTCCTTGGTTATGATGATATACAACCCGCTACCGTCACTTTTGTATTTATCGGCTGGCTTTAGGGCTTTGATTGTCGTATCTGTAAGGGGTGTAGCTATCTTAGGCATTTTTTACTGCAATCCTTTTTACTGTAAAAATTTGGCGTTTTTCTTTACAATATAAATTTACAGTATGTTTTACAGTAAAAAATATTAAATTACAGTAAACCGTGTTATACTAACTTGGACTATTAAGAGAGGTTAAAGGCTTTATTTTAAGGGGTTGATTGGACTTTGTTGGAGGGTATAAAATGGTTAGGTGGTGCCCCGGAGTGGATTCGAACCAATGGCCTCAGAATTAGGAATTCTGCGCTCTATCCATCTGAGCTACCGGGACAGCGGCGTAATTATAGCAAAACTCTCTTTTTGGCTCAGTTTTTGGCTACTCTGCTGATAAATTCTTGAAAAATTTTTGTTAGTTTCTCTATTTCATCTGTGCTCACACATTCGTTTGGGGCGTGAATGGTTTCGTTTCTTACACCAAATTCTAGTACGCCGACACCGTATTTGGAGACAAATCTAGCGTCGCTCGTTCCTCCTGCCGTCGATGGCCTTGGCTCTATACCGCTTATATCCTTGACACATTTTTTTAGCATTTCAAAATATTTTTGCGCTTCATCCGTATTTTCTATAACAAAAGAGTTTGAGCTTTGCGTGACACTTAGTTCAAAAGTTTGTATTTCGGCTTTTTCCATAGCGTCTTCGATAAAGCTTTTTGCGGTTTTTGTGTCGGTAGTTATGCCGTTTCTGATATTAAATAGTATTTCAACTTCGCTAGGGATTACATTGTGTTTGCCGTAGCCGCCTTTGATGTCGGTGATAACGAGCTTGCTAGGAGCAAAATAGTCATCTCCTATGTCCAAAACGGCGTTTGCTAGATAGGGCAAAACTTTTGCGAGCGCCACTATCGGACTGTCGCTTTTTTCGGGATATGCGGCGTGTCCGCCCCTGCCTATGATTTTTATTCGTCCGTTGATGGAGCCTCTGCGTCCCACTTTTATCGTATCTCCAAAGCTTGCCTCACATGTCGGCTCCGCCACTAGGCAGAAGTCTGGAAGCATCGCAAGCTCTTTTAACTTCTCAAGCATAAGCACGGTTCCGTATATCGCATCGCCCTCTTCGTCGCTGGTAATAAGCGTAGAGAGAGTGCCGTTAAATGAGGCGGTATGCTTGAGGGCGTACAAAAAAGCGGACACTCCGCCCTTCATATCGGCTGCTCCCCTGCCGTATATGATTCCGTCTTTTTCGGTAGCTTCAAAAGGCTCGCTTGCCCACTCTCCGCCGGCAGGCACTACATCTATATGTCCAGCAAAGCAGATATGGCTACCAGAGCCAAATTTTTTGTATAAAAATAGATTTTTTACGCCCTCTTTTTCGGTTTCTATGAGCGCAAAGTCATTCAGATATGACTTGATAAATTCAAAGCTCCCAGCTTCATTCGGAGTTAATGTTGCAAATGAGATAAGTTTTTTTAGCAGTTCGGTCGAGGTCACTAGACTCTTTCTTTAACCAGATTTTTTCCGCCTAGTTTTGCCTCTTTTAGGCCATCCGTTGCCCTTGCTAGTATATCTTCAACCATATCGCCCTCTTTGTGGTGAGCAACCCCCATCGATATTGTAACTTTGAGTATTTGTTCTGAATAAATTAGTTTTGAGATTTCTACTTTTGAACGAATACGATTTGCTATCTCAAGCGATTTTTCCGGTACAAGTCTATTTAACACCATAACAAACTCTTCTTCGCCGTATCTGTATATTTTATCTCCGTCCCTGATTGAGTTTTTGAATGTATTGGCAAGGAAAATAAGCACCTTGTCGCCCGCAAGATGACCGAACTCGGAATTTATGTTTGAGAAATCGTCTACATCTATGTATAGAATCGACATATTGAGCTGCCTATCTTCCGCAGCTGAGATTATTTGCTCCATGTCTGCCGTGAAGGCTCTTTTGTTCATAAGCTTTGTCAGAGGGTCTACTTTTGATTCGTTCAGCGCTTGTTCTAGCTCGCTCTCAAGCTTTCTTATTTGCTCATCAGATCGCCTAAGTTCATCTAAGAGCTGACCCTGAAAAGAGAGCATCGACTGCATAATTTTTTGATAGTCCACATGTACTTTATTGACCTCGTCTAGATTGATACTTTCTAGGTAGTCGCCTTGCGCCATGACTGTTTGGGAGATTGACTTGTTACTTGTACTGAAGGCGTCAAGACTTTTTTTGGAGATGCCCATATATCTCTCAAGCTCTTCGTCTTTATCCTCTTTTGTGGAGCTCTCCGAGTACCTTTGAAATAACTTCGTAACTTCCCCATTGTCCGCATCTATGAGAGCTTCTCTGAAAAGTTTTTCGTAATATTTTGGATAAGTAGGCGTCTTCGTATCGTCTAGCTTTTTTAGTACCGCTTCTCTAATTTTAAGTATAAACTCAAATACTTCATCTTTTTCCAAGCTATTGTCTCCCCTGCGAGTCACATATAAAGTAATGCAAATTATATAGATTAATAATTAAATAACACTATTAATCTAAAATTACTCTTCTAAAGCTATAAACACCGCAAAAGAAAATCTTATTTTTGATAAAATTTCAATTATGAAGTTTTGTAATTCAATTATTATTCTTGGGGCTTTATCTATCTTTTTTGTCAATCCGCAAAAAGTAGTGGCAAATACGGAGTCGCCAAAAAATTTTGAAGATAAAAATGAACTGCTATCTTTTGTAGCAAGAGCAGCGCTTGATTTTTATCTACAAGAAAAGGGATACGGAGAGCTCAAAGAGTTTTCAATCAACAATAAAACAAAAAAGTTTTTTTTCAAAACAAAATTAAAAGGCGAGGAGAAGTTTTTGTCGGTAATAGTAAACAGATACGATATAGCCAAGGAAAACGGCAAATATTTTTTTGTGGCAAAGAGTATAATAACGGATAGAGAGTGGCTAAATACGGCAGCCAAAAATTTTTTGGAAGAAAAAAAGATAGAGATTCCGGCTAAATATTCACTTTTTGTAGCGGCAGCAATGTAATGTCGTATAAGGTTTTGATAGTTGACGATAGCCAAACGATACGAAAAATTATTCGTTCAAATCTTGAACGAATAGGCATAAAAGATATATTTGAGGCTAACGAAGGAGAGAGCGCACTAAGGACTCTGGCCGCAAATAACGGCATTAATTTGATGTTCATAGATTACAATATGCCTGTTATGAACGGCTTGGTAGCAGTCAAAAAAATGAGAGAAAATAGCGCCTATGACGCTATAAAAATCATAGCCGTCTCAAGTTCATTTGACGCTGCGCTGATAGAAAGCTTTGAAAAACTAAGCATATCCGGCTTTATTACAAAACCGTTTGATTTGCAAAAATTCAATAGTTCTATTACGCCAATACTCGATGCGCCGGTTCCAAGCATTGGCGGCGGCGAAACAAGCGACAATGGTATGCCAAAAGAAGATGTCATAAGACTATTCAGTAGCGAAAAGCCGGATGTGCACATGAACGGTAAATTTGTGGAATTTGACTTTAAAAACGAAAAAATAAAGTTGGATGTGGATGTAATATCCAGGTACGGCTCAGTCTATGTGGAGCTTGGAGAGTAACTCTCTATCTATCTCGCAGAGCTCCCCTTTTTTGAGCCTCTCCTTGATACTCATTACTTTTCGTAGATAAAACGACTTTTGCTCTGGTGTTAGAACTCTTGAATTTTTGATTTTTTGGATTATCTTGTCGTAAAAAATAGAACTTTTTGCGATAAGAAACCCCACAAGCTCCTCCTCGCTCATCTCACTTATTTTGTCGTTTCCGTCTAGCTCCAAAAGAGCTGGCGAATCAAAATCCCCAGCCGCCACAAGTGAAAACAGCTCCCTATGGTACTCAAACATCTCAGCCTCTATTCTATTTAGCACCATATCGAGAAGCGTGTGATTTTTTATCATCGTCTTTATTGCTGCGGCTTCCGCAGGGTCGTATTTTTGCGAGGGTGTGTGCTGTGCGTTTTGCTTTTTTGAGGCTTTCAAAAAGTCCATCGGAAGCTTCAAAATAGCCGCCGCAAGCCGTCTGTGTTCTTCTGCAAATATAGCGCTCGGAAGCGATAAGATCTCTTTTGCCTCTATTGCCGCTTTCTCTTTTTCAAGACCGTTTGAGAGGTCGTATTTTTTTGCGATATTTTCGAGCAAAAATTCAATAAACGGTTTTGTCTTACGAAACATCAGTGCAAGCTCTTCTATCTTAGAGGCTTTGACCATGTCGGCAGGGTCTAGTCCTTTATCGAAGATGACTACGCCGCCGTCTATGCCGTGCTCCAAAAGTAGTTTTGCCGACTTAAACGCCGCACTAAGTCCCGCATTGTCGCCGTCAAAGGCTAGCACGACTTTTGCCTCCGCCTTTTTGATACTCGGCAGATGCTCTTTCGTCATCGCCGTTCCCAGTACCGCTATGGCACTGTTGAAGCCTGCTTGATGAAGCATGATGACATCCATGTATCCCTCGCACACTATCGCCGTTTTTTGTTTAGCGATAGCCTCTTTGGCTAGGTGGATGCCGTAAAACACTTTTGATTTGTTAAAGAGCGTCGTTTGCGGAGAGTTGAGGTATTTTGCGGGGTGGTTCGTGATGGTTCGCCCGCCAAATCCTATGACTTTGCCGTTTTGGTTTTTGATGGGAAAGCTGATACGCTCGACAAATCTAGCGTACACCCTGCCGCCCTCATCCCCCATCGCTCCGCACTCTACAGCTTCAGAGCTCGGCAAAAAGCTTCTTTTCATAAACTCTATTTGCGCAGATGAGGAAGGGGCGTAGCCTAGCTCAAACTTTTCGATACTTGACTCGTAGATGCCTCTATCCAGTATGTAGTTTTTTGCCGTGTCGTTGTTTTCAAGGCATTTCTTGAAGTATTCGTTGAATCTCTCTAGTATATCGCTCTTTTTTGCCGTTCCCGCCGTTACATCGTATTCGAGTTTGAAGTTGTACATAGCGGCGATTTTTTCTATCGCTTCGGGGTAGCTTATCTTCTCGTGTTCTTGGACGAATTTGATAGCATCCCCAGAGGCGTGACAGCCGAAGCAGTGATATATCTGTTTGTTTGGGCTGACGACGAAGCTTGGAGTTTTTTCGGCGTGAAAAGGGCACGGAGATTTGTAGTTTGCGCCCATTTTCTTGATTTCGACATAGCTCGAGACGACATCCACGATGTCTATCATACCCTTTAAAGCTTCAATGGATTCGGTTTTTATCATGGTTTGATTATACCGAATTTTGGTACAATCGCCCTATGGGTAGCTTATTTTTGGATTATCGGGATCCCCTGTTTGGGATAATGGCGTTTTTGCTGATATTGTCGGTCGGTACGCTTTTGGCGATGCTTTTTTCGAAGCTAAAAGAGAGCGGCGAAGCAAAAAGAATAAAGCGATTTTTGCGTAAATTTCCGGTGGATTCGGAGGCTAGCGACTATGCAAAACTCTTAGAGGCGCACCCCGGAAGCTACGAGCTTCTATCCAAGGTCGCAAAAGCGCATTTTGACGGCGGTGATTATGAGCGCTCTTTAAAGGTATATCTTGCGCTTTTAGAGTGGCTCTCGCCGTTTGAAAAGGCAAAAAGAGCCGAAGTGCTAGAAAAGCTCGGCGATATATACACAAAAAGCGGATTTTTACAACGCTCTGTCGAGGCGTATGCACAAAGCCTCTCGCTTGTCGCTAGAAATGCCTCCGCTCTGTCAAAAATCTCCAACATTTACGAAAAACGAGCAGACTACGAGAAGGCTCTTGAAGCTTTGGAAGCCCTTGAAGAGATGGGGTTTGACGAGAAGAGAAGAAGCGAATTTTTGCAAGGCATATTGTCACTAAAGACGGCTCGTACTTTTGATGAGAAGATGTCGATTTTGGCCTCTCTTTGCGGCTCAAACGACTATTTTGCTAGAGAGTATCTGCTAGAGCTGTTGTATGTAGACCAGAAAAAAGCGGCTGAGTTTTTAAGACAAAACAGCGATATTCATTTTTTAGATATTTTGTGGAATGCAACGCTTGATAAAGAGAGTTTTGCGCAGTGCGGCAATAGCTTAGTAAAAGGTGTTTTGGAGGCAAAAGGCGTATCGTCTGGTAGTACAGAGAGCGGAGTGTTTGAGCTTGATGTCGTAAGCGCCGTGAGCCGTTCAAGACCGGAGCTAAAAGCCGATCTGAGCTTTGAATTTGTCTGCAAAAAATGTGGCACGCTCGATATAGACTATTTCTTCTCCTGTAAATGCTGTGGCGCAATAGGGGAATGCAAAGTGCTTGTAGGTATATTGAAACAAACTAACGACGCTTCGTCGTTTTTGGAGAGCTGGTGAAAAAAATAAGTATTTACACGGACGGCTCAAGCCTCGGCAATCCAGGCCCAGGAGGGTATTGCGCCATACTGGAGTATGAGACGAATGGCAAGCTTCACAAAAAAACCGTTAGCGGCGGTGAGGCGCATACGACGAACAATAGAATGGAGCTAAAAGCGGCGATTGAGGGATTAAAAGCCTTAAAAAACGGCTGTATAGTAGATATAATAACGGACTCAAAGTATGTGGCGGACGCTATCAACGGCTGGCTTGCCGGCTGGATAAAAAAGAATTTTAAAGATGTGAAAAATACGGATCTTTGGGCGGAGTATATGGAAGCGGCAAAGCCTCATAAAGTGCGTGGAGTATGGGTGCGAGGACACAACGGTCACCCCCAAAACGAAGAGTGCGACCAAGTCGCCAAAAGTGAAGCTGAGAAATTTTAGGAGCAAACATGGGGCTAGAGAACCTAGAGAAAAGCATTGGCATAGAGTTTAAAGATAAGCAACTGCTGACACAGGCCTTGACGCACAAAAGCTGCAAGAAGCCTTATAACAATGAGAGACTTGAGTATCTAGGCGACGCCGTCTTGGATTTGATAGTCGGTGAATATCTATATATGAAGTTTCCAGCCGCCAATGAGGGCAACCTCTCCAAAATCAGAGCCTCTCTCGTCAATGAAAAAGGGTTTACTAAGCTTGCTGAGGCTTTGAAACTAGGGGAGTATATTATGATTTCTCCGGCAGAGGAGAATAATGACGGAAGGAAAAAACCGTCCATACTCTCAAACGCTTTTGAGGCTTTGATAGGAGCTGTGTATCTCGAATGTGGACTTGAAAGAACAAAGGAGCTCTCCATCGCCCTTATCGAAGAGGCATATCCAAAAATTGACTTGATTACACTTTTTAGCGACTACAAAACAGCGCTACAAGAGCTTACTCAAGCCAAGTTTGCGGTAACTCCTGAGTATTCGATGGTCGGAGCTAGCGGACCGGATCACAAAAAAGAGTTTACGGTAGAGGTGCTAATCAATAAAAAACCTTTTGCCTCTGCGGCGGGACCTAGTAAAAAAGAGGCGGAGCAAGAAGCCGCCAAAAAGACTCTGGAAATACTAAAAAAGGATAACGGGTGAATAGCTTTGGGTTAGCCCTTCGAATAACGACTTTCGGCGAATCGCACGGTGCGGGGATAGGGTGTGTGATAGATGGGATGCCTGCAGGCGTGAAGGTCGATATGGAATTTTTGCTTGGCGAAATGGATAAGAGACGCCCCGGCAAAAACAAGCTTACCACCCAAAGAAACGAGGACGACACACCGGAAATTCTAAGCGGTGTCTTTGAGGGCGTGACTACGGGCACACCGATAGCCGTACTTATCCGCAATAAAGACCAAAAATCGGGCGATTATAGCGGTGTCGCCAATAGCTTTAGACCCGGGCATGCGGACTTCGGATATTTGTCAAAATACGGCATTAGGGATTATCGCGGCGGCGGCAGAAGTTCCGCTAGAGAGACGGCGGCTAGAGTGGCGGCTGGGGCTTTTGCGAAAATGCTTTTGAGAGAGTTTGGTATCTTTGTCGAGTACGGCGTGTTTCAGATAGGCTCCGTGGTCGCAAGCGGCGAGGATTTTGATTTTGCGGCGGGTAGTGAGATATTTGCCCTTTGCCCTGAAAATGAAGCGGCTATGAGGGCGCAGATAGAAGAGGCGAGAGATGCTCACGACTCGGTAGGCGGAGCAGTCAAAGTGCGGATAAAGGGCGTCCCTGCGGGTCTAGGCGAGCCGCTATATCACAAGTTTGACTCCGAGCTTGGCTCTCTTATGATGGGCGTTAACGGCGTAAAAGCAGTAGAGATAGGAGTAGGCATCAAAGCTTCGGCAATGAGAGGCAGTCAAAACAACGACCAAAGAGACAAAAACGGCTTTTTATCCAACAATGCAGGCGGAATACTAGGCGGTATCAGCACGGGGCAAGACATCGAGCTAAAGGTCTATTTCAAGCCAACCCCGTCGATATTTCTCTCTCAGCAAACACTCAACGCAGGCGGCGAAGAGCAGACGATGAACCTCACAGGCAGGCACGACCCGTGTATAGCTGCAAGGGGTGCGGTGGTGGCGGGAGCCATGGCGGCGCTTGTGGCTGCTGATATGCTACTTCTCAACACCAGTTCAAAACTAGAGAGCCTAAAGAGGATTTACGGGTAAATTTGGTACAATCACACCCTTAAATCCCCAAGATGTGCCCGTAGCTCAGCTGGATAGAGTTTCAGATTGCGATTCTGAAGGTCACAGGTTCGAATCCTGTCGGGCACACCATTTATTGCTACAATAAACTAACACTCATTCAATACCAAGCCACAGCACATTTTTTATCCATCGCATTTAGCATAGAGAAGTTGGGATATACGATTGGATTGGAGTAAAACAAGAGGAAAACAACCCTCGTTTTGGCATAAAACCATAATAGATAGAGAGTTGTTTTGGGAAAAATGAGTCAAAGCGTGTTCTTGTTTCATTAGCAACTCTTGTTCCAAAAAATACTATAAATTTTTATACCTTACTATTAACCGATTGTGTTAAAATAATCAGATGCTTAACATACTAAAAATAACTATTATCTTTGCCGCATTGCTTGGCTCAAATCTATTTGCATTAAGTGCAGATGAGAGCGGGGTGGCCGTGTCGCTGACGCCCGAAGAAAAAGCGTATATACAAAAGGTCGGCAGTGTAAAAATGTGCGTAGACCCGGACTGGGTTCCTTTTGAGCGAATTAACGAAAAAGGGGAGCATGAAGGCATAGCCGCAGACCTTATAGCGCTTGTGTCTAAAAGAACCGGACTAAAGATAGAGCTTTACAAGGTCAAAACTTGGGACGAGAGCGTCGATGCTTCAAAAAAAGGGAAGTGTCAGATGATGAGCTTTCTCAATCAGACTCCGGCGCGAGATAAATGGCTTATTTTTACCGAGCCTATTTTTTATGACCCGAATGTCTTTGTGACGAGAGAGGAGCACCCATTTATCGCCGACCCTAGAAGTCTCTCAGACGAGAGCATCGCACTTCCGAGAAATACGATGGTGGAGGAGCGGATACGAAAAGAGTATCCAAATATAAAAGTCATAGGCACGGTAAGCGAAGATGAAGCGGTAAAGCTAGTATCGGAGCGAAAGGCGAATATGACAATGCGCTCTCTTATCGTGGCAGCGTATGCCATCAAAAAAGAGGGGCTTTTTAACCTCAAAATAGCCGGACAGCTGCCGGATTATTCCAACAAACTCAGAATCGGCGTACTAAAAGAAGAGCCGATTTTAAGGGATATTCTCAATAAAGGCGTTATGACTTTAACCCCGCAAGAAAGAGAGCAAATATCCAATAAACATGTATCGATAAAGGTGCAAAAAGGAATTGATTACACTTTGGTGTGGAAAGTTATTGCCGGCGCTCTTGTTGTTATTTTGGGCGCAATTTATTGGAATAGGCGGTTGTCCAAATTTAACGAAGAGATTTCAGCTCTGCAAAAAAATACAAATGAGGCGCTCTATCAGGTAGCAACACTTCTCAACAACTCGGCGGAGGGGTTTTTGTCTTTTGGAAAGAATCTAATAGTAAATAAAAAGTATAGTAAAGAGTGCGAAACGATGTTTGGACGCCCAATAGACGGGGAATCGATAGCGGATTTGGTATATGAAAATGACGAAATTTCAGCCGAGCTTTTCAAAAAAAATCTGGAGAGAATCTTTGACTCGCAAGATGATTTTAAAACCCACATTCTCATTTCATTACTGCCTGCCGTCTATAAGATAAACGACCTCTCCCTATCTGCCAAATATAAAATGTTGGACAACGGAAGTATGATGCTTGTCTTGGACGACATAACCGCCGAACTAGCGCTAAAAGAACAGGTAAAAGAGGAGCAGATGCGGCTGAGGTTTGTCGTTGCAGTATTTAAAGAAAAAGACGACATTCAAAGCCTTATAAAAGAGTTTAAACTGTTTTTACAACATGGCGACACTGATAGCGATGAGCTTCAGAGGCAAATTCACACTTTTAAAGGCATATTCTCGCAGTTTAACTTTTATCACATAACGCAAGCCTTGCATGAAGCCGAAAACTTTCTCTCGCAAACAAAAACAGTGCAAAAAGAGCATGCCCATAGACTGCAAACCGCTTTTGACAAAGATATGTCTACGCTTTATGAGATATTAGGCTACGACATTTTCAGCCCAAATGAAAAACTCACTGTTGACTTAGCCAAACTAGAATTTATCGAGCAACACATAGCCACACTCACTCCTGCACAAATCAGGCTACATTTGCGAGAGTTAAAATACAAGCCGTTTCGCGAGCTTCTCGGCTCATATCCAAAATTTTGCTTGGCGCTGGCGAAGAGAATGGGTAAAGAGGTAGAGGAGTTTCGGATAGAGGGCGGAGAGTTTGGCGTAGATGCCAACAGATACGCACAGTTCGCAAGAGCCGTTATCCATCTCTTTCGTAATGCGATAGACCACGGCATAGAAAGCCCTGAAGAGAGGGTAAAAAACGGCAAAAGTGAAATAGGAAAAGTGGAGTTTAAAGCTACGCTTGAGGGCGATAATATAGTTTTGAGCGTCTCTGATGACGGAAAAGGAATAGATGAGAGGCTGCTAATCAAAAAAGCGCAGCAACTCGGTATCGATATACCAAGTAACCCTTTGATGCTAGTGTTTGAAAATGCCCTGTCGACGCAAGAGAGGGTCTCGGAGTTATCTGGACGAGGCATTGGTCTGAGCGCTGTAAAGCAAGAGGTTGAGAAGTTGTACGGAAGCATAGAGGTCAGCACAAAAATCGGGCATGGAACGGTATTTAAATGTATTATTCCAGTGCAAAATAGCGAAATATGAAAAAATACTTTTACGCCGTTTTATTGGCAGGCACACTGAATGCGGGAGAGCTAGAGTCGGCTCTAAAAAATAGTACGCTCTTTGGCTACGCCAAAGCGATGTATGTGTATGACGATAGAAAAGGGGTCAAGCTAGACCAAAACACCCCTGGATTTGGCGGCAAGGTAGGCTTTGAAAGCGGGTCGTTTGGCGGACTCAAAGCCAAAGCGGCGTGGTATACGACAACGGATTTTGGGCTTAGAGAGAAAAATCCGAAAAAAATAGACGCTTATATGTTTGATTTGGACAAAACACCTTATTCGATACTAGGCGAGGCAAATATCGCTTACACTGCAGGCAAAACTACTTTGACGCTAGGACGCCAAGAGATAGACACGCCCATAGTCTCCACATACGACTACCGCATCATTCCAAACCTTTTTGAAGCATATACGCTCACAAACAATGATATTTCAGATACCACGATAATACTCTCGTATATCACTAGAATGTCGGGACTAGACGGGCTTGTCACCTTCTCGGAGTTTCGGAGTATGTCGCAGCAGACATACACATCCCTAATGCCCTCCTCGGACAACAAAAGCATAGACACAAATAACGACCCGATAGATATATCAAAGCTAGTCGGACATAACGGCGTCTACATGGCGGGGGTCATCTACGAGAACAATCCAAAAATACAGCTTTACAACTATTACTGCCCGGATGTGCTAAACACTTTTTATGCAGATATTGCCCACAAACAAGAGTTAAACGCAAATCTAAAACTGACCCTTGAAGCGCAGTTTTACAGCGTAAAAGATGTCGGTAAATTCTCCGAATTTCTAAGAGGCATGAATCTTAGCGGCTCATACGAGCTATACGGAGCCAAAGCCTCTTTGGCAAACAAAGCGCTAGGGTTAAGCGGCAGTATGGCGTACAATAAATTCACAGGAAACGACAAAACGGTAACGGCGTTTGGAAACTGGGGCGGGTATCCGGAGTTTGTGGCAATGCCTTATATGTTTGCCCAAGACAACGGCGCTTCGGCGATAGCGAATTCACAAATGGGCAGAGTATCTTCTACGCTGGATGCAAGTGTGCTAGGACTAAAAGGACAGAGCCTTACGGTCGGCTACTCAATGTTTGACATAGACGACTCGGTGCTAGTAGATAGCGATATTACGCTACTAAATTTTTTGTACAAAAACAAAATTACGAAAAATCTCTCAGCTAGAGTATTGTACGAAATCAGGTATTCGCAAAACTACCGATACGACAACGATATGCTAACACTTTCACTAAAGTATGATTTTTAGACCTTCGCACTCTGTACAACAGGCAATGTAATTATAAAACACGCTCCGTTTTCGTGATTTTGGGCGCTTATCTTGCCGCCCATTTTTTCTTCCACTATAAGTCTTGCCATCGCAAGCCCTACTCCGCTGCCGCCACTGCTACCTTTGGTTGTAAAGCGGTTTTCAAAGATTTTAGACAAAAGCTCACTTTTAATACCTGTTCCATTGTCGTAGAAGAAGATAGAGACACTTTCTTCATTCGTTGTAACTGCAACCTTTAGTTCGCCCTTATATGCCGCTTTTTTAAACTCATTTTTTTGCCTCTTTGCCTCAATGGCCTCACCGACATTAACAAGCAGAGCCAGCACCGCCTGCGCAAACTCATTTGGCACACCGCTAACGACAATGGGCTCTTTACATGAGGGCAGCTCTACCTCAATATTTTCAAACTCAAACTTTTTTCTCAATAGTTCATATATTTCGCCGATGACTCTCAATGCATCAAAATTAACCTTGCCGGCAGAGGGGTTAAAAAAGCCGCGAAAGCTCGCCAGCATAGCGTTCATACTCTCTATTGCTTTTCTTCCTTCGGTATATATTTGTATTACCGACTCTTCATCGAGGGTGTTGGTAGATTGAAGGATTTTCAGCTCTCCAAAAAGAATTGAAATTGCATTAAGCGGCTGCTTCCATTGATGCGCTATCAAATCCAAAAGCTCGCCTAGTTGCGCCTGTTTTGCCTGCTGAATTTGACTTATCTCAAGCTCTCTGTTTTTTATTGCCAGCTCGGCGTGAGCCTCGGCTAGTCTGTTTTGAGTCTCTTTTAGCTTGCTTATATCAACCGCTATGACATACTTGACGACCGCCCCGTCATCCCAATTAGCCGCTTTTTCTTGCAGCTGATACCACTTTTCATCAAGCTCGTTAAAAAAATCATAAACTATCGTTTTACCGTTTGGCCTGTTTTCAGCGTCCAACAGCTCCCCTCTCTTGCAAAAAGAACACTTCTCTTCTCTGCCGTTAATAACGGTGTAGCAAGGCTTGGAATCAATATCTTTTCTATTGTTTTTAAAAGCTTGGTTGGCGTAGACTACTTTGTCGGTAGAAATATCCACCGCATAAACCTCAAACTCAATTGAGTCGAAAATCTCCCGACACTTTTCGGCTTTAATCATTGTTTATACTTCCATATCTCTCATAGACTTTCTCTATGGTGCTACACAGCATTTCTTGGTTTATCGGCTTTAGAACATAGCCCTTTGCGCCTGCATCTATCGCATCCATCACCATCTGCTCTTGTCCGTGAGAGGTAACAACAATTATTAGGGCGTTTGGATAATTTGAAATAATGGTTTTTGTGGCGTCGATTCCATTCATATTCGGCATCGTAATATCCATCGTTATAATGTCCGGCAAAAAGATAGGGTATGCCTCAACAGCGCTCGCTCCGGTGTCACACACTTTGACAACGCTATGCCCCACTTCTTTTGCTATATTTTCTATTTTTTTTATAGTAAGTGTCGAATCGTCAACAATCATAATATTTAAGCTTCTCATCTCAAAATAACCTCAAAAAAATACGGCAAATAAACCCGCTTCAAATATTTTTATAGATTGTAACTTAATTTGCTTAACTAAAGATACAGGTTTTGATTATTTTTGCAACTTCGGCTTTGCGACGCTTCTTTTCTCACTTAGCCAGTTTACCATGCCGTCTTTATAGTTGTAAACATTTTTGTATCCCTCTCTATCCAATATTCCCGCCGCAAGCTTGCTTCTAAGACCGCTTCTGCAAACAACTACTATCTGCTTGCTCTTATCCCCTCTTGTCGCCTCCGCCAGTTTTTTTAAAAACTCCGCCTTAAGCGGTCTTGCTTGTTTGTCGAAATATGTGCTAAGAACGGCGGTGCTTATCACCCCTGTCTCAAGCCACTCCTCCTCAAGCCTTACATCCACCACCAATGAGTCGGGAGATGAGGCAAATATAGCTACCTCATCAGAACTTATGTCCTTATATGCAAATGAAAAGACGGAAAGAAAGGCTAATAAAAAAATCTGTTTTTTCATATCAATTTATCCAATAATTATAATTTTTATAACACATAATTATAAAGATAAAAAGTAAAAAATGAGTAAATAAAAAGTGAGCGCCCGTTTTTTTGCAAAACGGGCTTTTGGGGTTAGCGCTAGCTGGCTAGAGAACCGTCCATTGCGGCAAACATCTTGTCGCAATATGTCTCCATATCCACATAATACTCGTAGATACTTTCCGCTTTGTTATAGTAGTTCGGATCTTTGATGCACTCTAGCGCATTTTTGATGCTAGTGTGTAGAAGTTTATGATTTTCTTTTAGCCCTGCCGCAACGCTTGACCTGCTGCCATCAATCCATACACCTAGCCTACACTCGTTTTCTGACGGTATCTGCTTGTTGACATTACCCTGAATAATAAAGCCGTATGTATCGTATTTGAAGATGATATGCTCTATTTTCGCAAGCGCCATAAATATCTGCTTTTCCATTGTTTTGGAACCGATAGACAGACGCCCAGACTCCTCTTTGATCTTCTCAAAAATTTCGGCAAACGACATAACATTTTCGTTGGAAGCAGAGGATAGCTCGGTAATCACATTTGAGTCGTCTATAATATCGGACATCTCCTGCTCTATTACGGCTATTGACGATGTTATCTCCGAGGTTGCTTTTTGTGTTTTTTCGGCAAGTTTTCGCACTTCATCCGCCACGACGGCAAAGCCTCTGCCGTGTTCGCCGGCTCTCGCCGCCTCTATCGCTGCGTTTAGAGCCAGCAGATTTGTCTGTTCCGCTATATCTTTGATAATGCCCACAACACTGGACACCTCTCCGATTCTGTGCGCAAACTGGTTAATTGCGGAGTCTGTTTTTGATACGGACTGCATTAACCGTTGCATATCGTCCGTTATTGTTTTTATATTTTCCATTCCGATGCCGGATTCACGGCTTATACCGTCTGCATCTTTTGATATTTCGTTTATCATCGTCGTATTTCTGCTAAGGTCGTCTTGCATAGCTGATAGATTTTTGTTTAGACTATTTGAGCTGAGCCTCGAGAGGGAGCTTATAAGGGCGTTTTTTTTGTGAAATTCGTGGTTTTCTTTCATGGAGCCTATGACCGTATTAATATCCTCCATATTTGTTGCAAAAAGCCCCTTTAGACCCTTCGAGAGCGCCGGTCTGAAAAATTTGGAGTTATTGGCGTACTCAACCGCAGTATCCACCTCTCGCATAAAAGCCTCCAGCTGATCTAGCATATTATTGATGCTCCAGCAAAGCTGCCCGACGGTTCCGTCGTCTTTTATGTTTGTTATCCTATCTTCCAAAAAACCTTCCGAGACTGATTTTGAGACTTTCAATGCATTCTCAAGAAGCACTTGGGAGCCGGATATACTATGTATAAGCCATCCGGACAAGGATAACACGGCGATACAAAAAATTATTGACGGGATAATGAGCCCCTTTGCATATAAAGCGGCGACAATCGCAAAAATCACGGAAATTCCCGCCACTCCGAAGGTTTGCATTTTTAAAAGTGAATTTGTACTCATAGCTATTTCTTTTTAGTAGGATTTTACGCGTAGTATTTCAGCCAACGCAAGATTATCTAGCGAATCCATTAACTCTGCTTTTTTGACAATGACCTCCACCTCTATCTTCTCAATCTCTTTACATTTCAAAAGAGCGCCTATGATAGATGACGGCAGTGCGCATGCATCTTCTATACTAACCGTAAGTTTTGAGGGCGAATTTTTTGATACTGCCGAAAAAAGCTGTTTTTTAAACTCAATCGCATCTTGCATCGATATACTTTCGCCTTTAACTACAATCTTTAGCCCATCTTTTATCTTGTCTATAAAAAGCTCCACCAAGTCGTCCTTATAAGAATTTTATCATATTGGCTTCATTGCCGATTTCATTGTAAAAAAGAGCGTCAAGCACATTGTCGCTCATCAGTATCCCTCTTCCGTTAAAACGCAGATTTTTATCGAACGACAAAGCCTTTAATGTCGTACCGACATCAAAACCGCTACCGCCGTCTCTTACTTTTATTATAACCGCTTTACGGCTCTTTAGCAAAATTTCTTCAAAACTAACGAAAATTTTCTTATTCTCGGCATCCTCTAGTTTCGATATTGCATCTTCCAAATACTCCTCATAGCCGTGAGACTCCAAGAGTGTGTGCTTGTGCGTATAAGAGATATTCAAAGCTCCGTGTTCGACCGCATTCATTAACATCTCATTTAGCGCACACTCCACCTGCATTAAGCTTTTACCTTCAAAATAGTCACTCAAATGCCTCCTTAGATTCAAATCTACACACTCTACGATTGATTCGATACTCGGCAACAGTTCAAATTCTATTTTTTTAAGCGCCTGCGGTTCATATCTGGATATAAGCACGAACGATAGATCGTCATCTGGATTCATTGTTTTGGAGAATAGCTTTTTCAAAAACATATTTTTTGTATTGCTTTCTCTAAAATCATCGTACATAAGCTCCCTATACACGCCCTTGTTGTGCAATCTTGAATCTTTAAGCCCATCCGAGGATATAAGAATGCGCTCTATTTGGCAAAGAGGCACTCTCTCTATTTTTACGCCGCTGAAATATTGGGTAATCGGATAATTATTTGCCTTGATTGTCTTTACCTCATCGTCGGCTATACACAAAATCTCCGGCATTGAAAAATTGGCAACCTCCATAACGCCTGCGGTTTCATCAATATACGCAAACACGGCGCACACTATCTCATCTTCGTTAATCTGCTTTTTTATAAATGCCTGATACGACTCTACGAGACCCCTTAGCTCAAACGACTCTTTTAATACCGCATTGTCGACTAAATTATTAATAAAAGAGGCCGACACTACCGCTGTTACAGATGCGCTAAGCCCTTTTCCCATAGCATCAACTATATACACAAACGAGGTGTCCCGAGAGACTTTAATAAGTCCATATATATCGCCGCTTAGTATGTCCAGAGGCTTATAAAACGATTCGAACAAAAAATTACCTTGTCTCTTGTGCGACAAATCGTCTCTTAATATTTTTATCTGCTTATTGTAGGCGTCGTCTTGCTGCAAAAGATGGTATTTTTCTTTGACGGCAAAAAGCTCCCTCTCTTTTTGTATTTTTTCCTGCTCTATTTTCAGCTTATCGTCGATTGCCTTCATTGCGGCGGCTTCTAGATTTTGATTGATACACAAAAGCTCTGTTTTTATATTGCCTAGCTGTCTTGTCACAAAAAATTTTTCGACGGCGGAGGCTATATTTTTACTCATTGTGGAAAGGGCTGTTTTTTGAATCTCGTTCATTGCCGGCTTGCCTTCGGCACAGCTAAGTCCAAAAACGCCCCAAAACTCATCTTGGACAAACAACGGGAAAACAAGTATATACGATATTCCGTACTCTGAGAGCATCAAAATCGGCTTATCGGTCTTTTGGATAGCCGATTCGTAAAAACCGTCATCTAGTAAAGCTTTTTTAATCTCGTCAAAACAGCTCTCGCAATTGATAAACTCAAAACAGTCATAACTGCTCGCCGTTAGAGCACTATTTTTATCCATATATGCGGCTAGCTGGAGCATTTTGGTTTGTATAAAGCTTTGCGTAAGTCCTTTGCCGTACAAAAAGCATCTATCTAGCGCAAATCTAGCGCCTATCGTGGAGACGACGCCCTCAAGAGCCTTTAAAATATCGGGTTCTGAAAACAGATAGTTTCCCGCCTCAATCACGGCTTGAAGTATCTTTTTTTGTTCTTTTAGCTCAGAGGCGTTTGTTTTTATCTCCGTAATATCGCTAAGCATCCCGAGAGAGCCTACATATTCACCGTTAGAGCCGAAAAAAGTAGATGTGTTGATGCTAAATATTCTCTCGGAACCGTTTTTGTGTTTTAGACATATCTCGTGTCTGTCTGCCAATATGTTTGGTTTTTGGACATCGATATTGCACTCTTCACAAACAAGATCATATATATTTAGTCGCTGCGACTCTTCTATCTCATATCCAAGCGAAGCGGCCATTTTCTCGTTTACAAATAGCGTATCGCCGCTAATATCCACTATCCAAATGCCCTCATTTGCAGTGCTGGCAATAGTTTTTAGTACTTCCGCCTCATCGCCGCTAAAAGTTTTATCCAAAAACCATTTCATCGGCATATATCAAAAAACCTTTGCAAATTCTTTTGCATTTTTCCTAACATCACCGCTCCATAATGCGTTAATAACGGAGATCATATCCGCGCCCGCATCCACTAGAGAGGGGGCATTTGAAGCCTCTATCCCACCTATTGCGCATAGCGGAACTCCCAGCTTTTTTGCCTCTGTCAAAACAGTTTGCGAAACAACCTTGGCGTGCGGCTTTGTTTTTGAGACAAAGAAAGAGCCGAAAGCAACATAGTCGGCGCTTTTTTTGACTGCCTCTTTTGCTCTCTTTATATCCCCGTAGCAGGAGACGCCGATTATTTTCTTGCTTCCAAGTATCTCTCTGGCCAGCTCTATCGATGCATCATCGCCGCCTATATGAACTCCGTCGGCATTAATAGCTTTTGCCAAAACAACTCTGTCGTCCAGTACAAACAAAGCCCCTTTTTTTTTGCATATCTTTTTTATTTTTTTTGCAACCGGATAGAGTTCCTCATCGCTAAGAGTTTTATCCCTTAACTGCACAATCTTGGCGCCCCCATGGATAGCCTCACACACATATCTGTCCACAAATTCATACGGGGTCAGACTCTCGTCCGTTATGGCGTATAGGCCTTTTAGCGTCATATATTTATCCTGCACTGTTTTAACAGATTTTTGCAGAAAAAAGATTAAACACGGATAGAGGAAAGATTTAAGTATAAAAAATATACTATTATGTGACTATCCAAAGGAGGTATAATGCAAGCAAACAAACAACTCTCAACAGACTATCAAAGCTTCAAGGAACGGCTATATATCATCAATTCCAATCTTGAGATATTCTGCCAAACCATTGGCATAGCGGCTATCACGGCAAAGAAGTGGAAACATGCGGGAGTACCTTACAGATATGTGCTTTTACTGGAGTATATGGAGATGATAGAGGATATGAACCAAAAGTATAAATATTATACTAATAAGCTCATCACTAAAGAGCTCAAAAGAAGCAAAAGAATGAGCGCATAGGAAGTTTTTTGATTTTTTATGAAGTTATGAGGAAAGAAGGCGGAGAAAAGAGAGCTACTCGGAAGTTTCCGAGCTCTCATCTTCGCTTTTTGTTTTTTTGTGTCCCGGCTTTGACAAAATCTCAATATAAAAAGCCTCTAAAGTATTTTTCGCCGCCTCATCAACAAGCGCCGTTATCTGTGAAAAAGCTATCACTTCAGCGCTAGCCACATCCACACCAAATTTGCAGTCAAACTCCCAAAAATCCACACCCTCAGGCAACGGCTTTCTTTTTTCCCGTTTGATGTATTGTCTGATTTCATACTTTGCAGAATCTACGGCTCTGTCATAATTTTTGTTCGGTAAGTTTAGTTGGAAAGTTTTTTTCATTATTTATCCTTTTTTTATTGGTTCTAGCAAATACTTATAAAGCGGCACGATAAATATCTTTTTACCCGCCGCCTCCACTACGCTCTCTTCCTCTTTTGTGACCAATGTAGCCTCTGATATATTCAAGAACTCCATCGCCTCCGCAAGACCGTTTATCTCCCTAGCCCTCGTTTTTTCGTCTTTGATTTCATAGCTGACATTTACCAGCACGGCTTTATCGTCTAGCTTCGCATAAAAATCAACCTCTTGATTTTGCTTGAAATAGTATATCTCTTTTGTCTGCCGCCTCAGATGCAAAAAAACTATATTTTCATAAAGCTTGCTTTTGTCCTCGCCTATCGCATAATCATAGATTTTTTTGAATCCATTATCTACTGCATAGATTTTTTTTGGATTTCTCTGCTCTTCTTTGATGGAGTTGCGGAAAATCGGCACGGTAAAAAGCGCATACGCATCTTCGAGGTATGCCATATAGTTAAAAATCGTATCCTTGGAGAGCTTGAATCCTTGGGATTTGAACTCGTTATAAAGCTTGGTAAAGCTCAGCAGCGTCGAGATATTTGTGAAGCAATATTTGTTGAGGTGCTTCAGAAGCGCCGTATTTGAGATATTGTGCCGCTCGGCTATATCTTTAAAAACGATGAGCTCCAAATAATCGCTCAAAATTTTTCGACTGATATAGCTGTCTTCATTAATAGTCTCGGCAAAACCGCCATCAACTAGATAGTTCTCAAGACCGTTTTTGATGAAGCTAAGCGATTTTGAGGAGCTCAGATTGACTTGTATCTCTCTTGATTTTAGGTACTCCGCAAACGAAAATGGAAAAATCTCAAAGCCAATAGTCCTGCCCCGAAGACTCGTGGCTATCTCGGATGAGAGGAGCTTGGCGCTAGAACCCGTGACAAAAACAGC
>JFJP01020382.1_pt1 | contig 43629 bp, 36 predicted proteins | sample 431651 | NCBI WGS metagenome assembly JFJP01 (sample SAMN02602958, study PRJNA72255) | Microbial mat metagenome, whole genome shotgun sequencing project. | biome: fresh water; feature: sink hole; material: water; isolation source: purple microbial (photo- and chemosynthetic) mats found in...
CTTCCGCCTTGATTCCATCCAACCTACGGATTTCGACGCAGAACCACATACCCCCGGCTTACCTTTACGCCATTGGGCGAAGCCCCCGAGCAGAAGGCCGCTTGGCCCCCGGCCGGACGCCCTATCCTTCGCGCCCTCCCATGAGCATCTTCGCCAAGGTTCCCGCCCAGGTCCGTCTGCCCGAGGTCGAGGAGCGCATCCTCGCGCTGTGGCGCGAGCTCGACGCCTTCCACGAGTCGAACCGCCGGCGCAAGGCGCAGGGCGCGCCCGAATTCGTGTTCTACGACGGCCCGCCCTTCGCGACCGGCACGCCGCACTACGGCCACCTGCTGGCCGGTACGATCAAGGACATCGTGCCGCGCTTCTGGTCGATGCGCGGCCACCATGTCGAGCGCCGCTTCGGTTGGGACTGCCACGGCCTGCCGATCGAATCGCTGGCGCAGAAGGCGCTGAATCTCAAGGGCACTCCAGATATCCTGCGCGTCGGCGTCGCCGCCTTCAACGAGCAGTGCAGCCAGATGGTGCAGACCTATGTCGCGGAGTGGCGGAGGACCGTCAACCGCATGGGTCGCTGGGTCGATTTCGACAACGACTACAAGACCATGGACCCCGAGTTCATGGAGTCGGTGTGGTGGGTGTTCAAGCAACTGTGGGACCAGGGGCGCATCTATAAGGCGCACCGCATCATGTGGTACGATCCGGTGCTGACCACGCCGCTGTCCAACAACGAGGTCGGTGACAACTATCGCGATGTGCAGGATCCGGCGGTGACCGTACGCTTCCGCGTCCGGGCTGGAGGCTGGAGGCTGGAGGCTGGAGGCGGCGATGTTTCGAGCGCCATTGCGGCTGGAAAGGCGCATGTCCTCGCGTGGACGACGACGCCGTGGACGCTGCCCGAGAACCTGGCGCTGTGCGTCGGTCCCGAGGTCGCCTACTGCTGGATCGAGGACGCCGCGTCTGGCGAGGTGTACCTGCTGGCCAAGGAACGCCTGGCGGCCTACTACAAGAAGCCTGAGCAGTACCGCATTCTTGGCGAGTGCGCCGGCGCGGACCTCGTCGGCCTGGAGTACGAACCGCTGTTCCCCTACTTCGCCAACGCGCCGAAGGCCTTCCGCGTCCTGTCCGACGGCTTCGTCACGACCGGCGACGGCACCGGCATCGTGCATATGGCGCCGGCCTACGGCGAGGACGACTACCGCGTCTGCCGCGTCGCCGGCATCGGCATCGTCGATCCCTTGGATGCCGAGTGCCGGTTCACCGCGGCGGTGCCGGAATACGCCGGCCAGTTCTGCAAGGACGCCGACAAGGCGATCATCAAGCGACTCAAGGACGAGGGCAAGCTCGTCCACCAGTCGACCATCGTCCACAGCTACCCCTACGGCGACCGGAGCGATGCGCCGCTCATCTCGCGCGCCCTCGACGCCTGGTACGTGCGCATGACCGACCTGCGCCCGCGCATGGTCGAGGCCAACAAGCAGGTCCGCTGGATCCCCGAGGCGATCGGCAGCAACCGCTTCGGCAACCTGATCGCCAACGGCCCGGACTGGAACATCAGCCGCAACCGCTTCTGGGGCTCATGCCTGCCGGTGTGGGTCAACATCGACGATCCCGCGGACTGCATCTGCGTCGGATCGGTGGCTGAACTCGAGCGCCTCTCGGGCGTGCGCGTCAGCGACCTGCACAAGCACGTCGTCGATGCGGTGGAGATCGTGCGCGACGGCAAGCGCTACCGACGCACCCCCGAGGTCCTCGACTGCTGGTTCGAATCCGGCGCCATGCCCTACGGCCAGAAGCACTACCCCTTCGACAACAAGGGCGCCTTCGAATCGACCTTCCCGGCGCAGTTCATCGCCGAAGGCCTCGACCAGACGCGCGGCTGGTTCAACTCGCTGCTCGTCCTCTCGACCGCGCTGTTCGACAAGCCGGCCTTCCAGAATGTCGTGGTCAACGGCATGATCCTGGCTGAGGACGGCGCCAAGATGTCGAAGTCGAAGAAGAATTACCCCGATCCCAATGTCGTCCTCGACCAGTACGGCGCCGACGCGCTGCGCGCCTACCTGATCGACAGCCCGGTGGTGCGCGCCGAGCCGCTGCGCTTCTCCGAGAACGGCCTCAAGGAGATCGTGCGCACGGTCGTACTGCCGTACTGGAACGCGCTGTCCTTCTTCACCACCTACGCCAACGCCGACAGCTACGATCCGCGCACCTGGCAGGCGCAGCCTGCCGCGCAGCGTGCCCTGCTCGACCGCTGGATCCTCTCGACCCTGCAGTCGCTGGTCCGCGACGTGAACGCCGAGATGGAGGGCTACCGCCTCTATAATGTCGTGCCGCGCCTCGCCCGCTTCATCGACGACCTGACCAACGGCTACATCCGCTACACCCGCGCACGCTTCTGGAAGGGCAGCGATCTCCAGGACCAGACCGACGCCTTCGCCACGCTCTACGAGGTGCTGACCACCTTCGCCAAGGTGCTGGCCCCCTTCATGCCCTTCCTCACCGAGGAGGTGCACCAGCGCCTGGTCCGTCCGGTCGATCCGGCGGCGCCGGCCAGTGTGCACTGGTGCGACTACCCGCAGCCCGATGCGCAGCTCATCGACGCCGCCCTGGAAGCCGATGTCGCGGTCGCCTTCACCGTCGCCTCGCTCGGCCGCAAGCTGCGCGAGGATGCCAAGCTGAAGGTGCGCCAGCCGCTGGCCACCCTCACCGTGGTGTCACGCGATCCGGCGGTGCGCGCTGCGGCCAGCCGCTTCGCCGCGCAGATCTGCCTGGAGCTGAACATCAAGCACCTGGCGGTGTCCGAGGACGAGGCCGCCTTCTGCAGCCTCCAGGTGAAGCCGAACTTCGCCGCCCTGCGCAGCCGCGCTGGGCCGAAGCTCAAGGAGATCGGCGCCGCCCTGTCATCGTGGGGCTTCGCCCAGGTTGCCGAGGTCGAAGCCGGGCGCAGCGTCGAGATCGCAGGCGTCGCGGTGGGCAAGGACGACCTGCTGCTGCAGCGCCAACCCAAGGCGGGCAGCGTGGTCGCCAGTTCCGGCGCGGTGTCGGTCGCCCTTGATGCGACCCTGACCCCCGAGCTGGTGGCCGAAGGTCACGCCCGCGAGTTCGTCAGCGTGCTGCAGCAGGCGCGCAAGGACGCGGGTCTCGACATCAGCGACCGCATCCGCGTGACCTGGGACAGCGAGGACGCCGAACTGGTGGCCGCGATCACCACGCATGCCGCGTACATCGCCGACGAGGTGCTGGCGGTCGAGTTCACGCGCGGCACCGGAACCCAGGCCGCCGAGGTCAACGGGCGTGCGATTCGCTTCTCACTGACGAAGGCGTGATCAGGCCAGCACGTAAGCAATGACCGCGGATACATAGGCCGCGATGCCCAGGCCCAACAGCACGATCTCGACCTGGAACCTCATCGTCTTACGGTCGCGATAGGCAATCGCTTCAGTGAGGTTGGCCTCGGGCGTCCCGGCGTCGAACTGCGACAGCCACTTCACCCGCAGGCCCGACAGCAGCACCAGCACGGCGGCCAGCACCAGGGCCAGGCCGACGGCCATGGTGATGCGCGCGAAGTCGCCACTGCGCGCGATCTGCGGCCCACTGAAGCCGGTGATCGTCAGGGTGATCGTCGCCAGGGTCAGCAGCAGCTGGCTGCGGCTCTGCAGCACGGCGAACTGCTGGCGCACCACATCGTAGGTGCGCGCCGCATCGCCGTGGTGCAGCGCCAGCAGGCGCTCGGCCTCGGCGCGCTGGTGCGGCTTAAACCCGGGCGTAATCAGCACAGGCTTCCTCGATCGTCGCCAGGACCTTCTTCATCGTCTCGGCGTCGGGCAGCAGGGTGATGCGGAAGGCGTCCTGGTACGGTACATTGAAGCCGTGACCGGGGGTGACCAGGACGTGACGCTTCTCAAGCAGGTCGAGGGCGAACTTCTGGTCGTTGAAGTGCGGGATCGCGCCCGGCTTCACCCGTACGAAGACGTACAGCGCGCCCTGCGGGATCATCGCCTCGAGGTACCTCGAGCGCGCCAGCCCCTCGGCCACCGCCTTGCGCGTCTCGTAGAGGCGGCCGCCCGGGCGGGTCAGCTCGAAGATCGACTGCTTGCCGCCCAGCGCGGTCTGCACCGCCCACTGGCTCGGCACGTTCGAGCACAGGCGCAAACCGGCCATCAGGTCGAGGGCCAGCAGATAGTCCTTGGCCGGCTCCTTGGGGCCGCTGAACGACACCCAGCCGACGCGGAAGCCGCAGGCGCGATAGACCTTGGACAGGCCGCCGAAGGTCGCGACCACGGTGCGCTTGTTGAGCGTCGCCACCGGCACGAACTCGGCATCGTCGTAGAGCACCTGGTCGTAGATCTCGTCGCTGAACACGACCAGGCCGTGCTCCTCGGCGAGGTTGACCAGCTGCTGCAGCACGGCGCGCGGATAGACCGCGCCGGTCGGGTTGTTGGGCGAGATGATGACCAGGGCGCGGGTGCGCGGCGTGATCAGCTTGGCGACCTCGGCGGGATCGGGCACGTAGCCGTTCTCGGCCCGGCACGGGTAGTGCACGGCGGTGCCGCCGTTGAGCGTGACCGCCGCCGTCCACAGCGGGTAGTCGGGGCTGGGCACCAGCACCTCGTCGCCCTGGTCGAGCAGGGCGCGCAGCGACAGCAGGATCAGCTCGGAGACGCCGTTGCCGATGAACACCTCGTCGGCGGTGACATCCATCACGCCGCGCGACTGCTGCTGCATCACCACCGCCTCGCGGGCCGGGAAGATGCCCTTCTGGTGGCAGTAGGCATCAGCCTGCGCGAGGTTCTCGATCACCGCCAGGCGCATGGTCTCGGGGGCGCGGAAGCCGAACACGCCGGGATTGCCGATGTTCAGCTTTATGATGTCGTAGCCCTGGCGTTCCAGCTCGACGGCGCGACGGGCGAGCGGACCACGGATCTCGTATCGGACCTTGGCGAGGGCGTCGGACGGCTTGATGCGTTGCAGGCTCATGAGGGGCGGCAGGTTAGCCGGGTAGCCGCGCCGTTCCAGCGGCGTCAGCCCACATTGCCCCTTTGGGTTCGACGTTCGGCGTTCGACGTTCGGTGTTCCGCAAAGGATATCCATGATTCCGGCATCTGTATCATGTTACCCAGAAGGTGAACCCGACGGTTCATGTAACGTCTCTGTCTCAAACGCCGAACGTCGAACGCCGAACACCGAACGGAGGAATCAAGGGTCAGCGCTTGCGCCGCACCATCGCGACGAAGAAGCCCTCGTGCTCGTGGTTCGGCCACAGGCGCAGGCAGGCCTTGGTGAATTCACCGTATTCGGTTCCGCGGAAGGCCGCGACGCCAGGCCCGGAGGCGGTCGGGAAGCGCTTGCCCCAGGGCGAGAGATCGACCGGTTCGAGCGGTGCGCGCAGGGCCAGCAGATGGCGCACCACCGCCTCGTTCTCGCGCGGGTCCATCGAGCAGGTGCTGTACACCAGGGTGCCGCCCGGGGCGAGCAGCGCGGCGGCGCGCTCGATCAGCGCGACCTGGATGCGCGCGCGCGACAACACGTAGGCCTCGTAGTCGATGTGCAGGTGCTCCCAGGTGCGCGGCACCTCGACCCGCACCGTGCCGGTGCCGGTGCAGGGCGCATCGACCAGGATGTGGTCCCACGCCCGCCCGCTGATCGCCGGCGGCGGGGTGCGCGCATCGCACAGCAGCGGCCGCGCCTTGGTCGCACCCATCAGCTTGAGCGTGTGGCAGAGGATGCCGTAGCGGCCGGGCGCACGGTCGCAGGCGGTCAGCCCGTCGCCCCCCTCGCCCAGGCGCATCGCCAGCAGCGCGGCCTTGCCGCCCGGCGCCGCGCAGGCATCGAGTACGCGGTCGCCGCTGCGCAGCGGCGCGACCAGGGCGGGCAACTGGCTGGCCAGGCCCTGGCTGTAGAGCCGGCCTTCGGCGTAGGCTGGCGTCGCCTTCAGCACCACCTCGGCCTCGGCCGACAGGGTGAACGACCAGTCGGAGAGGGCATGCGGCGCGAACACCACCCCGGCCTCGCGCAGCTCCTTGACCAGGTCGCCGCAGCGGCCTTTCAGGGTGTTGGCGCGGAACGAGCGCAACCGCTCGCCGTGGAAGCCGGCCAGCGCGGCGTCGGCTCGCTCGCCAGCGGACTCGCGCACGGCGGCGAGGAAGGTGGCGGGCAGCACGGCATTGGGATCGGGGACCATGGTCATCCTAAGCACGGCTGGAGGCTGGAGGCTGGAGGCTGGAGGCCCGAAGGGTGGCCGCATGTGCTGTGCATCGGCTACGCTGCGAAGCTTCCAGCTTCCAGCTTCCAGCCTCCAGCCCCTTCCGGCTCATTCCCTGCCCACGTAAGCGAGCAGGCCGGCGGCATCCACCCGGCGCGACACCCCGTCGCGCAGCATGAGGAAGCCGGCGTAGAGGAAGGCGGGGCAGGTCGTCGCCATGGGGATGCCGCCGAGCCAGTTGTCGTCGAGGCACAGCAGCACGCCGAACCAGCCGAGCGGGATGGCCACCAGGATGGTAAGCAGCCCACTGACGAAGCTGCCGACGCTGCCGACGCGCAGAGTGCAGGCGGGCGGCAGCCGGCCGACCAGGCAGGCGGCGAACCAGCGGAAGGCGTCGGTCTGGTTGATCGGCAGCTTGCCGAAACCACGCGCGGTCATGCTGGAGACCGCATGCATCGATCCGTCCTCAAGCACGATCTCGGCGCGCAGTACGCTCTGCATGCGCTTTGCCGGCATCAGACCCAAGACGACGAGGATGGCGCCGGGCAGCGAGAAGCGCCCAAGCAGGCCGCCGATGTAGCTGCGGTTGATGCGCAGGATGCGGATGCGGCCATAGGGGATGATCACCCGGTCGATGGTCATCTCGGTGCGGTCGATGCCGTAGCTCTTGCCGTCGATGTCGAAGTTGCTGCCGCGCCGCTGGTAATCGACGCCCATGATCATGGCGGAGCCCAGCGTCCCCTCGACCTCGCCGGGGGCGGGTCGGCCGAGGATCCGGCGCAGCCAGGCAGGCATCAGCATGCGCGGCAGGGTATAGTGCGGGGAACCCAGCCCAACCCCTTCACCCAGCGAAGGCGATGCGCTGCTGCTCTGGCGCTAGGGCGGGCAGGGCGGCGATCAGGTCGCCGAAACGGGCGATATCGACCCGGCGTTCGTCACGCAATGCGATGTAGCCGACCGTGGTCTGGATCGAGGCATGCCCGAGCAGGTGTTGGAGTTCGACCAGGCCGACGCCGCGCTCGTGCAGATGGGTGGCGAAGGCGTGGCGCAGGTGGTGGGCAGTGATCGGGTTCTCGATGCCGCAGCGCCGACGGGCCATGAGCAGGGCATGGCCGGCGCGGTCGATCTGGAACACCTTGCCTTCGCCACTCCCATCGGCGCTGAACAGCAGGCCGCGACCGCTCCAACGCCGGCGGTGCTGGGCGAGCAGACCGGCCATGCTCGCGGGCAGGATGCTGCGACGCGTCCGTCCGCCTTTGCCGCAACGCACCAGCACACTGCCATCGCGCAGGTCGAGATCCTCGACCCGCACCGCCAAGGCCTCCTTCCGGCGCAGACCGGTGGCGTAGAGGAACTGGCAGAAGAAGCGCAGCAGCGGGTCGGGCATGGCGGCGAAGAGCTGGGCGATCTGCTCCGGACTGGGGACGGTGCGGTGGCGGGCGCGCGGTTGGCGCAGCGACGGCAGGTGACGCTGGTCGATCTCCATCCCGCGCATGCGGTAGAACAGGAAGACCAGCGCACAACGGTTGTGGAACAGGGCATTGGCCCCGTCGCCCCTCGTGGCGCGATACGTCAACCAGGCGCCGGCCTGCTCCTGGGTCGCCTCCATCGCCGATCCGCCGCACCAGTCCTCGAAGCTGACCAGACGGTACATGTAGGATTCGGCCGAGCGCTTGGCCATGCCGAGCATGCGGCAGCGCGCGGTGATCAGGGTGGCGATGGGACGGTCTTTGCAGCGTGGTTTCATGCCCGAAGACTATGCCGTCCGCCTCGCGATCAGCGCGCGATCCAGGTCTGCGAACTGCCGCGACTCCACACGCCGCGCGCCATCGCCGGATCGCTGGTCGCCAGCTCCCAGGTGCCGTCGGCGGCGAGAACGATGGTCCCGCCGGTGCCGCCGAAGCCGGAGACCCGCGCCAGGCCGTCCGCCGCGGCGGCGGCAGGGGTGGCGCCGCCGCCGACCGCCAGCGCCGTGCGCAGCGCGAAGCCGGCGCGGATGAAGGCCTCGCCCAGTCCGGTGCATGAGATCGCGGCGGCGCCGTCGGCCCAGGTGCCAGCGCCGATCAGCGGCGAATCGCCGACCCGGCCCGGGCGCTTGCCGGTCAGCCCGCCGGTCGAGGTCGCGGCGGCCAACCGGCCCGCACGGTCGAGCGCCACCGCCCCGACCGTGCCGCGCCGGCCGTGGTCGCCCGCGCGCCAGCGCTCCAGCTCGGCGCGCGAGCGCTCGACCACCAGCCACTCGGGCGGGCAGACCTCGACGCCATGCTGGTGCAGCCACGCCTCGCCCTCGGCGCCGGCGAGCAGCACATGCCGCCCCTCGTCGAGCAGATGCCGCGCCGCAGCCACCGGACTGCGCGTGCGGCGCAAACCCGCCACCGCCCCGGCCCGGCCGTCCCGGCCATCGATGATCGCCGCGTCGCATTCCACCCAGCCGCCGCTGGTCAGCGCCCCGCCGCGCCCGGCATTGAACACCGGGTCGGCCTCAAGCACGCTGACGGCGGCCTGCACCGCGTCGAGCGCGCTGCCGCCGGCCGCCAGCAGGGCGCCACCGGCAGCCAGCGCGGCGGCGAGGCCGGCATGCACCGGCGCACCCAGGGCGGAGTCAGCGATCTCGTCGCTCCACCGGCCGGCGCCGCCGTGGATGCACAGGACTGGTTCGGACATGCGCGCAGTCTTCGTTGTGCGCTTTTGGCGCAAGCGCCCCTGGCGCGATGCGCAACGATCGGCATTCTGCGGCCATGGCCAAGATCCTCGTGACCCTGATCCTCGGACTCGCTGGCGGCCTGGCCGCCGCGTGGTGGTGGCTGGGCGGCCCGGCGCGCAGCCTGGTGCTGCCCGGCGACCAGTTGGCGGCCTGGGTCGAGGTCACCGCCGCCGAAAGCATCCCGGTCGATGCCGGCGGCACGACCTGGATCGTCTCGGCGACCATCCATATGCGCAACGTCGGCAGCGCCCCGCTGACCGTGAATATCCCCGCTCAGCGCTTCCTGCTGGTGCGCAAGGACGGCTCGACCGTGGCCGGCAACCTCGCCAGCAGCGTGATGTCGCGTATCGGCAGCCAGCAGACCGCCTCGGTGCCGCTGCCCAAGACCACCTTCTTCGCCACCGCCCAGGACACGACCAGCATCGTCCTGGCCCTCGAACAGGGCGACGGCCTGCGCATCATCCCGGCCCCGATCGGCAAGGCGCCGCCCAAGGCTGATAGCGCACCGGCGGTCGAGCCGACTCCTGCTGTCGAGCCAAACGCCAATAAGGGCTGAATCCTGAGGGTGATCAGCTCGCATCAATCACACAGAGAACCAGAGCGACCAGAGCTCAAGGCAATGCCTTGCTCGATTGTTCGGACCACCGGGAAGGTGAATGCCGATGCCCCTGCACCTGCCTTCACCCTCTGGTCACTCTGGTGCTCTGTGTGACCCCTATCGTCTGTTTTTGGCTAATTCACCGATGGCTGGGGCATGCCGGCTCCGCCGCCTTCCAGCAGGCGGCGCCACAGGTCGGCGGGGGGCGCGACCAGCAGATGGTCGAGGTTGCCCGGACGCACCAGCCACGCGCCTTGTTCGATCTCGCCAGCCAGTTGATCCGGCCCCCAGCCGCTATGGCCGAGGAACAGGCGCGGGCCGCTGAGATCGCAGCCCTCGGCATAGCGCTCCGACAGCGCCGCCACCGCGCCGCCGATGGCCAGACCGGAGGCGATGCGCTGGCAGCCGGGCAGGTCGGGCAAGCCGTGCAGCAGCAGACCGCGGTCGCGCTCGACCGGCCCGCCCTCGGCCGCGACGGTGGCGGCTGCGAGGCCAGCCGGCGCCTCCTCCCAGATCGCCGATAGCGGCATGTCGAGCGGCCGGTTGATGATCAGCCCCATGGTCCCGGCCTCGTTGTGCTCGAGGACATAGACCACGCTGCGCATGAAGTTCGGATCACCCAGGGTCTGAGCGGCGACAAGGAAGCAGCCGGGTATGGGTTTCACGCTAGCCGCCCAAGCCCAAGCCATCAGGCAGGTTCGGCGTTCGCCGTTCGGCGTTCGCCGTTCCGCAAGGCCCTACGCGTCGAGGAATGGCCCACGCACTGCTTAAAGCCGCCGCGTTGCTGTCGCGCCGCTCGAAACGCCGAACGCCGAACGCCGAACGCCGAACGCCAAACACTGGCATCACCGGTCCATCATCACCGAGCGGATCTCGGCCTCGCAGCACAACTGGCCATCGACCAGCGTCTTGGCCATGCACGCGCTCATGCGGCTGCGCAGGCGCAGCACCTCGATCTCGATGCGCAGGACGTCACCGGGTCCGACCGGACGGCGGAACTTGACCTTGTCCATGCTCATGAAGTAGGGGATGCGCTTCGAGCCAGGCTCCTCGGCGAGCATCAGCATGACCGCGCCGGCCTGCGCCATCGCTTCCAGCTGGAGGACGCCGGGCATCACCGGCGTGCCGGGAAAATGGCCCTGGAAATACGGCTCGTTGGCGGTCACCGCCTTGATCGCGACCAGGCGCTTGCCGCTGTCGTGCTCGATCACGCGATCGACCATCAGCATCGGATAGCGGTGCGGTAGCAGGTCGAGGATGCGCTTGACGTCGAGGACGACCTTGGGCCGCTCGGCCTCGGCGATGCGCCGGTTGATCTCCTGGACCAGCAGCATGTTCTCACGATGGCCAGAGCGCACCGCGATGATGTGCGCGCCAAGCCGGCGATGCACATGCGCCAGGTCGCCGATCATGTCGAGGATCTTGTGCCGCGCCGCCTCGTCGCGGAAGCGCAGCTGGGTGCCGACCACCTGGGTGCCGTCGTAGACGCAGGTGTTCTCGTAGTTGGCGCCCTTGCCCAGGCCGAGGGCGCGCAGCATCTCGACCTCCTTGGCCATGCAGAAGGTGCGCGCCGGGGCGATGTGCTGCGAGAAGCCCTCCTCGGTCACCTCGACCTCGACGATCTGCGCGCCGCCCAGGGCGCCGCCGTGGTCATCGAGGCTGTAGGTGATCTTCAGGCCGCCCTTCCACGGCAGCGCGACGATCGAGGTCTTGCCGTCGCTGACCGAGATCGGCTCGGTGATCTCGTAGGATGCGCGCGGCTCGCCCTGCTCGATGATGCCGGCGGCACGCAGGATCTCGACGAATTCCTTGGCCGAGCCGTCGAGGCCGGGGAACTCGACCGCGGTCAGCTCGACGCGCAGGTTGTCGATGCCCAGGCCGTAGGCCGCCGCCAGGAAATGCTCGCAGGTGTGGACCTCGACCTCGCCGACCGCCAGGGCGGTGCGGCGCATGCGCTGGCACAGGTTGGCTGGATCCGAGCGGACCGACGGCGAACCGGGCAGGTCGGTACGCACGAAGACGATGCCGGTGTCGGGCGGGGCCGGTTTGAAGGTGGCGGTGCACGGCTCGCCGGAATGCAGGCCGATGCCGCTGGCGGTCGCATCGACTGCGATGGTGCGCTGGACGGTCATGGGCGTCCCTTCTCCAGTTCGGCGATGCGCGCCTCGAGGCGGCGCAGACGCTCAAGCGCCTCGGGCAGCTTGCGCGCCGATACCTCCTGGGCCATCTGGGTCTTGAAGTCCTGGGCCGGCGAGCCGCGCACCACCGCCCCGGTCGGCAGGTTCTTGCCCACCCCGCTCTGCGCGGTGACCGAGACCTGGTCACCGAGGGTGAGATGGCCGGCGATGCCGACCTGGCCGCCGATCACGTTGTGGCGGCCGAGACGGGTCGAACCGGCGATGCCGCACTGCGCGACCAGGATCGAATGCGGGCCGACCTCGACGTTGTGCGCGATCTGCACCAGGTTGTCGATCTTGGTGCCGGCGCCGATGCGTGTGCGGCCGAAGCGCGCGCGGTCGATCGCCACATTGGCGCCGACCTCGACGTCATCCTCGATCACCACGATGCCGACCTGCGGAATCTTGCGATGCACCCCGTCGATGGTTGCGTAGCCGAAGCCGTCGGAACCGACCACTACGCCGTTGTGCAGGGTGACGCGCGCGCCAAGCACGCAGCGTTCGCGCACGCTGCTCATCGGATAGAGCACGCTGCCCTCTCCGATGCGCACCTGCGCCGCCACCACGGTGTGCGGGTGCAGCACGACGTCATCGCCGATCTCGCAGTCGTCGCCGACCACGGCATAGGCACCGATGCGCGCCCGCGCGCCGATGCGCGTGCGTACCCCGATGACCGCGAGCGGGTGGATCCCGGGCTCAGGATGCACCGGCTGCGGACCGAAGGCGGCGACCAGTTGCGCGAGGGCGAAGTCGGGATTCGCCACCACCACCTGCACAGCGTTGGCGAGCGGCGGCTTGGCCTCGCCGACCAGCACGCAGCCAGCCCGCGTCGTGGCGAGCAGGCCGAGATACTTCGGGTTGGCGAGGAAGCTGAGGTCGCCCGGGCCGGCGTCGCCCAGCCCGCCCACGCCGGTCAGCACGCGCGCCACGGCGGCAGCCTCGTCGAGACCCTGGGCTGGGACGATCCTGCCTTTCGTGGCGGCGGCCAGTTGGCCGACCGTCGCGCTCATGCCGGCGGCCATCACTTGCCTTCGCTGGCGCCGGTCTTCTCGGCGAACTTCTGGTTGGCGAAGCCGACGTAGGCGTCGGTAATGTCCTGGTCGGCATCCCAGTACAACGCGGTCTGCATCTCGACGCGCAGGTTCATCAGCATGATGTCGCGCGCCCCGACGTCATCGGAGGCGGCCTGGACGACGATCTTGATGCCGCGCGCCTTGCAGAACTCGGCGAGCAGGACACGGGCGACCTGGTACTGTTCGCGGATGATGGTGATCTGACGGCGTTCGAAGTCGGCGGTCACGCGCCGCACGAAGGCCTCGCGCCGCGCCTTGGTCGCCTCCTGCTCCTCCTGGATCTGGCCGAGCTTCTCGTTGCCGGCCGGCAGGGCCTCGAGCGAGGTGTTGAGCTTCTGGATCTGCTCGTCGAACTCCTTGACCTTGGCGTCGATGCCGGCCTTCTCCTGCTTGAACACTTCGATGCGGCCCTGGTAGCTCTTGCTGGCGTTGATCGCATCGACCAGGCGGATGACCGCGACCTTGGGCGCGTCGCCGGAGTCGCCGGCGCAGAGGAGGGAGGAGACGAGCAGGGCGAGCAGGAGGCGGGGCATGGTGGATCCGAAGGGGTCCTCCATTCTGCCTGGAGCTCTGGCCAGGGCCAGAGCCAAGCGGGATCGGCCCTGCTGATATCCGGCTCCGTACCACTACCACGCGATGTGCGCCGCCAGGTGCAGGCCCAAGGCCCAGCCCGGGTCGTTGAGCGTGATCTGCGTCCCACCGACCTGATGATCGGTCTGCCAGGCCGGCAGCCAGCCGTCACAGCTCACTCCCAGACTCACCAGATCGTGCCACGCCGCGCGCACACCAATGGCGGCGCGCAGCACCGGGGAGGTCGAGGAGCCTTCGTGCCAACGGCCGGACGCTCCATCGATCACCATGCCTTCGTGACGAAGACCGGCTCCAGCCTGGACCCAGGGCATGAAGCGGACGCCCGACCAGTCGGGCGAGCGGAAGCCTTCCTCCCAACCGACCGTCCACTGGTCGTGGCGCAGGTCCGCGTTCGTGGCCTGCTGCGTATCGGGGAACAGCGCGAGCTGGCCGTCCGGCTCGGAGCCGAAGCGGTAGTCGAGCACCGCCGAGCTGCGCCGCGCATCCTGGTAGGGCCAGGGATGCCAGCGCAGTTGCACGCCAAAGCCGCCACCGCCGTAGGCCGCCAGATCATGCGACAGATCGACCGTCGCGCCGCCCGGACCGGCGCCGGGCGAGACCACCAGTCCGAGCGAACCGAGCGTCGCCTGGGTCTCCGGGTTGATCGCCGCCCGAACCTGCCAACCGACCTCTCGTCCGTCCCAGTCGAGCGGCGTGATGTAGGTGCCGGCATCCAGCCACCAGCCGTCCTCGTGCGCGCCGGTGGCGCCGGCGGTGGCGGTCGGCGGCTCGCCGTCGCGCACGCGCACCCGCACGCCCAACCACAAGGCGCCCTGCTCGCCGACCAGCACCAGGCGCGGTCCGATCTCGCTGATCAGCTCGGCGTCAGGCACCCACGAGGTGGTGGCGAGGATCTGGCCGCCCCACCAGCCGGTCAGGCCGAGATCCCGTCCCGGCTCGCCAAGCCAGCCGGCGACGGCGGCGACTGCGAACAGCGGACGCACCGTGATGTCCTCACGGTCGTAGCGCAGACCGACGCGCGCGGCGCCGATCGTGTCGTGGATGAGGTTCTGCACCGGCCGGCCACCGAGATTGCCATCGACCTGCGCACCACCTCCGAGCAGCACCGAAGCATGCCAGCCGCCGTGCGGCGCCTGATCGCCCAGCACGCGGCCGGCCAGCACCTGGGCCTGGTCGGCGCGCGTGCCAGCGTCGCGGTCGGTCAACATCGAGCCTTCTGCCGCCACCACCCAGCCGCCGAGGCGCCCCTGCACGGCGACCCCGGCGGTGCGGAAATCGTCGCCGTTGCCGACCCCGCTGCCGAACATGTCGTTGCTGCTGGTCAGGCCGAAGAATGGCAGCACCCCGTTCGGACCGGCCTCGGGCACCCCAGGTACGGCGGCGGCGAGGCTGGCGGCGGCGAGCATGAGAAGCAGAGGGCCAACGGCAGCTGGCGTTCGGCGTTCGGCGTTCGGCGTGCGGCGTTCCGCGGAGTCCTTCGCGGGGACAGGCGGCGTGGCGTGATGTATCCGCGGAGTGCTGCTTGGCACAAGACGCACGCATGTGCCTCGAAACGCCGAACGCCGAACGCCGAACGCCGAACCAACAAGACGCGATGAGGTTTGCACGCCTTCAGAACCTGCGCGCCAACGGTATCCGCCGCCCCATGCCGAACGCCTTCCGGCTGACGCGCAGCGCCGGCGCGGCCTGGCGGCGCTTGAACTCGCTGACCTCGACCAGGCGCAGCACGCGATCGACCACGGCGGGATCCTCGCCGCGCGCGAGCAGCGCCGCGCGATCGGCATGCTCCTCGACGAAGGCTTCGAGGATGCGGTCGAGCTGCGGGTAGGGCGGCAGGCTGTCCTGGTCGGTCTGGTTCTCGCGCAGTTCGGCGCTCGGCGGCTTGTCGATCGAGGCGACCGGGATGCGCTCGTTGCCGGCCACCGCATTGAGGCGGCGCGATAGCTCCCACACCGTGGTCTTGTACACGTCGCCGATCGGCGCCAGACCGCCGTTCATGTCGCCGTAGATGGTGCAGTAGCCGCAGGCGAGTTCGCTCTTGTTGCCGGTGGTCAGCGCCATCGCGCCGAGGTGGTTGGCCGCCGCCATCACCGCCGTGCCGCGCAGGCGACTTTGCAGATTTTCGCTCGCCAGGGCAGCGGGGCGTCCGCCGGTCACCGGCTGCAGCACCGCGAGGGCGTCGTGGTACAGCCCGGTGATCGGCACCTCGTGCGCGGTGACACCGAGGCGCTCGGCCAGGGCGCGGGCATCGGTGACCGACCCTGGGCTGCTGAACGGCCCCGGCATGAGCAGGCCGGTGACCGCGTCGGGGCCGAGGGCGTCGGCGGCCAGCGCCGCGACCAGCGCCGAGTCGATGCCGCCCGACAGCCCGAGCACGACGCGGCGCTGACCGGTCTTGCGGCAGTAGTCACGGATGCCGGTGACCAGCGCGGCATGCAGATCATCGAGCGGGTGCGGCTCGGCCGGGGCGGCGATGCGCTGCGCCGTATCGATGGTCCAGATGCCGGCACGCCAGCGCGGGGCGGCACCCAGCCACGCGCCGTCCGGAGCGATAGCCGCGCTGTCGCCGTCGAACAGCAGCTCGTCGTGGCCGCCGACCTGGTTGACGTACACCACCGGCGCCCCGACCCGCTGCGCCACCGCGTGCAGCAGGCGATGGCGCACCGCCGGCTTGCCCAGGTGCCACGGCGAGGCGCTGGCGTTGACCAGCACATCGCAGCGCCCGGCGAGGTCGGCAACCGGATCCTGCTGGTAGGCCATGCCGCTGAATTCGGCGCTCCAGATGTCCTCGCACACGCTCAGACCGACCCGCGCCCCGGCGATCTCGACCACGCACGGCCGGTCGCCCGGACGGAAGTGGCGCCGTTCATCGAAGACATCATAGGTCGGCAGCAGGCGCTTGCGGTAGCTGGCCTCGACCCGGCCGCCGCGCAGCAGCACCAGGCTGTTGCCCAGGGCAGGGCCGGCGCCGGGCTCCAGCGGCTCGACGCAGCCGACCAGGGTCGGCACCGCGACCTGCGCGGCGAGGGCCTGGACCATCGCCCATTGCCGCGCGACCAGGGCCGGCCGGTCGAGCAGATCGCGCGGCGGATAGCCGCCGAACATCGCCAGCTCAGGGGTGAGCAGCAGATCGGCGCCGGCCGTCCGCGCCTGTTCGCTTGCCAGGCCGATGGCGGTCAGCGCCCCCTCGAGGTCGGCGATGGTCAGGTCGAGCTGGGCGATGGCGATGCGCACGCCAGGCATGGTGGCAAGCAGGGGCAGGGGTCAAATGGGGCGGGGCGGCTCAGCCGGCCGCACCCCGGCAGGCGACGCGGTAATCGCGTGGACTGCGCCCATGCCGGTCGCTGAACAACCGATGCAGCCGGGCTCGGCCGATGCCGCAGCTGCGCGCGATCTCGGCGATCGGCAGGTCGGAGAGGGCCAGCTGGCTCTCGGCCCAGCGCAGGCGCTGCTCGGTCAGCAGCTCGGTGGCGGTCATGCCGCAGGTCGCGCGTACCGTTCGCGAGATGTATTCACGGCTGCGGCGGGTCAGCCGGACCAGGGCGGGCAGTCCTTCGGAGAGCAGCGGCGGCTGGTCGAGACGCATCAGCGCCTCGGCCAACCAGGCCGGTGCATCGCGCCAGAGCAGACCCTGGTGCGGACGCAGCCGGTCGAGCAGATCGACCAGGAAGGCGTCGCGGGCGAGTTCATCGGACGCACCGAGGCGCAGGGCCTCGGCCCGCCGGCTGAGCGCGGCGAGGGGTTCGCGACCGAGGCGCAGGGTGCGCGGCTCGGGGCCGTCTCCCCATAGTTCGCGGGCGCCGTAGCGTCGTTCGAGGCCGGCCAGGACGGCGGCCGGGAAGGCGACGTTCATGATCACGCCGACGGTGTCATCGACGCCACGCAGATCGTGGCGCTGGCGCGGCCGCACCAGGACGATCTCGCCGGCCGCGATCATGCGCACCGAACGCCCGCTGTCGTGGCGCACCGCGCCAACCTCGACCCACATCGCCTCGGCGAAATCGTGGTCGTGCGCCCCGCAGGCGTGGCCGGGGTGGTAGAAGCTGCGCGCGACATGGCAGCCCCCGGTGAGCGGCGCAAGCTGCGCGAAGCGGAAGGTCGTCATGTCACGCCACGATACATCCGGTCACCAGCAGGGCCAGTCGGACCGGGGCCAAGGCGCTACACTGCGGGCATGAACGCCCCCCTGCCCGCAAACGCCACCGCCACCCTCTCGGCCGACGAGATCGCCGGCTTCCATCGCGAGGGTTACGCCCTGCCGCGCAACCCGGTCTATCCGGCCGCCGACTTTGCCCGGCTGCAGGCGACCTTCGAACACCTGCTGGCCGACTGGATCGCGCGCGGCGGACGGCCCGAGGCGATGGATGTCCCGCACTTCTACCATCCCGAACTGATGCAATGGCTGCTGCACCCGGCCGTCCTCGACCTGGTCGAGCCGCTGATCGGCCCCGACATCCAGCTGTTCTCCAGCCACTTCATCTGCAAGCCGGCCGGCGACGGCAAGCGCGTGCCGTGGCACGAGGACAGCGCCTACTGGCGTGGGCAGTGGGATCCGATGGAGGTCGTGACGGTGTGGCTGGCGATCGACGACAGCGACCTCGGCAACGGCTGCATGCACGTCATCCCCGGCAGTCACCGCGACGGCTACAGCGCCTACGATGCGGTCGAGGGAGCGGTGTTCGGCAGCGAGATCCGCAAGGGCAGCTTCGACGACCACCGCGCCGTGCCGTGCATCCTGCAGGCCGGCCAGTGCAGCCTGCACCACGCCAAGACCATCCACGGCAGTGCCGCCAACACCAGCAGCCGTCGTCGCTGCGGCTACACCATGCGCTTCATCAGCGCCGCCGCGAAACGCGCACAGGTGCGCAACGAGCCGTTCCAGATCTACCAGGCACGCGGCCGCAATCTCGCCGGCAACGCGCTGGGCGATCCGACCCGCGCCAACCAGGCCTGGATCAGCCACTACGGCTGGGATCCGCCGAAGGGACACTGACATGGACGCCACCGCCACCCTGACCCACCAGCAGCCGGCCGCCGAGGCCGCCGGCGCGACCCGCCAGGCCGCCTACGCCCTGCGCATCACCGAACTGCACCGCCGCCACGCCGACGCCCATCCCGCCCGACGCGAGGCCGCCATCCTCGCCGCGCAGCTCCCCGAAGTGTTTCTGCCGCTACGCCCCGGCGACATGCTGGCCGGACGCACCCTGCATCCATTGGTCGGCGTCAGTCCCGAACCGGGCGGTTTCGGCTGCTACGCCGACCGCGACGGGCTGCGCCGCCTGCTGCCGCTGCTCGATGACAAGCAGGCAGGAGAGCTGTCGGAGGCCATCGCCTACTGGCAGACCGCCTCGAGCTGGCACGCCGCCCAGCTCCGCATCGACGCCCGTGATGCCCGACGCACCGGCATCGAGGACGCCTGGACGACGCGCGCCTTCGCCGGCGTCCCGCTCTACCGCATCGCCGGCCTGTGTCCGGATCTGCCACGACTCTTCGCCCAGGGTCTGCCCGGCCTGCGCGCTGCCGCCGCCGCGCACCGCACGGGGGATGGCGAGGCTGCCGAGCTGGCCGAGGGCTGGCTGGCCGTCCTCGAGGCCGTCGATCGCGTCCTGCACAGCTATGCGCTCGAGGCCGATGCGCTCGGCCTTGGTGCCATCGCCGATTCCTGTCGGCACCTGCGCAGCGCTCCGCCCGCGACCCTGCGCGATGGCCTGCAACTGGCGCACATCCTCACCGGCGCGGCCGGGCTGCTGAACTTCGGTCGCTGCGACGATGAGTGCGGTCCACTGCTGGCCGCCGACCTGGCGGCCGGGCGTCTCGATGAGACAGCCGCCGAGGAGCTGGTCCTCGGCTGGTTCCGCCTGATCGCCGAACGACGCACGATCTACAACGGCCGGGTCATCCTCGGCGGCGAGGGACGCGTCCATCCCGCCGCCGCCGACGCCTTCTGCCGCGTCGCCCTGCGCGCCACGCGGCGCCAGCGCGACATCGAACCGCAGGTCAGCCTGCGCCTGGGCCGCGACCAGGACCCGGCGCTGCTCGACCTCGCGCTCGACTGCCTGGCCGCCGGCTGCACCTACCCGATGCTCTACAACGATGCGGTGAACATCCCGGCGGTGACCCGCGCCTTCCGCGTCGATGCCGCGACCGCGGCGTCCTATGTACCCTACGGCTGCGGCGAGTATGTGCTGGGAGCATCCTCGGTCGGCACGCCCAACGGCCTGCTCAATATCGCGCATCTGCTCGACCTCGTGCTGCACGGCCGGGCACCGGGCCAGGACGGGCAGACCCCCGCGTGGCGCGACATCGGCGGTCTGTGGGAGGACCTGCTGACGGCTGCCCGCCTGATCCTGCGCGATCTCGCCCACTGCCAGGCTGCGACCTACGAGGCGATCGAGGACACCTGCCGGCTGCTGCTGCCCTCGCTGGTGGTCGATGGGCCGCTGACGCGCGGTCGCAGCCTGCTTGGCGGCGGCATCCGTCATCGTGGCGGCACGATGGAGGTGTATGGCCTGACCAACGCCGCCGACGCGCTGACCGCCATCGAGCGCGTCGTCTTCCGCGACCGCCGCTGCACCCTCGACGAGCTGCGCGCCGCCATCGGCGCCGACTTCCAGGGACCGCATGCCGTCATCGGCGCCCTGCTGCGCCGCCAGGCGAAGTACGGCAACGACCATCCGGATGCCGACGCCTGGTACTGCCGCCTGCATGATGCGGTGTGCAACGCCACCCGCGAGCTGGCACCGGCGGCCGGGCTCGACTCCTGGCTGCTGGTCAACATCAACAACTGGGCCAACACCATCTTCGGCCGCCACACCGCGGCCACCGCCGATGGCCGCCGTCGTGGTGCCCCGCTGGCCAACGCCAACGGCCCGAGCGGCGGCGCCGACCACGAGGGTCCGAGCGCGGTGCTGGCCAGCCAGGCCAAGCCCGATCCCGGCATCCTCGCCGGCCAGACGCAGAACCTCAAGCTGTCGCCGGCGTGGTTCGCCGGCGATCGCGGCCCGGTCAAGGCGCTGCTCGCCTCCTACTTCGCCGCCGGCGGCAGCCAGGTGATGGTCACGGTCAGCGACGCCGGCGAACTGCAGGCGGCGATGGAACGACCGCAGGACCACGGCCACCTGCTGGTACGCGTCGGCGGCTTCAGCGCCCGCTTCGTCGACCTGCCGCGCGACTGCCAGTTCGAAATCCTGTCGCGGACCCTGCACTGACATGGCCACGACGGCGTCCGGCCTGGTCTCCGACATCCACCGTGCGTCGCTGCACGATGGCCCCGGCGTCAGGACCACCGTCTTCCTGCACGGCTGCCCGCTGCGCTGCAGCTGGTGCCACAATGCCGAGTACCGTTCGTGCCGACCGGTCCTGCGCCTGCATGAGCGCGACTGCCTGGCCTGCGGCGCCTGCGTCAGCGCCTGTCAGCGCGGACGACATGCCATCAGCGCGGCAGGTCACGTCTTCGACCGCGCAGGCTGCACCAGCTGCGGGGACTGCGTCGCAGCCTGCCCTTCCGGCGCATTGTCGCTGGTCGGCCAGGCGATGACCGCCGATGAGGTGCTGGCCACGGTGCTGCGCGATCGCGGCCTGTACGCCTCCAGTGGCGGCGGCATGACCCTGTCGGGTGGCGAGCCACTGGCCCAGCCTGCCTTCGCCCTCGCCCTGCTGGCGGGCGCGCGGGCGGCCGGCGTGCACACCTGCGTCGAAAGCAGCGGTCACGCACCGCAGACGGCGCTGCTGGCCGCTGCCGCCGCCACCGATCTGTGGCTGTTCGACGTCAAGGCTGTCGACGACGCGCTGCACCGCCGGCTGACCGGCGTCGGCAGCAGCCTGATCCACGCCAACCTCGACGCCCTGCTGGCGCGTGGCGCGGCAGTCGAGTTGCGCTGCCCGCTGGTCCCAGGCCTGAATGATGGCGCGGCCGAACTCGACGCGCTGGCCGCCTTCGTCCGTGCGCGGCCTGCGCTGCGCCGGGTCTGGCTGATGCCCTACCACCGCATGGGCGTCGCCAAAGCGGCCGAGGCGGACGAGAGGGTCATCGACCAACCGTCGGCGAGCGCCGATGACCACCGGCGATGGCTGGATCGTCTGGCAGCCTCGGGCGTCCCCGCGTCCATCGCTGCCTAGCGGGGCTCCGCCCCAGCCCGAGGCTGATTATGGGCGTCGCCCCGCTAGTGTCCTGCTCCTAAAATGTCTTGAATAACAAAGCGGCCCTTGGCAGGTCAAAGTCACTGCCCTCAAGGACTCTAGACCACGCCGATCAACAAGCCGCGTACATGTCCGCCACTCCTCGCCCCCAGACTCCTCAACTCGTGCCTCCTCGCTCCCTGGCCTGCTCGACCCTCGCCTTCACCCATGTACCCCTGGCCGATGCGCTGGCACGCATTCGTACTCTCGGCTTCGCTGCCGCTGAGCTGGTGGTGCGCGGCGATGGCGTATGGCCGGGGCATCTCGACCCGGCGCGTCTGGCCGACGATGCCAGCTATAGCCGTGCCGCTCTCGAGGTGCTGCGTGCATCCGGCCTGGCTCTGACTTCAGCCGGCTGCGAACAGGCGTCTGATCTGCCCCTGGCTGAGGAGAAGCGCCGGATCTCCGCCCTCGCCGCCTGGCTGGCCAACGCAGGAGCGCGCACCCTGACCGTCTTCGTCTATGACCGCGACCCACCACAGCGCTGGCGCGAGCTCGACGCGATCGCCAGCGATCACGGCCTGGTCCTGGCAGCTGAGACGCATCTCGGAACGGCCACCGCGACACCGGCAGCGGCAGCCGCCGTCGCCGCAGACCGCGACCTGCGCCTGACCCTCGACGCCAGCCACTACATCGGTCAGGGTTTCGGCCCCGCAGACTGGGCGCCACTGCTGCCGCGGGTCGTAGCCGTGCAGGTACGCCACTGCCGCCCCGGTGAACTGCAGGAGGCCAGCGCGGACGCATCTGCGGTCGCCGCCCGCTTGGCAGAGCTGATACCGACCGGCTTCACTGGACCTGTTGTCTGTGAGCAGATCGCCAACCCGGGCGACCCGGACTGGTCGGGGCAGTTGGCCCTGACACGCCGAGTCCTGGGTTTCGGATGAGCCCAGATTGCTCCGTTGGATTCACACGGAGGAACGGAGGCAACAGAGGCGAAATAGTTTACGTCGGAAGCGAACGCCCACCCTTCGGGGTGCGCGTCGATCACCGCAGGTCCCTCGTGCGAACTCAGTTCCCTCCGTTCCTCCGTGTGAACAGAGCGCCCGCCCCGCACGCCGAGATGACAGCCTAGCGAGGCTCCACCCCAGCCCGAGGCTGATTATGGGCGTCGCCCCGCTAGCTGGCTGTTGCTGCAGGGGCTGCGCCCCCGCACCCCCGAGTCCTCAAAAGTCGCTGCCCTCAAGGACTCTAGGGCGCGACGGTCGCCGCGGTGATCGCGAAGACTGCCGCGCTGCCCCACTTGTCCTCGCCGGCGACGAGGTCGATGGTGGCGATCGCCGCCTCGGGCCGCGGGTTGGTCCACTGCATCGACCACACCACGGTCTGCTGGTCGCCGGCCGGCGCGGCCCAGGCGACGGCGGCGTTGGCCAGTCCGGCCGGGACGGCCGACAGCCAATTGCCGATATCACGGCTGTAGCGCACCGGTACCTCGGCGGTCTGGCCGTCCGCGTAGTGCACGACGTAGGTCAGGACGACCGGGAACTCGCCAGGGTCCTTGCCGTCGGCGCGACGCTCGCGCATTTCATTGAGCCGGCGCGAGAGCACGTCGCTCTCGTTGAAGGTGTGCAGCATGAACAGGGCGTCGGCCTTGCTTCCGACCGCCAGGCCGTCGATGCGGTCCTGCTTCGCCGAGCCGCCACGACCGCGCAGCATGAACACGGTGGGTACCGGCGAGGTGGTGAACTTGGGCAGCAGGAAGCGGGTGCCGGCGAAGGTCTGCTCGCCCACCGGCAGACCGCTGAGGTCGCCCTGGCCCTTCCACCACCCCGGCTGCTTGTCGCGGTTGACATAGGCGGTGCACTTCTCGACCGGCAGGGGGATGGGCGCGTACCGCAACTGGCTGCCCGCAACCACCGCCTTCTGGCCGGCGAACACGGCGCCGAGGTTGGCGAGGATGGTCTTGGCCACGGTCGCCTTCTTCTCGGCGTTGACCGGATTCACCTCGCGCTCGACCAGCTTGAGCTGGTTCAGCACGATGCCGCCTTTGCCCTCATCGTAGCGCACCAGGCCGCCGACATTGAGCAGCGGCTTGACCCGCTTCAGGTAGTCGTCGGGGCGCTTGGCCATCAGCCACAGGTTGTCGATCACCACGATGTTGGCGTCGCCGCGCTCGGCCCACTTCGCCACCTGCATGGTCACGCGCTTCGCCTTGCGCGGCGGGAACGAGACCTCCTGGACGACCGGATCGATGCGCAGTTCGACCGGGACGGGCACCGGATCCTCGTCGAAGAACAGGTCGATGCGCGTGATCGGGTGGTAGATGCGGCTGGGCTGGATCTTGAGGGCGATCAGCTCCTCCTCCTTGGGCAGCTCCAGCGTCCAGCGCGTCTTGTGGCCCTGATCCATGATGACGGTGTAGCAGAACGACCAGTTGTCGGCGCTGGTGAAGCCGTTGACCATGTTGCGCGGCCAGTGGTCGGCGCCCGGATTGGTGTCGCTCTTCTTGCCCATCGCGGTCGGCGAGGGGAAGGTGCAGAACGGCGCGAGGTCGGTGTGGTCGACGATCCAGGTGAAGCTGTCGCTATCCGGCTTTTTCAGCGCCATCCACGGATACATCTGCTTGCCGGTATCGAGCACGACATCGCGCAGCGTCAGGCCGGCGGTCAGCGGATCGGCCGGCACCGCCATGAGCACGCGTTCGGTGTCGAATGGCCGCAGGACGTGGTTCCAGCGCACCAGGGCGTTGAAGTCGGCGAGGCCTTCGGGGGTGACGCCCCACAGCATCAGCCAGTTGCCCTTGGCGCACCAGGCGCGCACCTGGTCGGCCTTGGCCGCCAGGGTCTTGAGCGCCGATGGGGTCGCCTCGACCACGGCGATGCCGTCACTGGCGATGGCCGCGAGCGGATCGCCGACCATGCGGTGCTGCACCCCGATGCCGCCGAGCAGTCCGGCGATCGGCGCGCTCGCTACGGCGCTGATCTGGCGGCGCACCGGGGCGTAGGTCGCCGCGTAGTTGATCAGCTGGCCGAGCAGCTGCTGCGCGACAGGGTCGCTGGCGATCTTCTCGCCGACCGCCAACTGGCACAGCAGCATCAACCCTTCGCCGGCCTGGCATTCGACCAGGGCGGTGGCCGCCAGGCCCTCTTCGCACTGGAACAGCGAGCGGAAGCCTTTGCTGCCCTTGCGGTAGGGGTTGCGGTAGACGACATGGTCGCCGCTCCAGGTGTAGAAGTCGTCCTGGCCGAGGCCGGCGAAGGCCGGGTGGTTGAGGTCCTCGGCGAAGCCGTAGCGGCCGCGCAGCTCGGGAACGGCGTTCGCCGCCTTGGCCTGCATCTGCGCCCACACCGACGGCTTGTCGTCGAGTGGCTCGACATCGGCGGGCAGGGCGCGGTAGCGCAGCGGATGACGCTGGTCGAGGACCACGACCTTCAGCCCGCGTACCGCGCGTTCATACCACAGGGGATCGGTGCTGCGCTCGGCCGGGATCGCATCCGGGCCGACCAACAGGACCTTGGCCGTGGCCGGGATCTCGTCGAGCTTCGTGGTCGCGGTGTGCGCGATGCCGCGCGCCGTCAGATGGGCGCGGATGGTTCCGGCAGGATCGAACACCGCCAGCTCGGCGGCGGCCAGACGCGGCTTGGCCACGTTGGCGGGCACTAGCACGCGGACCGTCCGCTCGTCGCGGAAGACCTCGGCGCCGCCGCGCGTGGCGGTCAGCACGAAGCGCCCGGTCTGCGGCTTGGTGGTGGCCGGGATGGTGAAGGCGATGCTCCAGTCGGCGCTCGCGCCGGGTGCGACGGTGAAGGTCTTGCTCTCGCCGACGACCTTCTTGCCTTCCAGGCTCAGTTCCCACGCCGCGGCGATCGGCTCGCCCTTCGAGGTGTTGTTGGAGATGCGCAGTTGGCGTTCGACCTTCTGCCCGGCGCCGAAGGTGGTGTTCCACTGCCGGCACAGCACGACGACCGGCTGCCAGCCATTCCAGTAGCGGCCCGAGGCGCCGCCCAGCCAGTGCTGCCACGCGGCGACGCCGGACCAGCGCCAGCCCTCGTTGAAGATCTGGCCGAGCCGGGCCATGCCCTCGCCGACCTCGCCAATACCGATGAAGCAGCGCTCGCCGCCGATCGTGGCGAAGGATTCGGTGCTGTAACCGCTGGCGAAGAACACCTCGCCCTTGAACACTGGCTTGCCCGGGGCGTAGCGCCAGATGTTGCGGCTCTTGTGCTCGGCCAGGTACCACGGCTCGCTGGTGTAGCTGGCGTCCGGCTGATCTCGCCAGTGGCTGTTGTACATCTCGGTATAGTGCGCGCCGTTGACCGGCAGGCTCTCGTCCTTGTGCGCGTTGCCGCCATCGACCATCGCCGGGCGGGTCGGGTCGAGCTTCATCACCACATTGCGGATCGCGTCGCTGATCGCCGGTTCGACCTGGTCGGCCATGCCGAGATTGGCAGAGTTGATATAGGTGACCTCGTTCTCGACCGACCAGATCATCAGCGAGGGATGATTGCGCTCGGTCTTCACCCAGGCCGCCAGCTGGCTGCGCCAGTTGGCGAACAGCGCGGCCTTGGCGCGACGGGTCTTCTTGCCATCGACCTCGACCTCTTCGACCAGACCGGTACCATAGTTGGCCATCTGGCCATCGAAGATGCCCGACGAGCGCACGATGAGGCCCTGCTCGTCGCAGTAGCGCAGCGTCTGCTTACGCGTCATCTCGGCCATGCCGCCGAAGGTCCAGAGACGGAGCGTATTCTGCCCGCTCTTCGCACGCTGCGCGACCAGGCGTTTGGGATCGTAGTTGGCGTCGATGTCGCCGTGGATGCTCCACGGCACGCCGTTCACGCTGAAGCGGTCGCCCTGCCAGGTCCACTCGCGGAAGCCGAAGCGGGTGCGGCTGACATCGACCGGCTTGCCGTTCTCGCTGACGGTCGCGACGAGCTCGTAGAGCTGGACATCATCCGGCCACCACAGCCTGGCATCGGCCCAGCCTTCGGCGATCTCGACAGTCTTGGTCTCACCAGCCGCCAGTGCGACCTGCACAGGGGCGAAGGTCTTGGCCGAAGCGGTGGCCTTGCCGTCGGCCGACCACGGCACGGCAGCCAGTTGCACGCTGACCGTGCGCGCCGCACCAGGATTGCTGAGCGTCGTCTCGACCGCGATGCGCTTCTGCTGCACCGAGGTCTTCACGAAGGCGTCGGCCACGTAGGCCGGCCCGACGGCGCTGAGGGTCACCAGTTCGGTCAGGCCGGTCTGCGCCTCGGCCGCGATCGGCAGTTCGTAGTGCGAACAGACGCCCTGGTTGTCGGTAAGGAAGCCGCCCGGCAGGTTGCGGAAGGCGAACCAGCCGCGCGGATTGCCGGCGTCGGGGGCCAGGGCGTAGTAGCGGTCTTTGATCACCACCGCGATCTCGTTGACCTGGCCGGGCTTCACCGCCCGGCTGACGTCGAGCACCCAGCCGGTGCTGTGGTTGGTGCTGTGTCCGACCTGAACGCCATTGACGAAGATGGTGGCGATGGCGGTGAAGCGTTCGAGGTCGAGGCTGAACGAACGGCCGGCGTGCGCCGCCGGCACCTCGACCCGGCAGCGCGCGACGAAACGGTGCTGGAACACCGCATCCGGCCTTTGGCTGTTGCGGTCGCCGGGCACGCGGTACGGGTACCAGTCGATCGACGACGGGTCGGGCAGCGTGGCCGGGGCACCCAGGCGGTCGGTCGGCTGCGTCGTCTCCTCCCAGTGGGCCATCTGCCAGGCGCCGCTCAGCGCGACGCTGCTGCGCTCGCCGGCTGCGCCCGGGGCGGGCAGGGCGAAGACCTGCGCTGCAGCCGCCTTGCCCGCCTCGCCGCCGTGGTCGGAACCCGGCTGCCACTTGCCATTCGGGCGGAAGGTCCCCGGCTTGGCCAGGCACAATGCATCGAGAATGCCGAGGATGCGGCCGACCTTGGGCTTGCCGTTCTCGGTGCGCTCGGGGCGCGGCCACATCATCTCCAGGCGCAGCGTGCCCGGCTTGGCGTCGATGGTGCCAAGCTTGATCCACGCCAGTTCATTCCAGGTCTGGATCGGCATGACATCGACCGTCATCGCCTCGGGCGAGCATTCCTGCCAGGCGCCGCCGGCCGTGCGCCAGCGGATCGGCGAGCGAACCGCCTCGTAACCCACGCGCGCCCACACCTCATGCGGGCCGGCGGCGGTCAGCGCGGCGTCATAGCCGAAGACCAGGCCCTCGGGGATGTGCTTCTCGACCTCGCCGTCGGGGATGTGCAGGTTCAGCACCTTACCGTCCGACATGATCGAACTCAGGCCCCAGGCATCGCCGTACTTCACCGCATCGGCCGCCACTCCGGCTGGCAGCGTCGGACGTTGCGCCGGCGACTCGCCTTCAATCCACACATGATCGGCGGCGACCAGGGTGGTGGCGGCGAGGAGGCTGGCGGCGAGGCGCAGAGAAGACATGGGGAGGCTCCGGGGCGGCAGATAACGCCAGTGAAACGGTTACGCTCGTGTTTGTGACAGGATGGGTCCGCATGGGCCCATCGGGCTACTTCGCCGGCTTGGTCATCAGCAGATGGATGAAACGGCGCTGGCCAAGGATGATCTCGGCTTCGACCGAGGCGCCGAGCGGCAGGTCGCCCAGGCCGTCATCGACCTCGACGTCGATCGCCCAGGTCCCATCCGTCGGCCGGCTGCCGGCGTCATCGGCGAGGTCGCGGTCGAGGGCGACCTCGGTGACCACGCCGGTGCGCGGTGGGCGCAACTGGTCGGGGTCGCTCTTGGGCCGGAACAGCACGCGCATGCCGGGACGGATGCGATCCACCCGGTCCTCGCCGGCGTACAGGCGCAGGCGAGTACCACCGCCACGGGCGAGCTTGAACAAGGCCTGGCCGAGTTCGACCTTCTCGCCACGGAAGCGCACCGCGCGGTTGACCAGTACGCCATCGTCCGGAGCACGGATTTCGCGCGCCGCAAGATCACTTTCGATGTGGCCGAGGCGGGCGCGCAGCCCGGCCAGGGCGGCCGCAGAGGCGCGCACCCGCGCCGCAGCGGCATCGCGCGCCGCCTGGGCCCAGGGTCCGGCAAGCAGGACGGAGACGCGCTCGGCGCGTTCGAGCTCGCGCTCCAGCGACTGGAAGGCGAGGCGCTCGCGCACCAGCTCGACCAGCGAAAGGCCGCGACCGTCGCCGGCCGCCTCCATGCGTTCCAGCAGCTTGCGCCGCTCCTCGACCATGGCGCGCAGGCGCGGGGCCTCGGCCGACTGCAGCGCGAGATCCTGCGGGACCGCCTGCACGGCCAGGGCCTGGGCGTCGGCCAGCTCGGCCTCGGCGCGAGCGACCCCCTGGGTGATGGTATCGCGATCGCGCTCCAGGTCGCGCGCGTCGAGACGCGCCAGCAGGTCGCCACGCCGCACCGCCACACCCGGCGACACCGGCACCTCGGTGACCAGGCCTGCCGCGGCGGGGAAGACCAGGGAATAATCGGTAGGCCGGACGACGCCGGGCGCGGAGACCCGCTCATCCATCGGACCGAACAGGACCGCCGCCGTGCTGACCCCGACCAGGACGAGGGCGATCACCCAGATCCAGGTCATCCATCCCGGGGCCACGGCGCGGGGCAGGTCCTCGGCGGACAACCGGGCGCTCGGATGCTGGGCGAGGCGGTTCATGCCGGCCCCTTGTGATGCCGGGTCGCGCCGCTCATCGGCAGCATGCCCTCGATCTGGGCCTGGAAGAGATCGCGGTAGCGACCGTCGTTCTTCTTCAGCAGTTCCTCATGCGTGCCGACCTCGGCAACCCGGCCGGCATGCATGACCACGATCTGGTCGGCCCGGAAGATGGTCGAGAGACGGTGCGCGATCACCACCGAGGTGCGCCCGACCATCAGCGCATCGAAGCTGCGCTGGATCTGCCGCTCGGTCTCGCTGTCGAGGGCGCTGGTCGCCTCGTCGAGGATGATCAGGCGCGGATCGCGCAGGAACACGCGGGCGATGGCCAGGCGCTGGCGCTGGCCACCGGACAGCCGGGTGCCTGACTGCCCAAGCCGGGTCTCAAGCCCCTGTGGCATGGCACGCACCGCATCTTCGAGATGCGCAGCCCGCAATGCGCCCCACAGACGCTCCTCGCCGACCCCCTCCATGCCCATGCACAGGTTGGCACGCACCGTGTCATCGAACATCAGCGAGTCCTGCAGCACCACGCCGACCTGCTCGCGCAGACGGCGCAGGTCCCACTGCCGCACCTCGGTGCCGTCGATCAGCAGCTTGCCGCCGCTCGGCAGGTACAGGCCGAGGATCATGCTGGCGAAGGTGGTCTTGCCGCTGCCGCTCTGGCCGACCAGCGCGGTCATGGTGCCGGGCTTGATCACCAGGTTGATGTCGCGCAGCACGTCCTCCTGGCCGTCGTAGCTGAAGCGCAGGTCCTCGGCGACCACCTCGCCGCGGAAGTGCTCCGGCGCGGGCTGGGCGGGACGCTCGATGTGCGGCTCCTGCTTCGACGCAAGCAGTTCGGACAGCTTGTCGGCGCTCGCAGCGCCGATCTGCATGGTCTGGCCGGTGGTCAGCAGGGTGTTGATCGGACCCCACAGCATCGCCTGGTAGCCGGCGAAGGCGAAAAATTCACCGAAGCTGATCTTGCCCTGGATCGCCAGCACGCCGCCGACGAACAGGAAGATATCGGCGCCCAGGCTGGTGAGCAGGCCAAGCAGGCCGGCGATCATGTGGTACACCGTCCAGTGGCGGATACCTTCGTAGCGCAACGCCTCGCTGCGTTCGCGGATGCGGCGCAGGAAGAACGCCTCGGCGGTGAAGGCGCGGATCACCTTGATCGCGCCGAAGGTCTCGGTGGCGGTCGCTGACAGCATCACGCTGCGGTCGCTCTCCTCGCGCGAGAACTCGCGCAGGCGGCGGTACCACGAGATCGACAGCAGGGCGGTGAACGGCATCGTCGCCAACACCACGACGGTCAGCAGCGGATCGAGAAAGAGCATGAAGCCCACCACCACCAGGACGGTGAAGATGGCGGTCAGGCAACTGCGCAGGATGGTGAAGATGGCGCCATCGACATGGTTCGGATCATTGGTCAGGCGCGAGGCGACCTTGCCCGGCGACAGCGTCTCCAGTTCGCGCATCGGCACGCCCATCACGCGTTCGGCGCTGCCCACGCGCACATCGTAGAGTCCATTCCTGGTGATCTGCAGGATAAAATGGCTGTGCCAGCCGCCGATGATCGTGCCGAGCAGCTTGAGCAGCACGCCGAGTCCGACAATGCCGGCCAGCATCCACACCGTCGTGCTGACCCCGAATACGGCATTCACCCCGGCGGTGGCCCCAGCCTGCTGGCGGAAGATCAGATCATCGATGATGATCTTGCCGAGATAGGGCGTCGGTGCGGTGACCAGCGGTCCGAGGAAGGCGAGCGTGATGATGATGACCATCAGGCGCGGCCGGCGCGCGCACAGGTCGCGCATCAGCGCGTAGCCGCCGGGGCTCGGCTTGTCGTCAGGCATCGCCATAGCGTATCAGCCCGCCGGAAATGCACGGGGCGGTTTGAGCGCAGGCGCGCAAGTCCATGACGCACATGGCTTGGTGACTACGGCACGGGGCGCGCTATGCGTGCTGTAGCTATTCGTGCGGGGCCCCATCGCATGCCGATGGGGCGGGCGCCAAGCCGTGGTGGCGGCATAGAATCGGCGCAGCCGATGCCGCCACGGTTCCGGAGCGCATGCGACGGAACCGAACTGCGACGAAGCCCGTGGGGCGAGGCGGGTCGAGCGTAGCGAGAGCAGGCCCCAGTGGGGCCTGCGGCCCGACGAGTCGCAACGCGACAGCGTTGCGCCGGAAGGCCAAAGGCCGTAGGGGCGAAGCCCCTGAGCAGACACAGCGTGCTACCTCGCCAGAATAAGCAGGTCGTCGCGGTGCAGCGCGGCCTTGGGCAGGGCGTGGCCGAGCGCCGCGGCGGCAGCGGCGGTCTTCTTGCCGGCGACGCGCTCCAGCTCGCCGCTGGCGATCGAGGCGAGGCCACGCGCCACTTCGAGCCCGTCGGGACCGATCACGCCGACCGTGTCGCCGACCGCGAAGTCGCCCTCGACGCGCACGATGCCGGCCGGCAGCAGGCTGGTGCCGCGCTGGGTCAGGGCGGCGACCGCGCCGGCATCGACATGCACCCGGCCCTTCACCCGGCGCGCCACCGCCAGCCAGCGACGGCGCGCGTCCACCCGGTCGCCACGCGCCAGCACGCGCGTGCCGACATCGTCGCCGGCCAGGGCGCGGGTGATGACCTGGCGTTCGCGCGCCGCAGCGATCACCGTGGCGACGCCACTGGCCGCGGCGAGGCGGGCGCCTTCGATCTTCGAGCGCATGCCGCCGCGTCCGCGCGCCCCGGCCCCGCCCGCGGCGGCGAGCACCGCGGCGGTGACCGCCGGGATCTCACGCACACGCTTGGCCGCCGGACTGGTCCGTGGATCGGCGTCGTACACGCCGTCGATGTCGGTGAGCAGCACCACCAGCTCGGCGCCGAGCTGGCTGGCGACCAGGGCGGCGAGATGGTCGTTGTCGCCAACCGTCAGTTCCTGGGTGGCGATCGGATCATTCTCGTTGATCACCGGCACGGCGCCGAAGGCGAACAGCGCGCGCACCGTGGCGGTCAGGTTCTGGTTGCGCTCGCGGTCGCTGAAATCGCCATGCGTCAGCAGCAGCTGCGCCGTGGTCACGCCATGCGCGGCGAAGGCCGCCTCCCAGCGGTGGATCAGGCCGATCTGCCCGATCGCAGCCAGGGCCTGGCGTTCGGGCAGGCCGGGCGGGCGATCGGTCAGGCCCAGCCGGGCGACGCCGCCAGCCACCGCGCCGCTGGTGACGATCACCGGGCGCCAACCGTCGGCGGCCGCACGGGCGATCTGCCCGGCGAGATCCTTGAGGAACGGGGCGTCGAGTTTGCCGTCCTTGTCCACCAGCGAGTTGCTGCCGATCTTGGCGACGAAGATGCGTTCAGGCACGGTCGGGATCCTTGCGTGGGCCGCCGACGACGCGCGCCGCGAGCAGGCCGATCTCATAGAGCAGATAGGTGGGAACCATCAGCACCGCCATGCTGAAGGGGTCGCCTGGCCCGACGATGGCCGCCAGGACCACCGATCCCATGAAGGCGAACTTGCGGAACTTGGCCAGTTTGTCGGGGGTGGCGAAGCCGACCCGGCACACCGTCACCACCGCCCACGGGACCAGGAACAGGCCGCCGAACAGCAGGGTGTAGAGGAAGAAGGCATCGCGGTAGGAGGCGAGCCGCAGGTCGAGGGTGGAGATCGGATCGTTCGCCGTCCATTGGATGAACCAGGCGTAGATGAACGGCATGCCGAGGTAGTAGCCGAAGCCGGCGCCGAGATAGAAGAGGATGACGGCGGCCGGAACCAGCAGGAAGGCGAGGCGCCGCTCCTGCGCGGTCAGGCCGATCGAGACGAAGGAGTAGAACTGGTACACCAAAATGGGCATAGCGACGATGAAGGCGGCCCACATCGCCAGCGACATCGATACGCCCATGCTTTCGCCGAGATCCAGGGTCTGCAGCCGAGGCCAGGTCTCGCCCGCCGGGATCACCAGCCCGGCCTTGGCGCAGACCTCGCTGCCGGCGTGCCCCATGGCCCACAGCAGCGGCTGGATGAACAGGATCTTCAGCTCGTTCTCGAAGGCGAAGGCGATGACGAAGACCACGCCCCACACCATCGCCGGCAGGAACAGGCGCCGGCGCAGCTCGTCGAGGTGCTCGCCCAGGGGCAGCGGGATGTCGGGCCGGAGCAGCGCCATCAGCGTACGGCGTGGACCGCCGCAGCGAGCTCGCCGGCACGCGCGGCGACCACACGCACGAGATCCGGCGAGGCGCCGTGCGCCTCGACCAGCTTGACCAGGTGGCTGCCGACCACCGCGCCATCGCCGGCGGCGGCGGCGGCGGCGGCCTGCTCGGGCGTCGAGATGCCGAAGCCGATGCACACCGGGATGTCGCTGCCGCGCTTGAGCGCCGCGACCTTCTCGGCCAGATCGGCGGGCAGATCGACGCGCTCGCCGGTGACGCCGAGGCGGCAGATGTAATAGAGGAAGCCGCGTGAGTTGCGCGCCAGGAACGTCTTCCGCACCGCGCTGGTGGTCGGCGCCGCCAGGCACACCGTCGCCAGGCCGTGCTTCTGGAAGGTCTTCAGCAGGCCGGGATCCTGCTCGGGCGGCAGGTCGAGCAGCAGCACGCCGTCGGCCCCGGCCTCGGCGGCGTCCGTGGCGAACGCCTCGATGCCGTAGGAGAGCACGGGGTTGAGGTAGGTGAATAACAGCAGCGGCAGCTGGCAGCGGGCGCGGATCCGGCGCACCGCCTCGATCACGCCGCGTGGCGTGCAGCCGGCCTTCAGCGCGCGCTCGTAGCTCGCCTGGATGGCGACGCCGTCGGCCATCGGGTCGCTGAACGGCACGCCCAGCTCCAGCACATCGACGCCGGCCGCGTCCATCGCCACCGCCATCTCGACGGTGGCATCGAGCGACGGATCCCCCGCCGACAGGTACGCGACGAAGCTCTTCCTCCCCGCCTTCCGATTCGCCGCCAGACGCGCCGCAATGCGATTCATTCCTTCCGCCTTCCGCCTTCCGCCTTCCGCCTTCATAAACTCACCCCTTCCAGCCGCGCGACCTCGGCGACATCCTTGTCGCCACGACCGCTGACGTTGACGATGAGGATGCCGTCCTTGGGCAGGCGCTCGCACACCGCGTCGAGGACGCCGAGCGCGTGGCTGCTTTCCAGGGCCGGGATGATGCCCTCGACCTCGGCCAGGCGATGCATCGCCTGCAGCGCCTGGTCGTCGGAGCAGCGCAGGTATTCGGCGCGGCCGATGTCGCGCAGGTAGGCGTGCTCGGGGCCGACCGCGGCGTAGTCGAGACCGGCGCTGACCGAGTGGGTGCCCTGGATCTGGCCGGCATCGTCCTGCAGGATCCAGGTCGCGGCGCCCTGGAACACGCCCGGGCGTCCGCCGTCGAAGCGCGCGGCATGCTCGCCCAGCGCCGCACCGCGGCCACCGGCTTCGACGCCGAACAGGCGCACGCCGGCGTCGTTGCGGAAGGCGTGGAACAGGCCGATCGCGTTCGAGCCGCCGCCGACACAGGCGAGCAGCGCGTCGGGCAGCCGGCCCTCGGCCTTGCGGATCTGCTTGCGCGCCTCCTCGCCGATCACCGCCTGGAAGGTGCGGCAGATCAGCGGGAACGGGTGCGGGCCATAGGCGGTACCGAGGCAGTAGTGCGTATCGGTGACGTTGGCCACCCAGTCGCGCAGCGCCTCGTTGACCGCGTCCTTCAGCGTGTGCGTACCGCTGTCCACGCCGACCACCTCGGCGCCGAGCAGGCGCATGCGGAAGACGTTGGGCGACTGGCGGCGCATGTCCTCGGTGCCCATGTAGATGCGGCACTTCAGCCCGACCAGGGCGCAGGCCGTGGCGGTGGCGACGCCGTGCTGGCCGGCACCAGTCTCGGCGATGATGCGCGCCTTGCCCAGCCGCTTGGCGAGCAGCACCTGGCCGAGCGCGTTGTTGATCTTGTGCGCGCCGGTGTGGTTGAGGTCCTCGCGCTTCAGATAGACGCGGCGGTCGAGCTGCCGCGACAGCTTGGCGGCGTGGGTCAGCGGTGTCGGCCGGCCGACGAAGTCGGCGAGCAGGCTGCGGAAGGCGCCGACGAAGGCCTTGTCGCGCCACGCCGCGGCGAAGCCGGCGGTCAGCTCATCCAACGCCGGGATGAGGGTCTCGGGGACATAACGCCCGCCGTAGGGGCCGAAGCGGCCGTGGCGGTCGGGGACCTGCTTGGGAGCCGGTGTGGGCATGGGCCGGGGATGATCGGCTCTGGCGGCGGGGTTCAACCCGTCTCCGGAGCGCGGGGCTCCCGCCCCGACCGGTCCGCGGGGCTTGGAGCGCGGGGCTCCTGCCCCGACCGGTCCGCGGGGCTCCTGCCCCGCAGTCGCTCGCGCTCGCGCTGGCATCCGCCCCTGCCCCGCCACGCTGCCCGCCATGGTCCAGGGCGTCTACCACACCCACACCGCACGCTGCCTGCATGCCTCCGGCGATGTGCCGGACTACGCGCGTGCCGCCGCCGCCGCCGGTCTGCTGCGCCTGGGCGCCGCCGACCACACCCCGCTGCCGGATGGACGCTGGGCGAGCGTGCGCATGCGCCTCGACGAACTTCCCAGCTACGAGGCGGCGGTGGCCGCCGCCCGCCGGGCCGTGCCCTCGGTCGAGGTGCTGCTGGGCATGGAGTGCGATGTCCACCCCGACTATTTCGCCTGGTACCGCGACACCTTCCTGGCGCGCGGCTACGACTACCTGATCGGCAGCATCCACTTCCTCGAATCCGACGGGCGCGAAGTCAGCGCCTTCGGCGGCTGCCGTGGCGGCGCTGCGCTGCGCGACTGGTCGAACAAGGCCCTGGCGGCGATCGACTGCGGTCTCTTCGCCTTCCTCGGCCACCCCGACAACATCGCCTGCGGCGACGCTGTGTGGACCCCGGACATCGCCGCGGCGGTGGACGAGGTGTGCGCAGCGGCCGCCGCGCGTGGCGTCCCGCTCGAACTCAACTCGCTCGGCCTGCGCGAGCAGCGCGGCTACCCGTGGATGCCCTTCTGGGAGTGCGCCGCCGCGCACCACTGCACCGTCGTGCTGTCGAGCGACGCGCACAAGCCCGCCGACACCGCCGCCGGCCTCGCCGACCTCACGGACTACGCGCGCGCCCACGGCCTGCGCGTGGTCGAAGTGGCAACGGAGCGCGGGGCTCCTGCCCCGACCGGTCCGCGGGGCTCCTGCCCCGCTCGACATGCATGAACCCGCTGGGCATCCATACCCGCGGCTACCTCCCACACTGGGATCTCCCAGGCACCACGCAGGCGCTCACCTACCGGCTCGCCGACGCCCTGCCCGCCGAGGTGCTCGACCGACTGATCCGCGAGACCCCGTGCCGTCCCGACGGCAGCCCTGATCAGCTCGCCCGACGGCACCGCATCGAGAGCTGGCTCGACAGCGGCCACGGCTCGTGCGTGCTGACCCGACCGGACATCGCCCCGGTGATCCGGGACGCCTGGCGGCATGGCATAGGGACGGACTACGAACTGATCGCCTGGGCCATCATGCCCAACCATGTGCACCTCGTTATCCGGCTGCGCCCCGAGCGCAGCCTGGGCACCGTGGTCCGTTCCTGGAAGAGCTGGACCGCGCGCCACATCAACACCACCCTGGGCCAGCAGGGCCAAGTCTGGCAGGAGGACTACTGGGACCGCATGATCCGGGACGACGAACACCTGTGGAGCACGATCCGCTACATCGAGCACAACCCGGTGGCGGCCGGCCTGGCAGCAGAGCCAGGCGCCTGGCCGTGGTCGAGCGCAACGCGATAGGAGCAGCGCGATAGGAGCGCGGGGCTGGAGCGCGGGGCTGGAGCGCGGGGCTCCCGCCCCGACCGGTCCGCGGGGCTCCTGCCCCGCAAGGTGCGAGATTCCATCGCCCGTGCATCCCGCAGCGTCACCTGCGCGGGGCGGGAGCCGCAAACGGAGCGCGGGGCTCCCTCCCCCCCTACAGCAATTCCTTCCGCCCCCGCTTGCCCAGTTCATCGACGATGCCCTTCACCGCCTGGCCCTCGCCGCGCGGCACGACCAGGACGGCGTCCTTGGTCGCCACGATGGTCAGGCCGTGGCAGTTGGCCGCCGCGACCAGCGGCGCACCCGGCTCGGAGACCAGCAGGCAGTCGGAGCAACCCACCGCCACGGTCTCGCCGCGGCTGATCGTGCCGCTGGCATCGGCGGGCAGGTGCGCTGGCAGCGCATCCCACGAGCCGACGTCGTCCCACGCGAAGTCGCCCTCGACCGCGGCGACATCCTTGGCGTGCTCCATCAGCGCATAGTCGATCGACACCTTCTTCAGCGGCAGGTACACCTCGGCCAGCACCGCATCGAAGCGCGGCGTGCCGTAGGCTGCGGCGACCGGCTTCAGCGCCTCGGTCAACCAGCCGCAGTGCACGCCCAGCTCGCGCAGCACGACATCGGTGCGCCAGGTGAAGATGCCGCTGTTCCAGCGGAAGTTGCCCGCCGCCAGGTACTGCGTCGCGCGTTCCAGGTCGGGCTTCTCGACGAAGCGCGCAACGCGCGACACGCGGATGCCACCCTCGGCCGGGTGCGCCTCGCCGAGCTGCAGGTAGCCGTAGCCGGTGGCGGGGAAGCGCGGCACGATGCCGTAGGTGACCAGGCGGCCGTGCTGCGCGACGGCGACGCCGGCGGCGAGGGCGGCCTGGAAGCTGTCGGCCGGCTGGATGATCTGGTCGGCGGGCAGCATGATCATGGTCGCGCCGGGCGAGAGGCGTTCGACGATCAGGCCAGCCAGGGCGACGCAGGCGGCGGTGTCGCGGCCGACCGGCTCGGCGATGACCTGTTCGGGCTTCAGCATCGGCAGCTGGCGGCGGGTCTCGACGGCGAGTTGCGCCGTGGTGATGATCAGCACGCGCTCGGCCGGGATGAGCGGCTGCAGGCGGGCGACGGTCGCCTGGATCATCGTCGTCTCGCCGATGATGCGGGTCAACTGCTTGGGGGAGGCGGAGCGCGACACCGGCCAGAAGCGGGTGCCAGAGCCGCCGGCCATGATCACGGCGTAGGTGGTGGGCATCGCGGCCTTGTAGGGCATGGACCGTCCCAGGGAACCCCTTGCCAGCCTGTGTGAACCGTTGTTGACGCCTGTCGTCCCGCCATACGCTCGCCGTCCTCTAGGAGCCTCAACCGATGCGTCATCCCATCATCTCCACCAGCCTCATCGCCGTCGCCGCCGTCGGCTGCCTCGCCCTCACGGGCTGCCCCCCGGCATCGCCGCCCCGACCAACGATGTTCCGGACTGGGTCAACGATCCCACCCAGGGCGGCAAGGTACTCGGCGCCTACGGCGTGTCCGAGAAGATGCTCGGCGGCGAGAAGCCGATGCGCGACCGCGCCATGCTCAGCGCCCGCCAGGAACTGGCCTCGACCCTGAGTTCGAAAATCCAGGGTGTGGTCAAGGATTGGATTCGCGAGGGCGGCATCATCACCTCGCAGGACAATGCCCAGTCGGCCATGACCTCGTTCGAGTCGGCCGTTCGCAACGTCATCAACCAGGAGCTGGTCGGCAGCCAGCAGCGCGCCCGCTACATCGACCCGGCCTCCGGCAAGCTGTACGTCTATGTCGTCGTCGCCCCCGAGATCGCCGCCAAGGTCGCCGCTGACGCCAAGGCCGCCGCTCGCCAGAACACGGAACTGCGCGCCCACATGGCAGCCAAGATCGAAGCCGAGAAGGCATTCGCCGACCTCGACAAGCTGATCGACAAGGAAATGGGCACCGCCAAGTAAGCGGCCTGTCCTTTCCAGGCAAAACGGCGAAGGGCCGGGACGCATGTCCCGGCCCTTCGCGTAGCGAAACCCCGGTCATGAGAACACCTCTCGCCTACGGCTGCATCCTCCTGTCGCTCTGCCTGCTGCCGGCCTGTGGAACGCGCACGGATGCTCCGGCACCCGCGCCCGCGCACGCCTGGAAGAAGCCTTGGCAATCGGACAAGTCGCTGCCGGCCTGGATCGCGGACCCGACCGAGGGCGGCACGCGGATTGCCGCCTACGGCTCGGCTGAGTACCGCAGCAGCGAGAGTCGCAGCGAGCGGCGGGATCGCGCCATGGCTGCCGCGCGCGACGAACTTGCCCGCATGCTGCGCCTGCGCATCCGCAACGCGGTGCGTGACTATCTCGCCGATAGCGGTGGGAATGTCACCACCTTCACCGATAGCGTATCGCAGCAGATCGCCGAAGGCAGCGTTTCTGGCACCTACCAGCGTGATGAATTCGAAAACGAGAAGACCAGCGAACTGTTCGTGTGGGTCGTGGCCGACGCCAAGGTCGCCGGCGAACTAGCCAAATCGGTGGTGCAGGCCGCCGCCCAATCGGCCTCGACTGATCCTGGCGCTGCGCATCTCAAGGCCAAGGCCGGGTCTGATCAAGGTTTCGCCGAGCTCGACCGCCTGCTTGAGCGTCAGCAGCGCTGAAGCTGCCGGTCGTGGGTGCTGGCCAGCAGGGCCAGTGCCACCAACGCCCCGATCCCGCAGCACGCCATGTCCCACTGCGCGTCCCACACGTCGCCTTGTGAACCCAGGAAATCATCGGCCGCGCTGCCAACCGCGACAGCGGTGCGCCATTCGAGGATCTCGTAGCTGGCGCTGATCCCGAGGCAGGCCAGCACGATCAGGGCTGAACCGAACCAGCCGCGTACATCCAGGCCGCGCCGCAGGCACAGCTCGCGGATGAGGATGGCGGGCACGAAGCCCTGCGCGAGATGGCCCAGCCGGTCGTAGGGGTTGCGCGCCAGGCCGAACCAGTCGCGCACCCAGTCTCCGGCCGGGACGGCGGCGTAGGTGTAGTGGCCACCGACCATCAAGATCACGGCATGCACGGCGAGCAGCCGGTACAGAAGCGGTGTCAGTGGCCATCGCCGGTAGGTTGCGATCAGCACCGGCAGACCGATCAACACCGGGAGATTCTCAAGCAACCAGGTGAAGCGGCCGGCCGGCGGGGCGATCCCCAGGCCAAGGCACAGCAGCCCGACCGATACCGCCAACCAACCGGCTTCACGCATGCCGCGATGATCCATCCCCGGCATGGCGCGTTCAACCCCTGGCTAAGCCCGGACGGCCACGGCCGTAGGGATGCCAGAGGGATCGATCATGCTGCCGCTCAACCCGCCGCCCTGCGCCTCTGAACCCGGCTATCCCACTCGCCAGCGTCTCTTCGGCGATGCCGTCCTGCGCCGTCACGCCCTGGCCATCCTCGCCGGCGCGGCGCTGAGCGGCTGCACCGGACAGGCTTTGCCGCCGACCTCGACTTCAGGCGCGCCGTTGGGCTCGCAGCCGCAGGCGCAGACACAGGCACCCGCCGATCCCGAGACGCCGCAGCCGGAGCCACGCAGCCTGCCCGGCGAAGCGGTGGCCATGCCCCTCGGTGGAATCTCTGCCATTCCTGAACCCGAGCCCGATCCCGTACCCGAACCGTCCTCCATCAAGGGCGATGTTGCCCCGGTCGAACTGCCCGAAGCCATGCCCCAGAGGACGCTCGGCGCCCGCATACCGATGCGCGTCGAAGATCCGGTCGAGCCACTGCCGCCCGAGTCCGATGTCTGAGCCATGGAGCTGACCCTCGTCCTCACCCACGCCTGCAACCTCGGCTGCGGTTACTGCTATGCCGGAGCCAAGGACAGCCGCAGCATGCCCGAGGCGGTGGCGCGCCGGGCCCTGGATTGGGCCCTGGCGAACTGTCATGGCTCCCTCCAGGTCGGCTATTTCGGCGGCGAACCGCTGCTACGCTGGGACCTGCTGACCCGTTATCACGATCTCGCGGTCGAGCTGGCCGCCTGGCATGGCGTGCGCCTGACCCACACCGTCACCACCAACGCCACCCTGCTGACCCCAGAGCGCATGGCCTGGCTGGTCGAGCGCGGCTTCACCGTCGGGATCTCGATCGACGGCACCGCAGCAGCACACGACCGTATGCGGCCACGCGCCGGCGGCGGCTCGTCCTATGCTGCAGTGCGCGCCGGACTGGCCGTAGCCCTCGCAGCGCGGCCGATGACCCAGACCATCTCGGTGGTCCATCCCGCCACGGTCGAACATCTCGCAGCCGGGGTCGATGAGCTGCTGGCAGCCGGCGTGCGCGTGATCTCGCTGTCGCTCGACCCGTCGGCCACGTGGGACCTGGGAACGCTGGAGACAGCGCGCGCGCAACTCGACCTGATCGGTGAGCGCTGGCTGCGCGAGTTCCGCGCCGGGCGCGACCTGTGGATCGAGCCGCTCGACGGACGCATCGTCAGCCAGGTGAAAGGCGGCCTGCAGGACTGCGACCGCTGCTCGGCCGGACTCGGCGAACTCGCCGTCGCGCCATCGGGCACCTGGTATCCGTGCGAGCGCATGGTCGGCGCCGACGGTGCGCATGAACGCCGCTTCGCCCTCGGCTCGGTGCTGGATGACGGGATCCGTCCCGACCCAACCCTAGTGCGCCAGTTGGACAGCGCACACGCCGCTGAACCGGCAGCCTGCCAGGCCTGCCCGCTGCGCGAACGCTGTCAGCACCAGTGCGCCTGTTCGAACGCGATGGCAAGCGGCTCGGTCGCGGTGCCGGGCGGGGCGCAGTGCGCCTGGGAACAGTCGGCCATCGCGGTCGCCGACCGCGTCGCCGCGACGCTGTGGGAAGAAGGCAATCCGCTGTTCCTGCGCCGGCGCTACCGCATCGCGGCGTGACAGCGCAGGTCGCGCATCCGACCGCTACGGGCCGGATGCGCGGGTGGCGTCAGCTCTCAATCCTCCCAGACCCAGAAGGGCTTCTTGTCGGTCACATATTCGATCGGTCCGGTGCCTGAATAGCCGGTGACCGCCCCCACACACAGCAGCGTTGTGACGGCGAAATCAACAACAAAGGTGACCGGCGTCGCAACACAACGCACGATCACACCACCTGTCGACATCCCCCCCGACTTGGGCGCTGGCGTGTCTTCAGACTGCTGCGACGAGGCCGGCTTGCTCGCCTTGGCCTGCTTCACCGGTTCATCATTGGGCTGCCGCCACATACGGGTCGTCATGCAACCCTGGCACGCCAGGAGAGAAGACAGGACGATTGCCGTCAGAATGTGTTTCTTCATGTTTATGCGTCCTTCTTGATCGAGGCGTTGACCTGATCGCGCTTCTGGCGATCAGTGGTTTGGTAACGGAGTTGGTTGATCGACCGATGCATCTTCTCCTTGTTCCCCTTAAAGATCCCCTCGAAAAAACCCTCGTCATAAGACGCGCAATCAGTGGTCGCCTGGTTGAGGAGGGTAAAGACGGCATCCCAGTTCCCCTGGATGTATCGGACGCTGGCGATGTTCAGCCGTGCACAGGCACGCTGCATGGAATTCGTCTTCGGCTCGCCTTCTGCATTCACACCACGATCCTCAATGATCGCAGTCCACATCTCAATCGCCTTGGCAACACTTTCGGCATCCTTCCGGACCGCGATCTGATAGGCATCCACCAATCGGGCGTCATCCTGTCCATCCTTGTAAAAAGCCACCGGCACATTGGCCGTACGCATGCCCTCAGAATAGTTATGCTCGATGATTCCCGCTGCTGCATGGAGGGAGGAACGCTGCAACTCCGCACCACGGCCGGCCACCAGGGAGCGCCCCTGGATCGACCATTGCGCCGCCAGCCAGGCCGGATCCGTCACCCAATCACCTCCCGACCACAGCGTCACTGCTCCGCCCAAAAGCTGCTGCGGCTTCTTGCCGTAGACGAAGGCAGTCGACCTGGGAATCGTCTGCGATTCCAGGACGCTGCCGTCACGCTTGGCCATCTCGAACGAACTGCTTGTCGACACCTCGACATCAATCCAATAGACTGGTATCCGCTTCGCCTCAACCGGAGCGCCGTTCTGATAGATGGTATTCCCGTTGGCGTCCTTGTAATAGACCACATAGACATCCGATCCGGGATCGGCGCGGGTGATTTCCGGTAACCCTACGCTCATCTTGACCTGGACATCGCCATCGCTGGAGACCAACTTCTTTCCCTCGATCTTGAGGTCGCTTGATGATCCGACATTGGATGGATTGATCGCGACCGAATAGGTGCTGACGTCCGGCATGGGCTTGAGGGGCTTCTGCAGGTACTCGACGCGCTCGGTCTGAATACGCACCTCGGCGCATCCGGTCAGCAGAATGATGCCCAATGCGATGGCACAGGTGAAGTGGCGTGAATGCATGTCGACTCCTGGCACCCTGGGTTGACTGGTTAGGCGCCCAGACTGCAGATGGTAGGAAATCTGTGGACCCGCGACAAGTGGTGCGCCGTCACCCTGCACAAAGTTCACGAATTTCCGGCGTTTAATTCGTAGCCGGCCACCCGGTTGTTTCCCCGTTCAGCTATCCTGCATTTCGCAACATGGGATCCGCTATTCCGTCCGTCCCATCGGGGGGAAAGGCCGACCTGGGGGTCAATATGTATTCCGTATCTGCGACAGCTGTTTGCATCCGCGCTGGTCACAACGCCTGCAGCCGCATAATCATTTTCGCCACGTGACTGCTCAGGCGGCCGCCGGCATCCTGCCGGGCAACGGCAGCATCGTCTTGGGTAGCCACGGCTTGCCGGCCAATGCCAGAGCGAGG
>JFJP01034008.1_pt1 | contig 43621 bp, 44 predicted proteins | sample 431651 | NCBI WGS metagenome assembly JFJP01 (sample SAMN02602958, study PRJNA72255) | Microbial mat metagenome, whole genome shotgun sequencing project. | biome: fresh water; feature: sink hole; material: water; isolation source: purple microbial (photo- and chemosynthetic) mats found in...
CTGATGTAAGTCTGGAGGGCCGTATTGAAGTCCTCACCTCGGATGGCCATTCCCACCGCGAACCCAGCAATGATGTTCACCAAGGTGATCAAAAGTCCAACCTGAACGTTTCCTTGCACGAATTTGGAAGCACCGTCCATGGCGCCGAAAAAATCGACTTCCTGCTGGAGTTCACTCTTGCGTTTTAAGGCTTCTTCCTCCGTGATCGAACCACTGGAAAAACTGTTGTCGATGGTCATCTGTTTTGCGGGGAGACCGTCAAGGGTGAACCGGGCCGCGACTTCTGCAACCCGGGTGGCTCCCTTGGTGATGACCAAAAACTGCACAGCCAAAAGAATCACAAAGATAATGACGCCGACTACAAGGTTGGTGGCATCAGCCTGCCCTTGCCTGCCTCCGACAACGAACGAGGCGAAGGCTTTGATAATCTGGCCGTCAAAGTCAGCACCCATCGTCAAAATCAGACGCGTGGTGCTGATGTTCAGGGCCAAGCTGAAAACGGTTGTCACCAGCAGAAGCGTCGGGAACAGCGTAAAGTCGAGAACCCGTCTGGTGTAAATGACGACAAGAATAATCAGAACCGAAAGGAGAAGGTTGACAGACAAAAGCACATCGACCAGAAACGTGGGCAAGGGAATGATCAGCGCCAGAACTACTGAAACGACACCGGCGGCAACAAAGGCGTCGGTCCTTCCCTGGGCGAACGATGAACGGAACGTGGAAACAAAATCGCTCATGCCGCCTCCTTATGAAACCACGGCGCGAACTTTGCCGTTGAGTTTGTAAATTTCCGCTAGAATCCTGCTGACCAATTCCCAGTATTCCTGGGGGATTTGATCACCGATATCAACTGCCGCGTAAAGCGCCCGGGCCAAAGGCTTGTTTTCAACCAGAGGAACCCCGGCACCGGCGGCAATTTCCTTGATTCTCTGAGCAATAAGATCCTGTCCCTTGGCAATCACCGTGGGGGCTGTCATGGTCGCCGCGTCCCATTGGAGTGCTATGGCGAAGTGGGTCGGGTTTGTGATAATGACGTCCGCTTTGGGGACGTTCTGCATCATGTTCCGCCGAAGAATTTCGCGCATCCGTTCACGCAGCCGGCTGCGGATGAGCGGATCACCTTCCTGCTGCTTGCGTTCTTCTTTTACTTCCTGCAGGGACATTTTGAGACTTTCACGGTGCTGATGCCGTTGAAAAAGGTAATCAGGGACCGACAGAATCAACATCAGCACGGCACTTTGCAGAACGATGTTCAAACCAATGCGCCACAAGGTTTCCGCCGCCAAACCGAAGGAGACATGGAGCAGGTTCAGCAGATGAACCCATTCCGACTGGATATTGATGATGGTCACCACAGAAATGATGGCCACCTTGACCAGTTGCTTGGCGACGTTGAACAGAGCCTCGGTGCTAAAAAGTGACCGCTTGAGCCACTGACCGAACTTGGGAACGATGCGGGTGAAGTCAGGGGTGATCGGTTTGGTTGTGAACAAGGCCCCGACCTGCAGAAGGTTCGCACCGACAGCGGCCACCAGGGCGACAATCAACACAGGAACCAGCAGTCGGGCCATATACGTGAAGAAAGTTCCGGAAATAGGTCCACCGCCAGTGATAGGGTCAGCCGTCGTTGCTTGGACGAAGTAATAACGCGTCATTTCCATCATGGTCTGCCATAGGGAACCGGCTAAAAATGTGATCAGGACCATGGGAAGCAACAAAACGATGGCGGCTGTGATATCGGGAGACTTGGCAACCTTCCCTTCTTGCCGGGCTTTGCGGATTTTGGCTTCGGTGGGATCCTCAGTGCGTCCCTCATCTTCGGCGGCAAACCGCTGTAGATCCCAGGCAAAGACGGTGGCGGACCTGGTCTGCCAGGGAGCCGATGTCACGGGTACAAACAGGCTCATCGTATCACCCCCGCCGGGGACAGGCCGTTGAACAGCGTCTGTATGGAGTCAAACCCCTCACTGACCACCGCTGAGAAAGCCTGCACCAGGAACGGCATGGCCGCCATCATCACAAAGAATCCGAAGCCGATGTTGATAGGAAACCCCATCATCATCAGGTTCATCTGAGGTGCGGCCTTACCGATGACCCCAAGGGCGATGGTGACCAGAAGCAAAACGCCGAAAACGGGCAGGCTGAGGAGGAACGACCGCTGGAACAGATTCGAGAGACTGCCGATGAGATGCTGGCTGACAAACTCCGGATGGGTGAGAAAATCCACCGCCCGAAGAGACTGGAAAGAGGCCCAGACATTGGTCAGAAAGACCTGCTGGAACCCCCCTGCCGTCAGAAAGACCAACATGGCGGATAAGTTCAGAAACTGTCCCAGAACAGGCTGCTCCACCTGGGCCAGGGGGTCATAGACTTCGGAAGCGTTGAAACCCATCTGCTGAGCGATGTACTGACCCGCCATTTGGAAAACCGAGTACACCATGACAAGGAAAAAACCTTGCAAGAGACCCAGCAGGACTTCACCGATCAGAAGTCCTACGTACTGAAGTCCATTTTCCGGAATCGGATAGCCCGTGGCCGCCACCCATGGGAAAATGACGATGGAAGTGAAAAAGGCAAGCCCCACCCGAACGATGTCGGGAACAGACTCCGACGAGAACAGAGGCGCGACGGCAAGCATGGCAAAGACCCGCACCAGGATCAGAAAAAAGAGGTTGGCATTTGTGACAATCTGATCAAGAAACACCTTTCCCTCCCTTACTTAACCATGTTTGGCAGCTGATTGAAGATTCCGATCGTATACGTTCTGATCACGGTGAACATCCATGGTCCAAAAATGATCAAGGCGGCCATGATGGAGACAATTTTTGGAACAAAACTGATGGTCTGGTCTTGGATCTGAGTGGTGGCTTGAAGGATGGAAACGATGAGACCCACTACTGTGGCGATGATTAGAACAGGAGCTGTTATCAGGAGAATTTGGAGAATACCACCATTCATCAGGCTGACAACTTCTCCGACGCTCATAGATTGAAGCTCCGTACCAATCCAGTCACCAAGAGGGTCCAACCATCAATCATCACAAAAAGAATCAGCTTGAAGGGGGCTGAGATCATGACAGGTGGCAACATGATCATGCCCATGGCCATCAAGACCGAGGCAACAACCATATCGATGATAATGAAGGGTATGAAAATCAAAATGCCCATTTTGAAAGCCACGGTCATTTCATGGAGGATGAACGCCGGAACCAAGACATACGTAGGTACATCGGCCATGGTAGCGGGCTTGGCCAGACTGGACAGCCGCATAAAGAGCTTGATGTCTTCGTGGTTGTTGCTTTCCATCTGCCGGAACATAAACAACCGCAACGGGCTCTCCGCTTTTTGGAGAAACTGTGTTGTGTTGATTTGTCCTTCAGAATAGGGAACGTAAGCCTCGTTGTAGATGCGGCTGAACACCGGGAACATGATGAAAAGGGTCAAAAAAAGCGCAATGCCCATCATGACCTGGTTGGGAGGAGCCTGCTGTAATCCCAGGGCCCTTTTCACAAAATCGAGCACGATTGTCAGCCGGAGAAAACTGGTCATCAGGATGAGAATACTAGGAGCCAGGGTAAGTACTGTGAGCAGAACAAGCAGCTGCACCGAAAGCGAAGTTTCTTGTGCCCCTTGAGCCGGTCTGAGTTGAACATCAACAAAGGGTAGATTGAGTCCGTTGGTCGTCTGTTGGACGCGTTGCTGCGCCATTGCAGACTCTGGTTGCCAGGCCCCCAAAAGGACCAACAGCGATGCCAGCGCCAAAACTTTTCTTTTCATTCCCCCCCCAGGCTGAAAAGCGCGTGGCTCGAAAACCGAGCCTCCTGCACAAACCTTCCCCAAGGTTTCCACAGGTCTTCCACAACTTCCTTTGTACCCGACCTTTACAGTTTTTTCAATCGTTCTCTTTGTTTTTTCAGGAAATCAGACGAATTCTCCACCGGTTCACCCACATCGGGGCGGATTTTTGGTTTCACACCCATAAGATTGCCCAACAGGTCTGAGAAGCGGTTCCTCGCCGCCAGCGGTTTGCCCTGACTGGCTGCCAGTCTGAAAGAGTCACCAGCTTCCGTGTCGGTGAGGTCTTTCACCAAATGGATTCCCCCATCGCCAGTTCCAATCAGCAGGATTTCATTCCCGACCTCGACCACCTGAAGGGTCCGGTTGCCACCTAAGACATGAGTATGCAGCACTTTAATCGGGGCGTCGGTCCCTGGCCCCTGACCCGACAAGCGCTTCATAAACCAGAGAAAGCCCAGAATCATGCCAATGACGAGGGCCAAGATGACAAACATTTTGACAAAGTCCCAAACAGTAATATCAGCAGGAGCGGCATTGGCTGCTGGATTGGCTGCGTCGGCCGCGCCGGCCCCCGTATCTGTGATGGTAAGGGTTTTTTCGTCTGGCAAAGGTGCCAGTTCAGGAGCGGTCTGGGCGAAACCGATTCCAGCGCTCCCCAGCACCAGAATGGTCATCAGGACAAGGTGTTTCATAGTCCCCTCCACAACTAGGATAGCAGGGGACAAAGGAATGCGGAAGAGGTTTAGGGAATATTCACCGCCGTGGCGAAAACGAGGGAGATGCTAGTTTTCGAGGGCTTTGTCGGGGTTGCTGACAATCTCCGTAACGCGCACACCGAAGTTTTCGTCGATAACCACAACTTCGCCCTTGGCAATAAGCTTATGGTTGACCAAAATATCGACAGCTTCACCGGCCAGCTTGTCGAGGGCGATGATCGTCCCCTCACCCATGGACAGAATTTCCTTGATCTGCTTCTTGGCACGGCCGAGTTCAACCGTCACCTCCATGGTGACGTCCATCAGAAGACTGATGTTGCCCTGTTCGCCAGACATGTTCTGGGGAGTCAGATGAGGAAGCTGCACACCCTGGACAGCCGGATACCCGCCTCCGGCACCGAAGCCTTGCTGAGGGTAACCCTGCTGGGGGTAGCCTTGCGGCGGATACCCCTGCTGCGGCGGATATCCTTGCTGCGGCGCATATCCTTGAGGAGGGTAACCTTGTTGCGGAGGATAGCCCTGCTGTGGCGGATACCCTCCCTGTTGCGGAGGATATCCTCCCTGTTGCGGCCCGCCGAACTGCTGGGGCTGGTAAGCCCCCGGCATGCCTTGTCCACCCTGGTCTTGGGCACCCTTGCCAGGTGCCCCGCCGCTTAGGATGGAACGGAGAAAATTCGCATCAAAGGCTTCAATGATTTTGAAAGAATCAGAATCAGCCATCAGGGTCCAAGTGGCTGTAATCAGCGAATCAGCCTGAGGCTGCACCATAGCCTTGACGGTTTTCTGACCGGTGACCGGGCCGGGACTGAAGTCCTGGCTGGATTTTCGGCTGAGGGTCGTGACGAGGTTGCCCGAAAGCATCGAAGCCATTTCTTCCAGGGCACCAATTCCGGTGGAATTCAGTTCCACTTCTTCCTGACCCATAATCGCACCGGCCAAGGTGGCAGCTTCTGTCGGTTCAAGGTAGAAGGAATGGTCGGCACTCAGTTCCCCGACAAAATCGGCTTTCAGCTCAACCGTTTCCTGACTGAGGTTGTCAAGCAGACCTTCCTTATCGACCAAGTCAAACACGGGAGGATTCAGGGTGATTTTTTTGCCGCTGACCAAACCCGACAACGAATTGGTCAAGCCAGGCACAGCGTCCTTGAACAGGGCTTTCAGGGCCGATTCTTCGGAAGAAGCCATGGCCTTTTTTGACCCGCCTCCACCTTTGGAACCACCACCTCCGGAGCCTCCGCCCATAAGCAGGGCGTCGATCTCGTCCTGGGACAGGGTCAGGTCACTCATTTCAATCCTCTCCTTCCTCGGTCAATTCCTCGAAGTCCAGCTGCTGGATCTCTTCCAGAACCTTGGTGATCTGGACGGCCACGCGGTTGCCCAAAAGACCGGGACGGCAGTGGAACTTCTTACGGTTGCCGATGGTGAAGACCAGAGGGTCTTCAATGTGGGTGTTCGACAGACGGACGATATCGCCGGGCTTGAGGCTCAGGACATCGCGCATGGGCAAATTGATTTTGCCCACTTCGGCAACCATGTTGACGGTTATTCCCGCCAACCGGTCCCGAATGGTGTTTAGGTTCTCGGTGGTGCCGCCGCGGCGTACCGAGGAGTACCAATACTGGGCTGAAAGTTTGCTGATAATGGGTTCGATCGTCAGATAGGGAATACAGAAGTTCATCATCCCCTCGACATCCCCCAATTTTGTTTCCAGGGTGACGAGCACCACCATTTCTGTGGGAGGAACAATCTGCGCAAACTGGGGATTCACTTCGATTTGCCCCAACCTTGGCCGCAGATCGATGACCTGGCTCCAGGCTTCACGCATATTGCCTAGAATCCGGACGATGATACCTTCCATAACCGACTGCTCAATTTCGGTGAGGTCCCGGGTAACTTTTACGCCCTCTCCGGGACCACCGAACAGACGGTCGATAATACTGAAGGTGACAGCCGGGTCGATTTCCAGGATGGCAGACCCTTTCAGAGGATCCATATTGATAACGGCTAGGGTAGTCGGATTGGGAATTGAGCGGATGAATTCTTCGTAGGTGAGCTGATCGACGGACGCAACGTGAACCTGGATCAGTGTGCGCAGCTGGGCCGAAAGACTGGTTGTGGTCAGGCGGGCAAAGGACTCATGCATGGAGGAAACTGTACGGATCTGTTCCTTGCTGAATTTGTCGGGCCGCTTGAAGTCATAGATCTTGATCTTTTTCTGGTCTGTTACCTTGGTGACGTCTTCACTTTCGATATCGCCGGTAGAAATGGCCGTGAGGAGCTGGTCGATTTCGTCTTGTGAAAGGACTTCGGTCACTTCAGGCCTCCGGACCTAGATACTTTCAGCAATGATAAACTGGATGAAGACCACATCACGGATGCGTCCTTCCTGGAGGATGTCGTTGATCTTCATTTTGATCTCCTCCTTGAACTCATCTTCCCGCTCTTTCATTTCCTTAGCCGTCTTGGTGGCGATCAAGCGTCGGATCAGGTCTTGAAGCTGCGGAATCCTCGCTGTCAGTTCGGTGAACACTCGAACGTCAACTTTGGAATCGTAGGCCAGTTGAACTTTCAGGATCACAGAACGGCCAGGGTCGTCCGCGGTGGAAGCCCGGACATCGGGAATGGAGCTAAACCACTCGTGAACGGGAGGTTTCAAGTTATACACCGGAGACGCTTCCACAGTCTGCTGGGTCGGTGCGTCACCTTGCATCATTGAGAAGACAATGACCGATACAGTGGCCGAGAGGAGTATGGCTCCGAGGGCTCCTGCAACGATCTTTAGAATCAGAATGACGAATTCGGGAAGAGGACCACCTTTTTTCTTTCCAGCATCTGCCGCGTCGCCTTCCTGAGGTGCTGCATCAAGGGCATCTTCATCTACTTCTTTCGCCATGGAACTCTCCAACAATGAATCACCGCTTCCCGAATGAGAAGCGGCGACCCACTAATCTGTATAGACTCTATCGGCGTTTAGCGGCGTTTGTAAAGCCCTACTTTGCCGCGTTACCTCTTGAGGCCGATCAGTTCCTGAAGCATCTGGTCTGCCGTCGTGATTGTCCTGGAGTTGGCCTGGAACCCGCGCTGGGTGACGATCATGTCGGTAAAGGCATCCGCCAGGTCAACGTTGGCCATTTCGAGGGCACCGGCGATGAACTTGCCTTTGCCTGCAGTACCCGAAGCTCCGACATTGGCATCGCCGGAGTTGTTGGTCTTGATATAGGTCGAGTCACCGGCCTTCTCAAGCCCGCCCGGGTTGGTGAAGCTGGCAAGTGCTACCTGCCCCAGAGTTCGATTGGTACCGTTCGAATAGACCCCTGTGATCTGTCCGCTGGCATCGATTCCGAAGCTTTCCAGGTAACCCATTCCGTAACCGTCCTGACGGAAGGACTTGTTGGAACTCTGGTCAGCGAACTGGGTAGTCGCGTTGGTGTAACTGCCAATTGTTCCCAAGTTCAAATTCAGAGTCTGGGTCGCTCCGGGCTGCCCGGCATTGGCTCCCTGGACGGTAAAGGTCATAGGGATGGAAAGGTTGCCTTGGTTGCGTGCTTGACCGGCGCTATCGGTAACCGAGGTCAGGGCACCCAGATTGTCAAACTTGACAACATAGGTGTTGCCGGTGGGCGGAGTTCCGAAACCCACAGCCAGATTGTTGTTGAAGGTGGTGTTTTCCGGATCAACCTGCACGGTGGCCAACCACTGATTGGGAACATCCGGTGCATTGGGGTCACGCTGGTAGGTCACGACCATGCGATGGGTGTTACCAAAAGTATCATAGATCGTCTTGTCAACCTGCCAGGTTCCCTTGGCGATGTCTTCGGGACTGGAATTGGCGTTCAACAGCGGAGCCCGCTTGTCGAGATTACACGCAAAATCGATGTTCTGAGTGGCCTTGGCAGGATCCTTACTGCCGATGGGAATTGTCAGCTGCGTGGTATCGCCGGCGGGCCGGACGACAGCATTGCCGTTGACAACCTGCGCCATCCATCCTTGCACCTTCATACCATTGGAGGGGTTCACAAGCGTTCCGTTGGAATCAAGGCCGAAAGCTCCGGCCCGGGTGAAGAAACTCTTGTCGCCGTCTTTGAGGATGAAAAACCCGTTGCCCTGAACAGCGACGTCGGTGTTGACTCCTGTGCTCTGAAGCGAACCCTGGGTGAAAATGGTGTCGACGGAAGCGACGGTCATACCCAAACCGACCTGCTTAGGGTTCACACCACCAATGTCTTCATTGGGTTTGGCAGCACCTTGCATGGTCTGGCTGATCATATCCTGGAAATTCACACGGCCTTTTTTGAAACCAGTGGTGTTTACGTTGGAGATGTTGTTGCCGATGACGTCCATCCGGGTCTGATGGTTCTGCAGGCCGGAAACACCGGCGTAAAGGGATCGCATCATGTTAGTTCACCTCCGAAGCGCTGATCTTCTGAACCGAAGCAAAATCGTAGTACTTGTCACCGACCAGAATCTGCGGGAACTGTCCGGGAGTCACACCTGTGACTTGGCCGGTAATCAATTGATCGCCGATCTGGATTTCCACGGTTTTTCCAATGGTGGAAACAGCCTGGCTGGCGTTGATGACGCTGGAAACTTTACCAAAACTGTTTGCCATATTGGTCATCTGTTCCAAGGAAGAGAACTGAGCCATCTGGGCGATGAAGTCCTTGTCCTGCATAGGTTGTGTTGGATCTTGGGTGGTCAGCTGGGTGATCAGGATTTTGAGAAAGTCATCCTTGTTCATGTTCTGGCTGACTGCCTTGCCATTGTTGATCGACTTGTTGAAGGTGTCGACCTGCTGGGTCACCTTGGCCTGTTCAAGGCCGTTCATCTGGGTGTTAAAACTCATTCCGTCCATCATCTCACCTCATGCCGTCAAATTGATCTGCCGGTCGTTCCACGAACCAAGGGTCCGTCCCTCGACTGGTGCCGCCTGGGTCACCTGCCGGTCATAGTCTCGCGCCTGGGGAGCCGTCTGGGGCTGCCGGTTTCCTTGTTTGGAAGCTCCGCCCTCGCCGCCCACAGAAACCTCAAGACTCAGGTCATTCCATCCTCCATCCTTGAACGCTTGGAGCAGACCATCCATGTTGTTCTGGAATACTTCCTTCACACTTTGATTCTCGACATAAATCTGTCCGGCTAAACTGTTGTCGGCGAGATTCAGTGATACCTTCACCTTCCCCAGGCTTTCGGGATAGAGCGTCATGCGAATTTCGCCGGCATTTTGATCCTTTAGGACGATCCGGGCTTGGTCCACCAGCTGGCCGTAACCGCGTTCGACCAGGTATTGCTGAAAGCTCACAGCGTCACGCGCTGACACGGGAGTGTTCTGAGGTTTTAGATCAAAGCCGTCCCTGGCTTTCCCTGAGACAGTCTGAAAAGTTACTTGAATGTCACTGGTTCCCGTTTTTGGGTCGGCCGTTTTGGCCTGAACCTGCAGTTCCACGGGAGCACTGACAGGTTGGCTGGCGGCTCCTTCGGCTCCTGAAAGCCTCAGCTTTTCTTTTTCTTTGAGCTCTGTCCGCCGGTCAACAACAAAGATTTTCTGCTTATCCTCGGTACGTTCAGACCGGGGCGCATTCTGCTGCGCTTGCGAGCGGGCAATTTCGGCTGCCGCCGCAGTCACTGGTGCCGGCACTCCCAGTTCCATGCCGGTCCGACGGTCACGGAGCGGGGCTTTGGATTTCTCGGTTGAGGCTTGGACCGCTTCAGCCTCGGGGGCTTTCACCGGCTTGGGAGTGGTATCAAGCTTGGCCGGAACCATCATTGACACCAAGTTGGGGTCTACCTCGCCATTTTTGGCTTCACCCTTCTTCCCGTCTTTCGCCTCTTTCAGTTCTTTTGGCTTTTCCACCGGTGCGTCAATGGACTTGCCCTTGGGCTGCTTGGACTTGTCGGCAGAATTGGGTTGGAAGGAGTTTTGTTCCACAACCGCCTTGGCAGCCTGGGACAATTGATCAAGGAGAGCTTGAAACTTGGTCTTGGGAGCAGCGGCCCCGTGCAAGGCCTCTGTGGGTACACCTTTAGCGGGAACCAGAGCGGCAGGAACCTTGAGACTGAGGGCTGCCTTGGGCGGAGCCTGGGAAAGGATCTGCGGGAGAGCAACGGCCATGAACACCTCCGGAGGGGACTGGGTCCTCCCGGAGGAGGTCCGTCAGTCCGCGGGTTTGCGGGCCATTTTCCGTTGAAGAGTCGCTGCCCGTTCGGCGGGCATCAGACCGATCCATGCGGAAACGATGGAATCAGTACCCTGGGCCTTGGCTTCCTCTTCGGTTACCCGTAAAAGGTCGATCAGGTCCTGGTCTTCCAACTGGAGCAGAATGGGAACGGCCTTTGCCGGGGGCATGGCGTTCAGATACTTGGAATTCTGCACCAGGTTCGCCTTCCTATCGTCGGCCTGTTTTTGGATTTGGTTGAAGGAATTCTCCCGGTCATCCTGAGCCTTTTCGCGCTCGGCAAGACTGTTCTGTTTCTGAAGCAGTTCTTCAGATTGTTTTTTGAGGTCGACATCCTGCAAAGACAGGTCTTCTTTGTAAAGAGCCAGGGCATCCTCGCGTTTCATCAGCCGTTCCCGGTCTAGCAACAACGGATCTTCGGCGTTGATCTGACGGTCGGTGGAAGTGAATCCGACAGCTTTGAGCAGGGGCATGGCCATGGTCCTGGCGTCGAGCAACCCCAAAATATCAAGCCAGAGAACACCAATTCCTGCCAGGACAAAAATCAGAAGGAGGAGCCCTAGAATGCGTCCCAGGACATTTGCGCTGCGTCGTTTCGCCTTAGCCAATCGATTCCTCCACCGGCCTCATTTTGCGGATAAAGGCGGCCGTATTCAAGTCGTCCAGCCGGAGGACCTCACGCTTAGCCTCAGCCTGCTTAAACGCGAGGGCTTGCTTCTCCTGAAGCTTTGAAAGTACTTCCCGCCGCTTGCGAGTTTCCAGGTAGGCCGCCAGCAGATCCTCACGCTCGACGGTGAGGCGCGCCAGCTCTTGTTCCTTGACTTCAATCTCGTGGCCCAAACGCAGGCGGAATCTGTCATGGTAAGCCAGTGCCGTCAGATCAATGGCACCCGTACCACGGCTTAGAAAGGTGTCCCGACGGCGGACAATCAACTCCTGGACGGTACGCTCGCAGGCGGCACATTGGCCTGTTTTGGCAGCCAGCAAATTCTCCGCCTGCTTTTCTTCCCAAAGACGCAAATCCAGAATTTTTTGCAGGCTAAACCGAAAGTGCCGTGCCATCAGCCGCCAGCTTCTTCATCGGCAGTCGCCAAGGTAAGGCCGGCAATGGTGGCGGCGCGCTGCAAGGTTTCGAGCCAGGGTGCCTTCTCTTCGACACCTTGAACCAGAAACTCCCGGATCTCCTTGTACTTCTTGATGGCGAGGTCGATTTCGGGGTTGGAACCGGGGGCGTAGGCCCCTGCGTTGATCAGATCTTCGGCTTGGGTGTAGATCGCCAGATGTTTTCGCAAAATGGCAAAGACCTGCCTGGCGGTGGGGCTGGTGATCTTGGTGGCGAGGCGGCTGACCGATTTGAGAACGTCGATGGCCGGATAATGGGACTGGTCGGCCAGCCGGCGGCTCAAGACCACATGTCCGTCGAGAATCCCCCGCACCGCATCGGCAATAGGATCGTCCATATCATCGCCGTCGACCAAGATTGTGTAAAGACCGGTAATCGTACCTGATGCACCGGTACCAGCGCGCTCCAGAAGCTTGGGAAGGAGGCTGAAGACGCTGGGGGTATATCCTTGCCGAGCCGGAGGTTCGCCGACGGCCAAACCGATTTCGCGCTGGGCGTAGGCAAAGCGGGTCACCGAGTCAAACAGAAGCATTACATCCTTGCCTTGATCGCGGAAATACTCTGCGATGGCAGTGGCCACGTAGGCGCCCCGCAGACGGGCCAGAGCGGGGGTATTGGAGGTGCTGACGACGATTACCGACCGGGCCAGACCTTCGGGTCCCAGTTCGTTGTCGATGAATTCCCGCACCTCGCGTCCCCGCTCACCGATAAGGGCCACGACATTCACATCGGCGGTAGTGTTTTTAGCGATCATTCCCAAAAGGGTTGACTTTCCCACTCCCGATCCGGCGAAAATACCCAAGCGCTGCCCTTTTCCCAAGGGAATCAAGGCGTCGATGGAACGAACACCGGTGGCGATTCTGCGGGTGATCCTCTGCCTGTTGAGAGCATCAGGCGGGTTGCTGACTGCGGGGTAAAAGGCGGAAGATCCGACATCGCCTTTGCCATCGATAGGACGCCCCAGACCGTCAAGAACCCTCCCCAGAAGTTTTTCGCTGACAGGTACTTGCAGCGTTTCTCCCATTGCTTTGACCTTGCAGCCGATTTCGAGACCTTCAACCTCTTCAAAGGGCATGAGCTGGACTGTTTTGCTGGAAAGACCGACCACCTCTGCCCAAATCCACTTGTCGTGGCTGGGCAGCTCAATCTGGCACAATTCACCCACAACGGCCTGCGGCCCGTGACTTTCGATCATCAGCCCCTGGACGCGGCTCACCCTGCCGTAGAATTTCTGAGGATCGGTACGGTCCACTGTCGTGACGTATTTGTCAAAGAGGTTCATGGGCGGCCTCAGGTGTTCGTCGGCGGCTGAGCGCCCTGTGTCTTGGAGCGGATAGGCATCAGTTCGATGATCTTCTCCTCGATTTCCGAGAACTGGCTGGAAATCTTGGCGTCAATTTCACCGAAGTCGGTTTCGATCACGGCACCGCCCTGATCCACACTGGTGTCTTCCATCACTGTGATCGATTTGACGTTCTCGACGAGGCTGAGAAACTCTTTCACGTGTTCGGTGGTGATTTTGAGGTCTTCGAGGTTGACCCTGACCACAACGTCACCACGGGTCTTAAGCTTGCGAAGAGCCTGCAGAACATTGTTGATCACCACATTGCGCTGGTTTTCGCTGATCACCTTGACGACTTTTTTTGAAATCTGCAGAACCAGCTGTACGATCTGGGTCTCCGTTCCTTCAATGATTTCCTGCCGTTTCTCAGTGATTTTTTCCAGAATCACGTGGATACGGCCCACCAGGCGGTCAACCTCAGCGCTTCCCGCTGTCCAGCCTTCCTCATAGCCTGCTTTCTCTCCCTTAGAACGGGCCTCTTCCTCAATCAGGGAAAGGCGGTATTTGGTGTCCCGATCAAGGTTGGCAGCTTCGTCCTTAGCCCGATCTACAATCTTCTGGGCTTCTTTTTCGGCTTCCACCCGAAGTTGCACACCATTTTCTTTTTCTTGACGAACCAGGTCGAAGGCGGCGGCTTCGGCTTTCTTCAGGATGTCCTGGCACTGAAGTTCGGCTTCCTGGATCAGCATGGCGCGGTCACCTTCCCACTGAGCCTTGAAGGCCTCAGCCTCTCGCCTCAGGTCGTCGGCTGTTGGGCCCAGGAATTCGTTGGACTCGTCAAGAACTTCCACTTCCTGCGGTTGAAACTGAGCGGGAGCTTTGATCGACACCGTGTCGACCAGCTGGTTCTTGAACTCGTAGGGACGGAACACATTTTTAGCCATGGAAGGCTCCGCGTTGAGAATCGGAACATCTCACACAGAGGCACGGAGCGCCACAGAGAACGGTGGGACAAGATTCACTTTTTCTCTTCATTTCTTCTTTTCTTCCTCTGCGGCCTCTGTGTGAACGTCTTTCAGTAAAAGACTAGACCAGTACATCTTCCTCACCGCTGCGGGCGATCACGACTTCACCAGCCTCTTCAAGCTTGCGGATGACGGCAACGATCTTCTGCTGTGCTTCTTCGACATCTTTACGACGGGTGGGCCCCATGAACTCCATGTCTTCCTTAAGCAAGCTGGCGGCCCGCTTGGACATATTGCGGAAGATCTTGTCCTGCACCTCGCTGTCGACTGATTTAAGGGCTTTTGACAGCTCCTGGGTGTCGACCTCACGCAAAACCTTCTGGATTGCCTTGTCGTCGAGCATAACGATGTCTTCAAAGACGAACATGCGTTTCTTGATCTCTTCAGCCAGCTCGGGGTCGTCCTCTTCCAAGGTTTCAATGATCTGCCGTTCCGTGGTGCGGTCAACCATGTTGAGAATGTCAACAATACTGTCAACACCACCGGCCGCTGTGTAGTCTTCACTCGACAGAGTCGAAAGCTTCTTTTCAAGAACCCGCTCGACTTCCCGCAAAACGTCGGGAGAGGTGCGGTCCATGGTTGCAATGCGCTTGGCAACGTCAGACTGAATTTCGCCGGGAAGCTGCCCGAGGATAACCGAAGCCTTCTGGGGCTCAAGGTAGGCCAAGATGAGGGCAATGGTTTGAGGGTGCTCCTGCTGGATGAAGTTCATCAGGTGGGCCGGATCGGTACGCCGGATGAAGTCGAAGGGACGGGTCTGAAGGCTGGAGGTCAAACGGTTGATGATGTCGACGGCTTTCTGGTTTCCCAGAGATTTTTCCAGCAGTTCCCGTGCGTAATCGATACCACCGGTTGTAATGAACTCCTGTGCCATCATCAGGTCCCGGAATTCGAGGAGAACGGCGTCGCGGGATTCGGAGTCGACAGTCTCCAGGCGGGCGATTTCAAAGGTCAGCGCTTCGATCTCATCTTCCCGCAGATGCTTGAAAATCTCGGCAGATATTTCACTGCCCAAAGTGACCAGGAAGACCGCCGACTTTTGACGGCCGTTGAGATCGAGTTTGCTGCTGCTTTTTTTTCCCTTGGCGGGCTTTTCGTCGGCATCGGGCTTAGCTTTGGCCATGGAGGGCTCCCTTGTGTTTGATCATACCCTTATCCTCACTCTTCCGCCAACCAAGTCCTGATCAGCTGGGCGACATCAGAGGGATGTTCTCTCGCCATATTGACTGCCGTTTCCTGCAGTTCAAGCCTGGCCCTCTCTGCCACCGACATTTCCACCTGAACACCTTCTTCCTCGGCACTGCGCAATGCAGCTTCGCGCATCGCCTGATGCTGACGGGAGAGTTCCTCTTCGCGCAGCCGGCGCCGGCGTTCCATTTCACGGCTGATCAGCCGGAAGACCAGGAAGGCAACCAGGACAAAGACCAGACCGATAATGACCACCAGCAAGGTGTTCTGGAGGTTCTTCTGCGAACGGTAGTCAGCATCTTCTTTCTCAAACTGAACGGAACGGTCAAAGGCGATATGTTCAACAGTCACAATGTCGCCCCGGGGGAAGCTGTACCCGACGGCGGCCTGAAGAATCGACTTGGCCTTCTGCATCTCCTCGTTTGACAGCGCACGGTAAGTGCGTTTAATGGTGCCGTTGGCTTCCGTGAGCAGTTCGCCGGTCTTGGGGTCGAAATCTTTGGTCCAAGTACCGTCGAGGGCCACACCGATGGTCACGCGCTCGATGCGTACCGGGCTTTTCTCAATCGTGCTCTTTTCCGTGTTGACCACATTGTTCGTGATTTCGGACTTGTCGGTATAGCTGCCCACCAAATTGGACAGATCCTTGTATGCAGGCGCAGTCTGACCTTCCTGACCAGCTGGTCCTTCGGGGTTGAACCCCGTACCGGAGAAGGTGACATCTTTCTTCGACTGGGAGAGAACAATCGAAGGAACAACCTGCCGGGGTTCATTGGTCTTGGGGTTGGCTTCCTGCATGACGATGGGAGTGTGTTCTTCCTTGTCCATCGTTTGAGTGTCAGTGTTGAGAGTCAGGTCGAGCTTGACGATCTTGACGCGGTCGGTCTTGTAGATGTCTTGCAGGGCGCTGAGGATGGTGGCGGTGTACTGCAACTCCATTTTGCGCTTGAAGTCCATTTCCCGTTTGCCGAGTTCCAGCCGGTCCATGCCGGCAGCACCGACAAAATCATTCAGCTGCACTCCCGCCTGGTCGGTAACCACGATATTCTCCGCGGTCAGTCCCTCCACAGCAAACGTGATGAGTTTAACGATGCCTTCGATTTTTTTTCGGTTGGTGGTGATGTCGCTGCCGGGTCGGGGGGTAATGCGGACGCTGGCGGTTGCCTGTTTCTGGTCTTCTTTGAACAGCTTGTCTTCGGGCATGACCAGCTCGATGCTCACAGCGTCAATGTCTTCCAAAGCACCGACGTGCTGCTCGAGGGCTTTGGTGATGGCACGCCGTTTATTGATGTCTCGTTCAAAGTCGGTGATGGTCCAACGTTCTACATCAAAGATCGCCCAGGGATCCACACCCGAAGGAATAAGGTTTTCCCGGAACAAAATGGCCCTTGCCCGCTGGGCTGTTTTCACATCGTTCACGTAGATCCGGCCGTCTTCGCTGGTGGAATAGGTGATCCCTTCCTGATCCAGCCTGGCGGTGATGGCCAGGACAGCCTGAGGATCTTTCAACGCACTGCCGATCAAGGCGACACGGGTCGGCTGTGCCGATAGAACCATCATCAAGCCGATGGCAACCACGGTGGCGACCGCCACACCAATCAAGGTCAGCCTCTGGACCCAAGACCACTTTCCCCAAAGTGTCTTGATTTGATCCATCAACCTTTTTAAAAAATCGTTCATTTCTCCCCTCCCGGTGAAACGAAAACAGTACCTGTTATCTCATGTTGATAATGTCGCGGTAGGCTTGTAGCCCCCGCTCCACCACACCCTTGGCCAAGTTCAGGCTCATTTGAGCCTGAGCTCCCGCCAGGGTAACGTCGTGGGCGTCCACACTGTCAGGATTGGTGATCATCTGCTGGTAAAGATCGCTGGCCCTTACCTGGTCGGCGTTGATCCCTTCCATGGCGGTCATCATGGCATCCTGGAAGGTGGCTTGCTTGCCATCCGACTCAACAGGGCCCATCTTGCCGTTCACATCAAAGTGACGGGGGTCAGACCGCAACTGGGCGATCTGATTGCCCTTGGCCGTCAAAGAACTTAATGCATCCATCTCTCAACTCCTTTTAGGCCTAGCGACCAATTTCCAATGCTTTGCTGAACATGGCTTTTGCGCCGTTGATCAGGGTTACGTTTGCCTCGTAGGCCCGGGAGGCGTCAATCATATCGACCATCTCATTCACCACATTGACGTTGGGCATCTCGACATATCCGGTTTTGGGACCAGTTTTGATGGCATCTGGATGGGTGGGATCGTAAACCATGCGAGCTGGAGAATTGTCCTTCTCAGTCTTGCTCACCCTTACCCCTTTTCCAATTCCATTGTCCAGGCCTTCGGGAAGGAACGGAGTCCGCCAATAGGGCTGACTGACAATAGGGCGAAAAACAACCCGGCTGCGTTGAAACGGACCTCCCTCGGCTGTCCGGGTGGTGCTGGCATTGGCCAGATTGTCGGAAATCACGTCAAGACGAAGACGTTGAGCGGAAAGACCGCTGGAACTGGTGGCGATACTGCCAAAGAGACTCATAAATTAACCCCGCTTATCTTCTCAACACGATGTTGATCTGGTTGAATTCGTTGGCAGCCGCCTGAGCCATCAAGCTGTACATCATTTGGTTCTGTTGAGCCGACATCAGTTCTTCCTCAAGATCGACATTGTTGCCATTGCTTTTCGACTGAGTCAGATAATCGAGCTGCCGCAGCGGCATGACATCCTGCCATTCAGACTTCTGATCAAAGGGAATGTGGCGCGGGTCGGTCACCGATGCCTGCAGCCCGGTTCCTGCGACCTTTTCCGCATCAAGAACCCGCTTGAGCTGGGCTTCGAAATTGACGGTGCTGCGCTTGAAATTCGGTGTGTCTGCATTGGCAATATTGTTGGCAATGACCTCGCGCCGCAGGCTGGCCACGTCCATGCTCCGCTGCAGAATCGCCACGGTTTTTCCAAAATTGGTATTCACAAACATCGCAAGTACCCCCTCTTGGAACTTATCGGAGAAGTAGACAAAAAGTTGAGTTTTGGCATCACAATATGTACCTCGCAAGGTCCTGATCCTGTACGACCGGTTTCAGCCGCTCGTCAATGTATTCCGGGGTGATCGTCACAGACTGTCCCGGAATTTCCGGAGCGGTAAAACTGAGTTCTTCCATCAGGAGCTCCAGAACGGTATGGAGTCTTCGAGCTCCAATGTTTTCGGTGGTCGAGTTGACCTCGAAAGCGTAAGAGGCTAACCGGTCGACGGCTTCTTCGGTAAAAATCACCTCGACACCCTCGGTTCTCAGCAGTTCCTTGTACTGAAGCAGCAGATTGTTCTTGGGCTGGGTCAAAATGCGCTGAAAGTCAGCATGTGTGAGATCTTCGAGTTCGACTCGGATGGGAAAACGCCCCTGCAGTTCGGGTATGAGGTCGCTGGGCTTGCTGACATGGAAAGCCCCGGCGGCGATGAACAGAATGTGGCTGGTATCGATAGCACCCCATTTGGTGGTAACCTTGCTGCCTTCAATGATGGGAAGGATGTCACGCTGAACGCCTTCGCGGCTGACATCGGGGCCACCGCCGCCTCCGGAATTTCGGCTGGCAATCTTATCGATTTCGTCGATGAAGATGATTCCCATGGACTGGGCCCGTTCGCGGGCGGTTTCAACCACCTGGTCCATATCGACCAGTTTGTCGAGCTCATCAGCGAAGAGAATCTCCCTTGCCTGTTTGACACTTACGGTGCGCTTCTTTTTCCGGCTGCCGAAAATATTCCCCAGCGCCCCCCCAAGGTTCTGGTCCATCTCCTCGAGATTGGCCCCTCCCAGAAGTTCAACCGCAGAGTTGCCGCCTTTAACCGAAGTCTGAATTTCAACTTTCTTGTCGTCAAAATCCCCCCGACGAAGTTTCTCCCGAAACTTCTCCCGAGTTTCCGTGCCGCTGGCATCACCTTCCTTGCGGCTTCCTGGAAGGAGAAGGTCAAGCAGCGCATCTTCGGTATGAAGTTGCGCCTCGCCTGTCAGGTTAGCCTGCAACTCGGTTTTCACCAATGCAATGGCTGTCGCCATCAGATCGCGGATCATGGACTCGACATCACGGCCGACGTAGCCTACCTCGGTGTATTTTGTCGCTTCCACCTTCAGAAAAGGAGCTCCGGACAGCTTGGAAAGCCGCCGTGCGATTTCGGTTTTACCCACACCGGTAGACCCGATCATAATGATGTTCTTCGGATAAACCTCGTCACGCATTTCAGCGCTCAGCTGCTGGCGGCGAGTTCGATTGCGAAGAGCAATTGCCACGGCTTTCTTTGCTTTCGTCTGTCCAATGATATACTTGTCGAGCTCCTCGACAATCTGACGGGGCGTCATCTGATCCAGCTGGAGATTGACGGATTGGTTCATTCCACTACCTCCAGGGTCAGAGTCTGATTTGTATAAATGCAGATGTCACCGGCAATTTTCAAGGAGTTTTCAGCGATTTCAGGTGCTGTCAGGTTTGAGGACTGCAGGAAGGCTCGTGCTGCGGCATAGGCATAGCTGCCACCGCTTCCAATGGCAATGGCATCTTCGTGTGGTTCAATCACATCTCCATTCCCAGAAAGGAGATATAGCCCTGCTTTATCAGCGACCAGCATCATCGCTTCCAAGCGACGCAGAATTTTATCATTGCGCCAATCTTTGGCCAGCTCAACAGCGGCACGCCTCAGGTCATTAGGGAACTGCCCCAGCTTGGCTTCAAAGCGCTCCAACAGTGTGAAGGCATCGGCCGTGGAACCGGCAAAACCCGCCAGAACTCTGCCACCAGCGATACGTCTGACTTTCCGTGCATCGCCCTTAATGACGGTGTTGCCCAGAGTGACTTGCCCGTCACCGCACATGGCGGTAGTACCGTCTTTTCGAACAGCCAGAATCGTTGTACCGTGCATCGTGATCTCGCTCATCGTTTCATTCCTTTTCATCCATGCGGATGCGCTGTGCGCATCACGTCTTTCAATCGGTCCATACTGAGGTGTGTGTATACCTGTGTTGTCTCGAGGCGGCTATGACCCAAGAGTTCTTGGACCACCCGCACATCCATCCCTTCGGCAGAGAGGTGGGTCGCAAAAGTATGACGAAGGGTATGCGGGGTCGCATTCTTGGTCAAACCGGCCCGGATGGCGGCCCGACCGACGATTTTCTGAACCCCGCGGACACCCAGACGTCCGCCCCTTGAATTGAGGAACAACGCTTTTGAAGCATCGGCATCAGCGGCATCGAGACGAATGCTTCGTTCGGGTAAATAGGCTTCAAGAGCCTTTTTTGCCGAGGGGGTCAAAAATACCCAGCGAGTCTTGTTTCCTTTACCCAGAACTGCGAACCGGGTCTTTCCAAGGACTGTTTCAAGGTTGAGCGAGCACAGTTCGCTGACACGGCAACCAGTGCTGTAGAGCACCTCGAAGAGCAAACGGTCGCGAAGGGGCTGAAACCCCATCCGGTTGTCAGCCAAGAGGGTTTGGATTTCTTTTTCAAAGAGGAACATGGGAAGACGGCGGGGAGTTTTCAGGCTGTGGATTCCAGAAAAGGGGTGGCTGGAAGCATGTCCATTTCTGAGCAGGTATCGGTAAAAGCCCCGAAGGCAGGAAAGCACCCTGTTGACAGAACGGGAGGATAATCCTTCCTTGCCCAGCTGTCGGAGAAACTCACCAGCCTGAAGGGGTGTTGCTTCGGCCAGATTTCCGCCACGGGCCGCCAGAAAGGTCTCCCAGGAGTCAAGGTCCCGACCATAGGCGAGCCGGGTGTGCTCTGAGAGGCTGCGGACGGCTTCGAGGTAGTTCAGATACTGTTCCTTCATCGCAACTCCCGAGCCTCAGGCTCAAATTCAAACTCATTCTGACCGCCAGCCCTGCCAACGGCGCCTTCCGCCCACATCTGCAGAATCTCGGCAGCACTACCCACTACGGGCGCGCCTTGCCGGACCAGATTCCTGGTTCCTGCCCCCCGTTCCCCTTCCAGCCCCGCCGCATGAACCACAACATCCCGCCCTTGGTCCAAGGCAAAATCGGCGGTCAGCAAGGCTCCCGAACGAATCGGCGCTTGAACGACAACCACCGTGCGGGCCAAGCCGCTGATAATGCGGTTGCGTTCCACAAAACGATACCCAAATGCAGGCTCGCCTGGTGCATACTCACTCACCAGTGCTCCTCCCGCCCCGACCATCCGTCTCGCCAGCCCCTGATGCCCCGGGGGAGATACTGCATCAATCCCCTGACCCAATACCGCCACAGTGAGCCCTGTTTCCAAAGCACCTCTGTGCGCTTGGCCGTCTATTCCCCGGGCCAAACCGCTGACAACCACCGTTCCCAAGGCCGCCAAGTCCCTACCAAGTGTCCAGGCGGCCCGCTTGGAGGCCTCATCAGGCATCCTTGTACCAACCAGCGCCACCCAAGCTCTGTCCAAGGCAAGGGGATTTCCCCTCACCCAAAGCCCCCAGGGGGGATCAGCAATTTCAGCCAGAGCCGCAGGAAAACCGGGACTCCCCCTCACCAGCCATGCGATTCCCGGCCGATCGAGGAACCTTAGATCTCCCTCCCATCGCCTCTTCAACTCGGGCCAGGACCATCGGGCCCGGACGGTCCGTCCCAGCCAGGTTTCCAAGTCCGCCGGGGTCAGACGACCCCAATCCTCAGCACAGTCAAGCCGCTGCGCCACCACCTCTTTTTCAGCGGTTCTAAGAAATTCCAACCGCCCCAACAATATTCCCAACCGTTCTTCCATACCTCCCCTGACGGGGATTCTGGCCATTATGCTTGAGGAATCCGCTCCCTTGGGTGATAAAACCCGTGTTGGCGCTCCAGTTCTCCCTGATCCACATGGGTGTAGATCTGGGTTGTGTTGATGCTGACGTGCCCCAACAGTTCCTGAACAGACCTCAGATCTGCGCCGCCTGCCAACAGATGGGTGGCAAACGAGTGCCTCAGGGTGTGCACTTTTCCCTCCAGGCCAGCTAGAACGGCGTACTGTTTAAAGTTTTTCCAAATTCCTTTTCTCCCCAAGGCCTCACCCCGAAAGTTCAGAAAGACAGCGGTAATTTTGCGGTCCTTCAACAGCTTGGGCCGCCCTTCTTCCAAGTAACGGCGCAACCAACCCAAAGCCTGTCCACCCAAGGGAATGAAACGCTCTTTATCGCCTTTTCCCGTCACACAAACCAGGCCCTCGGCAAGGTACAGTCTGTCAATCTGCAACGAAACCGCTTCACTGACTCGAAGGCCGGCGGAATAGATCAGCTCAAACAGCGTTCTATCCCGCAGTCCTTCGGGGGTATCCAGTGAAATTACGGCAAGAAGGGCTTCCACTTCCGAGAGACTGAAAACCTCGGGTGTTTTGGGTGACAGCTTGGGACTCTCGACCAGATTCATGGGATTGTCACTTCGGATCTGCCGGAAAACCATATATTCAAAGCAATTGCGGAGAACACTGAGAATACGGGCCGAGGTTCGGGGACCAGCGCCTCCTGAACGGCGGTTTTGAAGATACTCCACGACTTCGGCTTCACCGATGGTTTCCCATTCCCAACCTTTCTGGAGACGAAGAGAATCAAAAAACGAAGCCTCCCGGACATATTCTTCGACGGTGCGGGGTGAAAGTCCCCGCTGGAACCGCAGATACGTCTCGTAGGATGCCAGGGGGTTGAGAACCCCGGAGTTTTGCATGCTTCAGTTTCCCTGACCCAGGCCGTAGCCCTGGCGCAGAATGGTGGGGATGTCGAGATTGGCATCCTCACCTCGGGTAGCCAGCATGGGAGAACGGGGAGGAAGCCGGCTGGGCCTGGTGAGGGGCTCGGTCCGATAGCCGCTGGCAAACAGATCAGCGGTATCCTCGGCTCTCGGCCTGGTGACTTCCGGTGCGGGCTTTGCTTCCCGGTGGGTCTGGGCGGTTCGAGGACCCGCAAAAGGTTTGTTCAAGGGTTCTTCCGCACGGGTAGCTTGAAGGATTTCTTCGTCGGTGGGAGGGAAGCCGGCAGCGATGACCGTGACGCAGATTTCATCGCGGAAGCCCTCGTTCAGGGAATAGCCGTACTTGATAATGGCATCAGGATGACTGTTCTGGGTAATGATTTCCATGATTTCATTCAGTTCGGTAATGCTGAAATCGGGACTGGCAATGACAGAAACCAAGATTCCCTGGGCACCATCAATGGTAACTTCATCGAGAAGAGGATTTTGAATGCTCATGGCGGCGGCGTCAACAGCGCGGTTTTCGCCGGTTCCCCGACCAATTCCCATCAGTACCACACCCTTACCTTCCATCACAGTTTTCACATCACCGAAATCGACATTGACATGGCCTTCTACCGTGATGATTTCACTGATTCCCTGTACCCCCATCCGCAACACATCGTCGGCTTTGAGGAATGCTTCGTTAATCGGTGCATGGGCACCTGCGAGCGACAAAAGTTTGTCGTTGGGAATAGTGATAATGGCGTCCACCGATTTCATGAGTTTCTCGATGCCATCGTTGGCTAACTTGGCTTTTCGACCGCCCTCGAAACCAAAGGGACGTGTAACAACAGCCACAGTGAGGGCACCAAGTTCTTTGGCGACCCGGGCGACAATCGGGGCAGCCCCGGTTCCGGTTCCACCACCCATGCCTGCTGTGACGAAAACCATATCTGCACCGGCCAGACAGGCCTTCAGGGCTTCTTTGTCCTCTTCAGCCGCAGCGGCTCCGATATCGGGCTTGCCGCCGGCACCCAGGCCCTTTGTAATATTTCGGCCCAGGGCAACCTTGACAGGAGCAAGGCAACGGTTCAAGGCCTGACTGTCGGTATTCGCCGCCAGAAAATCCACGTCGCGGATACCTGCTTCAATCATTCGGTTGACGGCATTGCTGCCACCACCTCCCACCCCGATCACCTTAATCACTGTCCGGCGCAGCGGTTCGTCGTCCACAATCGTAAAGTCGCTCATTGTCCCCTCCCGTTTTAATCAATGGCCCGTTTTAGATAAAATTCTTCTTGATGAAATCCCAAATCTTGGTCCAGGACCCTGAACTCGAGGAACGGCTCACCGTTCTTCGGACCGGTCCGGTGTCCGCACTCTCAGCAGTCCTTGCCGCAGCGTCGGGATAACGGTCCTGTCCCCACAGAACCAACCCAACTGCCGCGGTGTATTCAGGCCGCTGCCACATTTCGCCCACACCCTGAATTCGCGATGGCAACCCCATCCTGGACGGCTTTCCGAAGACATGAGCCGCCAGTTCCGTGATACCTTCGAGATGAGCCCCGCCCCCGGTGAGCACCAAACCTGAACCCAACTGATCCAGAAGGCCGGTCTTTTGGACGTCTTTGAGAATGAGCTCAAGAATCTCTTCGGTACGGGCCTGAATAATCTGCGCCAACTGGCTTTTGAGAAGTGTGAATGCCGGCCGTGAACCCACCTCCCGAACAATCACTTCCTCATCATCATTCAGATCGGGAATCCAGGCATGTCCGTATCGCAGTTTCAGGCGCTCCGCCTCGTCGTCAGGGATTTGAAGGACCTGGGCAATGTCCTTGGTTATCCGCTCGCTTCCCAAAGAATAGACCTTGGAAAAATGCACGGCACCATCATGGTACAGAACGACATCAGTCGTTCCGGAACCCAGGTCGATGACCAGTACCCCCACATCTTTCTCTTCGCCGTGGAGTACGGTTCGGGCCGTCGCCAAGGTATCCAGGACAATCTCATCGACCGCATATCCCAGGGCATTGACTCCCTGAATCAGGTTCCTGCTGACGGCCTGACTGCTGGTGACAATGTGAACTTCCGCTTCAAGGCGTATGCCCATCATTCCCACCGGGTCCTTGATTTTCCGTGCCGCATCAACAATAAACTCCTGCGGCAGCACGTGCATGATCTCCCGGTCCATGGGAATCACCACCGCCTTGGCCGCATCCAGAACCCGGTCAACGTCCTGTTGTCCTATCTCAGCTTGCGCCGATACCGCTACCACCCCGCGGGAGTTGAGCCCCTCGACCGTTCCGCCTGCAAGGCCGATTGTTACTGTCTTGACCCTGTGAACCCCGCCTTCGGCTTCCTCGATGGCCTTTTGAACACCTTTCATGGCAGCCCGCAGGTTCACAATCACCCCTGAGCGAACCCCCTCGGTAAGGGCTGACCCCATACCTAAGACACGAAATTCTCCATTTTCCCAGCCAGCGATGACGCAGACCGTCTTCGAGGTTCCCAAATCCAACCCGACCACGATGTCATCCATCCTCAACTCTCCCTCGGCCTGAGCACGACCGGCGTGGCCCGAAAATCAATTTCCTTCGTTTTTCCAGTCCAACCCTGACGGCTGACCAGGTCGAGCAAAACAAACATCTGCTGTATCGAGGCCTGGTCCCAACGGTCACCAAGAAGGATCCTCACAGGAGTGTGGATGGGATAAAAAACCGCGTCAAAACCACCTCGGTCATTCCGTTGCAACTCGATCTCACTGACCATTCGGAAAAGGCCCGGTGAGGAATGCCGCAACTCCGACAACCTTTCAAACAGCGGAAGAACGGTCTCTGGGAAGCGGATCCCTGGCTTCAACGACTCAAAAGTCACACCGGAGATGACGGGCAGATCCAACCCCTGAGAGTCCGTGCGGACATCAAAGACCCAACCGTCCTCATCCACGGACAGGACAGCTCCTCCGACCAGACTGACAGCAAGAGCTTTTCTGACTTCCAGCTCGACAGTCAGAGTATCAGGAAAACTCTTCTCGACCCTTGCTGTCTTCACCCATGCCAGCGCTTCAAGCCGGGACTTCAGCATCCCCTCGTCAATAGAGAAATAATACTCATGATCCCGAAGTCCCAGGAGCTTTCCTACAGAGCTCTCCAACCGGGGTCGGTCACCAAGGAAAACAAGCTTTGCCAGCTTCAGGTTGGGAGCCGCCACAAGATGAAAGGCCAATTCCAGAACCAGGAGCACAACGAGAAGGCCGATGAATCCCTTCAGAACAGGACGTATTGCTGTCATCAACGACGCCCCCGGGAAAGATTCAACAGAATCCCTCCCATAAAGAGGCTGATGACCACCGAAGATCCCCCATAGCTGAAAAACGGTAGAGTCACACCGGTGGCCGGCACGGCCCCCACCACCACAGCCGCGTTGATCAACACCTGGTACACCAGAAACGTGGTGACGCCCAGGCCTGTGATCCGGCGGAAGGGGTCAGTCTGAATCAGGCTCACCTGGTAACCCTTCCACGCCAAAAGTCCGAAGAGAGCAAGCACCGCGGTCACACCCCAAAAGCCCGTTTCCTCGGCCAGGGAGGCCAACACAAAATCGTTGTAGACATAAGGAACGCCGCCCAGCTTATGGGTGCCAGCGCCGAAGCCGGTTCCGAAGACCCCCCCAGCCACCAAGGCGTCCTTGGCAGCCCGGATCTGAAAGCTGGCCCCCGAGGGATCCCGATCAGGGGACAGGAAGGTCAAAATGCGCTCCATGCGGTAAGGAGCCGAGAGAACACCCAGGATCCCGAGGCCGCCGGCAAACCCCAGTACCACAAACCAATACCGCAGCCTCACATCGGCGAGGAAGAACAGGACAAGGATGACGAACAGCAGGAACATGGCGGTAGAGTAATCATTTTGCAGGAGGGTGAGGCCCACGAACACGAAACTGACTCCAAAGGGGGGCAGCAGAGACTGGCGAACATCGTCCAGCTGACCCTTTTTCTTGGCGAACATCGACGCCAGGTAGAGCACCACGGTGAGCTTGGCCAGCTCCGAGGGTTGGAACGACAGGCCGAATTTGACGATCCAGCGGCGGGCTCCCAGAATTTCTCCGGCATCCCAGACGGGGAGGAAAACAGCCACCATGAGGATAAAGCTGATAATCAGCAAGACAGGAACCGCCCGGCGGAGCAGATCCAGGTCAAGACGGCTCAAGATCCAGGCTCCAGCACCGCCCACGAGCAGGAGAGTCAATTGCTTCTGCAGAAAGTAATACGGTGATCCCGTCAGACGGTCTGCGGTGAAGTACGATGCCGAAAAGAGGACGGCGGTACCCAAGCCCACTAAAAGGACCAGAACCGTCAACAGGAGAAGATCCGTCTTTTCACCCCGAACTTGTTCGGGCGCAAACACCGCACTCATCATTTTTCCTTACTGCAGTTTCAGGGTCGACAGACCCAGGATGGCAAACAGCCCGCCCAGCAACCAGAATCGCGTCACAACCTTCGTTTCGGCCCAACCGGAAAGCTCAAAGTGATGATGCAGCGGGGCCATCCGGAACACGCGGGTCTTGGTACGTTTGTACCAAAAGACCTGGATCATCACCGAAATCAACTCCATGACGAACACACCGCCAATGATGGCCAAGAGAAGCTCTTTTTTGAGCAACACGGAAACCAGTCCAAACAGGCCGCCGAGAGCCAGGGACCCGGTGTCACCCATGAACACTTCGGCGGGATGACCGTTGAACCAGAGAAATCCAACAGCCGCTCCCACAAGAGCCAGACAGAAAATGGCCACCTCACCACCCCAGGGATTGAAGGGAATCTGGAGGTAGGCCGCATAGTCGATCCGGCCCGATACGTAAGCAATGGCGGCCAGAGCCAAGCCGACAAGAATCACCAGTCCCGTAGCAAGACCGTCGAGACCGTCGGTGACATTGACAGCGTTTGACCAGCTCATCATCAAGAAAATTCCAAAGGGAACCATCAACAGCCCAAGATTGAGCACGGGGACTTTTAGGAAAGGGACATAGAGAAACGTGTTGAACCCGGGGATAAACGTCAGCCAAACCATGCAAACCGAGGCAACCAGAAACTGGCCCAGAATTTTGGTCCAGCCGGAAATTCCCTTGGAGTTGCGGGCAAGAATCTTCAGAAGGTCGTCTGCAAACCCAATACCGCCGAAACCAATCAAGGCAGTCAGCAGAATCCAGGTCACGGGGAGAGTCAGATCCATCCACAACAGTGCGGCAACGCCAATCCCCAGGATCATCAATAGACCACCCATTGTCGGCGTGCCGGACTTGGCAAGATGCGACTGAGGGCCATCTTGACGGACCGACTGTCCAGCCTTGAGCTCCCGCAGTTTCCGGATCAGCCAGGGCCCGACCAGAAAAGAGATCAACAGAGCCGTGACCGCCGCGTACGCGGAGCGAACCGTGATGTATTTCAAAACATTGAGCAGGGAAAAGTGCTCCACCAGCGGGTAGAGGAGATTATAAAACACGGGCAGCCTCCTGGGGAGCGTTCCAAAGATTCTGTAGGCGTTCAAGTTGATTGCTGCGGGAGCCCTTCAGGATAACGAGGTCGCCAGGCCGCACGAAGTCAGCGACTTGCGACTCCAGCTCTTCAAAGTCATCAGTCCAAACCAGATGGCTAGGAAACTTTCCCGCAACGCTGGCTTGGTAGGACACCTCGGCTTCGGTGCCGAAGAAGAAAACCGCATCGACATCCAGGCGGGCGACCTCTTCACCGAGACGGCGGTGCAAACTGACAGCTTCCATTCCCAACTCTTTCATGCTCCCCAGAATCAAAACCGTTCGCCTCGTTCTGGGCAACGAGTTCACCAGCTGCAACAAACCAAGCATTGAGTCGAAATTGGCGTTGTAGCAGTCCAGCAGAAGGTCGACCTCGCCTCGAAGCACTTGCCCGCGGCCAAAACTGGCACCCACCGAAGCCAACGCCGCGGCACATTTGCGGCTGTCCAGTCCCAAGGCCTCAACCGCGGTCAACACAGATAGCGCGTTGTCGATGTGGTGCAGTCCCGGAAGTGAGAGCCGAAACGCTGTTCCTCGCCATTCGAACTCCGAGCCATCCAGGCCGTGATCTGCTAGCAGCCGGAATCCTGGTTGACCCCGCCCAAAGGTCTTGACTGTGCCTTCAAAGCCTTCGGTCAACACAGATAGAAACCGATCCTCCGCAGGGAGCACAGCAATGGCCACAGCACCACTTTTCGAAAAGATTTTCTTTTTTTCTAAAGCTATCTCACGTTGACTGCCGATGATACCGATATGGGCAGTACCAACGTTTGTCACCAAGGACAAAAGAGGACGGACAATGGCAGCCAGAGAGTCCATCTCACCCCGGTGATTGATCCCCATTTCAAAAACTGCAAAGCGGAAGCCCTTGTCCATTCCCAAAGCCGTCAGAGGCAAACCGATCTCAGAGTTGAAATTCCCTTTGGTTGCATAAGTCGTTCCGAACACCGCCAAGGCGGCAGCCAACAGCTCCTTGGTGGTCGTTTTACCGTTGCTGCCGGTGATTCCTATTCTGATGGTGGAAGACAGCGCATCCAGGTGAGCGGCAGCGAAGAGAGATAGTGCTTCGAGAACCTCGGGGACTACTACAATGGCAACCCCATCCAGGCGACCCAGTTCCTTCTGCAGGACACCCCAATACTCTTGCGAACAGAACGAAGCCCGTGCTCCAGATTTCAACGCAGCCACAATAAACTCGTGCCCATCCGTGTTCTCTCCCTTCAAGGGGACAAACATCGCTCCATCAGGAATAAAACGCGAGTCAATGAAAAAAGTTCCAACTGCCTCCAGAGCCATTGGATCGCCTTCAATCCGGGCCAGAGGAAGAACCTCGCCCCAGCGCTCTAAACTCCACCTCAACGGTTACTTCCCCTCTCCGGGTGCCTGAAAACGAACCTTGACAGTCCGGTCGGCACCGACAGTTTCCAATCCAAGGTCTTTCTCAGCCAATGCTTCAATTCTCTGAGGAGAGCGCAGCACTGTGACACCTGCCAAAATCTTTCTATTCTTCTCTACCCATTCGTACTGTTCCCGTTCTTTGGAAGCCACATCGCGCTTGAGTTCTTGAAACTGAATTGCCTGCACAACGACGGCCAGAAGGAAGACCGGTAGAGTTGCGGCACAGAACAACAATAACTTCCTGTTCATTCGTCTTCCCTCCTCTCTCTCAGTTTCCGAACCGCCCGCAGCTTTGCGCTCCTGGAAGGCGGATTCAGTTCCACCTCAGCCTCTTGGGCCGTCAGCGGATGCCGCGTCAAATCCTCAGCCATCGCCTTGCCTCCGCAGCGGCACCGGGCAATCTCGGGTCCACAGATGCACGCCTTCGCTTTGTCGCGGAAGAAGGTCTTCACTGCCCGATCTTCCAGCGAATGAAAGGTGATGACACAGAAACGACCTCCAGGTGCCAACACCCGAAACGCTGCGTCCAGCACCCGTTCCAGCCTATCCAGCTCGCCATTGACCGCAATCCGGAGCGCTTGAAACGTCTTTGTAGCCGGATGAAGCCTGCCATACCGTGCCGCAGGGGGAACGGCCTCCCAGATCCTATCGGCCAATTGCTTGGCCGTCTCAATCCTTTCCCCCTTGCGAACCTCCACCAACCTGCGGGCAATCTTTCTCGAGAAAGACTCCTCCCCGCAGGTCCAGATCACCCTTGCCAGTTCCTCCTCAGACCAGGAATTCACCGCATCAGCGGCGCTTTCTCCAGCAGAAGGGTCCAGACGCATATCCAAGGGTTCCTCTCCCCGGAAAGAAAAGCCCCGACCGCTTTCCTCGTAGTGGTAAACCGAAATCCCAAGGTCCAGCAGAACCACCTGGGGTCGCTCACCAGTTCCCCAACCGGCAAACACTTCGTCAAACCACCCGTGCACAAATTTCACCCGGTCGCCAAATGGTGCCAACCTGGCCCTGGCTTTTGCCTGAATCGCCAGATCAGCATCCAAACACACCAGGTGACAACCTTGTGCCCGTTCCAAAAAGAGCTCGCTGTGACCGCCCTCACCCGTGGTTCCATCCACCACAAGGTCACCATTTTGGACGGCAGCCAGAGCCAGCACTTCTTCCGGCATCACGGGCCGGTGTCGAATCTCCACCCCCTATTCCTTTGGCCAGGAGACATTGAGCTCTCCCACCAGCGACCCGATATTCTCATCAATCATCTTCTGGTAAGCCGCATACGCCGCCTCGTCCCAGATTTCCAGATAGTTGCGGATGCCGACGACAACACAGTCCTTTGCCAGACCCGCATGCTCCCGAAGAAGCGCTGAGATTCCGATGCGGCCTGCCTTGTCCACATCAAGTTCCAGCGCGCTGCCGATAATCCGCCTCTGAATCATCAGATCCCGCTGATTGAACATCCCCACCGATTCTTGAACAGTCTTGGAAAAAATCTCCCACTTAGGATTGGAAAAGAGCCAGAGACAACGGTCGATACCCTTAGTAAGAATCACGGTGTCACCCGCAATTTCGGTCTTGAGTTTTGTAGGAATGAGCAACCGGCCCTTGTCGTCCAAGGCGGCCCTAAACTCCCCCGTCATCATCCTAGATCACCACTTTTCCCAATTTTTCCCCACTTTTCCCCACCCATCACTCATCATAGACACAGAAATTTCCCTGTCAACCGATTTGAGTGGACCAAAAAATGAGAATATGCACCCGATTTTCCATAAGTGCTATACGTACGTTAACCAATGGCTCACGACGCATGATTTGAGGTGACTAAGTTGTGTACGAATGGGAAGTTAGGACGAAATCAGGTCTTTTTTTGAAAGACTTTGTAGTCCAAATCCGGGAACACATTGTTCCGTTTCTCCAAGGTGGTCAGCCACTCGGTATCCATCGTGTTGGAAGACAAAGATTCGTAGATACGTGTGAAGTTGGAGATGTGTTCCTTAACCCGACGTTCGGCATAACCGACCGTCGTACCACTTTTGATGATGAGCGGCCAGTCAGAAGCTTGCGACAGCAAAACCTCACGGGCTGCCTGATTGAGCGCACGCTGTTTGCGGCCCTGGACATCAGGAAAGCGGCCTACAAGTTCAACCATCCGCTGAACCGCCTTGAACGTATGCCGATAAATCCAGTCGTTGGACCCGTCAAGCCAGGCTTCGGCGTAGCCTCCCGTGGCCCAACTGCTGAAGGCTAGTTCAGTTTGCTGAAACACAGCACCGGAAGCAGCAACATCCGAGGGTGTCACAAGGCGGATACCGGGCTGGGATACGGCCTGCCTGAAGAACGCATCGAGCCAGGAGACACCTTCAAACCACCAGTGACCAAAAAGTTCGGCGTCAAAGGGACTGACAATCACTGGCGTTTCAGCAAGGCCGGCTTCAGCGATCTTTTGAGCGTGCTGAATTCGGTTGTAAAGGAAATTCTGGGCATGCTCTTTGACCCGAGCTTGAGCCTTGTCGGGATCGTACCAAAGCTTTTGATCGGTAGGACCGGTAACAGCATGATACTTGAACCCGGTAGCCAGACGCTCATCGGTACCCGGCATATAGGGTTTCAAGTATTCCAGATCCAGATCAAACCCGATATCTCGGTAGAAGTCACGGTAGACGGGATCAGATGGATACCCTCTGTCAGGAGACCAGAGGGCATTGGTGGATTCCATGTCCCGAGGAAAGGCAAGGATACCCCCAGAAAGTGATAGCGGAGCAAAAACACCGGCCCTTGGAAAATCCCTGGCATTGAGTACCGCATGGGCAGAGGCAAAGAAATACTCGAACTTGTGCCGTTTCAGGGTCCTTTCCAAGCCTGGAAAATACGCGCACTCTGGCAGCCAAAGACCCTTCGAAGGCCTTCCGAAAGCTCGGATATGCGCTTCAGCGGCCACTTGGAGCTGTGCGTCAATGGTTTCCGGATGGTTCTGATACAGTGGCAGGAAGGCGTGCGTAGCGGCACTGGTGATCAGTTCGAGGTAACCTTTCTTCTGGAAGTAGGAAAACCCACGCAAAATATTGCCTTGATAGACCTCGTGAAAATCCAGCTGGTTGTGCTTGTGCAACTGTCGGTACAGCTTTGCCGTCTTGTAAGTGGTCTGCCCTTCGGTCCGGACCAGTTCGCACTCTGCCAGCTCAACCTGAAGATCCAGATATTGGCGGTAGCGATCCTGTAAAAGGGTGTCTGTGAGCATGGCTGTCAAGGTAGGAGAAAAGCTCATCGTCAGGCGGAACGGAATCCCATCTTCCTCAAGCTTGTTGAAAACGCGCAACAGCGGCAAGTAGGTTTCAGAAAGGGCTTCAAAAAGCCACCGCTCCTCGAGAAAGACCGGATATTCAGGGTGCCGGACAAAGGGCAAATGAGCATTCAGGACGAAAGCCAGATCGGCGCGGTTCATTCAACAACATCCAAAAATGCAGAATCATCCCAACCACCAATGCGATGGGGGTAGCCGGGAACCGAGGCTTCTACCCGCTCCTTGACCGTCTCACATTGTGCCGAACCAGAGACTTCGAGAAGACGGACCTGTTCGGCAGACAAACCAGGCCTTTCTTTGGGATCATCCGGCAGCTCTGGAGGCGCAAGCAGCATTGCAGAGCGTGCAAGCATCCGACTCTCCCGGTCGGTTTGTGCATGGAGCTCCAGTGCATACCATCGTCCGGGAGTCGGCAAGTGAAGGTACCGGCTGCCAGCACCCTGCGGAACGGGTATTGGAAAAAACGTGATGCAAGAAGACTCGCAAGAGGCGTATTCCAATACTCGAAGAGCTAATCCGCGAAAGGAAGGATCCTGAGTCCAGACATCCAGATCTTTCTTGCGCACTTCCCAGAGAACAAGGGCCCAGGAGGAGTCTCTTAGAACCAAATCGACAGAATTATCGTCGTAGGATGCGGGTAAAACAGGAGCCTGTGTAAAGGCAACAGAGGGAGAAGAAACCGGCAAGGAAGAAAACTTCGCCTGTTCAATCTTGAGAATCAGGTTTTGAAGCGTTTCCCTTTCCCGATCATCCTCTTCATACGCCTCAAGGAGATCCTCAATCAACACCTCATGGGAGATTCCGGGATCAACGGAAAGGTTTTCTTTCCGGGCCAGATCCAGGAGCACGGTCATTGGCAGACCTTCCAGTCTTTCCCTGGTCATTTCCCCTCCCTGAACCCCTAGGTTAGGAAAAATCCGGTTTCGGTGTCAAGGGCCCTGACTTTACAAGCGGGGCCTGAGGACCGATAGTAAGGAGATGAACCCCTGTTGTGTCCTCACCGGTCATTTTCTTTCTCCGCTTGGGAACGATCCTTGGACGGGCTTGCGCCACGACTACAGCCCGACGGAGAATTTCCAACAGCAATGGATTCTCCGGAACCGAGCCTGTTACGGTGCCAACTCAGCCTCCCGCATCTTAAATCCCGAAGGCCGAATCAGGGATATTCTCAATAATTATCGTCACTTGAACTTCAGCATGTCCCCCGCCCTGCTCGCAGAACTGGCACGCTCCAGCCCCAATGTCTACCGTCGGCTTAAGGAAGCGGATGCCGAGAGCGTTCTCCGCTGGGGTCATGGAAACGCGATGGCAAGGCCTTGGCTGGAGGTGGTACTCCCTCTCTTGAGTCCCGAACAGGCCGCCCTCCAGATCGATTGGGGTCTGGAGGCCTTCAAGCACCATTTTGAAAGGCCGGCCGAGGGCTTCTGCCTGCCCCACGACGCTGTCAGTCCGGTCATTCTTGACCTGCTCATCTCTCGAGGATTGAAATACCTGTTGCTTTCCCCCTATCAAGCAGAGGGAATCATGCCCATCGGCTCGGGAAGCTGGCAATCGCTGGGAGGATCCCCCGTATCCGGTGACCGCCCTTTCCAGATCGATCGCCCCCATGGCAGTCTCGCAGTGTTCTTTCCCGATGAGAATCTTTCCCGAAGCCTGCTAGCCGATCACCTGCTGCGCGATGCCAACCGCCTTGATGGTGCGCTGAGACACTCGCTCCAAGCGACAGGATTCATCAATGCCGCCGTTCGGGGTGAAGTTCTGGGAATTGACGAGCCCTTCGCTGACATGTGTCTGGCTGCCCTTTGGGAACGGCTCAACGGCTCTTCTCCCGTGGATTGCACCAACTATGGGTATGTTTTGGAACACAGACAGCCCCAGGAGCTTGTGAAGCTGAAGAAAGGCGACGACGAACGGGGCTCATCCTCCGATTGTCCCCATGGTGTGGCGCGCTGGTATCGAGAATGTGGCTGCCGTTCTTCAGCCACCCATCAACGTTGGAAAGAACCACTTTGGACAAAGCTAAACCACTGGCAGACCAAGCTCCTCAATGAAACCGAAGAAATGGTTGCCTCCTTAGGTCTTTCCATTACGAGTTTTCAGATGGCTCTGCCCCAGCTGGTTCTTGGTATCACGCCACCGAGAATCTGGGCTCAAAACCTGCTTGGCCATGCAAGCCAAATAGAAGAAGATCAACTGCTCAGAGCTGCGAGGGGCTTTCAGTGGGCCCAGGCCTTCCTTCAGGCGTCCTTGTGGAATGTCGACGACCCAACGGTGCCCGAGTCAAGGGGAATTCTCCTGGAGACGTTGAGAGTTTTTGATTTCACAAAAAGTTCAGTATCGGACTATGTTAATGACCTCAAAAACATCCACTTGAATGACGGCCGATCTCTTGAGACTTTTATCACCAGTGAATTGTGGCGCCGCCGCCACGACACCCGTTTTACGGCAGCATTGCTCCTCCTCGACCGACTTCTTCGACCGCGAGCCCGCTATCAAGACAACCTGGGCCTCCTGACCGTGACAGACTTTTCCCGCAACCGTCATGAGATTGAAGAGGGTGTGTACCGGTATACCGGTCTAATCCGACTATTGGACCAAGCCAGCGACAGCGAGTCTGAATTTGAATACCTTTTGCTGGAGGATCACCGGGAAGGGGTAAGCCTGTTCTTGAAAGACTCGTTATCGGTAGGGAAACCCGAAGCATATGACCTGGAGTCATTACCGGTAGGTGACCGAATGGAAATTGTCCGCCTTATGGGTCAGGATCTGGAAACCAACCTCGCTAGTGAAACTCAGGCGATCTTCCCCCTCCTCAGAAAGTCACTCGTGTATTCGCGCCTTCTTGATGTACCTCCTTTGCCCATGGCGAGGTCCCTCATGGAATTGGCGGTTACCAGAAAAATCCTTGTTTTGACAGAGAACCCTGAGGCCCCTGGGTCGGCCCTCCTTCAAACGTTAGAGGAGGAACTGGGTTTTGCCCGGGATTTTGCTCTGAACCTCGATTCAGACAGGTTGAATGAGCGTTTCTCCCGATGGCTGGCACAGGCACTCGAAGATCCTGACACGTTCACCTCTGAAACCGTCGTCAAAGCTGTCGAGACACTTCTGGCAGCTTTAGGGCGCTGGGGGTTCAACCCAGATCTGACGGTGGCTCAGGCACTCGTTTTTGAGGCTCTCCGTGACCGGGCCCCCACTTTGCTTGCGGCCCTAGAAACAGGACGGATCGAGGCCCTTCACGAGATTAAGCGCTTGCTCCGTTTGGGGGCTTTGCTATGGATTGATACTTCGTCAGTGAAGAACAGACTCTTGGAGTCCTAATCAACCTTAGCGGGTACCAAGAATCCGAAATGTTTTGCCGGCCTGGTTGCCTTGGAAATCCCGGACTAACACTTCCAGAATATTGGTACCTTGGTTGAAAAACACCTGCCCGAGGTTCCATTCCTGCTCTCTTGAAAAAACAGCGTCGCTGAAAGCGGACATACCCTTGACCTGCCAGCGGCCGCCTTTTTCTTGAACAGAGTCCAAAGGAACGTTGAAAACCTCTGTGCCGTTCAAGTATGCCTCAACGGCGTACACTCCCCGCTGTCCCTCGATACCCTTTTCTTTTCCTGGCGCAGGGAAAAAAGTGATCGGATCAAGAATTTCCACTTGGAGATCCCCGTAGCCAACAGCCAGAGAACTCTGATCAAAGAGGGAAACAGAAGTCGTCTGACCTTCCGGAAAGACCCGTACATCAAGAAATACCGGTGCTTTGGTGTCCGGGAGGGGGGGAAATACCAACAACGGATTGACCAGCTCGCCCAGTTGTTGATCAAAAACGAAGATTCGGTGGCGAGACTCGCTGGCTCCTGGTTGAACCTCGGGTTGCCCCAAAGGTTCACCCCGCTGGAAAGAACGCTTCTGGTCGATGGGTACCGGTACAATCCGCGTGGTAACGGTCCGCAGATTGTCCTCATGTGCAAGCGCGATGAAACCACCAAGGCCAGACGAGAGATTCTGTACCCCCTGACTCTCGGGACGAAAAACAAACAAGACATCACCATTTTCAGGAGTGGCCAGGACAGGAAGAAGTGTCTGCGTTTCTACGCCGGGTAAGAATGAACCCAATGAAACTTGACCGAAGGTCCGAATCACCTGCATGTCGGAACCTGGCCAGTCATAGGCTCCAACAGGATTCACGACAATGACCACCCAAAAAAACAGTACTCGGTACTTCATTGGATCCGTACCTCCAACCGAAGCAGGGTCTGATCAACTCCCAAAAAAAGAGAATCCGCCTGTACTTTCAGAAGGAGGTCTCGTGCTGAGAACGGCAGGGTAAAAACTGATGCTCCCGAAATCGAAGCAATCCTCAGTGCCGCACGATCTCCCTCCCGCTGTACAAAAGCAACCAGCGCTCCCCCAGGGAGTGACTCCAGCACAACCGGACTACCCTGAGTTGGTACAATCACCTCTTCTTGCGGTGACTTGGGATCAAGAAATGCCAGTCCCAATTCCGTTTCATAATACGCTAATGTGCCGCCGTTCAAGAAACCAAGAGGAGTGGGCCAAGGTCGGCTTTCTTTCAAGGGTTTATGAAAAACGGGTCGGAAATCAGCTCCGCCGCGTTCCAAGACAAGAAATCTCTTGGGGTCGACCCCGGCTAATGCCAGAACTCTTTCCCCGGAGGGAGAAACACTGACATTGTAGACAACAGGAAGACGGCTTCCACCGGGTTGAAAACCGCCGGCAACTTCCCCACGGGTGTCAAAAAGCTGGATCTTGCCATCAAGAGTACCAACAACAGTGAGGTTCTCCGATGCGGCTATCGAAGTAATCAAACTGGAAAAGTGTTTGCTCCATTGTACTCGGCCCTGCGTTGAATACGCTTTCAGAGACATACGGTTCTCATCCAATGTGAAAAGCAGACCTTGTGACCAGTGCGGGTACTGTTCTCCAGGGAGCGTGAAGAGAACTCCTTGCGCCCCCTCTACCACGACTTGATTTTCTCCTACGTTAAACCAGGAAATCTTGCTGCCCGAGGCCGTTGCCCGAGGTCTCCGAGCTTGTATCTGCTCCATTTTTCCCTCAACGGACCAGTATCCTTCCCAATTGCCCAGGGTGAAAAACGTACCTCCTGGGGAAAGAGAGCTGCTTTTTTTTAACTCGTTGAGAGGAATAGCATCCCCAGGGGTGAGCGTGAACTCGGCAGGGAGGGGTCGAGGAAACAAGATGAGATAAAGCGCAACAAACAATACAGCAACCGAGATATAAAGCAGATTGAACTGTTTGTCCCGAAGGGAGGACTCACGCAATAAACCCATGGGGGCAGAATAGCGAACCCCACCCCCCCTGTCAATGAACTAAGATTATTGTTTATCCGCGATGTCTTTACGTTTCAAATCATTTTCCAACTTCTGTTGCCAAATTTCCATCTTCTTTTTGATGTTTTCCGCTTCTTGCGCCCGGTTGATGGCCATTGAAAGGTATCTCAACGCTCCCAAGTATTTGATTGCGAGTCGGAAGTCATCAAACCTCAGGGTCGATAATTCGTACTTTTCCCGATAGCGATTGGCTGTTTGGTCTAGAAGTTTTCTTGTCAGGGTCAAGTGGGCCATTTTAATATCATAACCGTCAGCATTGGGATCCATGTCTTGGAAAAGCGTTTTCAAATTGAGAAGATTTTTCACCACCGTGGCATATCGGCCTTCCAACTCGACAAAAGCCCACTTCCACTTGGTATTATCTCCGTAGCCAGATAGAACCAACTGTATGGCCAAGCCCATTTTACTGATCAACTTCCATCGATCCTGATGATCAAAGGAAGATATCAGAACCACCTTGTCTTCATAGTCCGACCAGGGACCATCGATAACACCGGTAACCACCTGCTCCATATAAATGATGACTTTGTAACAAAGCTTGCGTGCTTCATTGAGATACCCTTCGTTCTTGACTCCCAGGAGGCTCATGGAGAGGTTGTTCATCAGGACATAATACGAAAGGAGATTCAGGTTCTCTTCGGCAAGCCTGATCTTTTTGTATTCTGCACCGGTAGTATCTCTTTCCATGACCTGAAGAATCAGCTTTTCACGGTTCTCGATGTCCTCAATGGTTTTCTTGTAGTCCTGGATTTTCTCGAGGTACTTCTTCCGGGCGTCTTCGCTGACTTTTGACATCCTTTACCCCTAGGCACCGTAGCGCCCAATCAATTCCTGTGCATGCTGGAGGCTGACATCGGTCACAATGACTCCCGAAAGCATCCTTGCGACTTCCCTGACTCTCTCGTCACCGGTGATGGCAGAAACCCTGGTGGTGGTCCTCCCCGCATCAGAGAATTTTTCAACCCGCAGGTGGTGATCAGCAAACGAAGCAATCGATGCTAGATGGGTGATGCACAACACCTGCTTGGTCCGAGAAAGCCTTTTCAGGTATTTTCCAAGGGCCAATCCGATTTCACCACCAATTCCAGTATCGATCTCATCAAAGATCATTATCGGTATTTTATCTGCTTCACTCAAGATTGTTTTCAGCGCAAGCATCACACGGGAAAGTTCGCCACCGCTTGCCGTTTCGCGAAGGAGTTTGGGCGTCTCACCGACATTGGCTGCTAATAGAAACTCAACTTGATCCAATCCATAGGGGGTGCACACGGGCTTCCCTGACTCTCCCATTCGGCGTTGAAACCCAATTTTGAAGATCGCCCCCCGCATTCCCAAATCGGCGAGAGCTGTCTTCATTCCTGCTTCTAGCAGTTTGGCAGCCTCCTGACGCCGGTCCGAAAGCTGAAGCGCCGCCTGAATCAACTGCTGTTCCATTGCATTCAATCGTGATTCTTCTTTTTCCCTTTCGGAAGAAAAGTTCTCGAGAAAGGCTTTCTTAGCACGGGAATCCTCCAGGGTCTTGCGAACAAGTTCCCAACCGGGTCCGTAGCGCTTGTCCAGTCCATGGAGAGTAGCAAGCCTGTCATTCACTTCCTCGAGCCTGTCCGGGCTGAAACTAAGACCTAACCGGTAACGATGCAGGGTCTGAGCAATATCCTCAACCTCCATCAAGGCATTTTCCAAGCGAGTTTCCTCGGGCAGCCAACGTTCGTCGACCATGACAACCGCTCCAAGAGCCTGACGGGCAGTCTTGAGTTGGGCCAGGGCCGACGATCTCCCCTCAGTCAAAGCTTGCTCAAGGGTGTCCAGAGCTCCTCCGAGCTTGCCGAACTGTTCAAGCCTGGCCCTTTCGGATTTCAACTCGTCTTCTTCTCCATCATCCCGCAAAGTTGCCTTCTCGATGTCCTGGATCACCTGATTCAAGCGAAACAGCTCTTGCTCGCGGTCGGCTTCGCCTGACACCAGTTCTTCGAACTGTTTCTTAGCGAGGTTCAAGGATTGAAATTCCGTCGCAAAGAGCTTGAGTTCTGACTCAAGTCCAGCAAACCGATCCAACAACCTGCGGTGCTGATCGGCGGAAAAAAGACTCTGGTGCTCGTGCTGTCCATGAAGATCGACTAGAAACCCTGTAAGTTCTTCCAGCTGCGCTCTGGTCACCGGCAACCCTCCTACAGTGCACCCACCTCTTTTTTGGGGACGAACGACTCTCTTCAGCAGAAGGGGTTCCTCTAAAGGCCAAGCGAGATCATTGGCAGTCAGCCACTCCAAGGCTTCTTCGGGGGGGTCACACGAAATCGTGCCACTGACCTGGGCCTCTTCAGACCCTGTTCTAATGACTTCGGTATCAGCTCGACTTCCCAATAGCAAGCCCAATGCTCCAATCAAGATGGATTTCCCAGCTCCGGTCTCCCCGGTCAGGACGTTCAACCCTGGTGCAAAAGCAACTTGTACTTTGTCGATAAGGGCATAATTGGTGATGGTGAGTTCCTGGATCACACCCGCTCCTTAGTTCAATTTGGCGTGGACAATCTCATAGAACGATCGTCGGTCCGACTTTACCAACAAAGCTTTCATCGGATGACGCCCTACCGTGATCTTGTCCCCGGGACGGGGTTGAAAAACTCCACGACCGTCTACAGTGAGTGTAACGGGAATTCTTTGATTCTGCTTCACGGTAACCGTAATTCTCTCTTGAGGAGGCAACACAAGAGGACGATTTGAGAGGGAATGAGGACAAATTGGGGTCAAAATCAGTGCCTCTGTTTCCGGATGAAGGATCGGACCTCCCGCCGCCAAGGAGTAGGCTGTTGAACCTGTAGGAGAGGCAACAATCAAGCCATCTGCCCGGTACTGGCCCAAGAACACTCCAGAAAGATCGACATCCAGAGTCACCAGGCGTGATGCTGAACTGCCACTTAGTACACAATCATTCAAAGCAGATTCTCGGAGCAAAGTCCGATCTTCCCGATGTACCTCAATATCCAACATCAACCGCTCTGATATTCGAGCCTCGCCACGCTCAAACGACTCAAGGGCTTCCAGCCATTCCTCTCCAAGAACCTCAGTCATGAATCCCACGGTTCCCAGATTGATTCCCAAAATAGGAATCGGTCTGGTCGAGAACAACCGGCAACTGAAAAGGACAGTTCCGTCTCCTCCAAGAACAATCGCTGCCTGTGCGGCTGCATACTCATTTTCCAGCCCAGAGGTGACAGTCTCCTGCCCTCGGTACGATAGAACAAGAGAATGAATACCTTTGGCCTCGAGAGTTTTTGTAATGCTTTTGAGGTATTCGGCTGCCCGGCGTTTCTCGAGGTTGGCAACAACGACGACTGTCTTCAGCTCCATGCGACTCCCTTCAAGGCAACGAGGAAATAACCTTGCCCAAAAGTTCCAGCTCTTTGAGTGAAAAGGTCGTATATAACGGAAAAATCAAGGTATGGAATACAAACGTCCTGGCATGGGGGCAAAATTCGATTGAAGAATCTGCATTTATGTGTGAAAGGTTCCGAAAGGCCCAATTAGCTTCAACGGATTTCTTGCGTGAATAGGCAAGGACTTCTTTTGCCCCTGAGTCGACTAATACCGGAAACCATGGCAGCACCGGCAGGCTATCGCCGGGCTGCTTCGGTTGTCGGTAGTGCCTAGGCAATTTGAGAAAGAGCTGCCGGAAATGTACGCGTTTTTTTTCAGAAAAAACACCCAAGTCACTCCATTGTGACAATATCAGAGCAGAGCTAAGGTCAGAGAGGGCTTCCCAAGGAACCAAGGGAACAGCGTCGGGTTGCAAATTGCGGTAGCCGACTAAACAGCCTCCAGCACCAGCTACTAAAGTCTCTGGTGAAAATTGAGCCAGTACAACATCTCCGAGTGAACCGACAGGAGCACCCTCGCAAACCCCGCCCATTCCCTGACTAATATCGGCAATAACAGGAACACCCATTGTATTCAAGAGGGCGAAGTCTGGAAGAAAACCCAGACAACAGTCAGCAACAATTGCCTTGGGCTGTTGTGGCAACAATAGCGCCACTTGCTCGAGATCAATGACTGGTGAGTCCACACAAACATCAGCAAAGAGAATCTGGATTTCGGAACGAGCAAGAGAGTCTGCCCAATAAGGAGGTGCCAAAGGTGATAACACAACCTTATCTCCAGAACTCAAGCCGAGAGTCCGTACGATGTTCCGAATACTGTCTGTCACACTAGCAAAAACAAAAGTCTCTTTGAGACGAAGTGTGTGTGCAATTTCCCGACAAAGCAATTGACTCACTTCACCACTAGCCAAACGATCGTGAACCATCGCGTCCAAGACATGATCAAAGTCCTGGCGTCTTAGCGACGGACGCGAGAGGGGAAGCGACATTCGAGGCTCAACGGCTCATAACTGAGATTTGCTGCAGTTCTTTGGGATCGAAGAGGCGATGAATATCAAGAATGATGAGGTAGCCGTCATCCCCCTGAACCACACCCTGGATGTACTCTGCCCCGATACCTGAGATAATCTGAGGGGGCGGTTGCACCTGATCCATTTCAATGGAAACAACTCTGAGAACCTTGTCGATGATAATACCAATTTTCGTCCCATTGATGTTGATGATGATGGAACCCGAAAGGAGTTCGTCATCTTCACTCAGCTGAACCCTCTTGATATGAAACCGGCGATGGAGGTTGATGACAGGAACAATGTCTCCACGAAGGTTGAAAATTCCTTCCACATACGAAGGAGCGTTGGGAATAGGCCGGATAGCTTCAACCTTCCAGATCTCATTCACATCCATGATGTCAATTCCGTACTGCTCGTTTCCCAGCTGAAAGGTCACAAGCTGTCTTTGGTTGTCTTTTTCCACCCCGAGCCTCCGTTACCAACTCTAGGATAACGGAGCAATCCTCAAAATGCAAGTTCTGCAAAGAAGGGACCGTCACCCACAAGACAAAAAGAAACGCCCCATCGGGAAGATGGGGCGTAATGGAATAAAAAGAAGCCTGGCGACGACCTACTCTCCCGCGATAGCAGTACCATTGGCGCTGAAGAGCTTAACTTCCGTGTTCGGGATGGGAACGGGT